>JAESGR010000158.1_pt1 | contig 104526 bp, 83 predicted proteins | sample 9269771 | NCBI WGS metagenome assembly JAESGR01 (sample SAMN15739572, study PRJNA653492) | algae metagenome | isolation source: Chroococcus sp. CMT-3BRIN-NPC107 and co-occurring heterotrophs from well... | place: USA: Clark Mountains Wilderness, California | collected 2010-04-18
AAAAATATTTTCTGATCTCTTCCCCTCTTTCCTTGGCTTCTCTTTCTCTCCAAACGGGCTGCAAACATACCCTACTTTTTGTTTTCTCCCAAATCCAACAAGCATTTTTTTTACACTTTTTTTGCCTCGCCTTTCTTACCCTTGCCCCCTTACTCTTCAGATGCCCGCTCGCTTCTCAAACGGGTTGCAATTCTACCCTACTCCGCTCCCCTTTCCAAATCTTTTTGCAATATTTTTCTCTACTTAATATGAAATTAATATAGAAAAGGGTTTCAAAAATAATACACTGAGTTTATTAATGCAACAATTTTATCAATTTTTTCTTTTCTAGTTTCTAAGATTAATAGCTCATATTTGATTGTATATTATCCGAATGTTACCCTTGTCTAGCATAAGTTTTTATTAACAACATACTATGATTGAAAGTTTAGTACATAATTAAAACCTTGATAATGTTCAGTTTATATGTAGCTATTAGTTTTGTATTAAAACCAAGCTATTGAAAACTCATTTTAAGACTATTGTTATTTCGGATGTACATTTAGGTACTTCGGGATCCAAAGCCAAGGAATTAACCAGTTATTTAAAGCAGCATACTTGCGATAAGTTAATTCTAAACGGAGACATCATTGATGGATGGCAGCTAAAGAAATACGGGACATGGAAAAAAAAGCATACCCGCTTTTTTAAACGTGTTCTTAAAATGATGGAGGAACATAACACTAAAGTGATCTATATCCGTGGAAACCATGATGATTTTTTGGATCAAATTCTTCCATTAAAAGTTGGTAATTTTTCTATTCAACGGGATTATGTACTTAAGTGTGGTAATTATAATTATTATGTAACCCATGGAGACATATTTGATTCCATTACCACAAAACTAAAATGGATTGCTAAACTTGGTGATATAGGTTACACTTTTTTATTGTGGGTAAATAAATTATACAATAATTACCGTACTACTCGCGGGCTTCCCTACTATTCTTTATCGCAAGTAATTAAGTTAAAAGTTAAATCGGCTGTATCATACATTTCTGACTACGAGACTCAACTGGCAGAAGTAGCCCGCATCAAAAACTGTGATGGTATAATATGTGGACATATTCACCAGCCTGCCATTAAACAGTTAGAAGATATACTTTATTTAAACTCTGGTGATTGGGTAGAATCATTGAGTGCGTTGGTGCAAGACGAAGATGGAGAATGGAGCCTGGTTTATTATAATGAAACACATGCATCTGCAGCGTATAATGAAGAAGAGCCGGATGAACTTACTGACGAGGATGATACCCTAGATTTTATGGAGCAGTTAGATTCGCTCAAACGTATCAAAAAAGTATCTTAGTTTTTATTAAATTACGCTAATTCACGGTTTTGAACCATTGATGACTGGAAGAATAAATTCCGGAGTTTGATAAGCCAAATACTGGAGATCAGAAATAAAACCATTGCTACTACTAATACAGCAAGGTAATCATTAGTTACGACCCAAAGAAAAGTTACGGTACAACTAATTCTGGCAAACTCAGCTATATACACCCATTTTCTCAATTCAAACAAAGCCCCACAATTTACAATGGCTGCTACAATAAGCACAGCAGATATAGCTTTCATGGCCATAGGCATTTGTTCTGCCTTAAAGAGGAATACAGCTGCACCTGCTACAGTGAATACGTATTGAAAGAATACATAATAATTTAACTTATGCGGTACCGGCGTATCATATTTTTTATACAATGTTTTGTCAACTTCTGACACTGCCATACTGCCTCCTAAGTAGTCGGGTCGCCAACCTGGTGGCATAAACAAGACTCTCAGTTTATCTTTCCAATGAGGAACCTGCTTTAATAAAGTAAGCATCTCAACATAATGCTGCAAGTTTGCCCATACTGGGTTCCAGCTGTTAAGTGGTTTGGTAATTCCATAGATTGGTTCTTCTTCCTCCTCTTGAAACGTACCAAACATTCTGTCCCAGATAATAAAGGTACCTCCATGGTTTTTGTCAATGTATTTGGGATTAACGCCATGATGCACCCGGTGATGGGAAGGAGTATTTAAAATATATTCCAGCCAGCCTAGTTTATGGATAGCTTTGGTATGAATCCAGAACTGGTACAATGTGACTAAGGAGGAAACGGTAACAAACAGTAATGTATCGAAGCCAATAAAAGCCAGAGGAAGATAAAAGGCAAAAGCGAATACTTTTTGTAACCAGCCTTGCCGCAAAGCTACTGATAGGTTGTATTCTTCACTTTGATGATGTACGACATGGCCACCCCAGAATAAATTAATCTCGTGGCTATACCGGTGAAACCAATAATAGAAAAAATCAACCGCCACAAATAAAATAAGGCCAGTTAGCCAATTGGTCGGAATTTGAAAGAAAGCATAATTCTCATAGCAGAACTGATAGATAGCTACAACGAATAGCTTCATAAATACCCCTGTTACCTGCTCTCCAATACCGCAACTGATATTAGTTATGGCGTCGTTCAGGCGATATAACTTCTGGTGGCGGAACCGCTCAACCAGTAATTCTACACCTATCAGAATAAAAAATATAGGAATAGATAGAACAATAGGATTTGGGTTCATAGGTAACAGAAATTTACTCTAGTAAGTTAGTAAAATTTCCGTTCCACTACTTCAATAAAACTATCTACCTCTTCACTTTTCATATCCCAGCCATACTTGGCGGCATATTTTTCTTTTAACAGGCTGCTGGCTGTTTGGTAATCTGAACACTGATCTATTTCTTGCAAAGCCTGATTAAATGCGGTACTGTCGCCTTTAAATAATGCGTTGATAAACAAAAACCGTTGATTCAACGAAATGGCACTTTTGATATCTTGTATGCGGGTTTTCTGAACCTTGTCTAGGAGAGTGGGTTTAGGTTCTTGCTTCAGGCGGTCGTTTAAGGTTACTTGCTCCCGCATAAATTTCTCATGCAGGCTAGCTGCTTTCACCTGGTCACTCACTGGTTTTACTGGTTCAGCTGGTATGGTTGGCGCAGGTACAGTTACAGGAGAATTATTTACGGCTTTTACAAACTGCTCAATATCTACTCCGAAATTATTTACTACCGGAGCCACTGGCTTTTGTTCTACTGGAGTTGGTATTTCAAGTAAGTCTTCTTTGTAGACGGGTATCTTTCTGGAGAAAATGTCTAAGTAGTGATCGGGCAGGTCTATTTCATCTTTTCTTTCCTGGCATACTTCATCCAGTACATGTAAGGCTTGATTAACAGGCAACTCTTGATCCGTTATACTAGCAAGCCGGTTAAGAAAAGAAGTTAAGAGGCTTTTATTAATTTGAATATATTTAGCTACCTCCTGTAGGTGAGAAATATTGATAGTGAACCCTTCTTTCCGGATCAGCTGTGCAAAAAATTGCTGAGGCGCTAATAATAAAACCAGGGTAGATTTTACAGCATAATTTACCAGAGGTTCCAAATGCTCACGCCGGATAGCTATATGCTTAGACACGGTATTCATAAATTGTTGCAGGGCTTCTTTTACTTCATACGCCTGATAATCGAAATAGGGACTTTGCAACTTGGCTGTCTCTTCCTGCCAGGTGGTAAACAGATGTTGTAGCACAAACATATTTACCTGGCTTATTTCGGTAAATGTAAGTATCTGCTTACCCTGCATGAGTTCATGAGCAGAAAAAAAATCTGCAACCACTTTTCTGGCATACGCCTTACTATAATTTTCTAAAGCTAACTCCTTTAGTTTACTCATTCTCTGAATTTTGATCTGTTACAGTTGATTACGAAAATCTCAATAGGTATTGCACGAAGGCAAAGAATACACCCTGTTTATTCTGCTTTGAAAAGAAGAATTTTTAAATGCAGATGTATTTCATTTGTTTTGTAAAGTTATCAATTTATGTCAAAACTTATTATACGCAATCTGGCCAATAAAAGCATTCTGCTAACATCCAATAAAAGTTTATTGAAGCATATACAAGATGACTATATTGACTGGATGCATGCATGTGGAGGAAAAGGAAGATGCACCACCTGCCGGATTCGGGTATTGGAAGGGATGAAAAATATAAGCCCATTTTCAGCAGCTGAATTGAAATTTAAAAATCAGGGAAGATTACAAGAGAATGAACGGCTAACCTGCCAGAGCTACGCATATGGCGATATACTCGCAGAAATTCCAGCCGAATGCCAACTCCCACATATGCCCTATACTAAATAAGCTGACTACTTGATAACGTATACCAAAATTTCTTACGCTTAAATTTGAAAATTCCTTTATGTTTATAGAGCCTCATCTGGGAAGATATCAGCAAGGAAGAATCAGCCGGACTGGTTGGATTGAAGTAATTTGTGGGTCTATGTTTTCTGGAAAAACAGAGGAATTAATCAGGCGGCTGAAGCGGGCACAAATTGCTAAACAAAATGTAGAAATTTTTAAACCTGCCATAGACACCCGGTATCATGAATTGGATGTGGTTTCGCATGATGCCAACTCTATCCGGTCTACGCCTATTTATGCTCCCCATGAAATGATTTTACTGGCTGGCAACAGTGATGTGGTAGGGATTGATGAAACACAATTTTTTGATGAAGATATTGTAGAAGTATGCATATCATTAGCTAATTCTGGAAAGCGGGTAATTGTAGCAGGCCTAGATATGGATTTTCAGGGAAAACCCTTTGCTTGTGTGCCTGCCTTGATGGCTGTAGCAGAATTTGTGACCAAAGTACATGCCATTTGTGCTGTTTGCGGAAGTGTCGCTTCTTTCTCTTATAGACTGGTTCCTTCTAAAGAAAAAGTATTGTTAGGCGAAACGGAAAGTTATGAAGCCAGATGCCGACGATGTTTTAATGAAGGCATGGCGAAAAGTAATATGAAGTAATGAATAAGCCATGATAGCTCATGCGTAGCATATTTCATCGTCAACTGGTAAAAAGTATTCCTATACAATTTGCAAAATTAGTAGGGCTGGTACTCCTTGCCTTTAATAGTCTGGCACAGGACATTCCGATAGGCACCTGGCGTACGCATCTATCGTACCGAGATGTTTCCACCCTAGCTCTTACACCTGAAGAAGTATATGCCGCCTCCTCTACTGGTTTTTTCTCTTTTGACAGGAATACTTCCAGCAGTACCATTCTTTCCCGAACAGATGGTTTCAGCGATACAGAAGTTTCGCAGGTAGCATTTAATGAGACCACTCAAACCTTAGTTATTGCTTACCGCAATGGCAACATTGATCTATTACAAAACAGCACCGTTACTAACATAGATGATATTGCTGCTTCAGCAGATATAGCCAATAAACAAATTAACCATATTTATTTTGCCGGTAACCTGGCTTATTTATCGGCTAACGTTGGCGTAGTCGTGCTAGACATGCAGCGGCAAGAGATCCTGGAAACTTATAGAAACATAGGGGTTAATGGAAGTAACCTTGCAGTACATGCTTGTACTATTGCTAATAACACTATTTTTCTAGCAACAGCTCAAGGAATACTAGCGGCTCCTGTAACTGGTGTGAATTTATTGGATTTCCATAACTGGCAACGATATGGATTAGCCGAAGGCATTCCAAGTGTGCTAAGTAACTCTATTGCCAGCAGAGGGGAGCAAGTATATGCCAGTCTAGCAAAAGAAGGGGTCTATTTTTTTAAAAACGGAAACTGGCAAAAAGTAAATCTGCCCGGCGTTACGCAGGTAAATTCCATACAAGCGTCTAACAATGCGGTACTCATTTCTGCCCAAGGTAAAATAATCAATATAGCCGAAAACAACCTTGTGCAGGAAATTGTACATCCATTAATTCAAAATCCGCAGAAAGCAGTTTATGATGAAACAGGTAAGTTGTGGATAGCCGATGCCACGAATGGACTTATAAGTAATTATACCGGAGAATTTCAATCTTATATTCCCAACGGACCTGCTACTAGTACTCCCTGGAGTTTAGTAAGCTACAATACAAGTATAGTGGCTTTATCTGGCGGGTTCACTTCCGGTTCTTTTTTACCACTCAACCAGACTTCTGGCTTTTCTGTGTTCGCAGCTACTGGCTGGGTAAATTATACTAGTACAAGCAATGAGCCTGCCTACCGCATTCCGCCTGTTAAAGACCTGGTTTCAGCGGCCTATAATTCAATAGATAATAAATTATATATAGGTTCATTTGGCGAGGGCTTACTGGTAGCCAATGCAGATGGAACTTTTGAAACGATAAATGCTAGCAATTCACCTCTGCAACCAAACACTGATGGAAGTTTAGCCATAACTGGTTTAGCTGTGGATGCCGCAGGAAATACCTGGATAACTAGTTTTGGAGCGGCTGCAGATCAACCTTCTTTATATGTAAAAAAGACAGATAACACCTGGCAATCCTTTACCTTCAATAATACAGCTGCCCGCAGACCCTTATCAATACTTGTAGATGACAGTAATTATAAATGGCTACGTCTGGCACCTCCTGCTGGGGGCATATGGGTATTTGATGACAAAGAAACCAGAAGCCGCTATTTGTCCACTGTGCTGGGGCAAGGTGGGCTGCCCAGTAATACAGTGAATGCACTAGTAAAAGATAAAGAAGGTCAGGTATGGGTTGGGACAGATCGGGGGGTAGCCCTATTTTTTAATCCATTTGCGGTTTTTAATAATACGGCTTTTGATGCGTTAACCCCTATTTTTGAACGGCGGCCCTTGTTAAGTAATGAGATAGTTACTGCTATTGCTGTAGATGGAGGTAATCGCAAATGGATTGGTACCCGAAATGGAATATGGCTTTTTAACCCAGATGCTACCGAACTGGTCTATCACTTTACTACGCAGAATAGTCCTTTGCTATCTAATACTATCCTGGATATTGCCATACACCCTGCTACTGGCGAAGTATTTATAGCTACAGATAAAGGCCTTATTTCTTACCGCGGTACTGCCACCGAAGGAGAGTCCAAACATACCAATGTAAAAGTTTTTCCAAATCCTGTGAGACCAGATTTTACCGGGTTGGTGGGCATCTCCGGGCTCGTAAATAATGCCATTGTTAAAATTACAGATATAAGTGGACGGCTGGTATATGAAACACGGGCGCAAGGAAGCACCGCCGTATGGAATGTAAAGGATTATACTGGCCGTAAGGCAGCTACTGGTATTTACTTAATTTACAGCTCCGATGCTGAAGGGAATGAAACGCTAGTGACAAAAATGGCGGTTATTGAGTAATTCTATCCATCTGATAGCAGAACCTCAGACACCAATTATATGTTTTACCATAGCAGTACGCCGCGTGAGTAGCCTATTTGCGCATCTTAATCAGGACTTTATACCATGCTTCATAAAACCAGAGGGATTGTTATTAACTATATTAAATACCGGGAAACTTCTATCATAGTAAAAATATATACAGAAGAATTTGGCATACAAACCTATATTGAAAATGGTGTAAGAAGTGCAAAATCTAAAAATAAAATTGCCCTATTTCAGCCACTTACCTTGCTTGACCTAGTCGTGTATCATAGAGATACCGGAGATATTTTCCGTATTTCCGAAATAAAATGCTATACAGCCTTTCAAACGCTACCTTACCATTTTATTAAATCAGGAATCGCTATTTTTATGACAGAGGTGTTAAATAAAACCTTGAAAGAGGAAACATCAAACCAAGAAATGTTTCAGTTTTTGCTTGCCTCCATTTTATATTTAGATCATCAGGAGAAAGGATATGAAAATTTTCCTATTCAATTCTTGCTGAAACTAAGCAAATACCTGGGTTTTGCGCCACAAGAATCGAATGAAATATTGGATCAGGTGGGAGCTATACGAATATATGCCGCTACAGATGAGGAAAAACAAGCATTAAATAGTTTAATTATAAACCGGTATGATGAGTATGTAATGGTATCTAACACCATTCGACGGCAAATCTTGGAGTATGTACTACGTTTCTATAGCCTGCACGTAGAAAATTTTGGCGAAGTACGTTCACTGCAAATATTGAAAGAAATTATGATCTAATCTCTTCCAATATTTACAGTTGGCCCTAATAGCTGCCCTAAAAAGATAAAAATTATTTTACTTTGTCTATTGCTTCTTTTAGCTGCTCTTTAGACATCTTGCTACGGCCTTCGATATTCAATTTCTGAGCTTGTTTATATAGCTTTTCTTTTGTTTGTTCATTTGAAGCTTCATTTTTTACTTCCTCTATAGCTTTTATTACAGCTTTAGAATAGGCAATATGTTGTTCGCCTGTTTTAGAACCTTTTACTTTAGCTGTTTCTGCTTCTTTTCTCTCTTCATCCGTTAGCTTATCCCAGACTTTCTTTGGTAAGTATCTTTTAGTTTTACCTGGTTGCCTAGCTTGTGTTTTTCCATCTTTGGTTTGCCACTCTTGTTTTGTCCATTCCTCCAACGAGTGCGCTGCCTCATCTTTTTTTCCTATGTAGCTGCCTCCCTGTTTTTCATATTCTTTTACGAGCAGCTGGCTTTTACGCGCCGACCATTGCCCTGGCTTTCCGCCTTTATCAGATTTCAGCAGCTCTTCTTTAATTTTTTCCCGAAGTTCAGGTTTGTCGTACTTTCCTTCTATAGAATTGTTTTTTGTAGCCATAGCTTCTGTGGTTGTGTTTTACACAAGAACTAAAAAAGGCCACAGAAGTTTATAATTTTGCTTCCTATTCATCTTAATGCACATATTTTCTGTTCCCAAACATATCTACGAGACGCTGAGCCTACTTTTTCCTAGTAATTTATAGTTCATAGGTAATTTTTATATGTTAATTTTGGCTAAATTTTTCAGCTGCTGCACTGTAGGCTAAGCTATAAAATACATGCAGTGCGCTTAAACAAAACTTTTAACTAATTGTCAATCAATGTTCTATACAAGTAATTATCTTTTTATCTTTAATTATAGCAGTTCCTCTATGCCTACTATCTATTTCCAGTTCAGAAAATTGTAGACGACGTAAAAATGGAATATTCATTATTACCTAAACGTACGGCCTTTTTATTTTTTGCTTTTGGCCTCTGCTGGATTGTTTTGTCTGATGCATTAATTAATTACTTATTTAGGGATACAGAAGCGTTTTTATATATCTCGATTATTAAAGGAATATTATTCGCGGCTTTCTCAGCACTTTTTATCTTTATTATCTTACAGTCTCATAACCGCCAATTACGGGCCAGGGAAAAGCTGGTAGCAGCTGCTGAAGGAAAATTTAAGCTGATGTTTGATAATAATCCCATCCCAATGTGGGTATATGATATAAAAACGCTGCAATTCCTGATGGTGAACAACGCAGCTGTAGCTACCTATGGATACTCCCGCGAACAGTTTCTTTCAATGAATCTACTTGATATCCGGCCGAAAGAAGATTATTCTTTGCTAACAGAAAATATACATAAAGATCACAATGACCGATTCACTTTTTCAGGTGTATGGCGGCATTTAAAAAAGAATGGAAACATTTTATATGTAGAAATCAACTCGCATCCGATTGAACTAAATGGTGTAGCAGCGAAACTGGTTCTATCTTTTGATGTAACTCAGCGCGTAAAAACACAAGAGGAAATTAAACTTGCTGTAAATGAACTCAACAATTTTGTATACCGTGCTTCCCACGATTTACGTGGTCCTTTGGCCCGCCTGATCGGCCTATCTAACCTAGTGTTGCTTGACAGAGTATCTATTCACCGGGAAGAATACGATCATTTGATTCATGACACGGCTATTCTTCTGGATAATATGCTGAAGAGATTATTAAGTGTGAACAACTTAAAAGAATATTCTCCTGAAAATGAAGAAATTAATTTGTATAGTTTAACAGAAGAAATTATCCGTCTTACCAAAGAGAACAATGTTAATCAACATATAGCCATTGAAAACCTGATACCCCCACAGACAATTATTAGAAGTGACAAAAACATAGTTGAACTTGCCCTAGAAAACATTATTGAGAACAGCATAAAATATGCAGACGTTACAAGGAACAAATGCCCTTATGTAAAAATAATGGCTACTTCTGTAAAAAATCAGCTAATTATTTATGTACGGGACAATGGTATTGGTATTCCGCAGTCGCTAAAAGATAAGATTTTTAACCTGTTCTTCCGGGGCACAGAGCTTTCCAAAGGATCAGGGCTGGGTTTATATATTGCACAAACCGCTGTAAAAAAATTAAATGGAGAAGTAGTATTCCTGGCCGATAACCCTGATGAAACAGTGTTTGAAATCCGGATCCCCTGTTAAGCTACATCTATATAGATTTAAACATGTATAAATCGCATTCTCTATTGCTCTCTTACTGTGATCTGTACGTCTGAATTCCGGCCTTTATCGTCGCTACACGAAATTTTTACTGTACCAGCTATTGGTTTGAAAAACACTTTTTCTGCGGCGCCAGCGGACGTATACAAGCGGTCGTTAATATACCAGTATACTTTTTTTACTTCATTATCTGCCTGGCAACTTAGCATGAGTTCCGCAGATTTGCTGTCTACAATGTATTCACGTCCATTGGCAGGTGACACTATCTGTGGTGCTTGATCGTCAAAAATACGCGTGCAAGCCGGGTTGTGTGGAGGAATTTTCAGGTAGGCTAATCCTGTATTTTCATAATAGGCCATTACTTCCGGCGAATAATTCGGATAAATTTTCTGTTTATACCCACTTTGCGGCAAGCAGGATGTGCAATACGAATAGGCTTCATTTGCCTGTACAGCTACTTGTTTAATATGAGTGCATTTATTTGAATTAGATACTAGGGGGATAAAATAATCGGCAACTTGATGCTGACAAAAATCGCCGGGTGCTAACCCACTCTCGGCACACACCAAACGGACTTTCAAATCTTTTGGAGCTGTGAACCAGCGGTTAGCAGCATTATAATCTATTGAATTAAATATCGTAAATAATAGTGGCGTAGCTATATCCGCTCCTGTCAATTCTCTAATTCCCTCTCCACTGGCATTGCCAACCCATACTCCTATGGTATAGTGAGCATTGTATCCAATACTCCAGGCATCTCTCCGTCCATAAGAAGTACCTGTTTTCCAGGCAACTTTTGGTATATGGTAACTGCTTTGATAGTTGTTGGGTAAATCTGGTCGGGTAGCCTGAGTCAGTATTTCATTAATCATAAAAGCGGCTTCCTGCGAAACAATGCGGATAGTATGTAGAGAATCAACAGGCGTATGCTTAGCAGGAAGTGTATAGACAATGGGCTTATACGTTCCGCCATTGGCAAAGGCAGCATACAAACCAGTAAGTTCTTCCAGGGTCACCCCACATCCTCCCAAGATAACAGATAAACCTAATTTGTTCTGGTCTTTTTTTATTTGCTCAAAATGAGCCTGATTTAATTTTTCTATAAACAGCGGTAAACCCGTTTCGTGAAGCACCTTTACAGCAGGTATATTCAAAGAAAAAGACAATGCTTTTTCTACACTTATAGTGCCGTTGAATTTCTTGTCAAAGTTATCTGGATTATAGCCAGCAAAATTACTGGGCACATCAGCTATTATGGTTTTGGGGGTAATATTTCCCTGATCTATTCCCAAAGCATACACTAATGGTTTTAGAGTACTGCCTGGAGACCGGATAGCTCTTACTCCATCTACCTGCCCTGCATTTGTATTATCTGCATAATCGGGAGAACCTATGTAAGCCTCTACTTCCATAGTGCGGTTATTGAGCACAAGTACAGCTAAGTTATTAATGTTGTATCGTTGCAAACGCTTGTGGTAATTATGGGCAAGGCTTTGCACTTTGTCTTGTATAGGAAGATTTAGGCTTGTGTGCACATTAGTTACTTCAGGCTGCTCATACTTCATCCGGTAAGCCAAGTGGGGAGCTATTTTAGGAAAGGGCCGACGTTTGGCTGCTAAAGGTTCTGCCAAGGCATCGGCTATTTCTTTTGAAGAAAACAATTGATCAGTAGCAAACCGCCTTAGCCATTTGTTTCGCTCCTGCACCAATATTGGTTCATTCTTACCCAAACCAAGCGATGTAGGCCGGTTTGGAACTATAGCTAAAGTAGCTATCTGGGCCAAACTTAACTTGTCGGGCAATTGGCCAAAATATAATAGGGAAGCCGACTTTACGCCTTCTATGTTGCCTCCATACGGTACCAGATTCAGGTATAATTGCAGAATTTCTTCTTTACTATATAGCCACTCCAGCTGCAAAGCTCTGAAGAGTTCTATCAACTTGTTGGTATAAGTCCGTTCTTTGGGAGCCATTAGTCTGGCTACCTGCATGGTTATGGTAGAGGCACCAGAAGTAGTTTTACCAGTTAGTATATTATTAAAAGCAGCACGTACGACAGCTATTGGATTTATGCCCGGATGATAATAGAAATACTTATCTTCCTTGTAAATAATTGTTTTACGTAGTTGCGGAATAATTTCTGATAGTTCTGTTTTTAACCGCCATTTATCCTCCAGACTAAGAAAAGCATGCATTACAGTACCATCCCGTGCAGTAATAATCTGCGAATAAGAGATGGTCTTTTTCAGAGGAAATAATAAGTGCAGTAACAGGAATGAGACAAACATACTTCCTGCTAAAGCCACAACCCCTTTTAATAGTTTCTTTCGCAACAAGACTTTGGCTGGAGAAAACATAGTAGCAAACACACTGGTAAAGTACAGAATATCTATCAGAAGTTCCTGTACAATTCCTGCAAAAACAATGCATCTCTTAGCCTAAAATCCTGATAATACTTTTAAAAGCCAAAAATTTAGCCAATGAGCAATCACTAAATGAGCACAGATTTTCAGAAGATTTGGGAAGCTATGAAATGGACTATTATTTTTTCAGATTCATTAAGTCGATAAAGAGATTGAAACTGTCTTTAGAGGAAGATGAACTGTTCAGATTGAATGGTTTAACAATATACCCGGAAACTCCCATTTTTTCAGAAGCGGTGCGGTCCTCTTCCTGATCGGAAGTGGTCATGATGAACACTTTAATATCTTTAAATGCAGAATCTGAACGTAATTCACTTAAAAACTCCAGTCCATTCATGCGCGGCATGTTTATATCGAGCATAATAATGCTAGGAAGCGGACTAATTTTTTCATAACCATTTCCGCGTAGCATGTCTAATGCTTCCTGCCCATTACGCGCAATAAATAATTTATGAAGTACATTCATTTTGCGCAGATTACGCTCCACAATCATGCTGTCCAGGTAATCGTCTTCTACTAAAAGAATGTTGGCAATTTTGTCAATCATAGCTTAAGGCTTTAAAGAATACAGCTAGCAAATACACTACCTGCACTATGAAGAAATATGATCTACTACATGTTTGGGCCATGTAAATACAAACGTAGCACCATTGCCTATTTCAGACAAGACTTTTATCGTACACTTTTTATCATCCAGTATTTTTTTAACAATGGCCAGACCTACTCCTGTACTTTCAAACGCATCGCGTTCTTTCAGTGTTTGAAAAATAATAAATATTTTATCGTGGTATTTAGGCTCAATACCAGGCCCGTCGTCTGTTACAAAAAACTCATAGCAATCTTCTTTTTCTTCACACCCAATAATAACCTTTCCATTTTTTTGGTGGTGGTATTTTACAGAATTGCTGATGAGGTTGATAAAAACTTGTTGAAGTGGAATTTTCTCAGTCTCTATAATAGGCATATCCGGCTGAACAAAAACCTGCAACCCAGTTTGCGGCGAGAGCATTTCTACAATTTCCTGTAACATCAACCCGGTGTTCACTACTTCTACCGGATTTTTTTGACGCCCAATTCTGGAAAGTTCCAGTATTCCTTTGATCATATTTTCCATGCGGTGAATACGGCCTCTCATTAGGGAGAGATAGTCTTTTACTTGCACAGGCATTCCGTCTCCATAATCTTCTTCCAAACAATACGAAATATTTTCGATTCCCCGCAAAGGAGCTTTCAAATCATGGGAAACTACATAAGCAAACCTGTCTAGCTCTTCGTTTTTGCGTTCTAATTGAGATATATTTTCACTCAGCGTTTTAGCCATACTATTTAACGATTTTGCCAGGTGGCCCAACTCGTCTCTGGAGGTATCCTTTATAAAAATGCCAAACTTACCACTGGCAATTCTATCGGCTAGTTGCACCATCGTGTTAATGCGCCGTGAGATAGTAAGACTGATATAAAATGCGATAGCCAGGCCAAGAATAATGGATAAGGTAGTCAACACGAAAGAGATAGTTTCGGTATCTTCTACAGAATTGCCTAGCGTAGCCCGTCTAACGTCTCGCAAGTCATATTCATAATTGCTGAATTCTCTGAATTTTTGCCTGATTTGGTTATTAATTATTCTCTCCGACCCTTTCTTTAGTTTATCGGTATACATAATAGAAAAAACCCGTAGAGCACTGTCTGACATTACAGCGTTCTTCTTTGCTTCAATTAAGGGTTTCGCAACCTCCTGTTGCCAGCGTGTTTCTAGCTGCTCAATATCGGATAATCTTTTTTCTTGAAACAGGTTATGTTCTACCTGCGATTTTAATTCAATATACAATTGCTTATTTTCTGATGCTGCTGAGTCGTATGGTTCCAGAAAAGTGGGTTCTCCGGTTAACAAGTACCCTCTCAGGCTACTTTCCATCTCGGTAATATTCCGGTGTAATCTGGCTGCCTGTCTTATAACTAATTGCGAGCGTTGTACCCACTCAGTGTTTTCCCGCACTTTTACCGACTGGCGGTAATTCACATAGGTAGTAATGGAGAATAGCAGCAGGATTACCGCAAATCCTACGAATATAAGGCTAGCAATTTTCATAATCAGGCTTTTGCAGTTTACAATCAAAGACGCTAGTCCACTAGTAAAAGTAATATACACTTCTGCTAGTGGACTAGTGACTGTGGATCAAAAACTATTTTATTTATATAACCAGATGCGCATCAGGGACAATAGCTGATCTATTTTCACCGGTTTGGTAATATAATCGGAAGCTCCTGCCTCAATACATTTTTGCCGGTCGCCTTTCATGGCTTTGGCAGTAACGGCTATAATAGGCAAAGTACTGTTTTTATTCTCCCGCCGTATCTTCTGGGTAGTTTCGTATCCATCCATCTCGGGCATCATAATATCCATCAGTACAATATCTATATTGCTGTTTTCATTCAGAATTTGAATAGCCTCTTTGCCACTTTCTGCGGTAATGGCATTGATGTTATAGCGTTCGAAAGCAGTAGTTAATGCAAATAGGTTACGTACATCATCATCTACAACCAGAATGTTTTTGCCTACCAGCACATCCTCTTTTAAACGAATGCCTTCTATTAACTTCCGTTGTTGTGTGGGTAATGCTTTGTGATCCAAGTGCAAATGCTTCACGGTTTCTTCCAGTAATAAATCCAGCGACTTAACATCTTTTAAAATTATGTTTTTAGCCAGCTGCCGTAACTGCGTTGCTTCTTTGTCCGAAAACTCTTTGGCTGAATAAATAACCAATGGTATTTGATGCTCACGTTTCTCTGCATTAATCTTTTTTATTAGTTCGATGCCAGACATATCAGGCAACATATAATCGAGAATAATACAGTCATAACTCTTTTTCTGCAGTAATTGTATAGATTTTTTGGCTGTTTCGGCAATGGTAATTTTCGTATTTACCCCTTGCAGCATTTTTACAATACCTGAAGAATCCATCTCATTATCTTCTATTACCAAAAGGTTTTTCACCTTCTTACTGGAAGCTTCTTCAATATCTTTGAAAAGAACTTTCAGATCATCATTTTTCAACGGTTTTAAGAAGAATCCTTTTGCCCCACGTTTATAGGCCAGGCTTCTGTTTTCCTCACCTGAAATCAGGTAAACCGGAATATGTCGGTAGTTAAGATCACTTTTGAATAGATCCAGTACCTTCCAGCCACTTGTATCTGGTAGTTTGATATCCAGGGTAATGGCAACCGGGTTATACAAATTAACAAAGCCGAATACTTCGCTATGACTCGTAGCAATTACTGCTTTCATTCCCTGTTCATGCGCCTTTTCAATCATTATCCTGGCAAAACGGGTATCATCTTCTACCACTAATAATACTTTGTCCTGCGCTTGAATATTTGTCCGGTCGTCACCTAAATCGTTAATCATTTCATTTACGGCTTCCAGGTGCTTATTTTCTATAGAAGAGGCACCAGCACCGGGAACGGAAGTCAACGATTTTACCAGAGATTTATCCATATCAGATGCCTTGTTGCCTGCCAGCAACTTATTAATCATTTCCTTTTCACCTATCGGGGCACCTTCTAATGGCAGGAACAAGGTAAATGTGCTACCCTGATTTATATGGCTTTCAAGTTCAATTGTTCCGCCCAGCAATTCTGCCAGACCACGGCTAATAGATAAACCTAATCCAGTGCCGCCATACTTGCGGCTAGTAGAACCTTCCGCTTGTTGGAATGCCTCAAATATAATGTTCTGCTTATCTCTAGGAATACCTATACCTGTATCGGAAATGGCAAAGGCCACCACGTTTTTGGCGTTCTCTAGACTGCTATTTCGCATTTTCCAGTTCCGTTCAGCTTTATAAATTCTGAGTTTTACTTCGCCTTTTTCTGTGAACTTAAAGGCATTGGAAAGCAAGTTTTTAAGAATCTGATTTAACCGCTGCACGTCTGTCTGCAATACTTCCGGTACGTTATTGTCTATTACTACATTAAACCGTAAGTGCTTAGCTTCAGAAATTGGCTTAAAGGTAGTTTCCACAAATGAGCTAACCTCTCTGAAACGAACTGGTAAAAATTCAGCAGTAATAAATCCAGATTCGATTTTAGAAAGATCCAGAATGTCATTAATTAACTGGATTAAGTCGTCGCCGCAAGAGTGAATGGTTTTGGCGAAGCGAACTTGTTTCTCAGAAAGGTTTCCTTCTGGATTTTCATATAACTGTTGAGCCAGAATGAGCAAACTATTCAGCGGTGTCCGCAATTCGTGCGACATATTAGCCAAGAACTCTGATTTATACTTAGAAGTAATGGTTAGCTGCTCAGCTTTTTCTTCCAGTGAACGGCGGGCTTCTTCTACCTCTTTGTTTTTGGCCTCTACTTCTTCTTTCTGTTTTACTAACAACAAAGCTTTGTCTTGCAATTCTTCGTTTGTTCTCCGCAACTCATCCGCCAGTGATTGCGATTGGGTAAGCAGTTCTTCTGTACGGCTATTCGTTTGAATAGTGTTTAGCACAATACCAATACTTTCTGTCAACTGGCTCAGGAAGTCTAGGTGAGTCTGGCTGAATGATTCAAACGAAGCAAGTTCGATTACCGCTTTTACTTCTGTTTCGAACAATACCGGCAATACAATCAAACTTAATGGCTTAGCTTCTCCAAGCGCTGAACTGATTTTGATATATTCGCTTGGCACATTAGTCAGTAGAATTCTTTCTTTTTCCACAGCGCATTGCCCTACTAGACCTTCACCAATCGCAAATTCTTTAGGTACATTTTTATCTTCTCTATAGGCATAGGCAGCAAATAACTTTAACTTATTCTGCATATCCTCATTTTGCTGAAGAATATAGAAGGCACCGTATGGAGCAAATACTACTTGGGCCAATTCTGACAGAATCCGGTTAGTTACCGTATTCAGGTCTTTCTGGCCTTGAAGCATCTGCGTAAATTTAGCCAGGTTAGATTTCAGCCAGTCTTGCTCCTGATTCCTTAAGGTAGTTTCCTTCAGGTTAGCAATCATCTGGTTAATGGTATCTTTTAAAGCTTCCAGTTCGCCTTTAGCATCTACCCGGATAGTCCTGGTTAAGTCACCTTTCGTTACCGCAGAAGCCACTTCAGAAATGGATCGTACCTGAGTTGTTAAATTAGCTGCCAGCTGGTTTACGTTCTCTGTTAAGTCTTTCCATGTTCCAGAAGCACCAGGTACGCTAGCCTGACCTCCCAACCGGCCTTCTACCCCTACTTCCCGTGCTACCGTAGTTACCTGGTCAGCAAATACGGCCAGTGTATCAATCATTTCATTGATGGTATCTGTCAACTGGGCCAATTCCCCTAATGCATTAATTGAGAGTTTCTGCTTCAGGTTGCCTTTTGCCACAGAGGTTACAACTTTAGATATACCCCGTACCTGACCTGTTAAGTTGGAAGCCATCTGATTTACCGAGTCAGTTAAGTCTTTCCATACCCCACCCACACCTTTTACCGTTGCCTGCCCACCTAACTTTCCTTCCGTTCCTACCTCCCTGGCTACACGGGTTACCTCCGAAGCGAAGGAGTTCAACTGATCCACCATGGTGTTAATAGTGTTTTTCAAGTCCATCATCTCTCCCTTCACGTCAATAACCACCGTTTTGGACAAGTCACCGCTGGCTACCGCTTTAGTTACCTCGGCAATATTACGTACTTGTGAGGTTAAGTTACCAGACATCTGGTTTACTGAGTCAGTTAAGTCCTTCCAAGTACCGGCAACTCCAGGTACGAATGCCTGACCACCCAATTTTCCATCGGTTCCTACCTCCCTAGCTACGCGGGTCACCTCCGAAGCAAAACCCCGCAACTGGTCTACCATGGTGTTAATAGTCTCTTTCAACTGAAGGATTTCTCCCCGTACGTCTACCGTAATTTTCTTCGATAAGTCACCATTAGCCACCGCAATAGAAACGTCTGCTATATTTCTGAGCTGGGAAGTTAAGTTACCAGCCATTTTATTTACGGAATCAGTTAAATCTTTCCATACGCCACCCACGCCTTTTACCGTCGCCTGTCCACCTAATCTACCTTCAGAACCCACTTCACTCGCTACCCTGGTTACCTCCGAAGCAAAAGAGTTTAACTGATCCACCATCGTGTTGATAGTGTTTTTCAGCTCCAGCATCTCTCCCTTCACGTCCACAGTAATCTTCTTGGATAAGTCACCTTTCGCTACCGCAGTTGTTACTTCCGCAATATTCCGCACCTGATTGGTCAGGTTATCGGCCATTTTGTTTACCGAGTCGGTTAAATCTTTCCAGGTACCGCCTACTCCAGGCACGTTAGCCTGACCTCCAAGCTGTCCTTCTGAACCTACCTCCCTGGCTACGCGTGTTACTTCAGAACCGAAAGAATTGAGCTGATCCACCATCGTATTAATGGTGTTTTTCAACTCCAACATTTCCCCCTTTACGTCTACCGCGATTTTCTTAGATAAGTCACCTTTCGCTACCGCAGTTGTTACTTCCGCAATATTCCGCACCTGGTTCGTTAAGTTGGAAGCCATTTGGTTTACTGAATCTGTCAAATCTTTCCAGGTACCGCCTACTCCAGGTACATTCGCTTGTCCACCTAACTGTCCTTCCGAACCTACCTCTCTAGCTACACGCGTTACTTCTGAGGAGAAGGAGTTTAACTGATCCACCATCGTATTGATGGTGTTTTTCAACTCTAACAATTCTCCTTTAGCATCTACCGTAATCTTTTTAGATAAGTCTCCAGTAGCTACAGCCGTGGTTACCCCGGCAATATTCCGCACTTGAGCTGTTAAGTTCCCGGCCATCTGGTTTACCGAATCCGTTAAGTCTTTCCACACCCCCCCTACTCCTTTTACTGTTGCCTGTCCTCCTAATTTACCTTCCGTTCCTACTTCCAAAGCTACCCTAGTTACTTCAGAACCGAAAGAATTGAGCTGATCCACCATCGTATTAATGGTGTTTTTCAACTCCAACATTTCTCCTTTCACGTCCACAGTAATTTTACGAGACAAGTCACCATTGGCAACGGCCGTGGTTACCCCGGCAATATTCCGCACCTGGTTGGTCAGGTTCCCGGCCATCTGGTTTACTGAGTCTGTCAAATCTTTCCATACACCCCCTACTCCTTTTACTTGTGCTTGCCCTCCTAATTTTCCTTCTGTACCTACTTCCAACGCCACCCGGGTTACCTCCGAAGAGAAGGAATTGAGCTGATCCACCATCGTGTTGATTACGTTCTTGATTTCAAGGATCTCTCCTTTTACATCTACCGTAATTTTTTGTGTTAAGTCACCACTGGCAATTGCTGTTGCCACTTTAGAAACGTCGCGCAGCTGTACGGTTAAGTTACCAGCCAACTGGTTTACGTTATCAGTTAAATCTTTCCATACCCCGGCCACCCCTTTTACTTCTGCTTGTCCACCTAGCTTTCCTTCCGAACCTACCTCTCTAGCTACACGCGTTACTTCTGAGGAGAAGGAGTTTAACTGATCCACCATCGTATTGATGGTGTTTTTCAACTCTAACAACTCTCCCTTGGCATCTACTGTAATCTTTTTAGATAAATCTCCTCTTGCTACGGCTGTGGTTACCCCGGCAATATTCCGCACTTGAGCTGTTAAGTTCCCGGCCATCTGGTTTACCGAATCCGTTAAGTCTTTCCACACCCCCCCTACTCCTCTTACTGTTGCCTGTCCTCCTAATTTTCCTTCCGTTCCTACTTCCAAAGCTACCCTAGTTACTTCTGAGGAAAAGGAATTGAGCTGATCCACCATTGTATTGATGGTGTTTTTTACTTCTTGTAATTCACCCCGGGCTTCTACGGTAATTTTTTTGGAGAGATCCCCCTTAGCAATGGCCGTTGTTACATCGGCAATGTTTCGTACCTGGTTGGTCAGGTTCCCGGCCATCTGGTTTACTGAGTCTGTCAAATCTTTCCATACACCCCCTACTCCTTTTACCGTTGCCTGCCCTCCTAATTTTCCCTCTGAACCTACTTCTCTTGCTACCCTGGTTACTTCCATGGAGAATAAATTCAACTGCTTCACCATGTCATTTACTTCCTGGCCAATGCGGCGGAACTCTCCTTGCAGCACATTGCCTTCTATTTCCATGGGCATTTCCTGCGAAAGATTACCTTTGGCCACCGAACTGATTACATGGGCTATTTCTATAGTTGGATGTACTAGATCAGATACTAACGTGTTAATGGTATCTATGCCTGTGCTCCACGAACCGCGGGCGTCGCTAAGTTCCAATCGTTGGGTAAGTTTACCTTGTTTACCAATGGTATTACCTGCTTTGGTGAACTCATTCATCATGCGTTCATTCAGTTCTATGATGTCATTAAGGGTATCACAGATTTTCCCATTAATTCCGTATTGGTCTATTGGCATGCGAACAGAAAAGTTTCCGTTCTTTACTTCCATTAAGACTCTTAGTAAGTCTTTATTATCCAGAAAGTTATGATCTTCCTGAATTCCATTACTGACATGTGTTTCCATTCACAGATAATTTAGGCTGGATTAAGAATGCTCAAAATAGTAAAATTTCTATAATTGTTTTGAGTATTTTAATTTTTAAAGATTTCCGCCAACAAGCTATTCGAACTAGGTATGAATCACTTGAATACGTATTTTTTATACTTATAAAATACATAGCAATTTACAGATATTATCTGTTATATGTGTGTGGCATTTGGCTTGTACGTAAGTTTTTGAGTAAAAAGAATGAAATATCTTTCTATAATGTAGATAATGAATAAAGGGTTCTATCTACAACAATCCTGACTGCCCTTTACTGGATGGCTGAAAAAGAGTACTCTTGATTTATTTAACTCTACTGATTCTATAGATTTCTTTTGAATTCTATATCTTTGCCAAGATGTTGTATGAAGAAGCCTGATTAAGGCAGGTACTATAGTATTCCTGTATAAGTAATTCTGGTCTATTTCATCATACTATCTAATTATTTGCTTCTGATAAGCTAACTATTCTATTTTGCAACTATGACACAAACAAACTATCTGGATATGGACCTGCTGCGGTTTACTACTGCAGGCAGCGTGGACGATGGTAAGAGTACTCTTATTGGCCGGTTGTTGTATGACTCCAAATCCATTTTTGAAGATCAGCTGGAAGCTATTGAACGAAGCAGCAAGCAACGGGGTGATGGATACGTGAATCTGGCCTTGCTGACAGATGGCTTACGGGCAGAGCGTGAACAAGGAATTACCATTGATGTAGCTTACCGATACTTTGCTACGCCAAAGCGCAAATTTATTATTGCCGATACTCCAGGCCATATCCAGTATACCCGTAATATGGTTACTGGGGCTTCTACAGCAAATCTAGCCATTGTATTGGTCGATGCCCGCCATGGCGTAGTAGAACAAACCTGCCGCCATGCGTTTATTGCTTCTTTGCTACAAATAAAGCATTTAGTGCTGTGTGTGAACAAAATGGACCTGGTAGAGTACAAGCAAGAAATATTTGAGAAAATAAAAGCCAATTTTCAAGCATTTGCTTCTAAGCTTTCTGTTCCAGATATTCATTATATTCCTATAAGTGCCTTAAATGGCGACAACGTAGTAGATAAATCTACCCGGATGGATTGGTACGGTGGATCTACGTTAATGTATACATTAGAAAATGTACATATCGCCAGTGACCTTAATCATGTGGACAGTCGTTTTCCGGTACAATGGGTGATCCGGCCACAATCCGAACAATATCATGATTTCCGGGGATATGCCGGACGTATTGAGGGAGGTATATTTAAAGCAGGTGATGAAGTAATGGCTTTACCCTCTGGTTTTACCACTACTATTAAAAGTATTGAAACATTTGATGGTCCGGTAACAGAGGCTTTTCCCCCTATGTCAGTTGTGATGACCTTGAATGATGAGATTGATATAAGCCGGGGCGATATGCTAGTGAAACCAAACAACCAGCCAGATGTAGGCCAGGATATTGAAATAATGCTATGCTGGCTAAATGAAAGAAAACTACAACCTGGAGGCAAATATGGCATTAGGCATACCACCAAAGAAGCCCGCTGTGTAGTAAAAGATGTACGGTATAAAATAAATATTAACACCTTGCACCGGGTAGAAGACGACCGCACGATTGGGCTAAATGATATTGGCCGTGTGTTGATTCGTACAACACAACCCCTTCTGTACGACAGCTACAGCCGAAACCGTTTTACAGGTAGTCTCATTTTGGTAGACGAATTTACGAATGAAACAGTAGCTGCCGGTATGATCATTTAATAAGGTATTTGGCTGTTTTGTTACTTATTTAAATTTTTACAAAAACCTTACATAACACAAAAAGGGAGCAGTAGATATTCTGCTCCCTTTTTATTTAATATTATTCACTGGCTAGTCAACAATACTCAACACTTTTTTCATCAACTTGGACGTCTTAGACTCTTTCACTTCTGGCTTTGGACGCTCAATTACTAACACCTGATTTTGTTTTTCAGTTGGAATCCAGTTTTTCCAGTCTCTCTCAAACTTACTGTGCTGACCTGGATAATAGGTGTCAATGGCCCGTACAGAAGCTAGCTTATCCGTTTGTTTCTTATAGAAATAGTGAAGGCAATCTTTAATAAAGGCTTGTCCTTCATTGTTTGACATTAGGAAGTAAACCATAGACCAGGCTAAAGCGCGTGGTTGATCAGATAAATTATTTTCTTTGTCCCACTCCTCATTATATTTACCTAAATACGCTTGTAACTCAGGCATTTTACCAGTCTCCAGCCATTTTTTTGTTTTCTCGTCTTTAATGATCTGTGGCTTAATCTGTACTTCTTTACCCGATACATCCATGTTCTCGAAATACTCAGATAATCCTTCGTTAATCCACTTTGGACAATTTTCAGCGTTGCTTCTTAACAGCAGATGGCTAGTTTCATGAAACAATGTACTCAGAAACTGATCTTCGTTTTTATTCTTCCATACTACGGCTTCCTTTATGCTATGGATATATAATCCGATATTGGAACCAGTAGTACTAGGAGAAGCTTTGCGGATATATTTCTTATAAGCATTTATGTCTTCAAAAACTCTAATTTTCACAATCAAATTAGGTGGAAACTCATAAGCAAATTTTGTTTCATAAAAGTTATATAAAAAGTTAACCCCTCTCTTTATTTTAACGTTAGACTCTGCATCCAGCTGAAAGTCTTCTGCAATTACCTCAATAGGTGGCTCAGCAACTTTATGACTGGCATATTTTGCAGAAGCAGTTTCATAATGTCTGGCGTCTTTTGATGCAGATTGAGAAGCAGTTGTACAACTATTTGTTACAAAACAAGAAGAAACAATTAGACTTAAACCGAGAAAAACTCTTTTAGGCAGCAATGGGGCGATAAACATGGCAAACAATCAAGAAATAATATATTGAACTCTGAAAATTAGTATTACATAGTTAGTACATATTTCTTTTTTTTGCAGGCTAAAATTTGGGTATATCATACACCAGCAATATTCCGCTGAAACAGAAAAGTTACGCCCTGTGATATTACTAAATAGGTAATTTAGTAGTATCACAGGGCGTGCCAGAAATCCTTGTTTCCAGTATTTTTCCTATATTAATTTGGATTAAACTCCTTCCGCTACTACTTCTTTCACTTCATCCGGCAACATTCGCTTAAGTAAATTCTCGATTCCTGCTTTTAATGTAAGTGTAGACGATGGGCATCCGCTGCAAGATCCTTGCAACAAAACTTTTACGGTGCCTTCATGATATGAGTGGAAATTAATGGCTCCGCCGTCCGATTCAACTGCCGGACGTACATATTCGTCTAACAAATGCTTAATTTTCTGCACAACTTCCGGATCTTGATCTGTTCCTGCTGCTTCAGAAGACTTGTATTCTTCCACTCTTTTAGGAGTTAAAGTAGGCCGGTTGTCTTCCATGTATTCTTTTATAAACTTCTTTAAGGGTAGTATTACATTGTCCCATGAAGTGCCCTCATCTTTCGTAACTGTTACAAAATTATTCATTAAGAATACTCTTCTTACATAAGGAAGCTCAAAAAGAGCCGTAGCCAGTGGAGAATCTGTGGCACTTTGTGCATCTGGAAAGTCTATTGAAGTATTGTCAGGAACCAGCATATAGTTCAACACAAACTTCATAGAGTTAGGGTTGGGATTAGATTCCGTATAAATATTTACATATTTTTTTAACATATAAGTAATAATTAAAATGTGTGCAAAGGAATTGTATCTATCTATGCAAGGACTGATTTTCAAATTTAGTTCTTTTCCTCTGCAATTTCTGTCTAAAAAATAAGGTTGCCTGTTTGGTAGATTTATATACTGGTGTAAACAAAAAGAGGCTGCCGGATAGGCAACCTCTTTTTATACATGTATACAAAGTTATTCAGCGGCTACGGCTACTTCTTCTGCCGCTACAATATGAACAACTGATCTGTCTTTTATTCCTTTCTTGAATAAAACAGTTCCATCTACCAATGCAAACAAGGTATGATCTTTACCAATGCCTACATTAATTCCAGGGTGATGTTTTGTACCTCTCTGACGTATAATAATATTGCCAGCTTTGGCAACTTGTCCGCCATATATCTTTACGCCCAGACGTTTACTGTGCGATTCTCTACCGTTACGGGAACTACCCGCGCCTTTTTTGTGTGCCATGGTATTATAAAGTTTTTAGCTTTTGCGATTTACTACAACGTTATATCTTCGATAAGAATCTTCGTAAACTGCTGACGATGACCTATCTTTTTACGGTAACCTTTTCTTCTTCTTTTTTTGAAGACGATTACTTTTTCACCTTTTACGTGTTCCAGAATTTTTCCGGAAATTGAGGCTCCCGAGACAGTAGGCGCACCTACGGATATCTCCCCGCCATTATCGACAAGTAATACTTTGTCGAACACAATGCCAGCGCCTGCTTCTCCTGCCAACCTGTGGACATACAGAAACCGATCTTTTTCTACTTTAAATTGCTGACCTGCGATATCTACAATTGCGTACATGTAATTGTTTGTTAACTTTTTGAAAATGGACTGCAAATCTAGAAATAAGATCCCTAATTACAAAGCAATTCATTCACATTTAAATATTTTTTAATAGATACCTGGGTATCAATGTATTGAAATACAAAAAATTAACTGGTTGTGCACACTTATCCACATCTTATACAGCAGTTATCCACATTAATTTGTTGAAAACAATTCTGTCATGTATCCTATTTTTGTAGTAGAACTTTTTGGGGTTTTGTTTGTCTGATATATAAATGTAGCGTAGAATTACCCCAATCAATATTTTTAATACCATTAAACCTATACTTCTATGAGCCAACCTCTCAATAACGAGCCACTATTGCTGGAAAACAAAAACCGTTTTGTGCTTTTTCCTATTCAGCACGACGATATTTGGAAAATGTATAAGCAGGCCGAAGCCAGTTTCTGGACAGCCGAAGAAATAGACCTCTCCCCTGACCTAAAAGATTGGGAAAAGCTGAATGATGGCGAAAGGCATTTTATTTCACACGTATTGGCCTTCTTTGCGGCCAGCGATGGAATTGTAAATGAAAACCTGGCTACTAACTTTATGAATGAAGTACAGTTTCCAGAAGCCAAATGTTTTTATGGATTCCAGATTATGATGGAAAACATCCACTCGGAGACCTACTCCTTATTAATAGATACCTATATTAAAGATTCCAGAGAGAAAGATAAGTTATTTAATGCCCTGGAAACTGTGCCATGTGTAGGTAAAAAAGGCGAATGGGCATTGAAGTGGATTGAGAGCGGTAGCTTTATAGAGCGCTTAATTGCATTTGCAGCCGTAGAAGGGATATTTTTCTCTGGCAGTTTCTGCTCCATTTTTTGGCTGAAAAAAAGAGGTTTAATGCCTGGGCTGAGCTTTTCTAACCAACTGATTTCCCGCGATGAAGGATTGCACTGCGAATTTGCCTGCTTATTATATAATAACTATATAGTAAACAAAGTATCACAGGAACGTGTATATGAAATTATAACAGATGCGGTAGCAATTGAAAAGGAATTTATAACAGAGGCACTACCAGTTGGTTTAATCGGAATGAATGCCAACTTAATGTCACAATATATAGAGTATGTAGCTGATTTCTGGCTTACCCGCTTAGGATACGCCAAGTATTATAACACTATCAATCCATTCGACTTTATGGACGCTATATCTCTTCAGGGCAAAACTAACTTCTTCGAAAACCGCGTAGCCGAATACCAGAAGGCTGGCGTAATGAACGAAAAAGAATCAGTGAAATTCAGTTTAGATGAAGATTTCTAGAAGCTTTTTGTAAACTGGTTGTAAAAGCCCTGCTTTACTTTCTATAGTAGGGCTTTTAATTTTCCCTTATCATTCCCTAATCACTTCCCTTATAAAAGTATATTTCTTTTTTTTGTATCCATATATTAAAATTTAACAAAAAAATTTAGTTACTTTCATGACACATTCGTTTTAAGTTACGTAATACACTTAAAATGCATGGTTCAATAGATTTTATTATTCATTCACCCATAACCTTAAATCTATGTTTGTAATCAAAAGAGACGGAAGACGCGAGTCTGTCAAGTTCGACAAGATCACAGCCAGAATTGAAAGGCTTAGTTATGGTTTAGATACTAACTATGTACAGCCAGTAGAAATTGCCAAGAAGGTAATTGCCGGCTTATATGATGGCGTAACCACAGCTGAACTTGATAATTTAGCAGCCGAGACAGCGGCTTCCATGACTACCACGCACCCGGATTATGCCATACTAGCCGCACGTATTGCTGTGTCTAACTTGCATAAAACCACCAGTAAGTCTTTTTCCAACACCATGAAAAGGCTTTACACCTATATAGATCCAAAAACTGGTGAAAATGCTTCTATGATCTCTAAAGAGGTTTATGAAGTAGTGCGGAAAAATGCAGCTCTTTTGGATTCAAGTATTATCTATGACCGTGATTTTAGCTACGATTATTTTGGTTTCAAAACCTTAGAAAAGTCGTACTTACTAAGAGTAGATGGCAAAGTGGCTGAACGTCCGCAGCAAATGCTTATGCGTGTGGCCGTAGGCATTCATATGGACGATATGGAAGCAGCTATTGAAACCTACAATCTACTATCAGAGAAATGGTTTACCCATGCTACGCCTACGTTGTTCAACGCAGGTACACCAAAACCACAACTTTCCAGCTGCTTCCTGCTCACCATGCAGAACGACAGTATTGATGGAATTTATGATACCTTAAAGCAATGCGCTAAAATCTCCCAGTCTGCTGGCGGTATTGGTCTAAGCATCCATAATGTACGGGCTACGGGTTCTTATATTAAAGGCACCAATGGTACGTCTAATGGTATTATCCCCATGCTGAAAGTGTTTAACGATACTGCCCGTTATGTAGATCAGGGCGGCGGCAAACGCAAAGGAGCATTTGCTGTATACCTGGAGCCATGGCATGCCGATATTTTTGAATTCCTGGATCTGAAGAAAAACCACGGTAAAGAAGAATTACGTGCCCGTGATTTATTTTATGCCCTATGGATACCTGACCTGTTTATGAAGCGGGTGGAGGAAAATAGTACTTGGTCGCTGATGTGCCCTAATGAATGCCCTGGCTTAGCCGATTGCTATGGCGATGACTTCGAAAAACTGTATGAAAAGTACGAACGTGAAGGCAGAGCCCGCAAAACTATAAAAGCACAAGAACTATGGTTTGAAATTCTAGAATCTCAGACTGAAACAGGTACCCCATATGTACTTTTTAAAGACCACGCCAATCGCAAGTCTAACCAGAAGAACCTAGGTACCATTAAGTCTTCCAACTTATGTACCGAAATCATGGAGTATACCTCTAATGATGAAGTAGCTGTTTGTAACCTGGCCTCTATTGCCTTGCCAAAATTTGTGGTAGATGGCAAGTTCGATCACCAGCAATTATTAGAAGTTACCAAAGTAGCTACTAAAAACCTGAACAAGATCATAGATATTAACTATTATCCGGTTCCGCAAGCCAGAAACTCCAACATGCGCCACCGCCCTATCGGCTTAGGTGTACAAGGATTGGCCGATGCCTTTATTATGCTGCGTATGCCTTTTGAGTCAGATGAAGCGCAAGGGTTGAACCGTGATATTTTTGAAACTATTTATTTTGGAGCACTAACCGCTTCTATGGAACTAGCCAAGAAACATGGTCCATACGAAACGTTTAAAGGCTCACCTATTTCTAAAGGTATCTTCCAGTTTGATATGTGGGGTGTAGAGCCAAGATCTGGCCGTTGGGACTGGAATGGTTTACGTAAAGAAATTAAGCAATATGGCGTTCGCAACTCCTTATTGCTAGCTCCTATGCCTACCGCTTCTACATCTCAGATATTAGGTAATAATGAATGTTTTGAACCATATACCTCCAACATTTACACTCGCCGTGTATTGTCAGGAGAGTTTACTGTAGTAAATAAACATTTATTGAAAGACCTGGTACGTCTGAACCTGTGGAATGAGCAGATGAAAAACAAAGTAATAAAGTCTAACGGCTCTATTCAGAATATCTCTGAAATACCACAGCACATTAAAGACCTGTACAAAACTGTATGGGAAATTAAGCAGAAGACAATTATAGATATGGCTGCCGACCGGGGTGCCTTCATCTGCCAGAGCCAGAGCTTGAATATACATATTCAAGACCCCAACTTCGGAAAACTGACTTCTATGCACTTCTATGCCTGGAAAAAAGGTTTGAAGACTGGTATGTATTACTTGCGTACCAAAGCCGCTGCCGATGCTGTGAAATTTACTGTTGTAGAAAAACAAGCTGAAGTAGCCTTGCAACCAGTACTCCTAAGCCAGGATGAAATGGTTCGGGCAAAAGACCAGAATGCCAGCGATATGAGCTGCTCTCTGGATAATCCGGAAGGATGCGAGGCCTGCGGAAGCTAGTAAAGATAAATGTTCTGTACTCTATTGCACACAAAAAGCGCAGCCCCTGGCTGCGCTTTTTGTTTTTATACTGCTTAGATATGAGTAGATGCTTCCAGAGTATTTCCTTTTACCCACATTACGATTCCAAATACATGCATATTTCTAAAGCATGCAATAGTCAGAAAAAAGAACTTGGTAAAATCTCAAAAATTCCACACTTTCAGATTTCGTCAATTTGTATTATGCTTCTCACTATTTCCACTACACACCAGCCAGCTACTGATTTAGGCTATTTGTTATATAAACATCCCGGTAAGGTACAATCGGTAGAGCTTTCGCAGGGGAAAGCCCATATTTTTTATCCCGAAGCTACTGAAGAGAAATGTACTATTGCTTTATTATTGGATATTGATCCTATTGGCCTAGTTCGGAATGCCAAAGGACCGTCTGGTGAAGGATTTGCTCTGGAACATTATGTAAACGACCGCCCGTATGTGGCTTCTTCCTTTATGAGTGTGGCCATTGCCAGAGCTTTTGCTACAGCAATGAATGGCACTTGCAAAGACAAACCTGAATTGGTTAACACACCCCTACCTCTAGAAGTAACCATTTCAGTGCTTCCCTGCAAAGGTGGTGAACAATTTTTGCGGAAACTATTTGAACCATTAGGCTACCAAATACATGCTACACATCACACCTTAGACCCTACTTTTCCTGAATGGGGAGAGAGCCGGTATTTCACAGTTAAGTTGATACATACTATTCGGTTAAAAGATTTGTTAGCCCATTTATATGTCTTAATTCCAGTACTGGACAATGATAAACATTATTGGGTAGGTGAGCATGAAATAGAAAAACTTCTTGATAAAGGCGAAGGCTGGCTGCAAAATCATCCGGAACGGGAGCAAATTACCAGGAGATATTTAAAGAATCTGGCTCCTCTTACCAAACACGCACTAGCCATACTTAGCGCAGAAGAACAAGCAGAAGATGATCTTGAAGAAGAGTTACCTACTGAAATACTAGAAGAAAAGAAAACCCTACACGAACAACGTCTGACTTTAACAGTAGAGCAGTTGGTAAAAAGTGGGGCCAAACGCGTTCTGGATCTGGGTTGTGGCGAAGGAAAACTACTGAGATTACTCCTGTTAGAAAAGCAATTTGAAGAAATCTTGGGAATGGATGTTTCATTTCAGTCACTGGAAAAAGCTAAAGACCGGTTAAAGCTAGATCGCTTGCCAGAAAAGCAAAAAGAACGAATTAAGCTGATTCAAGGCTCATTGTTGTACAAGGATAAACGTCTGGTGGGATACAATGCAGCAGCTATTGTAGAAGTAATTGAACACTTAGACGAATCCCGCTTAGCGGCTTTTGAACGTGTTGTGTTCAAATTTGCTAAACCAACTACAATTGTACTCACTACACCTAATGCTGAGTACAATCAGAAATATAAAACGCTTACAGCTGGCGCATTTCGCCATGCTGACCACCGTTTTGAATGGACAAGGGCTGAGTTTGAGATATGGGCGAAAAACGTAGCCTCTATCTATCATTACCAGGTACATTTTCTGGCTGTTGGCCCAGAAGACGAAATGGTGGGGGCACCTTCTCAAATGGCAATTTTTGAGAGTATACCCGGATAAGCTCTGTGTTTACATTTCATATTGCTTATGGGAAAGAGCAAAATATAAACATCCCTGACTGGTAGGTATTCCTTACAATTTTTACAATCCACATAGCCTATATATCTAGCAAATTAAAGACTACTTTTTACTTTATTTAAGCATTCCTTCTCATGAATATACCAATACCAGAACTTTCCTTAGTAGTATTAATAGGAGCCTCAGGCTCCGGAAAGTCTTCTTTTGCCCGCAAACATTTTAAATCTACAGAAGTAGTTTCTTCCGACGCCTGCCGCGGTATCGTTTCCGATGATGAAAACAATCAGGCGGCTACTGCGGATGCGTTTGAATTACTCCATTATATAGTAGCCAAGCGATTGAAACGAGGTTTACTTACCGTAGTAGATGCTACTAATGTTCAGCCCGAGAGTAGAAAACACCTTATCCAGCTGGCTAGGGAATATCATGTGCTACCTGTAGCTATTGTGTTAGATATGCCCGAAAAGGTTTGTTATGAACGTAATAATCTACGTCCTGACAGGAATTTTGGAAAACATGTAATAGCACAGCATAGGCAACAGTTAAGAAAATCGTTAAGAAATCTGAAAGGGGAAGGATTCAGGCATATACATATTTTAAGTTCTGAAGAAGAAACAAATGCAATAGAACAAATTGTAAGGGACCCGTTGCATAACAATAAAAAAGCAGAAACAGGACCGTTTGATATTATCGGAGATATACATGGTTGTTTTGACGAACTAGTGCTTCTGTTAGAGAGACTAGAATATAAAGTAGAACAGGTAGAAGCCAGTAGACAAAACTTTGGGTTTGCTGTAACACCACCTGCCGGAAGAAAAGCCATCTTCCTTGGCGACTTAGTAGACCGTGGCCCGGCTTCTCCACACGTACTAAAGGTAGTAATGAGTATGGTAAATGCAGGCAATGCCTTATGTGTACCTGGCAACCATGATATGAAAATGCACCAAAAGCTATCGGGTAGAAATGTACAACTAAAGCATGGACTAGCACTTACTATGGAACAACTGGCACACGAGCCGGAAGAATTTATCCGGATAGTAGACGGATTTCTGGATAAACTAGTCAGCCACTATGTGCTAGACCATGGAAACCTGGTAGTGGCACATGCTGGCTTACGGGCAGAAATGCAAGGCAGAGGTTCTGGAGCCGTTCGGGCTTTTTGTTTATATGGAGAGACTACCGGAGAAACAGATGAATTTGGCTTACCTGTACGCTATAACTGGGCAGCCGATTACCGGGGAAAAGCTATGGTAGTATATGGGCATACACCTGTACCGGAGCCAGAATGGCTGAATAATACAATTGACATCGACACTGGCTGTGTGTTTGGTGGTTCTCTAACAGCCCTGCGTTATCCGGAAAAAGAACTAGTAAGTATACCTGCCAAACAAGCATATTATGAATCAGCCAAGCCACTGGATTATGAAAAACGTAAAGCCCAAGCCTTACGTGCGCAACAGCAAGAAGACGATGTACTGGATATTGAAGAAGTAACAGGAAAGCGGATTATTTCTACCAGATTAGCGCATAACATAACCATCCGAGAAGATAATACTATTGCTGCCCTGGAAGTAATGAGCCGCTTTGCTGTAAATCCTAAATGGCTTATCTACCTTCCTCCTACTATGTCTCCTTGTGAAACAAGTAAGTTGCCGGAGTACCTGGAGCATCCCAAAGAAGCATTAGAGTATTACGCCAAACAAGGTATTACACAAGTTGTTTGTCAAGAAAAACATATGGGCTCTCGAGCAGTGGTGGTTATTTGCCAGGATGAAGCAGCAGCACAAAGCCGGTTTGGTGTACAAAATGAAGGAATCGGGAGCTGTTATACCCGTACTGGCCGGAGCTTCTTTAATGACTCCGTCCTAGAACAAGCGTTTATGCAACGACTAAAAAGTGCTTTGGATAAGAGCCATTTCTGGGAGACATTTCAAACAACTTGGGTATGCCTGGATTGTGAGTTAATGCCTTGGTCAGCTAAAGCCCTAACGTTGTTGCAAAACCAATATGCCTCTGTAGGAGCAGCTGCCAGTGCCGCTTTGCCTGATGTAGTGGATGTACTATATCAGACTAGTGAACGGGGGATAAATGTTTCGCAACTACTTAATGAATATTTGCAGCGAAGGGAAATGACCCAAAAATACACTGAAGCCTACAGACGCTACTGCTGGAACGCAACTTCCATAGCTGATTATAAACTAGCTCCTTTTCACATTCTAGCTACAGAAGAGGCTGTACATACGGATAAGAATCATATATGGCATATGTCAACCATAAAAGCTATTTGTGAAGCCGATCCAGATTTTTTAATGGCTACGCCCTATCAAGTGGTAGATCTGACAGATGAAAAGCAATACCAGCAAGTAATGGCATGGTGGGAAAACCTTACCGCTACTGGTGGTGAAGGTATGGTGGTAAAACCATTGAATTTCATCAGCAAAGGTAGCAAAGGACTTGTGCAGCCTGCCGTAAAATGCCGGGGCAAAGAATATTTACGGATAATTTATGGCCCGGAATATACAGCTTTTCAAAATTTGCAACGCTTACGCTCAAGAGGTTTATCAGGCAAGAGGTCTTTAGCTTTACGGGAATTTGCTTTAGGTGTGGAGGGATTGGAAAGATTTAACAGAAAAGAGCCTTTGCGCAAAGTACATGAATGTGTATTTGGCGTATTAGCTTTGGAGAGTGAACCTATTGATCCTAGATTATAGAAGTATACGCTTAAAATATACATGCATAGTAGGCTAAATTTTTTCATCTAGAGTAATACTACCAATCAGGGAAATACGTGCTCAACCTACGTTTGTAAAGGAGGCTCTTTGCCAAATGATTAATCTTTTGATGCTGTACAATAGCAAAGAGGCCGTACCCTATTTTAAAGGTACGGCCTCCCACAAATTTTCGAATGTTATGTTACAAATGCATCCGGAACGTTAACCCCGGAATAAGCTCACTTGGATTAGGGGCCGTATTCAACACCTCTTGTACTTTTTCCTTTAATTTATCTACGTCCACTGTTATATCTTCCCGCTCACCCTCTTTACTAGTAGTAGCTGGCGAAGGATGTTTGCTGATAAGATAATAATAGTTCATTCCTACCGATTTGGCCATATTATAATAATGGGTATGAACGAACCCCTGCGAAAATATTTCCAGTAGCTTGCCTTGCGAATTTGCATAGAATAAACTGCCCAGCCCAGCACTGCTGGCAGACACAATGATTTTTGCTTTATAGAAAAGGTTGATTTTTTCTTTGAAAGATAGCTTACTTGATAAAATCGTCTCAAAGCCATCAGCCTTAAGTACGTTGATTACACTATCTTCATTAGTTACTATGCGTAACTTGGAATCTTTGCGGCTAATATATATCAAAGCCGGAGATGGCTTATCATCCAGTATCTCTTCGGTCAAAAAGTATTTGCGATGAAGATTTGTAACCCAGTCTGGAATAAGAAAACTCCGCTTTCCACGTGGAGCGGTAGAAGCTATAACTGTATCTGCTTGCAGATGATGTACCAGCTGCCCGTTGATGATTTTGTGCTCATCTATACCAAGCATTTTCAGCGAGTCTTTATGGTAGTCATGGGCATAATTAGGTACTATAAACCAGTCTACTGTATCAAACAATCCACTTTCTTTTAACAGAAAAATACGTGGCAGTACGTCGATTAACCAGTGCCCATAATTATTTACGGCTCCACCTCCGGTTAAAGCTGTAAATACGGTTCCTTTGTAATAGACAGGGTCTTTGAAATATTTTTGCTTGAAAACCGCGTTAACAGGGTCCGGTCCTTTAGTAGGGTTGTATTGGAAAGACACATCACTAATTAACTTATTATCTGCACTTATAACAGCTATTGTCCCTACATTATCTGTATATATACGGCCTTTAGGTATTTTTACTACCTGGTAATTAGTGGTTACAGCCAGTGTGCATGGATCATCTGCTACATCTCCATCATATACTTTATACGCAGATAATGATTTATATAGGTGCTCAGGCACTTTCAATTTAGTTGTCAGCTCAGGATACAGGCTTACATAATGTGCATCTGCGCTACTAGCTTTACAAAACTCTTCGCTAGAGGTATAACTACCTGTAGGCCGGTACCGAAGGTTATAGGGAATGGTTTGTTCAAAGAGGCGTGTCAGCCTGTTAGTGATTTTTAGTAATAGTTTGTTCATAAAGAGTAAAATGACAACTGAAACATATACTATACAAGAGTACTGCATTAAAAACCTATACTTATTTATATAGGCTACATCGGTTTTAATTGCTGCACACCCTACATGTAAACATCATTGCACAGCAGATTTACACAAAACAGCCCCGCTTGCCTTTAATTTAACCATTGATTAATAGTACTTGAATTTAATTAGGCTTGTAGTATCATGTTAAGTAGTTAGCATAGCTAAATAATAGCCGATCTGAATTCTAGCCTCACCTATAAGTTATCGAATAAAAAGTAGTTTCCGCTAACGGAAGTATGACAAATGATGTTTATTTATCTTAAAAAAATAGTTTAATCAAAATAAGCCCTCTGTATACGCTAGTGAAGTTGCCACAATAAAGGTACCAGATTGGCAAAACATGCTGGTTTAGTTTGTATATTTAGTTAAATACTTCCACATAATGAAGCGATACGTGTATAAATTTTTTCTGCGAAATCATACCTACTTACCTATAGTCTATAAACTAAAATCAACTGGTATATTTCTGATATTGACCTCTACATATATTCCTGCCTATGTTTATCAGGTACCTACTTATACTTTGTTTTATATAATTTTGTTACTGTAAAAATATAAGGTAAAATAGCCAACGAAGGCTAAAAAAAGGCGATAAAAAGCTAAGTGCATTAACATAAACCTGTCGGCTATTTTATATTGTTTCGAGTAATATCGGCTAAATCCTATAGGATATACCCGGTTATTCTTACAACTACCAAGTATATCCTATGAGTCCATTAGCGTCTATAATAGTTGAATGAAGTATTATCAGGATTGAATATTTTCAGTTGCCAAAAGGGTTGTCCGGTGACAACATCATACAACTGGGTGATTTCATACCGGAGAACCATTCCGCCTGGCTGTACTTCCAGGTCTACACTCTGACTAGTATCGCAGGGGTTGTAAAATTTGCTTCGCCAATAGCTTTCCTGAAAAGTAAGCATGTTTGCAGCCTGCGTTACTGTTCCAGTAATGTATTCTGCTGAATAGGGATTACCACAACTAGCCTGCGGGCCATATTCAGCGATTGTCCATATATAACTGCCATCTTCCTTAATTTTCAAGCCAAACCCTGCATGTGGATTCATAGACCAAGGATCAGTTGCTCCACGGAACCATTTATTGGCTTGCCGGTCGTAGAATTTTTCATCCAGTGCATACCCTCGTTTAAAACTCCAATCATCTAGCCATTCTCCGGCAAGGGTTGTAGCCGGCACTTCAACAGAAGTACGTTTTATATTTCCCTGCACCAGATTACTAAATGTGTTGGACATGGCTGCATCGGCATTAAGCAGGGCTCCTTGGTGTGTGAAAGCGACAATACCCCAACCCAACCCATTTGTAAGAATTGATTGCTGAATAGATACATTACCACCAGCACCTACAAAAACATTAGCTTTATAGGTATCCAGCTCTTTATTACCAGCATACGAAACCTCTGAAAATACTAGTTTATTCTGCTCATGGGCTGTGTTAAATATAATACCCCGCCAATAAAAATTATCTGCTTTAGTGCGGGCAGTAAAGGTAACTTTGTTAGTAGTACTACCATTCGCGTATAAATACCCATTGTTCTCTACACGCATTACCAGTCCCTGCATGAACTCTAGGGTTACACCTTCGGCGATTTTTAACCCAGATTGCACAGAAATGTCGCTGCTAACATAATACCTGCCATTATCAGCCAGGTCGGGCCAGGTTACTTCTGTTGAATGGTTTAGTATACCGCTTGTTTCTACGCCATTAAAGCCATTGTCTCCTGTAAAAACAGACGCAGCATCCAGCTGGTGTACTTGCCGGGCTGGCACATATAGAGCACTACCAGTATTTTTACTAAATACATTGGTAGAGAAGCCATTCAACTCCGACATTCCCTGTACATACATCCCATAGCCACCACTGAAAGCAAAAAGTGTATTGGCTACTTTAATACTAGATGCTGGATGTGTATTACCAACTAAAGCTAAGTTGGCTCTTATATCGGCTTGTAATTCCATAAAACTACTGCTTCCAGCAAATTCTACGGCGGCAAAATCTAACTCATTCAACTCATTAGTACTTTCTAGTAATATACCTTTCCAGAAACCAGCTGTTTTAGTTTTTCCGGTAAAAACAATTCTTTCAGCTTGAGTACCTTTTGCCACCAGAGTACCTTGCGGAAAAACATGTAATCCTTTATCATTTTCAAATTCAATAATTACCCCCGGTTTCACCGTGAGTTTAGCTTTTAGTAGTATATGATCTGTAACTAGGTAGTCGGCTTTTGTAGGATCAGGATTTATATTTTCTAATATACGGTCTGTAGAAATTTCTCCACTTAAAGCCACTAAATCTGGTGGAGTTACAGTAATTAGCACTTTGTCTTTCGCTTGCCCATGGATGTTAGCTACGGTGAGTTCCAGCTCATACTCTCCGGCTACGTCTGCTGTAAAACTTGCTTGTACGGCTATTCCATTAATAAGCGTAGTAGTGCTGCCAGCCGGTTTCTTCGTAAAAATCCAGGAATAAGTTAGAGCTGTACCTTTGCTGTCTTTGGATGCACTACCATTTAAGTTTACAACCTGCCCAGATTTTATAGTCTGGTCTGCTCCTGCACTGGCCGTAACTTTGGCTAGCGGTTCCGGATTGGGTTTTATCTCATCATCTTTTTTACAAGCAGATAAAGCAACAATGGCTGTTATAAATAATAATAAGGCTTTGTTAAGCATCATATGTAAAGAAGGCCACATAGTAAAAGGCTTCCATACATAGGTAAATAGTGTAAAGGGTTTGTTCGAAAATTGTTTTGTAACAAACTGTTTAATAAAGAGTGTCATTGTATAAATCGTTTAAAAACATAGGGTGTTTATTAGTAAAAGCATGCAGTTAGCAGGCATAGCTGTATTAAGCTATAGCTATGACTGAAGCAATAAATCAGAAATGAATTAAAGGTTAAGGTTTATACAAGACTGACCAGTAATAGGTCTTTTAAACTTAAGGCAGCCCCTGCGCAGGATTTACCAGAAAAAGTATAGTATCTCTTCGTGTATTAAGCTTCGTCTGCTAATAAGACAAGAACCTATTTTGAAGGGTTGCCCAGAAGAAAAAATATTTTCAACTTTTTCCAATCATTGTTTTTAGTTATGCTACGCCCCTATTAGCCCAATTCCTGTCTATTGGAAACATTATCTTTGCTGATAACAATAGAAACATTATCCTATACCTGAGTAATTGTGCTTTACAAAAAGGCTTCAATAAAATGTACGAAAAGATAAATGCCCAGGCAACCCTCAAGATACCTTGCTTGTCTTACTATCAGAACGCACAATTCACCACTCATAATGAAAGGCTACTTCTCAAAACTTAACAAGCTATTTTTACTGGCAGGAAGTATGCTGTTATATACTAGCTGCGACAAGGTGATAGATGATGTATTACCCATTGCATTTCAAGATTTTCAATTATACCCTGATGATATTTATTTTTATAACTCTGGCAACTGGATAAATCGGCTCGACCCTTTGATTAACGATAGCCTGAAAGGAAGTGCAACTGTAATGTTCGATAAACCGCTGCATGGGCAACTATCCGTAGAAGCAGATGGAGACACGTATTATAAACCTGATACCAACTTTTTTGGAATAGACAGCCTACTGTATACGGTATGTAGCCCGGAGATATGTAAATCAGAGAAGATACGCTTGTTTGTAGAACGGCCATTGGACCCTAACAATTGTACCACTGTACTGGGAGCTGACTCGCTGGAGACCACTAAAAATACACCAAAGTCCATCAGAATATTTATGAACGATATCATATGTCCGGGAGTAGGTGGTTGGAGTGTATTTAAACCGGAAAAGGGCACTTATGAAAGTGTAGCCTATGCAGGTGGCTTTAAAAATTTAATATATATTTACAAACCACCTAAAAATTTTACCGGAGAAGATTCTTTTAAATATAGAATACACCCAGATGCCAGTAACCATGACGGTAAATATCTAGAGATGGTAGTGAAAGTGACCGTGAAATAAATAATACCAGTGTATTTATATAAATCTAAGATTGCAACCAGCCATCTAGCTACTGAAAACAAAACCCTATATATTCTATAAAACACGTGTACTCCGAGCAGGAAATTGTGGCAGGTTGCAAGCAAGGAAAAGCATCGTTCCAGGAAAAACTGTATCAGCTTTATTCCCGGCGCATGATGGCTGTTTGTGTCCGGTATACAAAATCCCGTTTTGAGGCTGAAGATATTTTTCAGGAGGCATTTGTAAAAGTTTTCAAACACATCCACAGCTACAGTGGCGGATCATTCGAAGGCTGGATGAGACGCATTTTTGTAAACACAGCGATTAATCAGTATCATAAAAACCGGAAATACCAGGAGCAACTCGATTACAGTACTATTGAGGAAAGCTCCCCTGCTGAAGAAGACATTGTTAGTGATATTTCTGGTAAAGAATTGCTCTTGTTAATTGATCAACTCCCGGAAGGCTACAAACTGGTATTTAACCTATATGAGATAGAAGGATATACGCACCGGGAAATCAGTGAAATGCTTGGCATTGCAGAAGGTACCTCCAAATCACAACTGGCCAAAGCTAAAAGTTACCTGAAGAAGATTCTGCTTACTTATTCAATGAAGGAAAAATGCTGAACGATAAAGAACTGGAAAATATCCGGCGCAAAATGCTGGAGTTGGATGAAGAGCCCCCTGTTAAAGCTTGGGCAACTATTCAGGCAGAAATTAAGCCGCGCCACCGCTGGCGATTTTTCTGGTGGTTGAGTTCTGCTTTATTGTTAATAACAGCCATAGGCTTGTTTTTCTTTTGGGATGAACTATCCATACACCCTATTGCACCATCGGCTAGTGCTCATATACCTTCGATTAAACCAGCACCAAAGGCAGCTAGCCAACACAATCCTTTATCCGAATTAGTAACACCTCAGCAGCCTGTAACGTCTAGTATTAAACAAAAACAGCCACTTCCTTTAGCGAATATAAAGTCAGGTTCTCAAGCAACTAAACCTAACTCTGAAAGGGCAGCTTTACCTGCCAATGGTATTTCTAAAAAATTTACTACGCCCGAAGAAGATTTTCCTACATCTGCCTCTCCAGATGCGAATACTAGCAAATTAGCTAATGTACCTGGCAATTCAGAGAAGAAAACTGACCCAGAATATCTACCTAAACCTACAGAAAAGATGGCACGCAACTCATTGCCTAGTTACAAAATAATACCAGGTAAATCTAGCAAGCCGGCCAATGAAATAGCCAAACTTGGCCTAACAAGCGATAAGCAGATAATAAATTCTGATAAAACAAACCCTATACCAGTCAGCAAAAGCAACTTGACGATAAAACCAGATACGCAGCAACAACCAACTGTCCATTCAATCGGGGAGCAAGAACCTGCTTCTGAAACTTCAAACCCTATATCTATAATTTCTAATAAAAAAGTCGATACGCTAATACAAGCACCTGTAATTAAACCACTTATTGAAATAAGTAATCTGGATTCAGCAAGCATAGCATTTGAAAAAGATACAGCTTCTCAAGCTAAAGAAATAATCATTATTACTACGCCTACCAGCAAGGGTTCAAAAGAATGGATGGTTGGTCTGTTTTTCTCTCCCAGATATTCCTTCCGTGTCGTTACGCCTAGCAGTTCAGACGATATTTATATTGAGAAACTAACTAACCGGCGTAAGTCCGGCTCGGAAAGAATGGGGTATGAACTGGGCGTAAGTGTAAGTAAATCTATTACCAACCATTTATATTTGGAAAGCAGTTTGGCATTTATGCAGTTGAAAGAGAATTTATCTTATTCGTATACAACAAGCAAAGTAGATACTTTACTCCGGAAAGGTTCCAGTGACGGGCAACAGATTCAACTAACAGCCGTGTATGCCTCTGGAAACCGTCAACTAATCAGTTCGTATGCGTATGGTGGTTGGCGGTTAGGCGCCACTTACTACTTCTGGCAAAATCGCCGCCGCCGGTTTAATATCACGATGAATGGGGGTATCAACCTGCTGGTGAAAGGCCAGACCAGAGAAGTAATTAATGCGCAGGAATCTAGAACTATTTATTTCCCCTCCAAAGAAAACATACTCGAACAGACAAACTATAACCTGCTTATAGGAGCTGGCTATTCCATGCAGATACTGGAGAAATATGAATTGATGTTCATGCCAACACTCAACTATTTTCTAGGCTCCACTTTCAAAGCCAGAGAACCCTTTGGCCTGCAACCTTATTCATTAGGTATTCATGTACAAGTAAAAAGGCGGTTGAAATAATAATATAATCAGATAAACAGTTATTGCATGGGAATCAGCTTTACAGGCCCTAATAAGCCGGATTCCACAGGTTGCCAGTTTGCTGCATCAAAAGGTTCGTAGCGGATATTGACAAAGTTTATCTCATGGAATTTCTTCCACTCCACCCGCTGCTGATCAAGATAGCGGATGCGGTTAGCTGATAAATTACTAACGGCGATCTCCAAAGTATTTTCTTTTTTCAATATCCCTGGCTTGATGTATAGCTGGAAGGGCAATGACCACACTTTGCCTAAATTAACCCCATTTAATGTTACGTGTGCCATTTCCCGTACATCACCTAAATCAAGCAGAAAACTATTAGTCTTGGTTGCCTGAGCTGGGAGAGAAAATGTTAAGGTATATAAGCCTATACCACTGAAATACTGAGTAGTAGAATCACCCAACTCAGTCCAGGAAGTTAGGTTGCCTGTAGTAACCGGAGCAGGTAACATGGGTTCGCCTTTTTTAAAGGTAAGTTTCCATGTGCCTTTTAAATCAATAGCTGTTGTTTGCTTTGGCCGACGATGCACCCAGGAATTGCCCTTTTGCTTGGTAGCAAAGGTGGTCAATATGCAAGATTGCCCTGGAGCCAAGGCCAGATATAGTTTAATAGTATGATCGTCTACCTTTTTAAAATCAACTATTCCTTTTTCTTGTGTAAGCGGATCGTACATCTCCACACTTTCTGCAGCAGTATGTAGCTGTATTGTATCTGCCTTAAAGCTATTTTGGAGATTGGTGATAAAATATACCTTCCCTTGCGAATGATTTTTCCGGATAAAACTTAGTTGATGATCAGCTAGACTTTCCCGCTGAGTAGCCAGTTGCGCTAATGCCTTTTCTGGTGACTTAGCTATAATAATGCTGCCCTTACTAGTAGTTGACGACTGATTTTGAAAAGCAGACAATCTACTTTTTAGCTTTTGCAGTTTCTGTTCTTTGGATGCGTATTGATGGAAACCGGGTACGGTTTGAGGAAAATTTTCCATAAATACCACCTTTGCTCCTTGTTCTATCAATTTCAGAATGGCCTGCATAGTTTCCAGCGGCATATTGATACAAGCTGGAATAACCAACGTTTGATAAGGACTAGCAGCTTTTGTGAGCAATTGGCCTTGGGTATTAGTTTGTAACTGTTGCAGTTGCCTGTCAGAAATATAATCAAACTGGTAGCCGTTATCTAATAATTGTTGTCCGGTTTTGCCTACACTGGCATTTAGCAGCCATTCATTAGATGCATAATGCACATCCAGTAACTGAATCATGGTTTTGCCTTTGGGCTTGCTCCATAGATCATAAATCGGAAAATAGAGCAGCACATTATTATCGGGCTTGGTCTGTTGCATAACAGATTGTATGCGGCTGATGTAACCGGTTATTTCGGGCATATATTCCCAGAAATGAGAACTGGGAGCATAATTAGTAGAGGCATAAAAAAGCCATCCTGGCCAAGGTGCTTCTGGAGGAGAATAGGTAATGCCATGGAAGAATATATGATTTACGCCAGCAGTAAATTGTTCATCTAACAACGGTTTAATTTGTGAAGGAGCCACTTTAAAATGGTCGCCCAGCCAGGTAGAGGTTTCGGCACTTACCAACGGCTTTCCAGTTATATGGGCCGCCGAAGAAGCAAACTTCATCGTGAGCCGGTTGGGTTTACCGAAGCGTTTTTCATCAAAATCTTTATCTAGCCGGTAAAGTGGAATAGCAAACTGTTTACTGCCAAACGATTCTGTTTCCGGAATATCTACCGCTGCGTAATAATCTAGAATGTTGCCAGGAGAACCATGGGCCTGGTTACGAGTAATTAAACCACGTTCTTTACACCAGGCGGCCCAGGGTAAAGTAAAGTTATCGAGCAGCAAATCGGAAATGGTTTCCTGATAATCGGTTAGTACTCTTTTTGCTTCATCTGAAAAAACTGTATCATTTAACAAGTGTACATACCTACTAAATTCATATCCCCGCCGTTTTTTGAACTCTTGCAGAAAGCCATCGGTCCAGTTGGCTCCGTACACTTCGTAAGAATCATTATAAAATGACCTTACCTTGTATTTATTCGTTTTAAAATTATCAAATGCTTGTTCAAAAGGAGCAGTGTAGGCATCTAGTGCAGGCTTACTAAAATAATCTAGTACATATCCTTCACCACCGGGAGCTGCTCTTTTTACTTTTTGTCCGGTCGGTATTGAATATAAGGCATACAATTTTCTGTTTTCTGAGGCAGGTTTTAGGTAAATAGTCCCTTTCGCATCAATAGCCTTTGTTACATCTTGTAGAAATTCGTCTTTGGCTGTATACAGAGAAAGGGTTTGTAAAGAAGCATCTTTGTTGATGGAATCACTCTGTATTGCCTGAGTAAAGGCTTTTTCAGCAGGAATTGTATATTCCTTCACCATAAACTTTTTAGCCATCGCTTTTCTGACTACTACTGGTCCGCCAAATGGCCAACCAGTGCCCATCGACATATCAATACCCATATTCAATTTCTTGGCCTCCTCTACTGTATATTGCAATATTTCCATCCATTGTGGACTTAAATAAGGTATATAATGTGCCTCATATCCTTTCACTCCATAAATGGGAATAATATGTAAACCTCCTAATCCTGCTTTTGCGTAGGCTTCTAAGTTCTGCTTTATTCCTTCCTTTGTAACAGCATTACCCATCCACCACCAATAGGCCCATGGTTTACCATCATTAACAGGAGTAACTAGTTGAGCTTTACTGGTGGAAATATGCCCAATCAGCCACAATAAGAGGCATACTTGAAAAAGTCTCCGCATAGAACAAGATTATTTCTATAAAAATATATAAATTACTTAGCGAAGCATACGCTAGCTATGGTTGATTTTGCAACGATAGTGATAAAATTATCCGGCAGCCGATAATATATGCTGCAATCTTTTACTGGCAAGCCATTAAATCTTCAAATTTTTAACCCATGACAGTCATAACAGGAGCAGAAATATGGAATATGATTATTCTGCTGAGCGTTCTACAAGGCTATATTTTGTGTGCTTTATTATACTTTAGTAAAAAGGGTAATAAAACGTCTAATCGATTATTAGCTACTCTTATTTTGCTGATGACATTGGCTTGCACAAACTTGTACATGACAGAAGCTTGGTATGCTAAATCTCAAGTTGTACAAATAATAGAACAGGTATTTCCATTCGTAATGGCTATGCCTATGGGCCCGCTTATTTACTTCTACATACAATCGCTGATTACACCAGACTTTACGCTGACTAAGGAACAAAAGTGGCATTTTTCTACAGTTATACTTGATTGGGTGTCTACGTTTGTGGTTTGGATTTTTCTGGCAGGCTTGCTCATGGGCCTCGTACAGCAAGAAGATGGCCCGAAGTGGGGCCATTTTGTTGACTCCTATAATACGTACTCAGACATTCCCCGCTGGCTTTCCATCACGTTGTATTTGCTATTAGCAAAACGGTACCTCAGCCAAGTAGCTGCACGCGACTCAAACGATTCTATTAAAATCAATAGCGTTCAACGTAAATGGATAGATCTATTTCTAAATAGTTTTTTAGCATTTCAAGGCATTTGGTTTATTTTTCTTATTCCCTATATTATCCCCTCTACTCGTGGCCCTTTGCTAGATACTATGAGTTATTATCCAATATATATTCCACTAGCTATACTCATTTATGGGTTGGGACTTAAGGGATACCTGCATATACATGCCATATCTATCCCACCAATAATTAAAGATACTTCTTCGCTAACTGGGCCTCATAAACTACCAGTATCTTCTTTGTCGTTTTCAGATATAGAAGTGACAATGTATATGTCAGTGCTTAAAAAATGTATGGAAGTGGATAAACTTTACCTGGAACCTTCGCTCAACGTAAATGCGGTATCAGCGCATACTGGCCTTGCTCAGAAAACGGTTTCTTTTATTCTGAACAATCATTTAAATAAAAGTTTTAATGAATTTGTCAATGAGTACAGAGTGGAAGAAGTAAAAAAACGGCTGCTAGAAAAAGGCAATGAACATTTGACTATTTCTGGTATTGCCTTGGAATGTGGTTTCAACTCCCAAGCCACTTTTCAGCGGGTGTTTAAAAACAGCACTGGTATTACGCCTAAAGAATATATCTCCCTGAAGCCTCAAAAACTGGCTTAAGCTAAGCCCACACAGATGTAAATAAAAATTTATCTCCATCAAACAAACCTTTATCGCTGAGCTTCAAAGAAGGAATTACCAGCAATGCCATAAAAGATAAGCTCATAAATGGAGATTGCAGGGTGCTTCCCATAGCTTTAGCTAGTTTATCTAATTGTTCGTATTGCCTGGCTACTGCATATCCGTCTTCTCCGGTCATGAGGCCGGCTATGGGTAAAGGTAACACCTTATGTATATCCTGGTCCACTGCTACAATACCTCCTTTTACTTCTATCAGTGCATTTACAGCTCTGGCGATCGATGCATCATTTACACCTACAGCAATAATATTATGAGAATCGTGGGCCACTGAAGAGGCAATGGCTCCTTTTTTCAGGCCAAAATTTTTAATAAAGGCCACAGCTGGCGGAGCATTTGTATATCGGTTCACCACAGCTAATTTCAAAATATCATTGGCTATGTCTGTCTCTGCATAACCGTTTACTATTTTTGGCGGCAAAAGCAATGTATTGGTAATTAACTGCCCATCCAACGCTTCCATTACCCGTACTCTTTCACCCTTGGCCGGAACAGCAAATTCTTGAGACGCTTTACCAGAAGTAGTAAAGTGATTGATTATTTTACTAGGTAAAGATGGAATATGAGATACCCCTTTTTCTGCTACCAGCTCTCCATCTATATAAGTTTGTAAAACAGCAAAATCAGTGAGGTTGTTTACCAGGATAAAATCTGCTGGATCGCCTGCCTGCAATAAACCTACTTCCAATCCATAGTGCTTTACTGGATTTACACACGCGGCTTGTAACACCTTAAAAACATCTATTCCTCTAGCCACAGCCCTTTTTACAAGCTCATTTATATGTCCGGCTACTAGGCTATCGGGGTGCTTATCATCCGAGCAAAACATCATATGCTCGGCATGTTCGTGCATTAGTTCTATTAATGCCTCAAAGTTTTTAGCAGCACTTCCCTCCCGGATCAGTATTTTCATTCCTGCATTTAATTTATCCAAGGCTTCTTCTGCCGTAAAACATTCGTGATCTGTACTAATGCCAGCAGCTATATAAGTTCGGGCTAGTTCTCCTTTTAAACCAGGAGCATGACCATCTATAGGCTTATTATATTGTTGAGCCAAGGCAATTTTAGACATCACATCAGGGTCCAGGTATAATACGCCTGGCCAGTTCATCATTTCTGCTAAGTATTTTATATTTTTTTGTTTAAACAATACTTCAATATCCTCCCCAGTAATAGTGGCTCCTGCCGTCTCAAAGGTAGTGGCCGGTACACAAGATGGGGCACCAAAATAAAATTTAAAAGGCACCTGGTTACCATTGTCAATCATGTATTGTACACCTTCAATGCCTAGCACATTGCCAATTTCATGTGGGTCGGAAATAGTGGCTACTGTCCCATGCACCACAGCCAGGCGGGCAAATTGACTAGGCGTAAGCATTGAGCTTTCAATATGTACGTGTGCATCTATAAAACCTGGCAAAATATAGGGTCCGTCCTCCGGCATACTTTCTTCTATTTGTTCAATGACGCCTTTGCGGACATATATTACTCCAGAATAAATCCTCTTAGTTACTACATCTACTACCTGGCCTTTTATTTCAAAAGTATTTTTCATACAGATATTATTTGATTAACCTCTTATTTGTTGATCGTAAAAACTCCGGTTATTCACCTAAGTAGGAGATGGCAATCTTTTTCAACTTTTTCATACACCAGACGGATAGCCTACAAATTGGCCAGCAATAATACCATCAAAGTAAATACTTTGCATCCTATACACTTCTAGTTGAATATATTAAATAAGTGTTAAGCAGGTGTACAATAATTTTAAATAAGTGATGAAAAAGCTATTAGTTTTCTTGTGTTTGGTTTCGTTTTTATCATCCTGCGTTAGATATACGCCTATGCAGCAATCGTGGCAGCCGAAATCTTACAAAAAAATGCCGGGTTCTGCACCAAGAGCCTATAAAAAGTAACATTTTCTTTCTGTTATATCCTTTCTTTAATTAAGGCAGGTATACCTAACTCAGGTGTGCTTGCCTTCTTACGTTTTGCGTGTTTTCTAGGCATCATTACCTATATCATATAATTTTCTATGAATCAAGATATTATATAAAATAATAGGCACTTGTAAAAATATCCGAGAATGTATACGGAGAGTAAAGCAAGCATACTATATTTGCAACTGTTTTAATTAACCTGGCATTATCTAATCAGGAAGAATATATTCAACTTATTGAATTTTTCTTCACAAGTTCAACCTTTTATATAGATAAAACGATACATTATTTGCAGATGCTTGTGAAGTAAAACCAACTGTAATGAAAAAAATAATCATAGCTATTGATGGATACTCTGCCTGCGGTAAAAGTACTACGGCCAAAATGGTAGCCAGCCGCTTGGGTTATATATATATAGATTCTGGAGCCATGTACCGGGCTGTAACGTTGTATTTTTGTGATAATCATATCTCTTCTACTAACCAATACCAAGTTTCCCAGGCTCTGGCAAATATACATATTCAGTTTGTTCACAATCCTAAAACCGAGAAAAACGAAACTTATCTCAATGGTTCAAATGTTGAGGAAGAGATACGAAAAATGTACATTTCTCAGAAAGTAAGTGAAGTAAGCGCTGTTCCGGAAGTAAGAAAAGCAATGGTATATCAGCAGCAGCAAATGGGTAAAAAGCGGGGATTGGTTATGGATGGCCGGGATATTGGTACCTGTGTTTTCCCAGATGCAGAGCTCAAAATTTTTATGACAGCCGATATCATGGTTCGCGCACAACGCAGGCAGGAAGAGTTACTGGAGAAGAATGAACTGATAGATATAGAAGAGATTATTAAAAACTTACAGATGCGCGACCACTTGGATACGACCAGGAAAGAAAGTCCGCTGCGGATGGCTGACGATGCGTATTTACTAGATAATACCGCTATTACTATAGACGAGCAAATAGAATTTGTTATTAATCTGGCTAACAGCCGCATGATACAATCATACAAAGGGGCTCACAAATGATGTTTTTACGATACTGGCAGCGGATAGTATAACAGATCGCAATTAATCAACACATAACTCTTAATAGCTGCTGATTTTTAAAATTTTATATTCCTCATGAAAGTAACGATAGATAAGAATTCAGGATATTGTTTTGGAGTAGAGTATGCCATTCAAATGGCAGAAGAGGAAATGGCACACACCAATACCTTATATTGCCTGGGGGATATTGTACATAACAGTATGGAAGTGAAACGGCTCCATGAAAAAGGGCTTCGGATTATTACTAGGGAACAGTTACAGGAATTAAAAGATTGCAAAGTATTGATTCGTGCCCATGGCGAGCCTCCTGAAACGTATCAACTTGCCCTAAAAAATAACATTGAATTAATAGATGCTTCTTGCCCAGTAGTTCTTAAACTACAGAATCGCGTAAAACATGCGTACGATAAAATGGCAGAGGTTAAGGGACAAGTCGTAATTTATGGACAGAAAGGACATGCTGAAGTTATTGGCTTAACCGGACAAACGAGAGATGAAGCTATTGTCGTATCTTCGGAAGAGGACCTGGAAAATATAGATTATAGCCGCCCAGTTACCTTATTTAGCCAGACGACTAAAAGCACCAAGGGCTTTTACAAAATGAAAGACCTGATTGAGTCCAGAATTCAACAAGAATCTTTGCCAGAAAAGGCCGCTTTTTTTGATGCAAATGATAGCATTTGCCGCCAAGTATCTAACCGTGAACCGCAATTGCAGAAGTTCTCTCAGGAGCATCAGGTTATTATTTTTGTCAGTGGCAAAAAAAGCTCAAATGGAAAAGCACTTTTTGAAGTTTGCCGCCAAGAAAATCCAAGAAGCTACTTTATAGAAAATGAACAAGAAATAGATAAGGAATGGTTTAAGGCTAATGATTCAGTGGGTATCTGTGGAGCCACCTCTACTCCTATGTGGTTAATGGAAAATGTAGCCCGCTATATACAAAACGTGTCTGCATAGAGTAAAAATCAAGTAATTCATAAATTCTTGCTTTGCTATCTCATCCATTATTATTATCCTATATATTTCTGTAAATGAATGTCTCTTTGGTTTTATTTGTAGAAAAATGTACTAATTTTGCATGGTTTTATAAAAAACGTTAAGAAGATATAGTATATACACATATGTCAAAAGTTGTCAAGCTGAACAGGGGTTTGGATATAAAGTTGGCAGGGAAAGCAGAAAAGAAAATAACGGATGCACGGCAGCCGGAAACATTTGCTCTGAAACCCTCCGATTTTATGGGCTTGCAAAGAGCCAAAAACTTGGTAAATGAAGGAGACAAGGTAAAAGCTGGTACTCCATTATTTTACGACAAGAAACACGAAAAAGTTAAATTTGTATCTCCTGTTAGCGGGGAAGTAGTAGAGATTAAAAGAGCCGAAAAACGCAGGATTCTACAATTTACAATTCTAGCCGATCAGCAGATAGAATACGCATCGTTTCCCAGATATTCTGCCACCCAGATTGATGGCTTATCTCGAGACACCATCCTAGATGCCCTATGCGAAAGTGGCACATTCGTCAATTTCATTCAGCGGCCTTATGCAATTCTGGCAAGTCCGGCAGACACTCCCAAAAACATATTCATTTCAGGTTTTGACTCCAGCCCTTTAGCTCCGGCCTATGACTTTATCTTTCAAGGGCAGGAGCAATTTTTTATGGCAGGTCTACAGGTCTTGGCAAAACTAACACCTGGCAAAGTACACTTGGGCGTGAAAGGCGATGCAGAAGTGCCACCGGTTTTTGCTCAAGTAAAAGGCATTGAAGTAAACAAATTTTCTGGTCCACATCCGGCAGGCAATGTAGGCGTTCAGATACACCATATCAGCCCTGTTAATAAAGGCGATACTGTATGGACAATTAATCCATATGGGGTTATTCAGATAGGTAAATTATTCTTGGAAGGCCGCTACGATGCCTCTAAAATTATAGCTGTAGCCGGTTCAGAAGTAAAAAATCCAAGCTACTACCGGACATATATTGGCGCTAATATTAAACGCTTTGTAGAGAACAATGTGAAGAGTAATAATGTTAGGTATATATCAGGTAACGTACTCACCGGAGAAAAGATAGCTGCCGATGGTTACCTAGGTTTTTACCATAATATGCTCACAATTATTCCTGAAGGTAATTATTCAGAATTTCTTGGCTGGATTACGCCAGATCCTAAAAAATACAGTTTTCACAAAGCATTTGGCCTGCTTTCCTTCCTTAGCCCTAACAAAGAATACGTATTGGACACAAATCTGCACGGAGAAGAACGCCCCTTTGTACAGACCGGAGCTATGGAAAAAGTATTACCAATGGATATATACCCAGTAGTATTACTTAAAGCTATACTAGCCAATGACTACGATGCCATGGAAGCTTTAGGAATTTACGAAGTAGCTGAAGAAGATTTTGCGCTGTGTGAATTTATTGATGTGTCTAAAAATGATGTACAAGCCATGATCCGGGAAGGATTAGATATGATGAGAAACAGTTAAGTTTAATTTTTATACATGAAAGCGTTACGCAGTTTATTGGATAAACAAAAACCTCACTTCGCTGAAGGAGGCAAGTATGGGAAGTTTCATTACCTATTTGAGGCAGCTGAAACTTTTATGTTTGTACCTGACCATACGACTCCTGCCAAAGGAGTACAGGTACGCGATGCGATTGACCTGAAAAGGTATATGATGACCGTAGTAATTGCCATATTACCAACGCTTTTCTTTGGAATGTGGAATGTAGGGCATCAGCATTACATAGCTACCGGTGAGCAAGCCGATTTTCTAACAAAATTTTTGCTGGGAGCTAAACTGGTATTACCTATCGTGATAGTATCCTATACGGCAGGCGGTATTGTAGAGGTGATATTTTCTCTCACGCGGAAGCACCCAATTAATGAAGGTTTCTTGGTAACAGGTATTCTTATTCCGTTGATTGTACCCGTTACTATTCCTTTGTGGCAGGTTGCACTGGCAACTGTGTTTGCTGTACTGATTGCAAAGGAAGTATTTGGTGGTACAGGTATGAATGTTTTGAACATCGCCATGACTGCCCGGGCATTTTTGTACTTTGCCTATCCAACTGAAATTTCCGGTAACATATGGACTTATTTACCGGAAGGAAGCAAAACAGTAGATGGATACTCTGGAGCAACTGCCTTATCTATTCTTAATGAAGCCTCTGTATCTGCAGTAGATATTCAAAATGGTGCCGTAGCTGCTTTAAATGACTCTTGGTATCCTGAACTGTACTCATTCTGGAACATGTTCTGGGGAGCTATTCCTGGATGTATTGGAGAAACTTCTACATTAATGTGTTTGATAGGTGCAGCTATATTGATTGTTACTGGTACAGGTAATTGGAAGATTATATTCAGTGTATTTGCAGGTGCCTGGGCAATGGGCTTATTACTAAATTTATTTGCGGCTAATGGAATAGGACAAGCATTCATGGGAGTACCTGCCCATTATCATTTAGTAATGGGAGGTTTAGCTTTTGGTGCAGTATATATGGCTACAGATCCTGTTTCTGCTTCACAAACTGAAACTGGTAAATGGTTTTATGGCGCATTGATTGGTATTTTTACTGTATTGATCCGGGTGTTTAACCCAGCTTACCCCGAAGGAATTATGCTAGCAGTATTGCTAATGAATGTGTTTGCCCCACTTATTGATTATTTTGTAGTAGATGCTAACAAAAAAAGGAGATTAAAACGTGCGACAGTCTAACGGATATATCATTATGTATACTGCCATACTCACAGTGGTGTGTGGTGTACTACTCGCGGTTACTTCAGAAGGCCTGAAGCCACGCCAGCAGGCTAATATTGAGCTTGAACAGAAACGTAACATTTTGGCAACAGTTATTACCTTAGAAGAAGGAGCGGATGTTGCAGATATATATAATAAGCGGGTAAAATCATATGTAGTTAATGCAGATGGCAGTTTAGTAGAAGGTAAAAAAGCAGAAGATATAGTAATAGTAGATGAATATAAGAAGCCTGTTGATCAAAGGCAGCTTCCTGTTTATGAAATTACGAGTGAAGCAGATCCCAATAAGACAGAGTTCTATGTACTTCCCCTCTATGGTTATGGATTATGGAATAACATATGGGGATTTGTTTCGTTAAAGAGTGATTTAAATACTATCAACGGTGTCCGTTTTGAACATGCTGGAGAAACGCCTGGCTTAGGTGCCCGGATTGCTACAGAAGAAGTTCAGCAGCGGTATGTGGGTAAAAAAATAGCTGATGGTTCTCAAATCGTAGCTGTACAAATGATGAAAGGCGAAGGAAACGATTATTCTGATAGCCCTCATAAAGTAGATGGTATGTCTGGTGCTACAATTACTGGCAAGGGCTTAAATAATATGCTGACAGAATACCTGAAAGCTTATGAAAACTTTTTCAAATCTAAATCAACAAATAAGCAAGCACTCAACTTAAAATAAATTAACTATGAGCACAGAAGTTGAAGGAAAAAAAACGGCCGCGCCAATTGTCAGTACAGCGCCAAAAGAAGGATTACTATCTAAAAAGAACCGCAAGCTTTTAGTGGATCCACTTAACACCAATAATCCTATTACAGTGCAAGTACTAGGTATATGTTCAGCATTAGCTGTTACTATACAAATACAAACTGCTCTGGTAATGTCATTGGGGTTAATGTTCGTAACTGCCTTCTCTAATTTATTCATTTCTCTAATCAGAGACTCTATCCCTGCCCGTATCCGTATTATTGTACAGTTAGCAATTGTATCAGTTTGGGTAATTATTCTTGATCAGTTTTTACGTGCCTATGTGTATGATTTGGCAAAACAACTATCAGTTTATGTAGGTCTAATTATTACAAACTGCATCGTAATGGGCCGTTTAGAAGCCTATGCAATGGCTAATAAACCTTGGCCATCCTTCTTAGATGGTATTGGTAATGGATTAGGGTATGGAGCTATCTTATTAACTGTTGCCTTCTTCCGCGAGTTATTTGGCTCAGGTTCAATATTTGGCTATAAAGTTTTTGCTGCCACAGGACTTCCTTTCCAGGGAAATGGATTAATGCTTTTACCAGCAGGAGCCTGTATTATTGTGGGACTAATTATTTGGGCACAAAGAGCATACAATAAGCATTACGAAGAATAATCTTTAATCTTATAAAAGTATTTCATCATGGAAGGATTAATAAGTATAGGTGTACGGTCTATCTTTATAGATAATATGATTTTTGCCTATTTCTTAGGCATGTGTTCATACTTGGCGGTATCTAAAAATGTAAAAACAGCATTTGGATTAGGAATGGCCGTTATTTTCGTATTAGGTTGTACAATCCCACTAAACTGGCTTTTACTGAACTATGTGCTTAACCCAGGCTCTCTATCCTGGACAGGCATTCCTGCATTAGCTAATATAGATTTAACTTTTTTATCATTTATTGTTTTTATCTCTGTTATTGCTGCTTTTACGCAGTTGACAGAAATGGCTGTAGAGAAATTTTCTCCAGCTTTGTATGGTGCTTTAGGTATATTTCTACCATTAATTGCTGTAAACTGCTCTATTATGGGAGGCGCCCTATTTATGCAAGGACGGCCATATAACTTTGCTGAAGCAACTGTATTTGGATTTGGCTCCGGTATTGGCTGGATGCTGGCTATTGTAGCATTGGCTGCTCTTCGCGAAAAAATGAAATATTCTAATGTACCCAAACCATTGAGAGGCTTAGGAATTACCTTTATTTTAGTTGGATTAATGTCCTTAGGTTTCCTCAGCTTTATGGGCTTTGCCGTATAATAGTATAAGCACATATTTGGTAAAGGCTTTGCAAATGCAAAGCCTTTTTTATTTTTGCACTCTTATTCTGATGCAGGCTATTATTTATGAATACATTGATCAAATACTTCTTTAGAGGCTTACTACTAGTTATTCCGATAGGCCTTACTATATATATATTAGTAGCTGCTGTTAGATGGTTAGATAGTCTGTTATCATTAAAATATCCAGGATCAGGCGTATTAATTATACTCATTGGTATCACAGGTATTGGTTATATCGGTTCTACACTTATTGCTAAACCTATAGTTGACTTTTTTGAAAAGCTTCTGAACCGATTACCCTTGGTCCGGATAATTTATTCCTCCTTAAAAGACTTAATTTCTGCTTTTGTAGGCGATAAAAAAAAATTTAACCAACCAGTATTAGTTACTATCAATAAAGGATCGGACTTGCAAAAATTAGGATTCATCACACAGGAAGATTTAAGCAATATAGGGATCAAGGAAAAAATAGCCGTATATTTACCTCACTCCTATAATTTTTCCGGAGATTTATATATTGTACCCAGAGAAAACGTGGTGCTGATACAGAATTCAGGAGCCGACATCATGAAGTTTATTGTGTCCGGAGGCGTTACAAGCGTATCAATTGCCCAAGTTGATAATAGTACTCATGAGGAAATTTAACAGCATACGAATTTGCAGCAAAGTACCGAATTGGTTTTCCCTGTTCAAACAAGGAACTTACTTCACCAAAGGTTGTATGTCTATTTCTATCTTGCATGTACTGGGTCTGTTGTTATCTCTTTTTCTATTCAGCATCTCTTTAGAGAGTTTTGGCCAGGAAAAGTACTTAGTTCTGGACAAACCTGGCCGCATTAAAAGAATCCGTTATTATATTGGAGACGAGATTATCTTCAAATTGAAAGGAGACAAAACAACCTATAGTACGCTTATTCAAGCAGTGAGTGATTCATCTATCCGGGTGAGGGATACAGATATTTCTATAAAAGATATTCGGGCAATTATTCGGCATAGCGAAAATGGTTTTTTGTATCAAGCGTCCCGCATTTTACCCAAAGCTGGCATCCTTTATTTTCTGGCTGATACATTTAATCCAATTTTTAGAGGGGAAAAACCGCATGTATCCCGTTCAGGAGTAGTGGTAGGTAGCACCTTGTTTTTAGGTGGCAATGCCTTAAAGCTGTTTAGAAAAAGAACCTTAAAAGTGAATAATTACCGGACGTTGAAAATTTTACAAACTTTTTAAAGACTGGGTTACAGGGATTTGAAAAGAATTGCTTGCCCGGTTAGTACATATAAATCAATTATTCTGAAACAACTTATTCCAATACCAACCCTTATTTAAGCAAAATATGTCGGACACCCAAAGCCTACTTTTACATAAACCTTCCGAAAGTATTCAAGCTAGCGTATTATTACCCGCCTCCAAAAGCGAAAGCAACAGAGCCTTAATAATTGATGCACTTACTAATCATAAGTGTACGTTACAAAATCTATCTGAAGCGCGCGATACACAAACGATGCAGCGGTTATTGCATAGCCCAGAACAAACACTGGATGTAATTGATGCAGGTACTACTATGCGCTTTCTGACTGCTTATGTAGCTATTACCAATAAAAATAAAATTCTTACTGGCACAGCACGCATGTGTGAAAGGCCAATTTCTATTCTGGTGGATGCATTACGCAGCTTAGGAGCTAATATTTCATATCTTGCTAAAGAAGGCTTCCCTCCTATTCATGTAAAAAACCTCGCATATAATGGTGTAAATGAATTAGCCATTCGTGGCGATGTAAGCAGCCAGTATATTTCTGCTTTGTTAATGATTGCCCCGGTTTTGCCCGATGGCTTAAAACTGCAATTAACCGGCCATGTTGGCTCAAAGCCATATATTCAGATGACACTAAAGCAGATGGAGCATTTTGGCATTCATTCTCAATGGAATGACAATACTATTTCTATTCCTAGCCAAACTTATAAACCAGCTACGTTTTGGGTAGAGTCCGATTGGTCGGCTGCCAGTTATTGGTATAGTATTGTTGCTCTGGCAGAGGATGCAGCAATAGAACTAAGAGGACTAAAACCACGCTCGCTGCAAGGCGATAGTGCCATTGCAGGTATTATGGAGCCACTCGGCGTGAAATCAAGCTTCGTAGAAGGAGGAGTACGTTTAACCAAAACGACTAATGTAGAAAAAGTATCTGTTGATTTTACTCACTGCCCAGACTTGGCGCAGACTGTCGCAGTTATTTGTGCAGCAAAAAATATCCATCTAACCTTAACTGGTATTGAAAGTCTAAAAATAAAAGAAACCGACCGGGTAAAAGCCCTGCAACAAGAACTAAGTAAGTTTGGGGCTACTTTGCAGGAAACGGCCAAAGAAGTTTATGAAGTAACACGCTTAGCAAATTGGCAACCTACGGCACAACCCGTAACTGTAGAAACATACGACGATCACAGGATGGCAATGGCTTTCGCGCCGCTTGCATTGCTGCGAGACACTCAAATTTTGCATCCACAGGTAGTCGTGAAATCGTATCCCCGCTTTTGGCAGGACCTTGCACAAGCTGGGTTTACCATCACTGAAAAATAATATTGCAGGAAATAGTCTGTATAGCTATGCTGAATGTATGTGGTTACTTCATCCTATATTCTACATAAAGTATAAAAACACTGATAAGTTAATGGTGATCAAGTGTAGATTAGCCAACTAGTTAGCCGGTTGTTTTTCTTGTAAAAAGTTTATAAATAACATTTAAAACCAATACTATTAAACTGCACAAACCTATGGGAATATTTAGCAGAATTGCCGACATTTTTAAAGCCAATATTAACGATACACTGGACCGCGCAGAAGATCCAGAGAAAATGATTAAACTGATGGTGGTTGAAATGCAAGAGGCTCTCACAAAATCTACCTCTGCACTAGCTCAGGCGATGGGAAATGAGAAGCGCTTGGAAAGGCAATACCAGCAACTTCAAAGTTCGTCAGAAGATATGCAAAGTAAGGCTATGACTGCCCTAAAAGCAGGGAATGAATCGCTAGCTAAAACTGCTTTAGTAAAAAAATCACAGGTAGACACCCAGCTGACCCAGTATAAACAAATGTATGAATCGGCTAGTGCCACCACTGCACAAATGCGCGCACAAGTAGATAAGCTGAAAGCAAAACTCGACGAAGCCCGCATGAAAGAATCTACCCTGATTGCCCGTAGCCAGCAAGCCAAAGCACAAACACAAATTGCTAAAAGTTTAGGAGGCTTCGATGACAATGCTTTTGCCAAATTTGATAAATTCGAACAGAAAGTATTAAAGTCAGAAGCAGAAGCGCAGGCATTCACAGAGCTCTCATCGTCTACTAGCAGTCTTGACGATCAGTTTGCCGAACTACAGCATAATAATCAGGTAGATGATGAACTAGCTAAGCTAAAAGCTATGCTGAATAAATAGGCAGCATGTTTGCTCAATTGATAGACTTTCTAAACTATTCTCTTACGTACTTCTAATTTATCTTCAACTAATTATTATAAACCTATGCCTAAGTTTGCCTTACTGAAAGATGGTGTAAACGAAACATTAATTAAAGCCACTCAAACCAAAATAGCATCTTATCTATCACGCTTGTTCGATGAGCAAGAATTGGTAAATATAGATGGCTTATATGCTTTTACTTTTGGCACTGTACAAATAGAAGTACAAGTAATTCCCTGGCATTCGGAAGATGTATTAGTGAAGGTATTTTCTTATCTGGCCCAGGATGTAACACTTACAAAAGAAATGTCGGAAGAACTGTTACGATTAAATTCTACACTGTCTTTTGGAAGTTTTGGCATCACCTTCGATAATTCGGTACTCTTTTCTTACTCTCTGGCAGGAGCAAACATAGACTTCAATGAATTTTCAGCAGCCATTCAGACGGTAGCTACTATTGCCGATGAGTATGACGAAAAAATTCAATCGCAAAGAGTGTAATTGCTCCATTAATTTAAAACAATCCAGCATACGTTACTTGGCACACCACCTGCTATTAAAAACAAAAGCCTCCGGTTTGGAGGCTTTTGTTTTTAATAGTTTTATTTAATGATTAAGTTATGCTAACAGAAGAAAAACAAGTATTTAAAATGGCCGAATACGTTTGTCCAAACTTTTCGTAACACCATGCTCTCAATATTTTTATTTCTTCATTGATGAGGGAGGCAATAGCTTTTTTTAATTCCTTCTCAAACAGCCTCTTGTCAAAGCTTACTTTTTGCAGAATCATTTTCATGTACTCTAACATAAGATCTTATATGGTTTGTTGATTTGTAAACTCACTCACATACCTATGTAGCATAAAGGCTGGTTACCCTTTATTTATACAAGCCCTAAGGTGTAGAAAGTAAGTCTGGAAGTTGAACTGATTAACTTTAATTACATAAATACCTCATATGCGTACAACTGCTATGAAGTAGAAAACACACTCTTTAATTATATATACGGTTAATGCTAAAATTTATTTTAATGTTACTAAACTTTAACGTTGAAACCGGGCGCAAATATACAAAACATTATTATTTTGATAAAAAATATTTATAATTTAATAATATTTTAATTTTTCAATTTTAATAAGAAAATTTGTACATGGACATATGGGTTGGAAAACTATGGGTTTTATGTATTGCTTTTTACTTAATTATACATGTTTCTGTTGCACAAGAAATCAGTATAGAAACAACTAAAAATACCATTTCTCTAGATGAGCCCTTTACCATAAAATTAACTATAAAAGGGCCAACAGCTACTAACAAATACTCGCCCTTTCCAGACTATCCAACCTTGCACAAACGAGAGGTATCTTCTACTATCTCTACCAACATTGTAAATGGTAAAAAAGTTGTTACACAGGTTATCAGTCAGAATTATTTGGTAACAAAAGAAGGCAGCTTTACATTAGCCCCTTCACAAATAACAGTTAATAACCGGCTTGTGCCTATTAGAGGCATAACCCTGCAGGTAGGCCCGCCGGTAGACCCCAATTATACGCTTAATAATGAGCTATATGAAGAGTTAGTAGAAATAGAGCGGCAAAGAACGCAACCTGCTGATGTAAAAGCAGATGCTTTTTTTTCTCTGTCTCTAGATAAAAATGAGGTATATGTAGGCGAAGGCTTTATGTTACTATTGGCCTTATATGTAGCTCAGACAAATAAAGCAGATTTAGACTCTTATAAAGTTGACGAACAGTTAGTAGAAATTCTGCAAAAAATCAGGCCGAGTAACTGCTGGGAAGAAAACTTTGCTATTGAAGAGTTCCAAGAATCGCTGGTAACGGTTAATAACAAACCATACAGACGATATGCTATCTATCAATCTGTGTATTATCCGCTCAATACCAATCCTATTTCATTTCCCAAAGTTGGCCTTACCATGATCAAATATCAACCATTACCTAAGGCAACTTCTAATAAAACAGGCAGAAAAACATCTTATGAAACATTTTACACAACGCCAAAACAGATAAATGTAAAACCTTTGCCTCCACATCCGCTACGGGAACAGGTTTCAGTGGGAGTTTTCAGAGTAAAGGAAGCTATAAGCAGCCGTGATTTGACAACCGGGCAAAGTTTTAATTACCACTTTACCATTTCCGGAGAAGGAAATTTTTCTACCGTACATATTAAACCAACCGTTTCTGATAAATATTTCGATTTTTTTCCACCCAAAGTCCTGGAAAAAATTAGCCGGACAAAAGATAAAATTACTGGTACTAAGTCGTTTCAATATCAGATAGTGCCCAAGGAGCCGGGAACATATGTGATGCGTAACTATTTTGAATGGATTTATTTTGACACTAGAGCCCAAAAATACGATACACTTTCATCTGCTATTGCTGTAGAGGTAACTGGCGAAAGCCGTAAAAATGCGGATATTTCTTTGAACAAATTAGGGCCTCTGTATAAAAATATGATGAAGGAAAGCAGCCAGGTTGTTGATATGCATACGCGTAGATGGGTACAAATGGCATCAAATATTCTCATTCTACTGATGCTGATTACTATGGTGAGTTTGTTTTTTATCAAACGGTAAAACTTTTTTAAGCATACCGGATTTATTAACCAATAATATATATAACAGAAAAATAGTATGGCTACTTTTGCAGCTATCAGGTGTAGAGCCAACTAGAAACTCAATATCTCAGCATATTTATTTATGAACACATACGGTAAGCAATTCCGAATAACCACTTTTGGCGAGTCTCATGGTGCAGGCATTGGCGTAGTAATTGACGGATGCCCGGCCGGCTTACCTCTGGATACAGCTTTTATTCAACAAGAACTCGATAGACGGAAGCCTGGCCAGTCTAAAATTACTACTCAGCGAAAAGAAAAAGACGAGTTTGAAATACTATCAGGTGTATTTGATGGTAAGACTACTGGCACTCCTCTTACGTTGATGATCTGGAATGAAGACGCAAAAAGTAAAGACTATGCTCATATTGCTGATCAGTTCCGCCCATCACATGCGGACTACACTTATACCGAAAAATATGGTATACGAGACTACCGCGGCGGGGGCCGCAGTTCAGCCCGGGAAACAGCGGCGAGGGTAGCTTCCGGAGCTGTGGCTAAACTGCTGCTTTACCCTTTAGGGATCCGCATTCAAGCATATGTTTCGCAAGTAGGAAAAATCAAACTGGAAAAAGAATATAGTCAACTGGATTTATCTCTGACAGAAAATAACATTGTTCGTTGCCCGGAGCCAGCTATTGCAGAAGAAATGATTGCACTCATAGATGCTACCCGCAAAAATGGAGATTCTATTGGCGGAGTAGTCACCTGTGTAATAAAGGAGACTCCAGCCGGTTGGGGCGAACCTGTATTTGATAAATTGCACGCAGAACTTGGCAAAGCTATGCTTAGTATTAATGCCGTGAAGGGATTTGAATATGGTAGCGGCTTTGCAGGGGTGCAAATGCTGGGCTCCGAACATAATGATGCTTTTTATACAGAAGAGGGTAAAGTTAAAACCCGTACTAATCACTCTGGCGGCATACAAGGCGGCATTTCTAATGGGGCCGATATATATTTTAATGTGGCATTTAAGCCAGTAGCTACCCTGATGCGTGATCAGGAAAGCATTAATGAAAAAGGTGATAAAGTAACCGTTTCAGGAAAAGGCCGTCACGACCCATGTGTGGTACCCCGGGCTGTACCTATTGTAGAAGGAATGGCTGCTTTAGTGCTGGCAGATTTCTATCTGAGAAATGCTACTAGTAAACTCCGGTAACATAAAGTTGAAGTAATGGCATTAACATTAGCTGATCTGGCTGTATATATGTTTCCCATTTTCTTTATTTAGCATACCTATTTGCAGCTGTTTATTCAAATTTTTGCCGCCTTTTTATGTCATCAGTTATCCATTGTTGAGAGAAGCTGCTATACGCTTATTTGTATAATAATTCGAAAACTACATCAGCATCATACAAATTGAATAATTAGCTATTATGAAAAAGGTGAATAGCTGTGTTCATTCATCAACTTAAATACACCCCAAACCGCTCTTCGTCCTCCAGAACTACTTCTATATGTTCCTGAATAGTTGTTGAAAGCGCATATCCTATATAATCGGCTGAGATAGGAAACTGTTTGTGATTGCGGTCTACAATAACCGCTGTGCTGAGTTTTTTTATTTCTACATTAAGAAAAGGCTTTAGGCTGTAAACAAGGGTGCGCCCGGTATTTAATACATCGTCTAATAGAATAATTACTTTATTGCGTAGCAGACTTGTATCACAATCCAGAAATATATCGCTTTGTAGGGGTGCAGACTTATCTAAACTTACCTTAACTAGGGTAATCTTGAGAGGGGAAATGGCATTTAGTTCTTGCTGAAGCAACTTTGCAAATAAATACCCTTTATCGTAGATGCCTGCTAAAATGATTTCTTCCTCTTGAAAATTATTTTCATATATCTCATAGGCTATGCGTTTTATTTTTTGCAGGGTTTGTTTTTGGGTAAGTATCAGAGTGGAGGTAGAGGTCATAGAGTTATAAACGTTAATATCAAATTACTTATTGAGGTCATCATATATTTATCAAAGCTAACGCAGCAAGCTTTTAGTGTGAAGTGTATAAGCTAAAGAAACACATTTGCATCATATGAACTTTGAATACTAAATATATCTATTTTCAACTTGTCACTACTAGCCTTACGCCTTACTTAGCAGGTGACATATGCAGCAATTCCAGCCCTGTAGCTGTGCGTGGCTTAAAACCAGTCCACGTATTTTTATTGGCATCTTCTTCTACTTGCAGGTATTTTAGATAATCTTGCTTTTTTAAATGAATTCCTAAAAATGCAGTTATAAAATGCTGATTAATATTGTTTATGCGCCGCTCATTCCAGGCGGGTTCCGCATAGTGGTAATAGTCCTCCATCAACTCTGGCTTTAATGTTTGAGAAGGCGGTGGATTTGGTGCTACATTATGGCGGGCATTTATATAGGTGAGCAGATAGCGGTCTGCATTAATAACACCAGTAAAGATAGCCTTTACTCCTTTTTCATACCCGGAGATATCATCCTGGCTACCTGCCACAAAAAAAGTTGGAATTTTTAATCCTTTCAATCCTTCTGCATCCCAAACTCCCCGTTCCATACCCCACGGTGCAAAGGCTACAACAGCTTTTATTCTGGGATCTATTGAAGCTTGATAAGCAGCATGAGTGGCTGTACGAATTTCTATTGCTTTGCTTCCGCCTGTCATACTACTAAAAAAGGTTGTTAACTGTGAGCTGAATCCTGCTCCAGCAACATTTAAAACTCCATAGCCTCCCATAGAATAGCCAATTAAAGCAGTATTATTGGCATCGGCTAGGCCTGATAAAAAATTACTCGATTTTCCAATTCCTGCCTGGGCAATATACTCTAGTACGAAAAGGATATCTTTCGGACGATTAAGAAGGGTACTTTGAAAGCCTGTTACATCGTTATAAGTAGATTCTGTATGGTCAATAGCTACCACCACATATCCTTTTGAAGCTATATTTTCGGTAAGATATGTTAACAACAACCTGGAACCCGGATAGCCATGTGATACAATTACCAGGGGAAAGGCACCTTCTGACATTTGTGGAGCGGCATCCCGTATGGCTCTGCCAGAAAATGTAAAAGGAATTAATGGCCTTTTAGGGTCATTTGCTCTTCCTAGTGTACTTTCATATACGACTGTCTCTTTGCCTTTCTCCGTACCTTGTGCCGGATACCAGATCTCTAATTTTAGAGTACGGTCATATATAGGCTCTGTTCCATTAGCTACTTTCAAAATATTTAGTTGTCCCTTATTCACCACCTCTATGGTACGGACTCCTACCTTATAGGCGCCCCGAGGCGCAAGCTCTGGAGCATCGGGCAATAGATCGCCTGCTAAAAATGCATCGTGGTAAGTCTGTGCCTGTACAACTTGTGGTTCCTGCAAACACAAACAAAGCAGCAGGAGTAATGTATGCCAGGTTAGGGTAATAGTTTTCATCTAGGATGGTTTTCAATCAAAAGTATAGAATATTCCGGATAAATAGTATTCAAAAACTCCACAACTTCATTTCTACATGTGCCAGATTTATGTTCCTGCGTCCTCACTAAGTTTAGTAGGTACTTCTGCTGCATACTTGAAACAGAACGGCTACTAACTGGTATAATTAAAATACTGGCTAATCTATATTTTTCTTTCAAATGTGTAAATTGCCACCACGCAAAACCCTACTCTCATGTTTGTACTAACTGAAAAAGCTTCCCTGGCAAATCATTTTATTGCTGAATTAAGAGACGAACAGGTACAAAAAGATAGTATGCGTTTTCGCAGAAACATGGAACGGGTGGGTGAATTGCTGGCGTATGAGATTTCAAAAGAATTAGCTTATAAGCCTGTACAAGTAACTACTCCGTTGGGTACAAAAGATACATTGCTTTTGCAACAGCAACCTGTATTAGCCACCATACTACGTGCTGGTCTACCTTTATTTCAGGGATTTATTAACTATTTTGATAAAGCAGACAGTGCCTTTATAGGTGCATACCGCGGAAAACATAAGCAAGATGAATCCTTTGATATAGAATTACACTATGCAGTAGCGCCAGATCTGAACGAGCGAACACTGATCTTGATAGACCCTATGCTAGCAACAGGTAAATCTGCAGTAAAAGCCTACCAAAGTTTATTACAGTATGGAAATCCTACTCATATTCATCTGGTAGCAGCTGTGGCTAGCCAAGAGGGTATTGCCTATATACAAGAGCATTTACCTTTATGCAAGCTTTGGCTAGGTACTATCGATGAAAAACTCAATCATAAAGCCTATATAGTTCCCGGGCTTGGCGATGCTGGAGATCTGGCTTTCGGCTCAAAAATGTAAATATCTTTGCCCCATATATACCACTTAGTAATCAGCACTTTAATTACACCCATCTTGGCAGATTGTCCGTTTAAGTACTAAGTGTTTAATAGTACAAGTTGGCGTGTATAAGTCCTTAAATTACAGAACATATAGGAGCTTTAAAATTGATAAAATAGGGTAACTCTAAAAATCAACATGTAATTATAAAATGTTAGCTCAAACAGCAAAATATCTGGCCGTTTACCTAATTAGTATGATAAAATTTATTGGTGGCCCCTTGTCAGGTGTAGCATCTGGATTAACCTGGGTAGAAACTTTTATTTTTACTGTACTTGGCATGATGACCACAGTAGTGGTACTTACATTACTTGGCGAAAATGCACGCAAGCGTTTTTTACATAGGCTTAGAAAGAAAAAAAAGCTCTTTACCCCCAAAAACAGGCGAATGGTAAGGATGTGGAGAAAATATGGTTTAAAAGGGGTTGCTTTCCTTACTCCAGTTTTTTTTAGTCCTATTATTGGTACTGTTATGGCAATTTCTTTTGGTGAACCGGCAAAGCGCATATTTTTTTATATGCTAGGCAGTGCCCTGTTCTGGGGAGTAATATTCTCATTATTCATTAATGAGTTGAATACATTTATTTTCCACAGAGTATAATCAATCCATAAACAAGCATGCAAGCAGTAGTTGTACCATCACCCGGCGGACCTGAACAATTACAGATTGGAAGCTGGCCAAAGCCAGTGCCTGCGGCTCGTCAGTTGCTGGTAAAGGTAGAAGCAACAGCTTTAAACCGGGCAGATACCTTGCAACGAGCAGGAAAATATCCACCTCCGCCTGGGGCAAGTCCCATTCTGGGTCTGGAAATAGCGGGACGTGTAGTAGAATTAGGTATTGAAGCTACAAAATTTACTATAGGCGATGCTGTTTTTGGATTACTTCCTGGTGGCGGCTACGCGCAATATGCAGTTATACATGAAGATATGGCTATTCTTATACCTGAAGGTATATCTATGGAGCAAGCAGCAGCTATACCAGAAGTATTTTTAACAGCTTTCCAGGCACTTCGTTGGCTAGCTAACTTACAGGCTGGAGAAACAATACTGATTCATGCAGGGGCCAGTGGCGTAGGAACAGCGGCTATTCAATTAGCTAAACAGATAGGTGCAGAAATATTAGTAACCGCCTCTGAAGCTAAGCATGCCTTATGTAAAGAACTAGGAGCTACTCACATAATTGATTATAACAAAAAGTCTTTTAATAAAGTAGTAGCTGATGTAACGAATAGCCGAGGGGTAGATGTAATCATAGATTTTATTGCAGCTGATTATTTTACTCAAAATATAGATTCGCTGGCAATGGATGGCAGATTAGTATTATTAGCTACTTTATCGGGTGGCAAAGTAAACGAATTTGACTTGCGGAAAATACTCACCAAGAGGCTATCCATTATAGGCTCTACCTTACGGAGCCGTAGCTTGGAATACCAAATAAAACTTACTAAAGAATTTACTTCTTTTGTCCTGCCCCGCTTTAAAGATGGAAAATTGAAGCCTGTAATAGATAGTATTATGGACTGGACACAAGTACAGGAAGCACATAGGCTAATGGAAAGCAATAAAAATGCAGGGAAAGTTGTATTGAAAATTAGTCAAGATTAATAAAAAATACCTCACTGAAATTGATTTATTCAATGAGGTATGAAATACTATTGTTCTAGATTATTATTTCAGTATAGTTCTGGAAATTACAAGTTTTTGTATTTCTGAAGTACCTTCGCCAATTGTACAAAGTTTGGAATCCCGGTAATACTTTTCTACTGGGAAATCTTTCGTGTAGCCATACCCGCCAAAAATTTGGACGGCCTCTGTCGATACCTTTACTGCTGTTTCAGAGGCATAATATTTAGCCATTGCGGATTCGCGGCGCACATCCCCCGCTGTATCTTTTATATCTGCTGCCCGGAAAGTAAGCAAACGGGAAGCTTCAATTTCAGTAGCCATATCAGCTAATTTGAAAGCTATGCCCTGGAAGTGGGAAATAGGTTGCCCAAATTGCGTCCGTTCTTTAGAATATTGCAAAGCAGCCTCGTAGGCCCCTTGTGCAATACCTAAGCTTAGCGCTGCAATTGAGATACGTCCGCCATCTAAAATCTTTAGAGATTGAATAAATCCATCGCCAACCTCGCCCAAGATCTGGTTTTTATGTACACGGCAATCCTGAAAGATAAGCTCCGTAGTTTCAGAAGCACGCATTCCCAATTTGTCTTCTTTTTTACCTGCAGAAAAGCCGGGGGTACCTTTTTCAATTATAAAAGCTGTAGCTCCGCGTGAATCTCCTTGCTCTCCGGTACGGGCTATAATAACAGCTACATTACCCGATTTGCCATGTGTAATAAAATTTTTCGCACCGTTAATTACCCAATAATCACCATCCTGAACAGCTACTGTGCGCATATTTCCAGCGTCTGAACCAGTATTTGGCTCTGTAAGCCCCCATGCACCAATCCACTCAGCAGTGGTTAATTTCGGAAGGTATTGTTGTTTTTGGTTTTCATTACCAAACATTAAAATATGATTGGTACATAAGGAATTATGCGCAGCCATAGATAAGCCAATAGATCCATCTACTTTAGATAGTTCTACAATTGCTGTAACATATTCTTTATATCCTAGTCCTGCGCCTCCATATTCTACAGGTACAAGCACACCCATCAGACCCAGTTCGCCGAGTTGTTTAAATACTTCTATGGGAAATTCCTGGGTATCGTCCCATTTACGCACAAAGGGTTTAATATGCCTAGCAGCAAACTCTCTAACTGTCTGGGCAATCATTTCTTGATTTTCAGTAACTTCCGTTATCATAAGTAGATATGTTCAATTGTGTAGCTGGTAATCGTGTAATTTCAATCAATAAAGATGTATACGTCACTATATAATATTAGCTATATTATAAAACAACTTTAAATAGTAATATATTCCTTGTTATAAGAATAAATCTTTACACTAATACTTACATAAATAATTATGATACTCTAAAAGTAAATATGCTGCTCTTAATAATTATAAGAAGCGCGGTGCTGTAGTGCTTGTACAGCTTGTTCTTTTAGCTTTGCCTCAATCATTAAGTCATATACTCCTTCGTTGTATATGTTGTCCATCCAGTCTTGTAGCTCATCAAAATCACGTTGCTCTATCAAATCAGCATGCGACGTACGCGTTCCTGGTTTCTGGGATGACAAATGCAGTTTGGGTACGCTACCTTTCCAGGTATCTACTATCAACTCTAGCTTTTCTGTAAGACCATCTTGCCAATCTTCACCGGTGTGGAAGCATTTGTGGTGAAATAGGTCGAATATCATTGGGATGCCTAATTTCTGGCATAAAGGCAATACATCGTCTGTGGAGAAGGTAGTATCATCATTCTCCAGGGTTAGTCGCTGTTGTATTAATGGAGTTAGATACTGGTAAAAATTTTCCTCAAACCGCCGGATAGCCGTTTGTTTATCGCCATAAGCACCCCCTACATGTAATACCAATAACCCTTGTACCGGATCAAGTGTACTAATCAATCTTGCTTGCCAATCCAATTCTCTTACAGAATCGCTTATTACTTTTGGGTTGAGTGAATTGAGGACAGTATATTGCCCCGGGTGCATAGAAAGTCGTAAACCATTTTGGTGCACATACTGGCGTATTTCCAGTAGTTTATCTTTAAAAATCGTTTCCCAATCTAGTGTAAATAATGTATGTGAGGCAAAAGGAATAATAGATGAACCTACACGAAAAAGCTTAATGCCTTGTGCTACATTCCATGACAAAATATTTTGCAAGCTTTCCAGATTTTTAGCAATAGTCACCATCGCCTGCTCTTCCGAGAGTTTTGATAAGCGGAAGGTGTGGTTGGTAGTTTCATCCAGACATATATTAATGCATGCATATCCAATGTGGCGTAGTTTCATCGTATCTTATTTTACTTACCCTTTAACAATCAGGAGCTGCATGAGAATGTTTCACATGAAAAAGTAATTTATTCTTTGCTTAATCTGCTCCAGTATATAACCTTACGGGTAGTTTATTGTTCAAGTTTAGAAAGCAGAAAAAAATACTACTTTTGGTATAATAAACACCTGATTATTTAAGGCTATGAAACATATATTGGCGGAAGTAATTACTATTGGCGATGAAATTTTATATGGTCAGATTACTGATACAAATACTCAATGGATTAGTGCAGAACTAGACAAATTAGGCATTCGTACTGTTAGAAAGTCTTCTGTAGGTGATACTAAAGAACGTATCTTAGAGATACTACAAGAAGCAGAATCCCGGGCAGACATTATCCTGATTACAGGTGGCCTAGGCCCAACCAAAGATGATATAACTAAAAATGTACTGGCGCAATATTTCAATTCTAACTTGGTTATACATGAGCAGGCATTAGTAGAAGTAACAGCATATTTTAAAAGCAGAGGAAAAGAACTGACAGAGATAAACCAATCTCAGGCTGCTTTGCCGGATACGTGTACATTCATATCTAACAAACGTGGCACAGCTCCCGGTATGTGGTTCGAGAAAAACGGAAAAGTGTTTGTATCGATGCCTGGTGTACCCCACGAGATGAAGGGCATGATGACAGATACCATACTTAGCAAATTACAAAAGCACTTTGAAACTCCAATTATCTACCACAAAATGATTAAAACAGTGGGTATTGGTGAATCTTTTCTGGCTACTAAAATAGAACAATGGGAAGATAATTTGCCTTCTCATATAAAACTGGCTTATTTACCAACTATGGGTCAGGTTCGGCTTCGGTTGACAGCCAATGGTACAGATTTAGCCACATTGCAAGCAGATGTAGAAACACAAACCGCCCAGCTTCGGAGCCTAGTAGGTGAGTATATATATGGTTACGATAACGACACGTTGGAATCTGTAACAAGCAAATTATTACTCAAACATAAATATAGTATTGCCGTAGCAGAAAGTTGCTCAGTAGGCTATATAAGTTATAGTCTTGGCTCTATAGCAGGATGTTCGCAGTATTTTATGGGAAGTATTATAGCTTATAGCAATGAGGCTAAAACTAACTTGCTGGGAGTAAGCCGGAATACTATTGAAACATTTGGTGCCGTTAGTGAAGAAACGGTAAAAGAAATGGCTCAACAAGTGCGCATAAAATTCAATACAAACATTGGTATGTCCAGTAGTGGTATTGCTGGTCCGAGTGGTGGCAGTAAAGATAAGCCGGTGGGTACCGTATGGATTGCCTATGCGGATGAAAAACAAACAGTTGCCAGAAAGCTTCAGCTAGGTAACGATCGTGATCTGAATATTAAACTTACGGCTGTACATATACTAAATTTATTAAGGCAAAGTATCCAATAAAACTATTAAACTTCTCTTACAATAAAAAATACAAGCAGTATATCTGTCTTCGTCTTCCATTCACTAATATGACTATATTATAGAGAATAGAAACCTAAACCTGATTTTAGAAATTTGTTGACGAAGCAAGCATATAAAAATTTTATTTGATTTTGGTTATATTATGCCAAAAGTTGCTGTACTTATTTAGCTAACTAACAAATAACTGTCTGTTTGTTGTATGTTAAACAGGTAACAGATCTATGGAAACTGGTTGCCTGACTCAGATAATTGCTGAAAAACACTACTTTTGTACCAGAAACAGATATCCAATAAAGAATTTTTCTGGCTTGTATGGCCTAAAAAAATCCTCCATCAAATTATATATCAGCAAACTAACCTCATAGCCGATTATGTCACAAGTAGAAATGGTAATGCCTAAAATGGGCGAAAGTGTTATGGAAGGCACCATCTTGAAATGGTTAAAAAAAGTAGGCGATAAAATTGAACAAGATGAACCAGTGTTGGAAGTAGCGACAGATAAAGTAGATGCCGAAGTTCCAGCTATTCATACCGGAATATTAAAAGAGATACTTGCTCAGGAGGGAGCAGTGGTAGGAGTCGGTAAACCTATTGCCATTGTAGCTACGACACAAGAGGAAACGCTTGTAAAACCTGTATCAACTACTTCCGCCAATGTATCTCCTTCTCAGGCTGATGAAAATGCTGCCCGAGATCTAGAAACTCAAATACAATCATTATCTGGTAGTAATGGAAGTACACGGCTGGAAAAACCACAATCCGGAAGATTTTATTCACCTCTGGTACTAACCATAGCCAGAGAGGAGAACATTCCTATGGAGGAACTGGAATATATACCAGGTTCTGGGGCAGATCATCGAGTTACCAAAAAAGATATTTTAAATTACCTGGCAAACCGGCAGATAACCGCTGCTCCAGTTCATACATCAACAGCGGTTGTTGTCGAGAAACAATCACCTGCCACCAAACAAGAAACGACTGAGACAGAGAGAGCAGAAAAGATAACAGAACAAAAAAATGTTTCTATAGGAACTGAACGTACTTCTACGGCAGCCACTGTTTCTACAGCTTCAGTATCTTACTCCGGACAAGCCGATATTATTGAAATGGACCGTATGCGAAAGGTAATTGCCCAGCGTATGGTTGACTCCAAACGGATTTCTCCCCATGTTACCTCTTTTGTTGAAGCCGATGTAACAAATATTGTATTCTGGCGGAACCGGGTAAAGAATGATTTCAAGAACAAAGAAGGAGATGCTATAACGTTTACTCCTATTTTTATAGAAGCTGTAGCCAAAGCATTAAAAGATTATCCAATGGTAAATGCTTCTGTTGAGGGAGATAAAATTATAGTTAAAAAAGATATAAATATTGGGATGGCAGTGGCTTTACCTAGTGGCAATTTAATTGTGCCAAATATTAAAAATGCAGATCAATTAAACTTGGTCGGATTAACTAAGAAGGTAAATGAACTGGCACGTAAGGCACGAGAAAATAAGCTTACACCCGACGATTTAGCAAATGGAACATATACCACCTCAAATGTTGGATCTTTTGGAAATGTAATGGGCACACCTATTATTATGCAACCGCAAATAGCTATTATGGCTTTCGGTGCCGTACAAAAGAAACCAGCTGTTATTGAAACTCCCACCGGCGATACTATTGGTATCCGTCATTTTATGTTTCTATCTCACTCGTACGACCACCGGGTAGTGGATGGAGCTCTTGGTGGTATGTTTGTTAGAAAAGTAGCTGACTACTTAGAAAATTTTGACATCAACCGAAAAGTATTTTCCTAAAAAAAGGAACGTGAGGCAAACATGTTCCTTTTTATTAACAAATGATTTGGTTTAGGGTATTTACTTTAGTTATTCAAAAGCTAAGGTTTCTTGTACCTCTCCGCAAGTTAGCATCGCATCGCCAAAGTACGGATTCTTAATATCGCTTTGAGCACTTAACCAGAAAGCTCCCTTATCATCAAAAGCCATTGGGCAATACTGCTTGTAAAGGGTGGTTTCCGACCCAAACTCATTCACCATTGCGTACATAGTAGTAGACAAATCTTCGAATCTGAGCCGCTGCTCGTCTAGTTTTTGAGATGCCTGTACTGTTTGTGCAGCTCTGGATAGGGAATTTTTATAGGTGGACCATTTCTGTGCTATCTCCCCTGATAATGAAGTAGAATCCGCCTGACTTAAGGTAGCCAGCAAGTCGCCTGCTTTGGCGCTTGCTTGGGTGGTATCTGAAGCAACTAGGGCATCTTTCAAAGATAAATAAGCTTTAACGGTATTATCCAGTTGTGATTGAAAGTTATCTGGAACTTCAATAGCTGGTTTTACTTTAGCTGTTGCACGTTCAGTTGTATTTTCTTTTTTGGTTTGGTCACAAGCAACCCAGGCAAGACTACCTATACAAAATACCCATATTATGAACTTATTTTTCATCCTATTCATTGCATTATATAGTTAAATTTACACTCCAAGAATTATTTATTTGGACTAATTAGCCGGGTCAGAAGGATCTTTATCGGATTTTGTTGAAGACAACCAGAAATCATCAATTATTTTAATCACATAAGCAAACTGGGCAAAATCCACTGGCTTAGTAATATAACAGTTAGCATCATTTGCATATGTTTTAGCTACATCTTGTTCTGAAGAGGAAGTAGTAATGACTACAACAGGTATAGCTTTCAATGCAACATCCTGTTTAATTTCTTGCAATACTTCCTGCCCAGATTTCCGTGGTATATTTAAATCGAGTAAAATCATATCCGGTGTAACAGCTTCAGTAAATGGTGGACGCCTGAACAAAAAGTCCGTGGCTTGTACGCCGTCTTTTACGGTATACAATGTATGGCTGATATTTCCTTCCTTCAAAGCCTCTTGTATAAGCCTGCTATCAGCCAGATTGTCTTCCACCAATAAAATATTAAGAGTTCTCATTTACCTGTTCGTAATGCTAAAGATTGTAAAGTATAGTTATATGCAAACGATACATATCCATTTGAACTCAAATATAGTAAAAATACCAAATGATTTTTTTGGTAAAGCTACTCCCTTAATGTCCATAAAGTAAACCTTTGTAGTAGCTTTGCTTTTGATTCAATTGATTGACATCCTTACACAATACACTATTATAAATGCCTGAAAATAAATAATATAAATACCAATCTTCATCTAATTGTAGCTGTACAGCTGGTTTTTAACAATAAACGCCAAACTTGTTAATGAAAATCATACATGATACTATTCTATGAATGAAACCTGGCTATAGCTAGAATAAACTAAAATATGAATACTTATTTTTAATAATAGAAATTATCTACTAAATTTGCACTCTTAAAATTCAGGAGGTAATTAGCGTGAAGGATTTAAAAGAATACTCTATTGAAATATCAAGATTGAGCAATAAAAAGCACGACTTTGAATTCGATTCAGGCACTGCTTTTTTCAGTAATTTTGAGCAAAGTTTGATAGAGGAAGGAGCATTCAAAGTAAAATTGACGTTAGATAAGTCAGAGACCATGATGTCTTTGTACTTTCATATAACTGGCAGCGTACAGCTGATATGCGATAGAACGTTAGAACCATTTGATCATCCAATTAATATAAAGCAGAAGCTAATATTTAAGTTTGGCGATCAGGATGAGGTTTTAACGGATGAAATAGAGTTAATTAAGAGGGATACTCAGCAGATTAATATAGCCCAATATCTTTATGAATTTATTGGCTTAGCTATACCTATGAAAAAACTGCATCCCAAGCTGGCAAAAGGTCATTATGAAGAAAATGAAGATGGTATTCTTGTTTATTCTTCCGGAGCTACCGATGAAGGTGAGCCGGAAAGTACGCCTGATTCAGATAAACCAATTGACCCTCGTTGGCAGATTTTAAAAAATTTAAGGGATAATTAACACTTACATACAGGCTATGATAGTCTGTATTGTTTTATTTATTAAGTAAATAATAAAAAGATTATAACATTATACTACAATGGCACATCCAAAACGAAAAATTTCGAAGACTAGAAGGGATAAAAGAAGAACTCATTACAAAGCAACAGCAAGCACTATTGCCATTTGCCCAACAACTAACGAGCCTCATTTATATCATAGAGCATATGTAGTAAATGGCGACTTGTACTACAAAGGTAAAGTAGCCATAGAAAATTATACTTCTATTGCTTAATTTTCTCAAATACGAATGAGTGTATGCAAAAATGAGTATATGCCTGTTGGAATGTACTCATTTTTGTATGTTTTCTAACCAAACCATTCATTTTACATGAAAATTGCCATAGATGCTATGGGAGGAGATTTTGCTCCCCAGGCTGTAATAGAAGGCACCCTGCTGGCAAGTGAGGAGCTTCCTTCAGACGTTAAACTTATTCTAATTGGTAAGGAACAAGTTATACAGGAGCTGCTACATACGCCTACGCTTGCTTCAAATAATATCGAAATTATCCATGCCGATGAAGTAGTAGATATGGGAGAGCATCCTACCAAAGCTCTTACCCAAAAACCTAAATCAAGCATCGCAATTGGATATGGTATGCTAAAAGCCGGACAGGTTAATGCTTTTTGTAGTGCTGGCAATACCGGTGCAATGCATGTAGGAGCCATGTTCAGCATTAAGGCTATAGAAGGAGTTATGCGTCCTTGTCTTTCAAGCCATGTTCCTAAAGAAGATGGCAGTTATGGCGTAATTCTAGATATAGGAGCGAATGCTGAATGCAAACCTGACGTACTTGAACAGTTCGCTGTTATTGGCTCCATATATGCCAAGCACATTCTTGGAATTAAAAATCCGCGCGTAGGCTTAATGAATATTGGCGAAGAAGAGCAAAAAGGCACTCAGATTCTGCAATCTGCCCACCAGTTGCTAAAAGCTAACTCAAAAATTAATTTCGTTGGTAATATTGAAGGACGCGATGTTTATTCAGATAAAGCAGATGTAATTGTGTGTGATGGATACACAGGAAATGTCATCCTTAAAATGGCTGAATCGGTGTATGATGTTATGCATAAGCGGGGGTTCGAGGATGATTTTTTTGCCAAATTTAATTACGAAGCCATTGGCGGTAGTCCTATCTTAGGTGTGAATGGAAATGTAGTTATCGGACATGGTGTATCTTCTCCGTTAGCTATTAAAAACATGATTTTGCTTGCAAAAAAGATGGCAGAATCCAACATCTATTTAAATATAAAACAAGCACTTAGTAGCTAAAATATATACATTAAAAAGGTATCTCTTTTTACCATATACCCTTTGTATACACACCATAGACTTATCAAATGAGTAAAATAACAGCCGCTATTACAGGTATTTGTGGATATGTTCCGGATTATATCTTAACTAATGCTGAACTGGAAAAAATTGTAGATACTACAGATGAATGGATTACAACCCGCACCGGTATTAAAGAAAGGCATATTTTAAAAGGAGAGGGGTTGGGTAGCTCATTTATGGGAGCAAAAGCTGTACAAGGCTTATTAGAAAAAACAGGCACAAATCCCGAAGAAATAGATCTGTTAATATGTGCTACTACTACTCCAGATTATGTTTTTCCTGCGGCTGCTAATTTAATTTGCGATAAAGTAGGTGCAAAAAACGCCTTTAGTTACGATGTTCAGGCTGCTTGCTCAGGTTTTCTCTATTCCATGGTAACGGGAGCACAGTTTATTGAAACAGGTAAATACAAAAAAGTAGTAGTAGTTGGTTCTGATAAGATGTCGGCCATTGTAGATTATCAGGACCGTTCCACATGTATTATCTTTGGAGACGGAGCCGGTGCAGTATTGCTGGAACCAAACTATGATGGGCTTGGATTAATGGATTCTGTACTCAAAACCGATGGTTCAGGAGTAGCTCATTTATATCAGAAAGCAGGCGGTAGTGTAAAGCCACCCACCCATGCTACCATTGATGCCCGTGAACATTATATATACCAGGAAGGCTCTACTGTGTATAAATTTGCTGTTACGAATATGGCAGATGTTTCCGCCCAAATAATGGAGCGGAACAAATTAACAGGTGATGATATAGCCTGGCTTTGTCCACATCAAGCAAATAAGCGCATCATAGATGCTACTGCCAATAGAATGGCGATTGGACCTGAGAAAGTAATGATAACGATAGATAAGTTTGGCAATACTACCAATGCCACAATTCCCTTAAACTTATGGGAATATGAATCTTTCCTTAGGAAAGGAGACAATATTGTATTTGCTGCCTTTGGAGGAGGTTTTACCTGGGGATCTGCCTACGTAAAGTGGGCATACGATGGTAATAAATAGTTAACAACAAAACGGCGATTACCCAATTTTATCAATATTTTTTAAATTAATAACTGCTTATACCTAAGATGGCCACTACTGCAGATTTTAAGAATGGATTATGTATAGAGTTTAACAATGGTTTATATACAATTGTAGAATTTCAACATGTAAAACCAGGAAAAGGTGGAGCTTTTGTAAGAACAAAATTAAAGAACCTGACCAATGGTAAAGTTATTGAAAACACCTTTAATGCAGGTGTGCAAATAACAACTGCTAGAATAGAAAGGAGACCTCATCAATTTCTATACAAAGACGATTTTGGATATAACTTTATGGATAGTAATACCTTTGAGCAGGTAGTATTGGAAGAAAAATTAGTGCCTAATGCCGACCTAATGAAAGATGGGCAGGAAGTAGAAATTATTTTTCATGCAGAAACAGAAACCCCATTAAGTTGTGAATTACCATCTTTTGTAGAATTAACTGTTACCTATACAGAACCTGGTATAAAGGGCGATACAGCAACAAATGCTAGTAAGCCTGCAACCCTTGAGACAGGAGCTACCATAAGAGTTCCCCTGTTTATTGACCAGGACGAAAAAATTAGAGTAGATACACGTACCTATGCATATGTTGAACGAGTAAAATAAGAAATAACACTTGTTTGAAATTCAACAGAACTTGATGTTTATTTGCACCTTCGTAAAGTATTTACGTTGTTTGAACTAAGTCAGTGTATCGATCCATAACTGTTTAACGCATGAAAGCCAAAGAGATACAAGAATTAATAGACTTTATTGCAAAGTCAGGCCTCGAAGAAGTAAATATTGAAACAGAACAATTTAAACTTAAGGTAAAGCGTAACTCTCCACCTCAATATAAATTTCCGGATCCAATTTATCAGCCAGTTGCTCCTGTGGCAAATCCTTCTATTGCCACTGCCCCTCTACCGCAGATCATACAAGCACCGACTACTCCTCCTGCTTCAACTGCTTCAACTTCTCCTGCAACGGGAAACGAAGTACAATATGTTACAATTAAATCTCCTATGATTGGCACTTTCTACCGTTCATCCAATCCTGATGCACCTATGTTTGTAAACGTAGGGGATGATGTAAAAAAAGGGCAAACAGTTTGTATTATTGAAGCAATGAAACTTTTCAATGAAATAGAATCGGAAGTTTCAGGCAAAATTGTAAAAATATTGGTTGAAAATGCTTCCCCTGTAGAGTATGATCAGCCACTGTTCCTCGTAGACCCATCCTAACTATTCAGCTTGGTCTAAGAATTTATTATTTGTGGATTGGTGATGCTATGCAAATACATGCTTAGTGTTGCATTTTCAAATTTACCTATTAAGTCCCACTATGTTTAAAAAAATTCTCATTGCCAACAGAGGAGAAATTGCCCTACGTGTAATCCGTACCTGTAAGGAAATGGGCATAAAAACGGTAGCTGTTTACTCTACTGCTGACAAAGATAGCTTACATGTAAAATTTGCCGATGAAGCAGTATGTATAGGCCCTCCTTCCAGTAAACAATCTTACTTGAATATACCTAATATAATTGCTGCTGCAGAAATTACCAATGCCGATGCTATACATCCAGGATATGGCTTTTTATCTGAGAATGCAGAGTTTTCAAAAATTTGCGAAGAATATAACATAAAATTTATTGGTGCTTCGCCTGCAATGATAGATGCTATGGGCGACAAATCTTCTGCAAAAGATACCATGAAAAAAGCAGGAGTACCTACCATCCCCGGTTCAAATGGCTTACTAGAGTCAATCAGCCAAGGTAAAAAACTAGCTGCAGAAATACGTTATCCGGTTATTATCAAAGCTACGGCTGGTGGTGGTGGTAAAGGTATGCGGATAATTAAAAGTGAGAAAGAATTTGACAAAGCATGGAATGATGCCAGAATGGAAGCTGCCGCTTCATTTGGGAATGATGGATTATATCTGGAGAAATATGTAGAAGAGCCTAGGCATGTAGAAATACAAATTGTAGGAGATAAATATGGGAAAGTCTGCCATTTATCTGAAAGGGACTGCTCTATACAACGTAGGCATCAAAAATTAGTGGAAGAAACTCCCTCTCCTATTATTACCCCAGAACTTCGGAGAAAAATGGGAGAAGCTGCTATAAAGGGTGCTTCTGCTATTAATTATGAAGGAGCCGGAACCATTGAATTTTTAGTAGATAAATACGGGGATTTCTATTTTATGGAAATGAATACCCGTATCCAGGTAGAGCATCCTATTACAGAAGAAGTAACTGATTTCGACTTAATTAAAGAACAGATCAAAGTAGCGGCTGGAATTCCTATTTCTGGACAAAATTATGAGCCAAATTTATTTGCTATAGAGTGCCGTATAAATGCTGAAGATCCGGCTAATGGTTTCAGACCATCTCCAGGCAAAATTACTAATTTACATTTACCTGGCGGACGTGGTGTCCGGATTGATAGTCATGTATATTCTGGCTACACAATTCCACCTAACTACGATTCTATGATTGCAAAAGTAATCGTTAGTGCTCAATCACGTGAGGAAGCGTTGGTACGGATGAAAAGAGCTCTTCAAGAATTTGTGATTGAAGGCATTAAAACAACTATTCCTTTCCACATTAGATTAATGGATGATGAAGGTTTCAAATCCGGCAAATTCACCACCTCCTATTTAGATACTTTTGATTTTACAGGATTATAAATTATCCACCAACGCTAAAAGACCCTTTATAAGGGTCTTTTAGCGTTTATATTACTTTAGCACTTATTATACAATTTCCATATCAGGATTCGCTACCTTAAAATCTTTAACTAGGCAACACAAAAAGGGCTAGAAAATACACTTTTACAATCAAATAGTCCTTCATAAATAACTTACATTTTAAAATAGCATTTTATAAGTAAATCATAAATGTTACAAAACATGATTTACTTATTCTACCAAAATAGTATCTATAGAAGTATGTAATATTTCTCCTTAAAATGCTAATAAGTCGAGTAAATAATACACATATTATTGGTAGAGTAAAAACTTACTTATAAGTTAAAATATAAAATTTAGTAATAATCAATGAAATTATAGAATAAGCATAAAAAAAATATACTTTCTCCGAATAACTATATACATTTACTTACTAGACAAGATTTTGCATAGATGATAAAGCCCTTTTATCTATTAAATCAGGCAGAACTTTTATAACTCAAACATTAATAATTAAGCATTTAACAATCATTATTTTTAACAATTATGAAAATAGCTGTTGTAGGAACTGGTTATGTTGGTTTAGTAACAGGTACTTGTTTTGCTGAAACAGGCAATGACGTAACCTGTGTAGACATCGATGTTCAAAAAGTAGAAAAGCTAAAAAATGGCATCATTCCAATTTATGAACCTGGCTTAGATATTTTATTCGACAGGAATACCAAAGCCAAGCGTTTAAAGTTTACTACAAACTTGGAAGAAGGTATAAAAGATGCGCAAATTATCTTTTTAGCGCTACCAACCCCTCCCGGTGAAGATGGTTCAGCAGACTTGAAGTATATCCTCAAAGTTGCTGATGACTTAGGCCCGTTGTTAGAGGATTACACAGTTATTATAGATAAAAGCACTGTGCCTGTAGGTACTGCTGAAAAAGTGCACGAGCGTATAGCCCGAAATGCAAAAGTAGAATTTGATGTAGTATCAAATCCTGAGTTTTTGCGTGAAGGAGTAGCCGTTGAAGATTTTATGAAGCCTGACAGAGTAGTAATAGGTACAACTTCTGAAAAAGCTCAAAAGGTACTCTCTCATTTATATAATCCATTGGTAAGACAAGGCAATCCGATCATATTTATGGATGAACGTTCTGCTGAAATGACTAAATATGCTGCGAATGCATTCTTAGCTACTAAAATCACATTCATGAACGAAATAGCTAATCTATGCGAGAAAGTAGGAGCTAACGTAGACGCCATTCGTATGGGTATTGGTTCAGATTCTAGAATAGGCAAACGTTTCCTATTTGCAGGTATAGGCTATGGCGGTAGCTGCTTCCCTAAAGATGTGCAAGCATTAGCAAAAACATCTGCAGATTATGATTACGATTTTCGAATTTTACAATCTGTAATGGAAGTAAATCAAAATCAGAAAACTAAGCTAATTCCTCGAATAAAAGAGTACTTTAATGGGGACCTTAAAGGAAAAACTATTGCTGTATGGGGATTAGCGTTTAAACCATATACAGATGATATAAGAGAGGCTCCTGCCTTAGAAAACATAAAGATACTACTTTCTGAAGGTGTTAAGATAAAAGCATATGACCCAGAAGCTTCCGAAAATGTACGAAAATTAATAGGAGATAAAATCGTATTAACTGATGGTCCATATTCAGCTCTTGAGAATGCAGATGCTTTATTAGTTGTTACCGAATGGCCTTTATTCCGTACACCAGATTTTGATGTTATGAGTAAGTTGTTAAAAAACAAAGTTATTTTTGATGGAAGAAATCTTTTTGACTTACAGGAAATGAAAGAGTTAGGCTATTCCTATTATAGCATAGGACGCGAAGCCATTTTAACTCCTGTATTAACTCACAGTTAATTCACCCAATCGAGATATACCTCAGTATTTGCTCTGGTTAATTAACCTACCAGAGCAAATTTTTATTACTCTTAACTTTATATCTGACGTACATACTATTTTATGAAACGTGTACTTATTACTGGCGGTGCTGGCTTCTTGGGCTCTCATCTATGCGACAGATTCATTAAAGAAGGTTACCATGTTATTGCTATGGATAACTTAATTACTGGATCCTTGCGCAATATTGAACATTTATTTAAACTTCCGCAGTTCGAATTTTATAACCACGATGTATCCAACTATGTGCACGTAGAAGGGCATATAGATTATATTTTGCATTTTGCTTCACCTGCTAGTCCAATTGATTATTTAAAAATACCTATTCAAACATTGAAAGTGGGTTCATTAGGTACACATAATCTATTAGGGTTAGCGAAAGCTAAAAAAGCCAGAATGCTGATCGCTTCTACTTCTGAAGTATATGGAGATCCACATGTACACCCACAAAATGAAGATTACTGGGGAAATGTAAATCCAATTGGCCCACGTGGCGTATACGATGAAGCAAAACGTTTCCAGGAAGCTATGACCATGGCTTATCATACATATCATGGTTTGGAAACACGTATAATCAGAATTTTTAACACCTATGGCCCTAGAATGCGGCTAGATGATGGCAGAGCGCTTCCTGCTTTCATAGGCCAAGCTATACGAGGTGAAGATTTGACAGTATTTGGTGATGGCTCTCAAACACGCTCCTTTTGCTATGTAGATGACCTGATTGAAGGTATCTACCGCTTGCTGTTAAGTGACTATTCATATCCAGTAAACGTAGGAAACCCTGATGAGATTACTATTAAGGAATTTGCTGAAGAAATAATTAAGCTAACAGGAACAACCCAAAAAATCTCATATAAGCCATTACCAAAAGACGATCCTAAACAGCGTAGGCCGGATATTACCCGAGCTAAAGAAATTTTAGGATGGGAGCCAAAAATATCAAGAGCTGAAGGATTAAAGATTACTTACGATTTTTTTAAGAACACTGTTAAGAAATAATATTTGAATTTTTATAGTAAATTAAACATTCAAGGCTCTAACTTTGCCTTGAATGTTTTTTATTCTATATGATTCACGAACTTATTAACAGACAAGCACAGTTAGCCGTTATTGGTTTAGGATATGTGGGTTTGCCCATTGCTCTTGCTTTCGCAAAGAAAATCAAAGTTATTGGATTTGATATTAACAAAGACAGAATATCGTTAATGCGTAAAAGCATTGATCCAAGTGGGGAGTTATCTGCTACTGACTTTGAGAACTCAGACATTTCCTTTACCTATGAACTTCAAGATTTACGCGAGGCTTCCTTTTTTATAATAGCAGTCCCTACACCAATAGATACCCATTCAATGCCTGACCTGAAACCTTTGCTGTCTGCCAGCCGAACAGTAGGTAAGGCATTAAAAAAAGGAGATTATGTAGTTTTTGAATCTACTGTTTATCCTGGGTGCACAGAAGAAGATTGTATACCTCTATTAGAGCAGGAATCAGGTTTAACTTTCCGGAAAGATTTCAAAGTTGGGTATTCACCTGAAAGAATTAATCCGGGTGATCGAGAACACACATTATCTAAAATCACAAAAGTAGTTTCCGGTTGCAGTCCCGAGTCGTTGGATACGATAGCAAGTGTATATGAATTGGTAGTAGAGGCAGGCGTATATAAAGCTTCTTCTATTAAAGTAGCAGAAGCAGCTAAAATTATAGAAAATACTCAGCGTGACTTAAATATAGCTTTGATGAATGAATTGTCGATGATTTTTGACAAGCTTAAAATAAACACGTATGAAGTCTTGGAAGCTGCAGGCACGAAATGGAACTTCTTGAAATTTTCTCCTGGTCTAGTGGGTGGACATTGCATAGGCGTTGATCCCTACTATCTAACTTATAAATCCAAAGAATTAGGCCACGATCCTAAAGTGATTTTAAGTGGGCGGCACATAAACGATGCTATGGGGGCATACGTAGCCAAACGCACTATCCAGCTAATGGCCAAAATGGGTAAAGACATCATAAAATCAAGAGTATTAGTAATGGGTGCCACTTTTAAAGAGAATGTAGAAGATATACGTAATTCCAAAGTGGCTGATGTGGTAAATGAACTGTTAAGTTTTGGGGTAAAAGTTGACGTGATTGATCCTCATGCTGACTCCGAAGAGTTAATGCATGAATATGGTTTCAGTTTAACTCAAGAATTACATAAAGCTTATGATGCTATTGTCTTAGCTGTAAGCCATAAAGAATATAGTAACTGTGCTGAAAGCTATTTTCAGAATCTAGCTACGCCTGATGCGGTATTTGTTGATATTAAAGGTATATATAGAGATAAAATCAAGCATTTGCGATATTGGTCTTTGTAAATCAGAAACAAGGATTAAAATAGAGCTATTTAATGGTTAGCTATACTCTTTTAATTTTGTTACTATAAAGCAAGAAATATTGCCCACCTCACTTAAAAATTTTAAACATGAGTAAAATCATAGTAACCGGCGGAGCCGGATTTATAGGGTCCCATACAGTGGTAGAATTATACCGTGCAGGTTTTGAACCTATTATTATCGATGACTTCTCAAATTCTGAGCAATCTGTTATAAAAGGTATAGAAAATACGATAGGAGATAGTGTTTCCTGGTACCCTGCAGATTGCAACAACCAGCAGGTTATGGAAACCATATTTGCTAAGGAAAAAAATATTACGGGTGTGATACATTTCGCGGCTCTCAAAGCAGTGGGTGAATCTGTACAACAGCCAATTAAATATTACAGGAATAATATAAATTCATTGCTGGTAATTATTGAAATGATGCTGAAATACAACGTGCCAAACTTGGTATTCTCATCTTCTTGTACTGTATATGGCCAACCTAAGTTATTACCGGTAAATGAAAATTCACCCATACTGCCTGCACAATCTCCATATGGTAATACTAAGCAAATTTGCGAAAATATACTTGCCCAGATTGCTTTAGCAGGTAAGCCACTGAAATCTGTGGCTTTACGGTATTTTAATCCGGTGGGTGCGCATCCATCAGGAAATATTGGCGAATTGCCCATAGGTACGCCTGGAAACTTAATTCCTTTTATTACGCAAACAGTTGCTGGTCATCGGCCTCAATTGACTGTATTTGGTAATGATTATAATACAGCAGATGGTACCTGCGTTCGTGATTACATACACGTGGTAGATTTAGCGAAAGCCCATGTAAAAGCATTAGAGTTGCTTGATAGAACTTCTCATTCTCCATTCTACGATGTATTCAATGTAGGTACTGGTGCAGGCAATACAGTGCTTGAAGTTATTAAAACTTTTGAAATGGTAACAGGCCGTAAAGTAAACTACAAAATTGGCCCAAGAAGACCTGGAGATATTGAACAAATTTATGCAGAAGTCGATAAAGCAAGAGATGTACTTCGTTGGCAATCAAGCCTAACCCTTCGCGATGCTTTAAAAGACGCATGGAACTGGCAACAAAAATTGAAAGAAAAAGCTGATCAAACGCCCAATTAATTTTATTGTACGCATATCTATTTTCAAAAATCAATTATAGTTTAGTATTAAAGTGAAGAAAATTCTTATCACCGGGGGTGCAGGTTTTATTGGCTCGCATGTTGTCAGATTATTTGTGAACCGCTATGAGGACTACCAGGTATATAATCTGGATAAGCTTACTTATGCTGGTAATCTGGCTAATCTCTCAGATATACAGCTTATGCCCAATTATACTTTTGTGAAAGGAGATATTGTAGATGCAGGTTTTGTCAATGAGTTATTTACTACTCATCAATTTGATGCAGTAATCCATCTGGCAGCGGAATCGCATGTAGACCGCTCTATCAGCAATCCTATGGATTTCATATATACAAATGTGGTAGGTACAGCCAACTTGTTAAATGCTGCAAAAACTTTATGGAAAAACTCAAGTGCAGATCATTTATTTTACCATGTATCTACTGATGAAGTATATGGATCTTTGCATAATCCTAATGAGTTTTTTACTGAACAAACACCTTATGACCCTCAGTCTCCTTATTCTGCCTCTAAAGCATCATCTGACCATTTAGTAAGAGCTTATCATAATACGTATAAGTTACCAGTTGTTATTACTAATTGCTCTAATAACTATGGGCCTAATCAGTTCCCTGAAAAACTTTTACCTTTATGTATCAATAATATCCGGAATAACAAACTTTTACCCGTTTATGGAAAAGGTGAGAATGTCCGCGATTGGTTATATGTGATAGACCATGCCCGTGCAATTGATACGGTTTTCCATAAGGGTAAAGTTGGGGAAACCTACAATATAGGTGGATTTAATGAGTGGCGTAATATCGACATTGTGCACTTACTTTGCCAAGTAATGGATAAAAAGTTAGGCCGAACAGCAGGCGAATCGGCTAAATTAATCACTTTTGTAACAGATAGAGCCGGCCATGACTTGCGTTATGCCATTGACGCTTCTAAAATAATGAATGAATTAGGTTGGAAGCCTTCATTACAATTTGAAGAAGGACTAGAAAAAACGGTAGATTGGTACCTTTCAAATACAAACTGGCTTGAAAGTGTAACTTCAGGAGCCTACCAAAATTATTATGCACAACAATATAAATAAATTTGATGCTATAGTAGCCGTTAATCTTCAGTAACTTTAAGCCCTCTTCAAAGTATATATTTAGTAAAAGGGCAGAAAAGTATGAACTACAGCACATTTCATGCAGAAGATTTAAGTAAGTATCAGTTTTTAGTAACAGGAGGTGCAGGATTTATTGGCTCGCATCTAGTGGAATACCTACTCCAGCATGGAGCAGGCAAAGTACGAGTGCTAGATGATCTATCCACCGGATTTCAACATAACCTCTCCCTTTTTACAAGCAGCCCACAACTTGAATTTCTCAATGGAAGTATTTGCAATGTACAAACTTGCCAACAAGCCTGCCATAATATAGATTTTGTTTTTCATGAAGCTGCCTTAGGTTCTGTTCCTAGAAGCATTAAAGATCCTGCTACAACCAACGCTGTAAATATTGATGGTTTTTTGAATATGCTTGTGGCAGCAAAAGATAACCATGTCAAACGTTTTGTGTACGCGGCCTCTTCTTCCGTTTATGGCGACAGCCAGGAACTGCCCAAGGTTGAAGCACGCATTGGCAAACCTTTATCTCCCTACGCAGTAACCAAACTGGTGAATGAGCTCTATGCAGATGTGTTTGCTAAAACCTATGGACTTGAGGTAATTGGATTACGGTATTTTAATGTATTTGGCCCAAGGCAAAGTCCCAAAGGAGCGTATGCTGCGGTTATACCCCTTTTTATACAGGCTTTACTGGAAAACAAACAACCTACCATGTATGGAGATGGGGGGCAGACCAGAGATTTTACCTTCGTAGAAAATGTAGTGCAAGCAAATATAAAAGCACTTTTTTCACCTAGTGCTTCCACTAATCAGGTATATAACATTGCTTTAGGAGAAAGTACTTCCTTAAACCAACTATTCTATTTTATACAGCAATTAGCTAAATCTTCTATTACCCCACAATATGTACACGAACGTTCAGGCGATATCCGTAATAGTTTAGCAGATATTTCAAAAGCTCAAAATTTTTTAGGATATAGCCCAAAAGTGAGAATAGAGGAAGGATTGAGAAGAACTTTTGAATGGTTTGAGCAGCCTTTAAAAAATGAGTAAGGCAGATGTTCTTATACAAATTATTACATTGTAGAATATAAAGTACTGACTCTTATCAATAAAAACACACCCGGAAGCTATATATCACAGTATTTATTTCTGGAGGTAGTATTCTGATTTATTACTATTTAGGTTGATCACTATTATATTTAATGTAATCAGCGGATCAAATAAAATTAATATTTAGTGCACAAAACGATAGTGGAATAATTTTAAGAATGTATGTAAGGTAACAGAAATGTTTGGTTAAACTTTTTTATCACCAAATAAAATAACTGTGCTCAACACATGAACTACGCATCCCAATTTAGCCTTCTGTGCATAAAAAAACCCTTTTCCAAGCAGAAAAGGGTTTTCAATTACTAAATAAGTGTTAAACAGGTGTATGAATAATCTGAATTATTCAAATCTTAATACTATGTAAGTAAATAAAGGTAACCGCAGATTTAAAAAAAAATTAAAATATTTTTAAATTTTTCAGTTACGTTTAAAAGGCAAACCGAATTTAGTGGCTATTTCGCTCAAACTCTCTATTACTGGAGCTAAAACAGGTATGCCATTCGCTTTTCTTTCCGCCTCCATTATCCGTTCTGCATCGCCCGGAATTTGTACATATGCCTCTCCTTCTACTGGCTTAGCTGCTCTGAATGTACTAATCCAGTTGTCCATATGTTCTTTAAATTCTTGAGCTGGACGGAAAGCATCTACACGCATAGCACCCAGCATATGCCCGGTACCAACACCAACCAACTGTGTAGCAGTTCCCATAAATCCGGCAGTTGCAAAAGGAGGTACCCACGGACCATAATTTGCACCCGACAACACTCCGCACAAAATATCTACCATAGCACCCAGACAATACCCTTTATGGCTGCCATGCTCCCGGTCTCCGCCTAAAGGCAGTAATGCTCCACCATTCTTTACCGCATGGGCATCTGTACTAGGCTTTCCTTCCACATTCTGTACCCAGCCAGTGGGAGTAGGTTGGCCTTTACGCTGCAGAATCTCGAGTTTACCATAAGCAGCGGTGGTGGTTGCGAAGTCAGCTACAAAAGGGGGTTGCTTATCTGCTGGAATAGCAATGGCAATTGGGTTGGTACCCAGTAGTTTGTCTTGAGAGAAAGTTGGCGCAACTAAGGGGCCAGCATGTGTCATGGCCAAGCCTATCATATCATGTTGCAAAGCCATCATCGCATAATACCCAGCAATACCAAAATGATTAGAATTACGTATAGCTACCCAGCTTGTACCCACTTGCTTCGCTTTTTCGATGGCAATCTCCATTGCTTTTGGGGCTACTACCAACCCTAAGCCTGCATCTCCATCTACTACAGCGGTGCTAGGTGTTTGGTGTACTATTCGGATGTTTGGTTTGGGATTTACCCGATCCAATGACTGTAACCTAACATACCCTGGTAGCCTGGCTACGCCATGAGAATCAATGCCACGCAAATCAGCTGAAACTAATATTTCAGCGGCCAGCTTGGCATCGTCTTCCGGACAACCCATCTTCACAAAAACCTGCCTGGTAAATTCTTGAAGTTCGGTATACTTATACATGCTTGCATATGCTGTTTGGCAGGCAAGATTACTTTAATTTGAGTAATTATTATAGTTTTCGGGCGAAAAAATAGATGTTTTGATAAACCGTATCATCAACTCTATTGTTATCCTATTATACTCATTACCTTCTTCAATCGTTAACCTTCAATTAATAAACTTCTAAAATATTTCATGTCCGATAAAATTCAGGAAAAGCTGGAAATTCTGGCAGATGCTGCAAAGTATGACGTTTCGTGTTCTTCCAGTGGCAGTAAGCGTGAAAACAAAAATAAAGGTCTAGGAGATGCCACTGGCATGGGTATTTGCCATTCATTTACCGAAGACGGACGCTGTGTTTCCTTGCTTAAGATTTTGCTGACTAATTACTGTATATATGACTGTGCCTACTGTGTAACCCGTAAAAGTAATGATATTAAACGGGCAGCATTTACAGTAGAGGAGGTAGTAAATCTGACTATTAATTTTTACCGCAGAAACTATATTGAAGGTTTGTTTTTAAGCTCAGGTATTTTTAAAAATCCAGATTATACCATGGAACGCTTAGTGCGTATAGCAAAAAAACTGCGCACGGAACATAATTTTAATGGATATATTCACTTAAAATCTATTCCTGGTGCTAGTGATGAACTCATGAAGGAAGCCGGCTTATATGCCGACCGATTAAGTGTGAATATTGAAATGCCCACTGAAGCAAGTTTAAAGCGAGTAGCTCCAGAAAAGAACACAGCGGATATTATCAAACCCATGTCATATATCAGCAAGACTATTGAGGAGAACAGACATGAAATTCAGGTATATAGAAAAGCTCCCCTTTTTGTTCCAGCTGGACAAAGTACGCAAATGATCATTGGTGCTTCGCCTGAATCTGACCAACAAATTATGCAAAAAGCGGATGAACTGTATAAAAACTTTCATTTGAAGCGGGTATACTATTCAGGCTATGTCCCCGTAAGCGATGATGCCCGTTTACCTGCTTTAGCTACTCCCCCACCTGTTATCCGCGAAAACCGTCTTTACCAAACTGACTGGCTTTTACGTTTTTATGGATTTTCTCTAACTGAACTTTTAAACGAAGCTCATCCGAATCTGGAATTGGAAATGGACCCAAAATTAGCCTGGGCACTACGGAATATGCATGTTTTTCCAGTGGATGTTAACAAAGCAGATTATGAGCTAATTCTGCGTATACCTGGTTTGGGTGTAAAATCGGCTAAAAAGATTGTAGCAGCTCGTAAGTTTGGAAAATTAACACTAGAACACCTTCGCAAATTTGGGGTTATGCTTAACCGGGCTAAATATTTCTTAGAATGCGAAAGCAAGGGGTACGAAACCCGTGATTTGACTGAGGAAAAAATTAAAAATAAAATTCTATCTATTTCCCAAAGTAAATTTGCCCCTACGCAGCAACTAAGCTTATTTTAAAAGACTTATTTACACTAATTTGACCATAAACACGCGTAGAAGATTCATTAGAAATAGCCTGCTTCTAACTACTGGCTTTTTATTAACGGATAGTTTTTGGGTAGAAAGGTTTTTTGTTAGAATAAATAAATATTTTGTACCTACGCCTGGTAGCAATGTTCAGGATTTGTTATTGCTTCAAGTTTCTGACTTGCATCTTACCTCTTTAAATTATCCTTATCAATATATCATAAAGAAGATCAATGAAATAAACCCCGATTTGGTATGTTTCACAGGCGATTCTATTGATAAGAATGAAAATTTACCCTTGCTCGAAGAATTTCTTTCAAGAATAAATTTAAATATTAAAAAGGTAGCTATTCTGGGTAATTGGGAATACTGGGGAAAGGTTAACCTGGATAATCATACTTCTCTTTATAATAAATACAATGGAAGTTTATTAATCAATGAATCTAAGCTTTATACATTCGGTGAAAAAACTATTGCTGTTACTGGAATTGACGACTATATAGGTGGGCAGTCAAATTATGAGCTGGCTAGAAAAAACTTGGTAGAGAATGATTTCCATATAGTATTAAACCATTGCCCTTGAATACAGAGACCAAATTCAGCTACTACAAAAAGAAGAGAGAATTGATTTAGTTCTGTCAGGTCATACACATGGTGGGCAGATCAACATAGCTGGTTTTGCACCTTTTGTGCCACCAGGCAGCGGCAAGTATCTCAGTGGGTGGTATAAAGAATCTACTCCCCATTTATATGTGTCTAAAGGAGTGGGTACTAGTATGCTTCCTATCCGGTTTGGAGCAAGAGCAGAAATAGCCCTATTTCATATATAATTTGTAATCATATTGGTTTATTACAACCATACACTTTATTAATTGATTTTATATGACTCAATTCATTTATGATGGCACCTTTGAAGGCTTGCTTACAGCGGTGTTTGAAATATATGAACGCAAAGCAGAGAAAGCCCGGATTGTTTCAGATAAAAACTTTCTGCCTGATATATTTGGTGGGCAAGTGAAAATATGTACAGATGCTATAAAAGCGAATCGGGTTTGGAAAGGCTTACAGAAAAAGGTATCCGTTTCTTCGTTGGTGAATGTATATTCGGTGTTTCTATCGGAGCTACCCGAAGCGGAGGAGATTTTGCTTAGTTTATTCAAAGAAGTTTTTGCTTCGGCTGACAATGTAGAGGAAAACTATGGTTCGCATGCTGTACTACGGGTAGCCCAAATTGGCAAGCAACTTTTCCGCGAAAAGCATCGCTTTGAAGCCTTTGTCCGTTTTCAGAAACTTCAGGATGGTATTTTCTATGCCTCTATTGACCCTGACTTCAATGTAATTCCACTTATTACAGCTCATTTTGTGCGCCGATACGCAGATCAGGAATGGATTATTTATGATGTAAGGCGGCAATATGGAATGCATTACGATACAAAGCAGGTACAGGAAGTATATTTTGAATTTGAAGTAATAACAAAGCATGGAGAAGCCCCCGACGAAATACAGGATCAGCAGGAAGACTTATATCAGTTGTTGTGGAAAGTCTATTTTAAGAATGTAAATATACCTGCCAGGCGAAACATGAAGCTACATAAGAAAAATGTGCCTGTACGGTACTGGAAATATCTTATAGAAAAGCAACCTTATTAACATTTCAACAGACTATTTACTGCCTACTATGGCCTGCAGTTAAATACGATACCATTAGTTTTGCTGCTTTTTCTGAAGCGCCAGGCTGCCCCATTTTCTGTTTTATTTTACCATATTCAGCAAGCTGTTCTATTCTGTATTCAGAGCCGGGTAGAATCTTTTTTAACTCATAGGCCAAAGCAGGCACATTAAAATTTTCCTGAATCAATTCTTTGACTACCTCCTTATTCGCAATCAAATTCACCAGAGAAATAAATCCTATCTGAATTAATGATTTGGCTATGGTATACGTAATAGCACCTGTTTTATAACAAACAACCTGGGGTACTTCAAAAAGGGCTGTTTCCAGCGTAGCTGTACCTGAAGTAACCAGTGCAGCCTCTGCATGTGCCAGCAAATCGTATGTTTGTTCGTATACTACGCTTACATGAGGCACTCTTGAAAATGGCTCATAGAATGATTCTGGCAGGTTGCGTATAGCGGCTATCACAAAATGATACTGGTTAAACTTTGAAACAACTCCCAGCATTACTTCCAGCATTTTTTCTACCTCTTGTTTGCGGCTACCAGGCAACAAAGCAATAATTGGTTTATCGGGTAAGTTATTTTCCTGCTTGAATAAAGGATTAGGTTGAAACGCAGCTATAGCATCCAGTAAGGGATTCCCAACATAGTCTACTTCATACTCATATCCTTTAAAAAATTCCACCTCAAAGGGAAAGATAACAAATAGCCGGTCTACATTCGCCTTGATCTTATAAGCTCTTGATTGGTTCCAGGCCCACACTTTGGGAGAAATATAATAAAACACCCGGATGCCCTGTTTCTTCGCAAACTTGGCAATACGCATATTAAAACCTGCATAATCTACTAGCACCACCACATCTGGCTGATAGGCTACTATATCACGCTGGCATTCTTTCATAAAGCCCATAATGGTGGGCAGATTCTTTGCTACCTCCCAGAAGCCCATAAAAGCTAAATCTTTATAATGCTTCACCAAAGTAGCGCCCGCTTGTTGCATCATATCTCCTCCCCAGGCACGTATCTGCGCTTCTGCATCTTCCTGCTTAATGGATTTTATTAAGTTAGAAGCATGTAAATCGCCCGATCTTTCGCCGGCTATAATATAATATTTCATTAGGTTGAAGAATGAGGAACTTAATCTGACACTTATATAGGTTTAGTGGGCTAAAGAAAACGTCTACTCGCCATAATATTCAACAAAATTGCGGGGTGTTTCATACAATTTGAGCTTATGCAAACGGGCAGATGGAGCGGCTTGCTGTATAGCAGGCGCTAGAATATTCCATATTTCTATGATAAACACCTCACAGCTGGCCATTTTCCCATACATAAACTCTACATCCAGATTCAGATTCCTGTGATCCACCTTGTCGATTACCAGTTCTTTAATAAGTGTGCTTAGTTCTTTTAAGTCCATTACAAAACCAGTGTCTGGATTAGGTTTGCCCTTTACAGTTACAATCAGCTCAAAGTTATGGCCATGCCAGTTAGCATTGGCACATGGGCCAAACACCTCCGCATTTTTCTCCGGCGACCAATTAGGATTGTACAATTTATGAGCTGCATTAAAATGCTCTTTTCTGCTGATGTAAACCATTGTAGAATAAATATTATTGTAAGAGTAATAAGAGAAATGCAATATACTACTCAAACTTGGCCGCAAATTTACGGGGATATTCTATGGAAAACAACATAGCTATATCGTCCAGAAAAGATTACCTATAGCCTTCTGCCGCAGATTAGTATACAACATAAATCAATTACTCAAACCGGTAATCTTTCTTCAAAAGTAAATACAAGAAAAAGGGAACCCCCATAAATGAAGTAATAATACCAATAGGTAGTCCGGCAGGTGGATAAACTATTCTGGAAATCAAATCGCAGGCTAACATAAACACGCCACCTATCCAAGTAGAAAACAAGACATTATACCGGTGGCTGGCACCGAAAACTCCCCGTACGATATGTGGAATTACTAGTCCTACAAAACCAATAGTCCCAACGGTGGCTACCGCCACCCCTGTAGTTAAGGCCATGGCTGTAAGTATCACCCACCGCAAACGACTAATATTTAGGCCTAAATGATAGGCCCGGCTTTCCCCTAATAAAAGAATAGCTATCTGTTTATGAAGCAGTGTAAATAATAGTGAAAAAAAAAGAGTGACTATTCCTAAAAGCGGCACATCTGCCCACTGTGAACGTTCAAAACTCCCTAACGTCCAAAAGATAATAGTTTTTAGTTTGCCTTCTGAATCTGACAAAAATGTAAGCAGACTTGTAATGGCTGTAAGCAGCGAGGATAGAGCTATGCCACCTAACAGGAGTTGCGATGGAATTATACGCCCTTTCTTATAGGCAATGGCAATAGAAGTAAATGTTATGCCAAAAGCCCCGAGAAAAGCAAATACTGGTGGCAGATATATACCGGCTAAGGAAATGGGCACTATACCAAAAAATACAATATTGGCCCCTAGAGCTGCACCCGAAGCTGTACCCAGGATATAAGGATCGGCCAATGGGTTATTTACTAACGCCTGAATAATATACCCACTCAATGCCAATGCCCCTCCTACCAGAAAAGCCATTATTACCCTGGGCAAACGCAAATACACAATCACGTACTGTGTAGAATCATCCGGGTTAAAATCGAAAATAGTTTGCTTAATAGTTTCCAGACTTGTTTCAAAACTACCAATGAATAAGCCAGTTAGTAGTAGTAAAAGAGTAAGTAAAGCCAGTAAGACAATAATCAGGTAAATCTTCACTTGAGTGTAGTAGCAGTAGCCGGATGTATTAGTCGTTCTATCTCCAAAATAGACTGCATTACCCGTGGACTGGGACGGGATTGCAGATCATCCGTAACAGCATATATTCTTTTATTTTTATAGGCATTTATCTTTCTCAACTCTGGATACAAACGAAAAAAAGTACTATCCATATGCTCAAAACTTCCTCCCAGAACTACATCTGGATTAATCTTCAAAATGTATTCCCTAGTTAATGCCGGAAATGGCGCCTCGAAAACTGTATCTATGGCATTTATAGCACCGGCTATCTGGAGCTTGTCAGTAAAGATGGTATTTTTACCATAGGCATAAATAGGATCTTGCCAGGTAATGGCTAGTACGCTAGGTTTTTCCAAAGATGAGGTTCTGCGGCTAATTTCCTGCTTGATGGAGCGTAAAGAATCTACCAAAGTATGTGCCTGTTCTTGTCTACCCATTATTTCTCCTATAGTAACTATTCCTTCCAATATATCTTCTACAGTTGTATATGTCTGGTAATATACCGGAATATTCATTTGGGCCATACGCTCAACATCAGTTAAAGGTGTAATGCCTTCTACTGTGAATACCATATCAGGTTTGACTTTTATTAAAGCCTCATAATCCATGGGATAGTTATTGACTATGGGCTTAGTCTTTACGATGTCAGGATAATTACAATTTTGGGTTACACCCACTATCTGACTGGTATCGCATATAGCAAATAAGATTTCTGTCATGGAGGGTGCCAGAGCCATTACCTTTTTCGGCGGGCTATTTAACACTATTTGCCTATCCAGATCATCTACATAAACAATCTTTTTTTCTTGCGATTGCTGATCTGAAGAAGAGGAACAGGCAGAAAAAGTAAGTAACAGAAAGCCTATCCAGTAATATAAGCAGCTTTTCATGAAGCAGGGATTCTTATTTTTGTAAATTTATGCCAAACTTTAAATATTGACGAATGATTACTAAAGAATGACCACGAAAACAACTTATTATTACTCGCTAGTCATTACTTCTTACTCACCATTATGATAATTGTAACAGGAGCCGCAGGATTTATTGGAAGCTGCCTCATTAGCCGCTTAAATGCCGATAATTTTAATCACCTAATTGCTGTTGATTCTTTTTCTGATGAAAAGAAAAATATAAATCTGCAAGGCAAGAAAGTAAAAGAACAGGTAGACCGTAATCAGTTCTTCGACTGGCTCGACAAAAATTACCAGCATGTAGAATTTATCTTTCATATTGGTGCCCGCACTGATACTACGGAGTTTGATAAAACTATATTTGATACTCTGAATGTAAACTATAGTAAAACTATCTGGCAAAAATGTATAGATTATCAAATACCTCTGGTCTATGCATCTTCCGCAGCTACCTATGGCCTGGGAGAGCTAGGTTACGATGATAACGAAGCCGTAATTCCACAATTAAAACCCTTAAATCCTTATGGTGACTCTAAAAATGAGTTTGATATATGGACTTTAAAACAAGAGAAAAAACCTTTTTTCTGGGCAGGACTCAAATTTTTTAATGTCTACGGACCTAACGAATACCATAAGGGGCGCATGGCTTCTGTTATTTTCCATGCATATAATCAGATCAAATCAACCGGGCAAATGAAGTTATTTCGCTCTCACAATCCTGAATTTAAAGATGGAGAGCAGATGCGGGATTTTGTATATGTAAAAGATGTGGTAGAAGTGTGTATGTTCCTGATGCATCACCGCCATAACTCTGGTATTTATAACTTAGGCAGTGGCAAAGCCCGCACGTTTCTTGACCTCGTAAAAAATACCTTCTATGCTATGCATCTGGAACCAAAAATCAGTTTTATAGACACTCCAGCAGATATACGGGATAAGTACCAATATTTTACTGAGGCCAACATGAGTAAACTATTATCCGTCGGTTATAACAAACCCTTTCACACTCTAGAAGAGGGAATAAGAGAGTATGTAGCACATTATCTAGCTGAAAAGAAGTATTATTAATTACGCATAGAGATAGTAGTTTCGAAAGCATAAAAAAAACCAGAGTTTGCAGCTCCGGTTTTTTTATGTATAGTTTGATTGTTAAACTAGTTAAAGATGTATCTAACACCAAACTGCATCTGCCAACGGGCATTTATATCACTCCGTGGACGGAAAGTAGTTGTTAAAGGTTCATTATTATTTAAGGCATATTGAAATACAGGACGGCCTTGAGCATCATATCTTCTAAAGTTTAACAAAGCTCTTCTAGAAGGCTCTTGCGGCACACTCCAGTTAGAATTGAGCATATTGCCAAAGTTGAAAATATCAAGACTTAACTGTATAGTATTTCTTTTTCCACCTACATTCACATAAAAATCTTGTAGCAACTTCAGGTCGATGGTGGACAAGAATGGATTTTCAGCACCATTCCGCTCAGCATATTGTCCTCTTCTTTTGCTAAGATATTTGTCTTGTGCAATATAGGCATCCAAAGCAGACCACTGTTCAGCGGCTGAAAACACTACGCTATTGTTAGCAACTATATCCTCCAATACAATTTCGCTTTGGTCTCTTGGTACATAGATTAAATCGTTACCACCACCTCCACTACCATCGCCATTCATATCTCCAGAATAGGTATAAGAATACCTTGTACTAAAGTTAATATTGTATGGGGCACCAGTGTAGAACAGAGAGATAGTAGTGGCAGCAAAACCTAGATACTCTTTGCGGTAAGAAGCAGCACCTACTACTCTATGTCTCTGTAAGAAGTTAGAATAAGATAACACATCCTGATTCGGGTCACCAGATACCACTCTATCTCTCCAAATAGATTGTGCAATAGACCCACCATCATTCACTGACCGGGAATCTGAATAAGTATAGGCAACACTTGCATATAAACCACTGCTAAATGTTTTTTGCAACTGACCTGTAAAGGAGTAACTATATCCTTTATCTGTATTTCTCATCAGAATAGCATTGGTAATATTTGGATTTGCTGCTGTGTTACCTCCCTGGTTTGTAGGAATACGCGGGTACAACGTATTGTTAGGCGAAGTAGGTACTCCATCCGCATTTACACTGTAATAAATGGGACGGTTATCCGGTCCTGCTGGTGTCACTTGAGAATTAGGCAATGCCACGTTCTGGTGATACACTCCATTTATATCTTTTGTATAAATACCTTCAAGGGTAGCAATTATACCCCAAGGCAGTAGCTGGTCTATAGCAAAATTAGACCGCCATACTTGTGGAAACTTAAACCCTGGCTCTGTAACAGCTAAGTTATAAGAAGTATTCGCTGCCGCACCAACAGGCCGATAAGCATTTACATCTCCAGTAAATGGCCTGTTGACGGGATTATTCAGGAATTCACTACCAAATAATAAACCATTGTTACTTGCTTGATTAGATATCCATACATAAGGCACCCGTCCGGTAAATATACCTGTACCTCCACGAATTTGTGTTTTCTTGTCGCCAAACACATCATAATTGATACCAACTCTTGGAGACCAGAGTAACGAAGTTTTCTGAACTTCACCTGTATTTAATTGTACACCATCCCGGAAGGTTAGTGCAGCAGCAGCTTGGTTTTGGCCAATTTCAGAATTTATAATAGGAATATCTATTCGTAATCCACCGGTTACTTTTAAGTTATTGAGTACAGAATATTCATCTTGTACATAAAATCCAAGCTGACTTGCTTTTATATCGACAAATGGAAAATCTCCACCTGGCAAGGCAGAATACTGTATTTGGTATTGCGTTGGATTAGCGATAGTTCCAGTAGCAGGATTTGGCGTCTGAGTGGCACTGCTGTAAAAATCTGCTAGGGAAGCAAACTGATAAGCACCATAATAGTTTGGAGCAAATCCATTAACAAATTTGTAAAATTCATTATACGTTCCTAAAGTAAGCACATGCTTCCCAGCATACATGGTAAAGTTGTCAGATATCTGATATACATCTGTATTTAGGATGTTGTTTGCTGAGAAAGGCTCATATCCAAACGTAGTAAATGACTGACCTGCACCATTTCCAATATTTACTAATGGAAATACCCCACCACTGCTTTCTCTAAAATCTCTAAATCCACTGTACCCTACAGTAAAGCTATTAGCAAATTTATTACTGAAGTTACTGTTTAGCTCAGCAATAACAGAGTTTAAATTATTATTAATGCGATAATAGGCTGCTAAATACGGCAAGTGTGTATTAGTAGGATTACCACCATTTGCGAGAGCGCCACTCGTGCTTGGGTTTACATCCCGGTATGATTTCAGATAATTATACTTAACATTAAGTTTATGATTCTGGTTAATGTTCCAATCTAATCTGGCTGTTGCTTTGTCGCTATTCTGCTCTAAATCATAATTTTCATAAGGGCCTGTATTGTATCCGTATCTCTCACGCAGAAAGGAGCTTAAGCCTTCTAAATCCTCAGCACTGGCCTGCGATACGTTAGAACCTGTTAAACCTGGTCTGGAAGCTATAAAACCACCTACCGGCGGATCATTTCTTCTTTCCATCTCAGCGTTGACAAAGAAGAAAACTTTATTTTTTACAATAGGTCCGCCTATCCTGAATCCGGTATTATACAAATTGAATTTAGCAATAGGCTGCTCTTGCCCTTCTACTTTTTTGCCTACAAAATTTTGGTTTCTTGTAAAATAGTAGGCAGATCCACTAAATTCATTAGTGCCACTACGGGTTACTGCATTAATACCTGCGCCTGTAAAACTTCCCTGACGTACATCATAAGGGGCTATACTTACTTGAATTTCCTCTATAGCATCTAAGCTAATTGGCTGAGCATTTGCCTGCCCGCCTACTGTGGAAGCTAAGCCAAAAGCATTATTAAATAGGGCACCGTCAATAGTAATGTTATTGTATCCTCCATTTCTACCGCCAAAGCTTTGTCCATTGGCTCTGGGATCCAACCGGGTAAAATCATCAAAACTTCTGTTAAGTGTAGGCAGGCGGGTAATTTGCTCATTAGAAATACCAGTGGCAGCCCCAGTACGGTCAGAGCTGATAACACTATTTCTATCGCCACTTACTACTATTTCACTTAACTGAACATCAGAGCTTTGTAGCTGAAAATCTACAGTTAGGTTCTGGCCCAATGATAAATTAATACCTTCTCTTTTAATATCTTGGTAGCCGATATAGCTAACAGTAATGGTATAAGGCCCACCCACCCGAACGTTAGGCAAATTATATCTACCACTTGGTAGTGTTGCTGTTCCGTACTGTGTACCTGTTGGCGTATGCACAGCAATTACTGTAGCACCAGGTAAAGTTTCTCCACTTGCATCTGTTACTGTTCCATTTAATGAAGCAGTGGTTACCCCTTGCGCAAACAAATAATTGCTTAAGGCGCCTGCTAACAGAAACAATAAACTAAATAGTAAATTTCTTTTGTACATGTTAAATTGGTTAAAGTTTAATTTGGTTAAGTAAGGGTACGCTAATAGAATGAACGGAGAGCTGGATGTTCTTGTTTAGCTGGCATTTAGCTGTTGTGACGTGTTTGATCAGCAGCATAGTAGGTTAAGGTGTTATTGAAGATTAATTAAGGTTAGTATACATTAATTAATTTCAACCCATTATTTTGCGGTGCAAATTTATGGGTATTCTTACGTAGTTTTAAAGGAAAACCATTAAATATTTGCTAACAAGATTACGAAATATTAAACAATTGATGATGTAAAATATTTGGTATTTCAGAAAAAAATTATAATTATTTACAACAATACTCTTGCTATTACAATTTTATCCAAATAAAATTCTATTTTTAAATTCTAATGATACAAGATATTAGACTTACCCAGTACAGCCATGGCGCAGGCTGCGGCTGTAAAATTTCACCAAAAATATTAGATACGATTCTTAAGTCTGAATTTACTTCTGACTCCTTCAGCAATTTGCTAGTAGGAAACGAGAGTAAAGACGATGCTGCAGTGTTAGATATGGGCAATGGAGAGGCCATTATTAGTACTACCGATTTTTTCATGCCTATTGTAGATGATGCTTTCGATTTTGGCCGCATTGCCTCAGCCAATGCCATAAGTGATGTATATGCGATGGGTGGCGAACCTATAATGGCCATTGCTATTTTAGGATTTCCTATCGATAAACTTCCGCCAGAGATTGCCCGTCAAATTTTGGAAGGTAGCCGTAGTATATGCCGTGAAGCAGGTATTCCGCTGGCAGGTGGCCACAGTATTGATAGTCCTGAACCTATATTTGGGTTGGCTGTTACTGGCAAAGTACCTGTTAGTAATTTGAAGCAGAATAACAAAGCTACTCCCGGATGTCGTTTATATCTAACAAAACCATTAGGTGTAGGCATACTTACCACTGCTCAGAAAAAAGGTCTGTTGAAAGCCGAACATACATCCATTGCTCCTCAACAAATGGTGCAACTAAATAAAATAGGCGCCGAACTAGGCAAACTATCCTATGTAAAAGCACTTACCGATGTTACTGGTTTTGGTTTGCTTGGACATCTAGCGGAAGTCTGTGAAGGAAGTAAAGTAAAAGCATTTGTTGACTTTAATAAAGTTCCAAAAATTACTGTATTGACTGAATATCTTGAACAAAAATGTATACCTGGTGGTACGCACCGCAACTGGGATAGTTACGGACATAAAATAGGTAAAATAAATGATTATCATAAGTTCATATTGGCTGACCCACAAACAAGTGGCGGGCTATTAATAGCTGTAGAAGAAAGCAAGCAGCAAGAATTTGAACAAGGGCTGCACAACAAAGATCTACATCTAGAATCATTCGGCTACTTAACAGAGCATACTAGCGGAGATGTTTTCATAGAAGTAAAGGGTTAATCAACAATTATAAGCTTATATATCTTCCACAAAGTCCATTGTTAATCAGTTTGTATATTCTCTCACTTTAATTCAATATAGCAACGCATGAAATTATTTTATAAAGAACTTGGGGAAGGAGAAAAATATATTATTATACTTCATGGCTTATTTGGTTCATCCGACAATTGGCAGAACATTGGTAAAACACTTAGCGAAAAATATAAAGTTTATCTAGTGGATCTTCCTAACCATGGCCGCTCTCTCCATACAGATAACTTTACTTATGAAGCAATGCGTGAAGATGTACACGCGTTTATAGAACAGCATCAGATAGAACAACCAGTGCTTATAGGACATTCTATGGGTGGCAAAGTAGCTATGCATGTAGCACTAGCCTATCCACATTTGCTAAGTAAATTGATCGTGGTAGACATCTGTCCCAAATACTATCCCGTGCACCACGATCGTATCCTGGAAGGATTAACCTCTATAAACCTGCCTACCATTACCTCCCGACAGGAAGCCGATGAGCAGCTAGCTAAGTATGAGCGGAGTTATACCGTTCGTGCATTTCTGTTAAAAAATTTATACCGCAATGAAGACGGCAAGTTTGAATGGCGGCTGAATTTGCCGGTTATTAACGATCAGATAGAGAATGTGGGAGAAGCCATCCACACAGATAATGTCTTTGAAAGGCCGGTACTTTTCATTAACGGTGCAAAATCAGATTATATCAACAAGGAAGACACATCACTTATTCACCAATTTTTTCCTGGAGCTGTAGTAGAAACTATTGCAGATGCAGGACACTGGGTGCATGCTGAAAAACCTGAAGAGTTTGTGTCCATTATTAATAATTTTATTGAGATGCCATAAAGATACTTTTTGAGGCATCTCAATAAAAGCAAATATGTTAGTATGACCGGTAAAAACGTTCTAAATGGTTGGTAACTTGCCCATAAATAGGTTTACAAAACTCCAAAAATAAATCCTGTGCAGGTGGCGGTAGAACTTCTTTTACTTTGCAGCGAGCAATCTGGTCTTTTGTAAGAGCCCGTTCATCCCCTTTAAAGTTGGCCCATTCTGATGCCCATACAAATTCACCTGGCATTTTTTGCTGGTTTATTATCCGCTGTGCCATAGGGTCATATATCTGCAGATCAAGTAAACCTTTAGAACTCACTGTTTTTTTAAAAGTAGTATACTCTGCTGTTACTGTACCATATACGTTCTTCTTTACACCTTCTACTTCTACCTGGCCTACAATCACACTATCACGCGAGATCTTCTCTGTACTTTCCTTCATGTATATTTGCCCAACTACAAAATCATCAAACTGAAGCCGCACTACATGATCTGGTTGCTTAACTTTGACTGCCTTTGCCTCTTGTGGTGTATAAAATCGCACAAAATCATTCATACGTGCGCTTGAAACGAATTCATTGATTTTATTTTGAAAAAACTCATTGCTCAATCCCATTGATCTGGAATGCACCGGGATTTGCTCCAGTACTATCTTGAGTGTAGCATAGTATAAGGCGTCATCCATTTGTTGCCTTACATCCTTATAGTCAGGCACTAATTCAGCCGCACGTCTAAAATGTAGATAAGCTTCTTTTGCACTCTGCCTGGAATTATCACGTTTAAAAACTATTTTTCCTACTTCATAACGTTCATTGGCTGCCTCAAATCTAGCCTGATTGGCTTCATTTAAATAAGATCTACTACTAGCAGTAACTTGCAGGCAAGCTGGACAGCGTTGTATTTCATTGTGGAGTGATGTAAGAGTAGTATAAGAATTGAGTATACTTTCCCAACGAAATGCCTCTGAAGATGCTTTTAGTGTAGCAATACGTTCCAGATGATATTGCTGCGTAAGTGCATATGCTTCTTTAAGAGTTTCGCGGGCTTTGCTGTGTCCCGGATTACCGCGTAGCCGGTTGATGGCTTTTAATACTGACTCTTCATAATTGCCCTTCTGTAGAGCTTGTTTACCGGAGCTACAAGCCAATAGTGTGAGTAACACAAAAAGTGGGAATAGTTTTCTCATAATACAACTTAATTCTACTAATCTTATACAATGAAGATTGTTTTCTACTGAAAATTGCTATAAAATGAAATTCTATCCAACTAAGTATGTGATAGGTCATAAGCGAAGCAGTTAAGGTAATACTAGTAAAGTACCTCGTGCGCCCTCGTATATTAACTTCTTTTAAATATCTTACTTTAAGGATTTCTCTTATAATGGTTATTATAGCTAGATTTTACAGATATACTTAGGTATATATCCATCGCATATAAGAGTCAATAAGAAAGGAATTGCTATAAATTTGTTAGTATGATGAATGAAATTGGATAGGAAAGCAATCTTGCAGCAAGTTTTAATTATCAGAAAACAAATAACCTGCTTGAAATATTTGCGCCAATAGTAAAGATAAAGCTACTAAGAATTAGACTCTTTTTCTTCGCTGGGCCGCATATACACATCCATTCCATATTGATGATATATTTCCAGACCTCTAAATATCTCTTCTGCATCTTTCCCATAAGAAGACTCCAATGAGCTCTTAGCTACTTGCGGACTGATATTTACATAAATCCAGTGATAATCCTGAATTTTCTTGCCTATGTTTTTAAAAGATGCCGTCTTTTTCATGGGATGAATATAACGTTGCTAAGTAGGGATTGATTTAATGTTTTCAATGAAAAGAAACAAAGATATTTTGGCAATTATTGTTTTAGAAGTTATAATTCAGGCTTGCTTACATAGCTCAAATATACAATTAATATAGTTGTATTCTGTACTTAAATGTACTTGTGTTCAATCACCAGGCTATTTTAATTTATATAATCTTTTCAGCTAACTACGCTACACCAACAGACATAAAACACAGCAGCATTGTATAATGCTGCTGTGTTTTATAGGTAATACCATTAAAATTTACCGGATGATTGTTACTGTACCTGACTTGATATTTTCTTTACTGGATCTAATAACAAAGTAATAAGCTTCAGGCATCAAGGGCTTTCCCTGAAAAGTGCCATCCCAATTGTTTTCATAAGGCTTGGCCTCAAACACTTTAGCCCCTTGCCGGTTGAAAATGTGCAGCTCATAGCC
>JAESGR010000159.1_pt1 | contig 104399 bp, 97 predicted proteins | sample 9269771 | NCBI WGS metagenome assembly JAESGR01 (sample SAMN15739572, study PRJNA653492) | algae metagenome | isolation source: Chroococcus sp. CMT-3BRIN-NPC107 and co-occurring heterotrophs from well... | place: USA: Clark Mountains Wilderness, California | collected 2010-04-18
GACCGCGATCGCCGCCGCGACGAACGCCGCGATCCGCCCGGACTGACGCCGATGGAGCGCGAGCTCAACCGCGACATCGAGCGGCGCCAGCGCAACCCCGACCCGTCGCCCTGACCGAACGGCGGGCGGGCGGCGGGGGCCGATCGGCGTGTCTGTTCCGCCGATCGGCACGGCGGTCAGGCGTGCCAGAGCGCGGCGCGGCTACAGCCGCTCGACGTAGCCGAAGCTGCCGCTGCCGCGGACCTCGTCGGCCGCGGCGGCGACGCCGGCCATGGCGGCACGCCACAGCGATGTCGCGAGGCTGATACGGCGAACGCCCGCCGCCTCGAGCGTGACCACGTCCCAGGACTTGCCCTTCATCCCGACCATGAAGTTGAAGGGCTTCGTCAGCGCGGCGCAGACGGCGCGCACCGCGTCGAGGTCGGGCAGGCCGGGCGCGAACAGGACATCGGCGCCGGCCGCTTCGTACGCGCGCAGGCGCGCGATCGTGTCGGCGAGGTCGGGCCGGCCGCGCAGGAAGTTCTCGGCGCGGGCGGTGAGCACGAAGCCCGGAAATCCGAGCGATCGGGCGGCGCCGACGGCGGCCTCGATGCGCTGCACGGCGAGCTCGAGCGGATAGATGCCGCGCGACTTGTCGCCGCTGTAGTCCTCGATCGATCCGCCGATCAGCCCGGCCTCGCCGGCGCCGCGGATCGTCTCGGCGACGTCGGCGGGCGCGTCGCCGAAGCCGTTCTCGAGGTCGCCGGAGACCGGCAGGTCGGTCGCCTCGACGATGGCCCGCGCATGCGCGAGGGCCTCGTCGCGCGAGATCTCGCCGTCGCGCCGGCCCAGCACGCCCGCCGCCGCCCCGCTCGATGTCGCCAGGCACTCGAAGCCCTTCTTCGCCAGCAGCAGCGCCGAGCCGGCGTCGAACGCGTTGGCGATCACGAAGGCACGCGGCCCCTCGTGCAGAGCGCGAAATCGGACAGCTTTCTCGGCCGAAGCGAACGGTGTTTTCATCGCGGGGCATCGTATCCTGTCCCTCATGTCCTTCGACCTCGTCCTCTTCGGCGGCACCGGCGACCTGGCCTGGCGCAAGCTGCTGCCTGCCCTCTTCCAGGCCTTCCGCCACGGCAAGCTGCCCGAGGGCGGCCGCATCCTCGCCGTCTCCCGGCAGGAGCTCTCGGACGAGGCCTATCGCGGCTGGCTGAAGGAGCGCTTCCAGGAGGTCGAAGGCGCGAAGCGGCCGAGCGAGGACGAGTTCGCGCGCTTCGCCGACCTCCTCCACTACCAGCGCCTGGACCTGTCCCATCCGGAGGGCTACGGTGCGCTGAAGGCCTGGCTCGACCGCGGCGCGGCCGAGGTGGTGGTGATGTACCTCGCGACCAGCCCGGACCTCTTCCCCACCGTCTGCGCCCAGCTCGGGGCGGCGGGCCTCAACGGACCGAACGTTCGGGTCGTGCTCGAGAAGCCGCTCGGCCACGACCTGGTGAGCGCCCGCGAGATCAACCGCGTCGTGCGCTCGGTCTTCCGCGAGGAGCAGGCGTTCCGCATCGACCACTATCTCGGCAAGCCGTCGGTGCAGAACCTGATGGCGCTGCGGTTCGGCAATGCGCTGTTCGAGCCGCTCTGGCGGCGCGAGTGCATCGCCAACATCCAGATCACGCTGGCAGAGGCCATCGGCGTCGGCACCCGCGGCGACTTCTACAGCCGCACCGGCGCCCTGCGAGACATGGTCCAGAACCATGCGCTGCAGCTGCTGACGATGGTCGCGATGGAGCCGCCGTCGCGCAACACCGCCGACGCGATCCGCGACGAGAAGCTGAAGGTGCTGCGCTCGCTGAAGCCGTTCACGCCCGACAGCGTCGGGCGCGACGTGGTGCGCGGCCAGTACCGCTCCGGCAACGGCAGCGGCGAGCCGGTGCCGGCCTTCCTCGAGGAAGACAGCGTCCCGGCCGGAAATCGCACCGAGACCTTCGTCGCCCTGCGCACCGAGGTGCAGAACTGGCGCTGGGCCGGGGTTCCCTTCTACCTGCGCACCGGCAAGCGCCTGGCGGCGCGCGACGCGCAGATCGTCGTCAACTTCCGGCCCACGCCGCACAACATCTTCCCCGGCATGAACCCGGCGAACAAGCTGGTCATCAAGCTGCAGCCGGAGGACGGCCTCGAGCTGCACCTGCTCGCCGCGAAGGGCACGGGGCAGTCGGAGGCGCTCGCGCCGGTGTCGCTCGACCTCGACTTCGACAAGGCCTTCGCCGAGAACCGCGTCGGCGCCTACGAGCGCCTGCTCCTCGACGTGATCGCCGGCCGCCTGAACCTGTTCGTGCGCAGCGACGAGCAGGAGGAGGCCTGGGCCTGGGTCGAGCCCATCCTGGCGGCGTGGCGCCACGACGACGGCGGGCCGCGCCCCTACGCCGCCGGCACCTGGGGCCCGGCCGCGGCGAGCGCGCTGGTGGCCAGGGACGGCTACGCCTGGGCCGAGGAGGAATGAGGCCAAGGCCGCCGCCGGGGGCGGCCATGGCCGGCGTGTTCTTCTAGTGCGGGTCGAGGCCGCGGATCGGCTTCTCGTCCTTGCCGACCGGCGGGATCTCGACGACCTTGTCCTCGTTGGACTCGTCGCGGAACGTCGTCGGGTGCTGCTCCGTCGCCTTGCGCTCCGACTCTTTCAGGGCCTCGCGCTGGTCGTCCGGGCGGCTCGAGGTGGGTTGGGTGGTCGATGCTTCCATGCTCGTCTCCGTCGTTCGGCCGCCTCGGGGCGGCGACGGCCCAGTAGAGCCCAGGCGGCGGGTCGCGGCGAGGCGCCGACTGCCTGTTCGCATGTGGGAAATGACTGGCAGACGCCGGCCCGCGGATGCTGAACACTCGCAACGACCGCATCCCCGACCGCCAGCCAGGAGGCCCCCGCCATGACGCTTGCCGCGAGCGCGGACAAGAATCCCAAGCACTTCTCGATGATCCGCGGCTTCCAGCTGGCCGACTTCTTCACCCTGGGCAACGCCGCCTGCGGCGTCGCCGCGGTGCTGATGGCCATGCGCTACCTGGTCAGCCGCGACGTCGGCGACCTGCTCGTGGCCGCGGCGCTGGCGCCGGCGGCGTTCGTGTTCGACGTCCTCGACGGCCGCATCGCGCGCTGGCGACAGACCTCCTCGGCCCTCGGTCGCGAGCTCGACTCGCTCGCCGACGTGATCTCGTTCGGCGTCGCGCCCGCCGCGCTGGCCTTCGCCTGCGGCCTGGACGGCGCCTGGGACGCGGTGATCCTCGTCTACTTCGTCTGCTGCGGCGTGTCGCGCCTGGCGCGCTTCAACGTCACCGCCGAGTCGCTCTCGGCGGAGAGCGGCAAGGTCAAGTACTTCGAGGGCACGCCGATCCCGACCAGCGTCGTCCTGACGGCGGTGCTCGCCTGGGCCGCCTGGCAGGGCCGGATCGGCGACGCGCTGCCCGGCGGGGCCTGGACCTTCCTCGGCGGCGAGCTGCACCCGCTCGCCCTGCTGTTCGCGCTCTCGGGGACGCTGATGATCAGCAAGACCCTGCGCATCCCCAAACTCTGAGCCGCGGCGCGGCCAGCCGTCTAGGGCTGCAGCTTCCAGCTGCCGTTCTCGATCCTGACCATCACCTGGCTGCGCGCGTCGACGCCGTTGTGATCGGTCGGGCTCATGTTGTAGACGCCTTCCGAGCCGACGAAGTTGCGCAGCGACTCGATGGCGTCGCGCAGCGCGGTGCGGAACTCGGGCGTGCCGGGCCGGGCCTTCTTCATCGCCTCGCGCGCGCCCTCCTGGATGATGAGGAGCGCGTCCCACGCCGTCGCCGCGAACAGCGAGCGCGAATTGGGGCCGTGCCTCGCCTCGAAGCCCTGGACGAAGTCGACCGCCGCCTTCTTCACCGGGTTCGACTCGGGCAGCTGCTCGGCGACCAGCACCGGTGCGACCGTCATGTAGCCGCCCTCGACGTCCTTGCCGCCGACGCGCAGGAAGTCGTTGTTGGCGACGCCCTGCGTCTGGTAGACCAGGCCCTTGTAGCCGCGCCGGGCCAGCTCGATCTGCGGCAACGCCCCGGGCGTTCCGGAGGCGAGGATGTAGACCGCGTCGGGGTTGGCGGCGACGATCTTCAGGATCTGCGCCGTGATGCTCGCGTCGCTCGGGTTGTAGCGCTCGGTGGCCACGATCCGGATGCCCCTGGCCGGCGCCGCCGCTTCGACGGCCTTCAGGAAGCCCTCGCCGTAGCTGGTGGCGAAGCCGATGGTGGCCATCGTCTTGCCCTTCATCTTCAGCATGTGGTCGAGCACCAGGCCGATGGAGATCGGCTCGGTCGGCGAGAGCTTGAAGGCCCAGCGCCGCGGCCCGTCGGGCGGCAGGACGATGGCCCCGCCGCCGGCGAGCGACATCACCGGCACCTGGGCCGCGCCGGCGGCCTCGACCACGGCCAGCGAGGTCGGCGTCACCGAGGAGCCGATGATGACGTCGACCTTCTCCTCGCTGATGAGGCGCTGCGCGTTCCTGGCCGCGGTCGTCGTGTCGGTGTTGTCGTTGAGGATCGTGAAGCGCACCTTGTCGCCGGCCATCTCGGCGGGCCACATCTTGAGCGCCTGCTCGGCCGGAATGCCGAGCGACGCGCCGGGTCCGGTGGTCGAGATCGTGACGCCGATGTGGATCTCGGCCCACGCGGAAGGCGCGGCCGCGGCGAGGGCCAGGCCGAGGCCCAGCGCGAACCCCCGCAGATGCGGGTGGGCGGTGATGCGAAGGCTCGAGAGGATGCGGCTCACGCTTGTCTCCTGTGGCTTTCGGGTGCATCGTCCGCGTTCGTTCCGCGCCTGTCGTCGGGAGTGTCCCGGGGTGCCTCCGCGCGGCGCCCGTCCTATCCTCGCGCTGCCCGCTGAGAGATCCCCATGTTCGTTCGCAACTGCTGGTACGTCATCGCCTGGGACCACGAGGTCCCGAAGGACGGCCTCTTCTCGCGCACCGTACTGGGCGAGGCCATCCTCCTGTACCGAACAAATGACGGCGCCATCGTCGGCCTGCGCGACCGCTGCTGCCACCGGCTGGCGCCGCTCTCCAAGGGGCGCAAGGAAGGCGACTGCGTGCGCTGCGGCTACCACGGCCTGCTGTTCGACCCGACCGGCCGCTGCATCGAGATCCCCGGCTCGGAAACCGTGCCCGGCAAGGTGCGCGTGCAGCGCTACCCCGTCGTGACCAAGAACAAGTGGGTGTTCGTGTGGATGGGCGACGAGTCCAAGGCCGACCCGGCCCTGCTGCCCGACAACTTCTCGTGCGACCACCCGGACTGGGACTACGTGCCGGGCTACATGCACTACGCGACGTCGCAGGCGCTCATCTGCGACAACCTGCTCGACTTCTCGCACCTCAGCTACGTGCACGAGAAGACGCTCGGCGGCACGACGGCGATCGCCCAGGCGCGGGCCGAGATCGAGGCCGTGCCGCGCGGCATCCGGGTCACGCGCCGCATCCACGACGTGCCGCCGCCGCCCTACTACAAGACGATCCGCGACATCAGCAGCAACCTCGACCGCTGGTTCATCTACGACTTCCTCCTTCCCGGCACGCTGCTCATGCATTCGGGCGGGCGGCCGGTCGAGGACGCGGAAGGCGACATGCGGCGCGCCGTTCGCCTGCACAGCTGCCAGACGGTCACGCCGGAGACCGACACGACCACGCACTACTTCTTCCAGCAGTCACGACGCGTCGAGGACGGCGACCATGGCGTCGCCGAGGCGCTCTACCGCTCGCTGCTGGTGGCTTTCGAAGAAGACCGGGCGATGATCACGGCGCAGGCGCAGGCGATCGCCGCCGACCCCGGCCACCCGATGATGCTGCTGGCGATGGACGCGGCGGTCGTGCGCTTCCGCCGCCTGGTGGCCGACATGGCCGCGGCCGAGCGCAGCCCGTCGACCCTCCTCGACGCGCGCTCAGGCGTCGCCGGTCCGGCGCCGCGCAGCCCGGTGAATCAGGTCGGCAGCCAGCAGCTCGGTCGCGACGGAACGGTCGAGCGGCGAGCGCGATAGGCCCGACACCTCGTAGTGCATGTTCTCGTACAGCTCGGCGGTCGCCGGGTGCGCGGCGAGAACCGCCTTCAGGGCCGGCTCGGGGACCTTGGACGCGAGCACTACCTTGAGCTGACGCACCAGGGCGCGGTACTGATCGGCGCTCACCGCGACGGGGCTGGCCTCGACGCGCTCGAGCAGGCGAGCCAGGGCGATCAGCGTTTCGAGGCGGGCGTGGAGGGAGTCGGCGCGTTGCGGGGCCATGAGAGCGTCCTGAGGCCCCTCGTGCCGGGGGCGATGCATCGGAACTGAGGCCGCCCTCCCCCGAGTTCAAGCCCAGCCGCCGCCGAGGGCCTTGATCAGGAACACCGAAGTGAGCAGGCGCTGTCCGACCAGCTGGGCCGCCAGGCGCTCGGCTGCCAGCAGCGACTGCTGGGCCGTGATCACGTCGAGGTAGGTCGTCGCGCCGAGCTCGTAGCGCGCGGTCGCCAGTTCGAGGACGCGGCCTGCCGCCGCGACGGCGGCGCGCGACTGCGCCGTCGCCCGCTCGAGCGCGACGAGACCCGAGATGCCGTCCTCGACCTCCTGCATTGCCGTCAGGACGACGCGCCGGTAGGAGGCCACGGTCGCGTCGTAGTTGGCGCGCGCGAAGTCCTCGTTGGCGGCGAGCCGGCCGCCGTTGAAGATGGGCTGGGCGACGGAGGCGCCGATCGACCAGAGCAGGCTCGAGGCCTCGAACAGGTCGGCGAGCGTCCGGCTCTGCACGCCCACGCTCGGGGCGATGGTGATGCTCGGGTAGTAGGCGGCGCGGGCGATGCCGACCTGCGCGTTGGCGGCGGCCATCGCGCGCTCGGCCGAGGCGACGTCGGGCCGGCGCTCGAGCACGTCCGACGGCACCCCGACCGGCACCGCCGGCGGGACCAGCTCGGTGATGTCGGGCGCGAGGCGAAAGCTCGGCGCCGGCGTGCCGGTGAGGGTGGCGATCGCGTGCTCGAAGGGGCCGCGCTGCCGTCGCAGCAGCTCCAACTGGGTCAGCGTGGTGCTGAGCAAGGCCTGCTGCTGGGCGACGTCGAGCCCCGACGCGGCGCCGAGGTCGCGGCGCGTCGTGACGAAGTCGAGCGAGCGGCGCTGCAGGGCCAGCGAGCGGGTCAGGACGTCGATCTCGATGTCGACGGCGCGCAGGTTGAAGTAGGCGGTGGCGAGGTCGGTGCCGAGGAGCAGCCGGGTGTTCTCGAAGTCCGCCGCCGATTGCTGGGCGCTGGCCTGGACACCTTCGATGGTCCGCTGCACGCGGCCGGCGAGGTCGAACTCGTAGCCCACCGACAGCGACAGGACGCCGTCGTTCTGGACCGTCGAGACGTTGGTGCCGTCGTAGTTGGTCAGCGGCCGGTTCGCCGAGATGCGCGCGCGCGCCGCCCGGGCGCCGAGGCTGACCGTCGGCAGGAGCCCCGACGACTGGGCCCGGACGACGGCGCGGGCCTGCTCCAGGCGGGCGCTCGCCAGCGCCAGGGTCGGGCTGCGCGCCAGCGCTTGCTGCTGCAGGGCGTCGAGGCGCCGGTCGCCGAAGTGCTCCCACCAGGCGCCCTTCGGTGCGGCGTCGGCCGGCCTGCCCTCGCGCCAGGGCGCTTCGATCTGCCAGGACGGCGGAACCTCGACCTGGGGGCGGACGTAGTCGGGGCCGGCGACGCAGCCGGCCAGGCCCAGCGCGACGACGAAGGCGCCGACGAGCGCGGGCTTCGGGGTCGACCCGGCGCGCCTCACGGCTGGACCTTGGCGGCGCCGGGCCGGCTGGCGACGCTGCCCGGCGCCGGCGCCGAGGCGGCCTCGTCGGCGGCGACCTGCACGGCGTCGCCGTCGGCGAGCGAATCCGATGGGTTGACGACCAGACGGTCGCGCGCGGCGATGCCGTCCAGGATCTCGATCGCCTCGCCCAGGTTGCGCCCCATCGTCACCGGCCGCAGCTTGACCCGGCTCGACGAATCGACCACCGCGACGCGAACACCTTCCGGACGGAAGAGCAGCACGTTGGTGGGAACGACCAGCGTCTCGCTCGCCGCCAGGGGCAGCGCCACCTGCACGTAGGCGCCGGGCAGCAGCACCCGGTCCCGGTTGGAGAGGCTGATCTCGACCTGCATGGTCCGCGTCGCCGAGTCGATCGATCCCGCCGTGCGGGCGACCTCGCCGGCGAAGGACTGGCCGCGCAGCTCGGTCTGCGTGACCACCACCTTCTGCCCTGGCCTGACGAGCTGGGCATAGGCCTGCGGCACGTTCAGGTAGACGCGCAGCGGATCGACCTGGGTCAGGACGAACAGCACCTTGCCGCCCGAATCGATGAGGTCGCCGACGTCGACGTTGCGGCGCGTGATCACGCCGGAGAACGGCGCCACGACGCGGGTGAAGCCCTGCAGCTGGCGCAGCCGCTGCACGTTGGCATCGGCGGCGGCGAGGTTGGCGCTGGCCTGCGCGGCGGCGCTGCGCCGCTCGTCGAGCTCCTGCTGCGAGACGACGTCCCTCTGCCGCATCGCCTCCCAGCGCTCGACCGTGCTGCGCGCCAGCGCCAGGCTGGCCGCCGTCTGCTGTCGCGCGGCGATGGCCTGCGACAGCTGCTGGCCGATCTCGGGCGACTCGATCTCGGCGAGCAGCTCGCCCCGCTCGACGCGGCTGCCGATGTCCTTGGTCCAGCGCTTGACGTAGCCCGTCGCCCGCGCCGAGATCGGTGCCTGCTGCGCGCCCTGCAGCGTTCCCGGCAGGGCCAGCGTCTGGCCGCCGCCGCCGGCGCGGGCGAAGGTCGTCTTGACGTAGAGCACCGAGTGCAGGCCGGTGTTCGACTCGAGCACGCGGTCGTTGGCGAGCCGGCTCATCAGGGTCCGCCCGGCGCCGACGGCCAGCAGCACCAGGACGATCACCGCCGCGAGCTTGGCCCGGCGGAGGACGCGATTGCGCTCGGCCGGCGAGGCGCGCTCGCTGCCCGCGGCCACGGTCGGATCGCCGGAGTCCGTCATCGCTCAGCTCTCCTGCAGTTGCGGCGCCAGGCCGTCGCCGGCCGGACGGCGCCGCTCGCGACGCCGGACCAGGCGGTCGTGAACGCCGGCATAGACGACCGGGACGAAGAGGAGCGTCGACGCGGTCGCGAAGACCAGGCCGCCGATGACGGCGCGGCCGAGCGGCGCGTTCTGCTCGGCGCCCTCGCCGATGCCGAGCGCCATCGGAATCATGCCGATGATCATGGCCAGCGCCGTCATCAGCACCGGGCGGATCCGCGTCGCGCCGGCGTCGAGCGCGGCCGCGGCCGGTGCCGCGCCTTCGTCGCGCCGCTGCCGCGCGAAGGAGACGAGCAGGATGCTGTTCGCCGTCGCCACGCCCATGGTCATGATCGCGCCGGTGAGCGCCGGCACCGACAGCGTCGTGCCGGTGATGAAGAGCATCCAGGCGATGCCGGCGAGCGCGGCGGGCAGCGCCGCGATGATGATGAAGGCGTCGATCCACGACTGGAAGGTGACGACCACCAGCAGGTAGACGAGGACGATCGCCATCGCCAGGCCGACGCCGAGCCCCACGAACGACGCGTTCATCGTCTGCACCTGGCCGCGCAGCTCGACCTGGCTGCCGCGCGGCAGCTGCGGCCGCATCTCGTCGACGAGCGCCTGCACCTTCGCGGCGACGCTGGCGAGGTCGGTGCCCTGGACCCCGGCGTAGATGTCCACCGCCGGCGAGATGTTGTAGCGGGAGACGACGGCGAGCTGGCGCGCCGGCTGCGCGTCGACGAGGTTGCCGAGGAGCTGCGGCGGCGCCGTGTTGCCGGCGCCGGTGCCCGCCACCGGCACGCTGAGGAGCGAGTCGAGCGAGTCGACGCGGTACTGCGGCGTCTGCACCGCGACCTGGTAGACGACGCCGTTCTGCGGGTTGAGCCAGAAGGCGGGCGCCGTCTGCGAGCTGCCCGAGAGCGAGATGAGGACGTTCTGGCCGACGTTCTGCGCCGACATGCCCATCTGCTGCAGGCGCGTGCGGTCCATCTGCAGGCTGAGCGACGGCGCGTCGAAGCGCTGGTGCACGTGCACGTCGACGGCGCCCGGGATCTGCTGGATCTTCTTGACCAGCTGCCCGGCGAGGGCGGCGTTGGCCATCATGTTGTTGCCGGTGAACTGGACGTCGATGGCGGCCGGCAGGCCGAAATTGAGGATTTGGGTGACGATGTCGGCGGGCTGGAAGAAGAACTCGATGCCCGGGAAGCGCTTCGGCAGCTCGGCGCGCAGCAGGCTCACGAACTCCTCGGTCGGCCGGTGCCCCTTCTTCAGCGACAGCAGGATCTCGCCGTCGAGCGTGCCGATCGTCCCGGCGTTGCTGTACGAGAGGTTGATGCCGCTGTTGGGCACGCCGAGGTTGTCGAGGATCGTCTCGAGCTGGTCGGCGGGGATCAGCTGGCGGATCGCCGCCTCCACCTGGTCGGCGATGCGCGCCGTTTCCTCGATGCGCGTGCCGGTGGCGGCACGCAGGTGCAGGCGGATCTGGCCGGCGTCAACGTTGGGGAAGAAGTCGCGCCCGAGCACCGGATAGAGGCCGCAGGAGAGCAGGGTGAAGGCGAGGAAGACGATGCCGAACACGCCGCGCTTCTGCAGCAGTGCGCCGAGGGTGATGGTGTAGGCGCCGCGCACACGCTCGAACCGCCGGTCGAAGGCGCGATAGGTGCGCTGCAGCAGGCTCGGCCTGGCGCTCGCCGTTGCCGAAGCGCCGCCGCCATGCGAGTGACGCATCAGCAGCATGACGAGCGTCGGCACCAGCGTCCGCGACAGGATGTACGACGCGATCATCGCGAACACCACCGCCTCGGCCATCGGCACGAACAGGAACCGCGCGACGCCGGAGAGGAAGAACATCGGCACGAAGACGATGCAGATGCAGAGGGTCGAGACGAAGGCCGGGATGCCGATCTCGTGGGCGCCGACCACGATCGCGTCCTCGAGCGGCCTGCCGAGGTGCAGGTGGCGCTCGATGTTCTCGATCGTGACGATCGCCTGGTCGACCAGGATGCCGACCGAAAGCGCCAGGCCGCCGAGCGTCATCAGGTTGAGGGTCGCGCCGACGACATGCAGGGCGATGACCGAGGCCAGGATCGAGAGCGGGATGGTCAGGGCGATGATCAGCGTCGAGCGCCAGTTGCCGAGGAAGAGCAGCACCATGAGCGCGGTCAGGCCGGCGGCGAGCAGGGCCTCGAAGACGACGCCCTGGATCGCCGCCGTGACGAACACCGACTGGTCGAAGAGCAGGGCCAGCTTGATGTCGTTCGGCAGGGTCGCCTGCACCCGCGGCAGCAGCGCCTTCAGGTTGTCGACGATGTCGAGCGTCGACGCGCCGCCGTTCTTCAGCACCGAGAGCAGCACGCCGCGGGCGCCGTCCTGGCGGACGATGTTGGTCTGCGGCACGAAGCCGTCGCGGACGTAGGCGACGTCCTTGAGGTAGGTGGTCGTGCCGTTCGCGGTGCGCACCGGCAGGTCGTTGAGGCCGGCGATCGCCTCCGGCGAGCCGTTCATGCGCACCGTGTATTCGGTGGCGCCGATCTTGGCCGTGCCCGACGGCAGGATGAGGTTCTGCAGGTTGACGGCGTTGACGACGTCGGCCGGGGCCAGGCCGCGTGCCTGCAGCGCCTGCATGTCGAGGTCGACCGAGATGATCCGGTTCTTGCCGCCGTAGGGGAACGGGATCGCGACGCCGGGGATGGTGACGAGCTGCGGCCGCAGCGTGTTGACGGCGGCGTCGAACACGGTCTGCTCGGGCAGGGTCGGGCTCGACAGGCCGAGCTGGACGACCGGGATGCTCGACGCCGAGTACTTGATGATCAGCGGCGGCGTGATCCCGGGCGGCAGCTGCCGCACTTGCGTCTGGCCGATGGCGACGACCTGCGCGATCGCCGTCTGGATGTTGGCGTTCGGCTGGAAGAAGACCTTGATGATGCTGATCCCCGAAAGCGACGTCGACTCGATGTGCTCGATGTCGCTCACCGTCGTCGTCAGGCTGCGCTCGGTCTGGGCGGCGATGCGCTGACCCATCTCCTGCGCCGGCAGGCCGCCGTAGTTCCAGATCACCGAGATCACCGGGATGTCGATCTCCGGGAAGATGTCGGTCGCCATGTTGCGCAGCACGAACGGCGTGGCCAGGACGATCAGCATCGCCATCACGATGAACGTGTAGGGGCGCCTCAGCGCCAGCTGGACCATGGACATGGGAAAACGCGCTCGGCAGGCCGAAAGGGAGGATGATATTCAGCGGCATCGCCGACCGTCGGCGCTGTCTTACTGCGATGTCCCGGCTTGTCCCACATCTCGCACAGGGCCGCGCCCCTAAGGTAAGGGGGCAGGCGCTGGACGGCGCCGTCCTCCCAATGCGAGAAAGACCATGGACACCATGACCACACCCGCCAGCTCCTCCACCCCGTCGGCCGCCGACAACCTCGCCGCCAAGGCGAACGTCGCCTACCAGTCAGCGTCGCAAGCCGTGCGCGAGCAGACCGATGCCGTCGTGAAGCGGATCCAGCCGCAGATCGACGCCGTCTCCTCGTATGCGCGCAACGAGCCGACCAAGGCCATGCTCATGTCCGCCGCCGCCGGCGCCGCCCTGATGGGCATCGTCGCCCTCCTCGTGCGCTCGGGAGGCAGCAGCCGCCCCGACATGCGCGAGATGGGCTCGACCGCCAGCGCGGTCGCCGGCTCGACGCTGTCGGCGATCCGCGAAGCTGCGCTCGACCTGGCGGACCGCGCCCACAGCGTGGCCCAGAACGCACTGGACTCGACCCACAAGCGGGCCGCCGAAGCGCTCGGCGCCGGCGAGAAGCGCGCGTCCGACACCCTGGGCTCGACGCAGAAGCGCGCCGCCGACGCCGCCGAAAGCGTGAGCGACACCGTCGCCGAGGCTTGGCAGAGCCTGCGCGACCAGGCGGCGCCGGTGGTCGACAAGCTGCGTCCGCAGTTCGAAGCTGCAGCGAACTACGCCAAGGACGAGCCGGCACGCGCCGCGCTCGGCATCGCCGCGGCGGGCGCCGTTCTCATCGGCCTGATGGCGCTGATCCGCAACTCCGGCTCCGACTCCGACCCGTACACCGATCGCTACGCGGATCGCTGACACGCCCGTTTACAGGCCGACGCGGAAGGTCGTCGCTTTGCGGCGGCCTCTTGGAGCGTCGGCTCGCCGCGGTTGCGCCGCCGCCGCACGTCTTACAAGCGCCTTACAGGTCTCGCTGACGTCCGCGGGCACAGTCCACGCCCGTGCTCAGGGAGACGCGTGTGAGACTTGTTCATTCGATGGCGGCGATCGCCGCGTGCGTGCTGGTCGCCTGCGGTGGCGGAGACGGTGCGGGGGGCGGTGGCAACACGGCGAACTCCGCCGACGTCGGCAGCTACGACGCGGGCCCCGGCCCGATCGGCGGCGCGGCGCTGTACACCGAGTTTCGCAGCGGCAAGAAGCTGGTCCTGCACCAGCGCGACGCCATCGCCGTCACGCCGGCCCATCTGCGCGACCGGCTGACGACCATGGAAGCGGCGCTCGACGCCTTCGACGGCGTTTTCCTCCGCCTGCCGAACTCGAGCGACGCGGTCATGAAGGCCGCGCCGCTCAGCGCCGCCACCGTGGCCGGCGACCTCGAGCCGCTGTACGCGCTCCGCCCGGCCCGGCTCAAGCACAACTTCGCAGTCGTGACGGTCCAGCGCGACCTGGATGCCTTCGACGACTGGACGCCGGTGCTCGCGAACTTCGCGCGTCTGGCCCGGGTCGCCCGCGATGCCGGCCTCGTCGGCATCGTCATCGACAACGAAAGCTCGGCCGGCCTGCGCGTCAGCTATCCGTACGACATCAAGCAGGACGCGAGGAGCGTCGAGGAGTACCACGACCAGACGCGCAGCGTCGGCCGGATGATCATGCAGACCATCGGGGCCGAGTTTCCCGATGCCGTGGTCGTGGTCCTGCGCGGCCCGGCCGGGGCCGAGCCGAAGTCTCCCTCGTCCCTCGTCAACTGCGAGCAGCGCGACCCGGCGCAGGTGTTCGTCGAGGCGCCCTGCGGCCCGACCACCGCGGGCCTGCTCGGCTCCTTCTTCGCCGGCTTCGTCGAAGGCAAGGGTGCCCGCTCGCTGCTCGTCGACGGCGGCACCGACTACGGCCTGCGCACGCAGGAGCAGTTCAGCAGCTCGGCGGCCTGGCGCAAGGCCGGCCTCGCGTCGGCGGCGACGGCGAGCGCGTTCGTCCCGGAGACGCTGCGCGCGGCCTGGCCGGACGCCGTCACCGCCTCCTTCGGCCTGCGTGACCTGGACGGCGCGCACGGCAACATGCTGCCGAACGACGTCGGCCTCTTCGCGAACACCGTGCGCGCCGCGCTGCTCGTCGCCGACACCTTCGCCTGGGCCTCGTTCAGCACCGTCGACATGACGCAGGTCGCTGCCGGCAGCCCCTGGGCCACGGCCGCGCGCCGCGGCAAGGCCGCGGCGGTCTCGCCGGGCATGCGCCTCGCCTCGGCGGCACCGGCGAGCGGCACGGGGCTCATGGCCCAGTACTACGGCCAGATCGACGAGTCGGAGCTCGCCCAGACGCTCATCGATCCCTACATCGACAACGTGTGGACCGGCACCGGGCCGTCGCACACCATCCTCAACGGCCAGAACGACAACGTCTCGGTGATCTGGACCGGCTACATCGAGGCGCCGGTGACCGGGACGTACACCATCTTCGGCACCACCGACGACGGCATGCGCATCCACATCAACGACACCGCCGTGATCGATGCCTGGTTCTTCCAGGGGCCGACCGAGTACGCAGGCACGATCGACCTCGTCGCCGGCGAGCGCTACCCGATCAGGATCCGCTACTTCCAGGGCGGAGGCCTGACCGAGGCGCACGTCTCGTGGCAGACGCCCGGCGGCGTCAAGGAAGTGATTCCGGCCGAGCGGCTGTATCCCATGTACTGAGGCGAGCGCACGCCGGCGCGATGCCTCGCGCGCTCGGCGCCAAGGGCACGTGCCTTGCCGAACCTGTGCATCCACCCACAGGAGCAGCGCATGGCGCCCATCAGCAAGTCACACCGCATCGCCCTCGCGATCGGCATCCTCTGTCTCGCCACCGCCGGCGGCGTGTCGGCACAGTCGACGGGCTCGAGCACCGGATCGGGGTCGTCGGGTTCCGGCTCCACGCCGGGCGCGACCAGCGGCACCGGCATCCTTGGCGGGAGCACGGCGACCGGCCGCCTCACGCCCGGCGGTACGCCCGACGCCTCGCAAGCGGCCGATCGCGCGTTCATGGAGAAGGCCGCGATGAGCGACATGGCCGAGATCCAGCTCAGCCAGATCGCGCAGCAGAAGGCGAGCCGTGACGACGTGAAGCAGCTCGCCGGTCGCATGATCCAGGACCACACGAAGACCAGCGACGAGCTGAAGTCGATCGCCAGCAAGCAGAACGTGACCTTGCCGACGGCGCTCGATCGCAAGCACCAGCAGGCGGCGCAGAAGCTGCAGGGCATGACCGCGGGCGCCCAGTTCGACCGCGAATACCTGAGGCTGTTGCTCGACGATCATCGCCAGGCGGTGTCGCTGTTCCGCACCGAGGCGAAGTCCGGGAAGAACCCCGAGGCCAAGGCCTTCGCGGCCAAGAACCTGCCCGCGCTCGAAGAGCACCTGCAGATGGTGCAGGCGATGAGCAAGGGCGGCGGCCACTCGATGGCCGGAGGCTCCGGCTCGGGCGGCGGCACGACCCGTCCCTGATCTCCCGCGATTCCGACGAACAGCCCGCAGCGCGGGCTGTTGGTCGTGCGCTGCTCGTCGTGCGTCGTCGCCGCGGCTTCAGTCGCTTCAGCTGCACTGCAGGCCATCGACTCGATGCAGCCGCCGAAGCCGAGCTTCTCGATCAGGCCCGGCTCGCGGCTGCCCGGCGCGAAGCCACCGAACGGGCGGACAGGAACTGGCGCTCGAACAGCACGAGCGTGCCGCACTGCAAGGCGCTGCTCGCGCCGACGGTCGGGAAGAGCACGGTCATGGTGTCGGCGTCGGCTGCAGAGGCGAACCGCGTGCCGGACGAGCTCAGTGGCGCACCTTGAAGAATCTGTACTGGGCCACGTAGGGAACGCGCGTCGTCGAACCTGCCGACGCCGCATCGCAGCCGGAGCTCGGGGCGGTGCCGCCCGCCGTGTGGATCCGCTGGACGCTGGTGACGCCGCTGAGGACACCCTTCGCCCCGGTCGAGCGCGCGCCGAGCAGCAGCCAGGGAATGGCACGCGGGTCCGGCGCCTCCGCACGCTGCTTCGGCGTGCCGACGATCCGGCTGCCGTCGGCGAGCTGCCAGAACGGCCCCGCGCCATGCCGGCCGACCGGACGCCCGCGCTCGAACAGCTCCGCCTCGGGGGCGACGAACGTCCAGCCGGCGCTGGGCTCGTGGCCGGGCCGGCACTCGTAGACCTGCACGCCCTCGGCGGACAGCACCAGGGCCAGGGATTCGGCGGGGTCGGGCCGGAGCGCGTCGGGAACGCCCGGGCTGGCGCACGCCGCGAGCGCCACGGCGAGCGTGCTGAGGAGGACGCCGCCCGGATAGGCGGCGCGCTGGCGAAAGGCAGGTCGTTCGAGCATGGCAGCTTCCTTCTGGATGAAGCCGCACCTTAGAAAGCGCTGCGTTGCACGACCGTTCCGCGCTGCCGCGTTCGAACCACAATGCCGGCTTGCAAAGCCGCCGTCGCGCGGCCACGAAGGCGAACACGGGGGCGGGATGACGGTCTGCTTGCGCTTGCTCGGCTCACCGACTCTCGAGCATGCGGGCGAGCTGCGGCCGCTGGCCTTCGAACGGCGCAACCAGCTGCTCGCCTACCTGGCGCTCAAGCAGTCGTGGGTCACGCGGGCCGAGCTCGCGCACCTGCTGTGGCCGGAGCTCGAGGACCGGCTCGCGTACACCAACCTGCGCAAGATCCTGTTTCGCCTGCAGGCGCTGCCCTGGTCCGACCGGATCGAGACGCAGGTCGGCGCGCTCCGCTTCCAGGTCGCCACCGACGTCGTCGACTTCGAGACCGCCCTTCGCGAGCAGCGCCTGGCGGATGCGCTGGCGCTTCGCCGCGGCGAGGTCCTGGCCGGCTTCGACGACGACGCCAACGAGGCCTGGACAAGTTGGCTCGGCTTCGAGCGCGACCGGCTGCGCGTCGCCTGGCGACAGGCCGCCCTGGAGCGGCTCGGTGCCGACATCGACCCGGCCGAGGGCGTCGAGCTCTCGGCGCGGCTGCTCGAGTCCGACCCCCTCGACGAAGCGGCGCTGCGCAGGCACATGGCCTGGCTCGGCCGATCCGGCCAGGCGGCGCAGGGTCGCTTGGCCTATCGCGACTTCGTGGCGCGCCTGCGAAGCGAGCTCGGCATGGCTCCGAGCGCCGAGCTGGCAGCCCTGCACGACTCGCTGGGCACCGCGTCGGCGCCCTTGCCGCCTGCGGCCACAGCGAAAGCCCGCGGGCCGGTCGAGGACGGCTTCGTCGGCCGCCAGGTCGAGCTGCGCCGGATCGCCGCACGCCTGGCGCAGGACGACTGCCGCCTGCTCTGCCTGACCGGACCCGGCGGGATCGGCAAGACGCGGCTGGCCCAGCGCGCGCTGCACGAGCTCGCGCCAGCCTTCGCCGACGGCGCGTTCTTCATCCCGCTGGAGGACGTCGCCGATGCTGCCGAGCTCGCCGCACGGCTGGCGCGCGAGATCGACGTCCGGCCGGCCGGCGGCCGCGACCTGCTCGAGCAGGTCATCGATGCCTTGCGCGGCCGCGAGATGCTGCTCGTCCTCGACAACTTCGAGCAGCTCGCCGCCGCGGCGCCGGTGCTGCAGACGCTGCTCGAGGCGTGCCCGCGCCTCAAGCTCCTCGTCACCTCGCGAGTGCGACTGGGCATCGCGCTCGAGTGGCTGCTGCCGCTCGAAGGCCTGCCCTCGCCCGAGCTGGAAGACGCCGACCGCATCGAGGCCTTCGACGCCGTGCGCCTGTTCGTGAACGCGGCGCACCGGGTCGAGCCGGCGCTGATCGCGAGCAGCGAGGCTGCCGCGATCGTCGAGATCTGCGCCCTGGTCGAAGGGCTGCCGCTGGCGCTGGAGCTGGCGGCGGCGTGGACGCGGGTGCTCTCGTGCCAGTCGATCGCCGCCGAGCTCCGCCTCGGCACCGAGCTGCTGCGCGCCGACGATGCCGGCCGGCCGGCCCGGCACGCCAGCGTCGACGTCGTCTTCGACCATTCCTGGCAGCTGCTGAGCCCGGCCGAGCGCGAGGCGCTGGCACGCCTGTCGGTCTTCCGCGGCGGCTTCTCGGCCGATGCGGCCCGGGCCGTCGCCGGCGCCTCGCTGCCGGTGCTGGGCGCGCTCGCCGACAAGTCGCTGCTGCGCAAGGAAGGCGACCGCATCCACTTGCATCCCCTGGTGCAGCAGCTGGCCAGCGCACGGCTCGGCGACGGCGACGCGCGCGCGTCGGCGGAGGAAGCGCACGCGTCCCACTTCCATCGCATGCTGCGGCAGCTGCGCGAGCCGACCGAGAAAGGCGAGCGCGAGGCGCTGCGCCAGGTCGAGACCGAGTTCGAGAACTGCCGCGTTGCCTGGCGCTGGGCCGCTCAGCACGGCAGCGCCCAGCTGCTGCGCAAGAGCGCGGAAGCGATGGTCCAGTACTGCGACTACCAGGGCCGCCTGGATGCCGCCATGGGCCTCGTTGGCGAGGCCCTCGAGGCGCTCGCCGAGCCAGCCGACCCGTCGCTCGAGGCCTTGCTGCTCAGCAAGACGGCGCACCTGCACTACCGCCTGAACCGCTACGGCGAGGCCCAGGCCGACGCGCATCGTGCGCTGGCGCTGGCCGGCAGCCGCGGCGACGTCGAGACGCGCCTGACCTGCCTGAAGGTGCTCGGCGGCTGCAACCTGCGGCTCGGCCGGCACGCCGAAGCGAAGCGCCACTATCGGCAGGCGCTCCAGCTCGGACCGGCGCACACGAATCCGCGCAACGCGGCGACCATGACCGATCACCTCGCCCTGGTCGAGAAGGCCACCGGCGACTACGACGCGGCCCTCCGGCTGACGCTCGACGCGCTGGCGCAGCACCGGCGCATCGGCGATGCCGGCGCCGAGGCGCTCTGCCTCAACAACCTCGGCGCCCTCTACCTCGACCGCGAGGAGTACGAGTCGGCGCGCGCCCATGTCCGCGAGGCGCTCGCGATCTGCGACCGGCACGGCATCGCCAGCACGCGCGCCTACCTGCTCGCGAACCTGGCCGAGATCGCCGTCAACACCGAGGACAACGCCGCGGCCGAGGCGTATGCCGCGCAGGCGCTGCAGCTCGCCGAGGCGACCGCCAACCGCGCCGTGGCGTGCTGGATGCGGCTGCAGACCGCGCGCCTCGCCGCTCGGCGCCGCGACCTCGCGGCGGCACGCGGCGAGCTTGCGGCCGCGCTGACCCTGGCCAGCGCCATCGGCATCCCCAACCTCCTGCAGTCCGGCACGATCGTCCTGGCGGAGGTCCTCAAGGCGCAGGGCGAGCCGCACTGCGGGCGTCGCCTGCTGACCTTGCTGGCGGCGCTGCCCGACCTGCATCCGCAGCTGCGCCGCCCGCTGCAGCGCTCGCTCGACGCGTGGGAGCCGGCCGCGGCCGAGCCGGCGCAGCCCGGCCACTCGCTTTCGCTGGAGGAAGTGGTCCACCGCGCCGTGGTCGAGGCGCCGCTCGCGCACGCTCCGCTCATCGCCGTCCTGCGCGCAGGGCGCTGAGCCAGGCAGGCGCGGCCAGGCCTCCGGTCGCACCGGCCGCGGAACGCCCGTGCAACGCAGGCGCTCGCAAAGTTCGTCCACGAAAGGACGAACCCATGACCGCTTCACGCCCCCTCGTTCTCCTGCTGCACTCAAGCGCCAGCTCGGCACGGCAGTGGGACAGCCTCGTCGCCCAGCTGGAGCCCCGCTTCCGCGTCCATGCCCTGGACCTGCACGGCCACGGCAAGCGCTCCGCCTGGCGCGGCCCCGGATCGCCCATGCTTGCCGACGAAGCCGCGCTCGCGCTCGCGCCGCTGCTCGAGCACGGCGGCCGCGCCCACGTGGTCGGCCATTCCTACGGCGGCGCCGTTGCGCTCAAGCTCGCCACCATCGCGCCGGGCCTCGTGCGCAGCGTGCTCGCCTACGAGCCGGTGCTGTTCCGGTGGGTGTTCTCGGACGGCGGCATGCACGGCCCGGCGCGCGACGTCCTGGCGACGGTCGAGTTCATGGCCGAGCGCTTCGAGCGAGGCGATTCCGCCGGCGCGGCGCGGCGCTTCGTCGAATTCTGGTCCGGCACCGGCGCCTGGGACGCGCTGCCGGCCGGAGCGCAGCAGAAGATCGTCGAGCGGATGGCTGCGGTGCGCGCTCAGTTCGACGCCCTCTTCCACGACCCGCTCGGGCCGGCGCAGCTCCTGCGTGCGGGTGTGCCCCTCACCTTCCTGTCGGGCGCCGAGACGGTGGCGGTGACGCGTCGCCTGGCCGAGCTCTATCGCCTCGCCCTGCCCCGCGCCCGGCACGAGGTGCTCGCCGGGATGGGGCACATGGGACCGATCACGCATGCCGCGGCGGTCAACGCCCGCATCGTCGAGCACCTCGAAGCCCACGCGGTCAGCGCGCCGGCCCGGCCGTCTTCGCGCCCGAACCCGCCCGCGGCCCGCCTTGGGCATGGATGCGCAAGGACGTCGACTCCGGCTTAGCATCGTTTCCGCGCCGCGCGTGCGTCGATCGCACCTCGCCGGACTGATCCGGCCGCCGCCGGCAAGGAAAGGCACCCGTGACGACTCCCTATCGCAAGACGGCCGAGGCCGTGGCCCGGCTGACGCCCGAGCAGTACCGCGTGACGCAGCAGAACGCGACCGAGTACCCCGGCACCGGCGAGTACCTCGACAACCACGAGCCCGGCATCTACGTCGACGTCGTCTCCGGCGAGCCGCTGTTCGCGTCGTCGGACAAGTTCGAGTCCGGCTGCGGCTGGCCGAGCTTCACCAAGCCGATCGAGCCGGCGAACGTCAGCGAGCTGCGCGACGTCTCGCACGGCATGGTGCGCACCGAGGTGCGCTCGCTGCACGGCGACAGCCACCTCGGCCACGTGTTCGAGGACGGGCCGCGCGACCGCGGCGGGCTGCGCTACTGCATCAACTCGGCGTCGCTTCGCTTCGTCCATCGCGACGACATGGAAGCGCAGGGCTACGGCGCCTACATCGACCAGGTGGAGAACAGGAAATGACGACCACGACCACGAACCGCACCGAACGCGCCGTCCTCGCCGGCGGCTGCTTCTGGGGCATGCAGGACCTCATCCGGCGCATGAAGGGCGTCGTGTCGACGCGCGTCGGCTACTCGGGCGGCGACGTGCCGAACGCGACCTACCGCCGTCACGGCACGCACGCCGAGGCGATCGAGATCGTCTTCGACCCGGAGCAGCTGAGCTTCCGCGAGCTGCTCGAGTTCTTCTTCCAGATCCACGACCCGACGACGAAGAACCGGCAGGGCAACGACGTCGGCATGAGCTACCGCTCGGCGATCTTCTACACCAGCGAGGAGCAGAAGCGGGTCGCCGAGGACACCATCGCCGACGTCGAGGCGTCCGGCCTGTGGCCGGGCCGCGTCGTCACCGAGCTGGCGCCGGTCGGCCCCTTCTGGGAAGCCGAGCCGGAGCACCAGGACTACCTCGAGCGCATCCCCAACGGCTACACCTGCCACTACGTGCGGCCCGGCTGGAAGCTGCCGCGCCGGCAGGCGGCATGAGCGCGACGGCGCCTGTCTTCGAGGTCCTGCCGCGCGACCTGTCCCCCTACCGCGCCGGCAACACCGGCATCGACTACGTGCATCGCTTCGATTCGGGCCGGCCGGGGCCGCACGTCCTCATCAATGCGCTGACGCACGGCAACGAGTTCTGCGGCATGGTCGCCGTGTGCCACCTGCTCGACAGCGGCGTGCGTCCGCGCATCGGCACCCTGACGCTGAGCTTCGCCAACGTCGCCGCGTACGAGACCTTCGACCGCGCCCAGCCGTTCGAGAGCCGGCTCATCACCCACAACCTCAACCGCGTCTGGTCCAGCGCCTGGCTGGATGGCAACGAGGACAGCGTCGAGCTCAGACGCGCCCGCGCCATGCGTCCGGCGGTCGCGGCGGCCGACCACATCCTCGACATCCACTCGACGAGCCAGGACGTCGTGCCGTTCTGGGTCTACCCGGCGTTCGAGCGCAACGTCGCCGTCGCCTCCGCCTTGCCGCGGCCGAACGTCCACCTCGTCATGCCGGCGGGCCTCGGCTCCGGCACGCCGCTCATCCAGCACGGCGCGCACGGCCTCGCCGCCGGCGGCGCCGGCGCCGCCCTGGTGGTCGAGTGCGGCCAGCACTTCAGGCAGGCGAGCGCCGAGCTGGCCCAGGAGGTGGCGCTCGACTTCCTCGGCCACTTCGGGCTCATCGAGCGTCCCGTCGCGCCGCCCCCCGAGACGCGCCGCTTCGAGCTGCTCCGCACGCACGTGATCCAGGACGCGAGCTTCGCCTTCGTCCGGCCGCTCGTCGGCTTCGAGACCTTCGCCAAGGACGAGCTCATCGCCACCGACGGGGCGCTCGAGATCCGCGCGCCGTGCGACGAATGCACCGTGTTCATGCCGGCCCGCAAAGCGATCGTCGGCCGCGAGGGCGTCTACCTGACGCGGCCCGTGCCGGGCGCGGGCGGCGCGGGCTAGAACGCCTCCGGCCAGCCTCGTGGCCTCGGCCCGCGTGCGCGAGCTTTCGCACGCGCTCAGCGAGGCGCCGCCAGCACCGTCTGGCTGATCGCCTGCCCGACGCGCTTCAGCACGGTGCCGGCCTCACGCTGCTCGTCAAGATCCGCGGTGCAGGCGGCGACGACGATCGCCCTCGCCCCGCCGCCCTCCGGCGCGATCGCTCCGGCGTGGCAGGCGCGCAGGTACTGCGTGCCCGTCTTGTGGATGAACGAGACGCTGCGCGGCAGGCCGGCCTGCAGGCGGTAGTTGGTGTAGATGCCGAGCTTCATGTGCGCGAACAGGCGCTCGGTGCTCGCCGGCGAGAGCAGCTGGCCGCGGACCAGCTTCTCCAGCATCGCGGCGTAGGCCTCGAGCGTCGCCGAGTTGCGGCGCGTGCGGTAGTAGCGGTCGTAGGCTTCGCCGATGGTCTTCGCGCGCAGCTCGCCGGCGGGCCTGCCGACGGCGCGCCGCACCGCCTCGACGCGCTCCGGCCCGAGCGGCGCCGCGGCGATGCGCACCAGCGCGTCGTTCGACAGCTCGCGCGCGGCCGGGTGGATCTCGGCATAGACATCGCGGCGGATGGCGGCGAAGTCGGTGAGCTCGCCGACGCCGGCGGCGCCGAGGGCAGCACGGGCGCTCTCGTTCAGGCGCCCCACCCCGACGCGCCGGATCAGCATGTTGGCCGCCGTGTTGTCGCTGTCGCCGAGCATCCGCTTGAGGAGCGCGTCGATCGTGTAGCGGGTGCCGACGGGTTGCCACACGAGCTGGCCGGCCTCGATCCGGTCGGCGGCGGCGAGGCTCACGACATCGCCGAGGCGCAGCGCACCGGCGTCGACCTCCTGCAGCACGGCGATCGCCACCATCACCTTGACGGTCGAGCCCAGATACCAGAACGCGTCGCCGCCGTGACTCATGGTCTCGCCGCTGCCGAGATCGCGGACGTAGAGGCCGAGCCGGCCCGGCGTCTCGCCGTCGACCCGCACGACCGCCGTCTGCAGCGCCTCGCTCCAGCCGGCGGCACGCGCCGCCTCAGCGCCGAGGAGAAGCAGGCACAGCGCCAGGCTGGCGAAGCGACAACGCCGGCGGCGCGGGGCACGAGGAAGCATCGGCAACTCCGGAGGTCATCAGGCCCGACCGGCAGAGCGCCAGCCCGACCTGCATCAGCGTCCATTCGGCGCGCTCGAGCGACGCCTCGTCGCGGGTGCAGGCGACGACGACGGCGCGGCGCTCGCCACCTGCCTCGCGCCAGCGCACGAGGCCGCCGTCGCAGACGCGGCGCCGCTGCGTGCCCGTCTTGTGCGCCAGGCGTGCGGTCTTCGGCAGGCCGGCCATGAGCCGGTGCGTGCCGGTCGCGACTCGCTCCATGACGCCGAGCAGGTACTCGGTGGACGACGCCGACAGCGCCTTGCCGTCGGCCAGCATGGCGAGCAGGTCGGCGTAGGCGTCGAGGCGGCCGGAGTTGAGGCCGCTCGCGTAGTAGGCGTCATACGCCGCGTCGACGGTCGGCACGAGGCGGCGCGCTTCGGGCACGTCGACGAGCTGGTGCAGGATCTGCAGGCGCTCGGCGTCCGAGCGCGCGTGCCGCAGCAGCAGCAGGTCGTTGCCGGTGAGCCGCTCGACGCCGGGCACGAGGTTGCCGTAGACCAGCCGCCGCACCTCGCCGAGCGTGGTGATGCGCTGCAGCCCTTCGGGCACGAGCGAACGGACGAGCGCGTTCACCTCGGCCAGGCCGACCAGCCCGATCAGCATGTCGGTGGCGGTGTTGTCACTGTGCACGATCATCTGCTCGAGCAGGGTGCGGATGGCGAGCGAGCTGCCGACCGGCGCCAGCTGGGTCGTGCCGGCGCCGTCGACGAGGTCGGACGCGCGCAGCGTCAGCCGGGTGTCGAGGCCGTACTGCCCTTGCTCGACGCCGCGCATCACGGCGATCGCGATCGGCACCTTGACCATCGAGGCGAGGTACCAGCGCTGGTCGGCGCGGTGCGAGACCGAGGCGCCCGTGTCGAGGTCGCGCACGTGCACGCCGAGGCGGGCGCGCTGCTGGCGGTCGATGGCGGCGAGATCGCGCTTCAGCTTTGCCGTCCAGTCGGCGGGCGGCGGCGACTGCGCCGCGGCCGGGCCGATCGAGGCGAGCATGGCCACGACGGCCGCGACGGCGCTGCAGGCGCCGCGCGCGCTTCGACGCAGAGCGTTCTGGAGAAGCAACGGCACGCCGCGTGCGATCACGTCGCCGCTCAGGTGCCGCAGAACGTCTGGTAGCAGGCAGTGACCTCGGCCGCGGCCGGCTCGGCGTAGCGCGCGTCCTCGGCGCGCTCGTCGTACGGCCGGCGCAGCGCCTGCAGCAGTCGCTCGAACGGGCCGAGATCGTCGTCGTCCGAGGCTGCGGCGAGAGCTTCCTCGACGCGGTGGTTGCGCGGGATCAGCCACGGGTTGACGCGGCGCATGCGCTCGGCCCGCTCGGGGTCGAAGCCGGCATCGCTCGGCCGCGCGCCGCTCACCTCCTCGGCGCACCGGTCGCGCCAGCGCCCCAGCCAGGCATCGGGCGCATCGGGGACGGCGAACAAGGCCCGCAGCGGCGCCTCGTCGCCGGCGGCCGCGTCGGCGAGGCGTCGCCAGGCGAGGGTGAAGTCGACGCGCTGGGCGTGCAGCAGGGCCAGCCAGTCGTCGGCGAGGCGGGTGTCGGCCTCGTCGTCGGCGGGGTCGGCGCGGCCGAGGCCCAGCTTCGCGCGCTGGCCGCGCAGCAGCGCGGCCCGATACCAGCCGACGAAGTCGTCGAGCACCTTCGTGGCGAGCCCGGCGGCCTGCTGCGGCTCGTCGGCGATCAGGGGCAGCAGCGTCTCGGCCAGCCGCGCCAGGTTCCAGCGCGCGATGTCGGGCTGGTTGCCGAAGGCGTAGCGGCCGCGCCGGTCGATGGAGCTGAAGACGGCGTCCGGGTCGTAGGCCTCGACGAAGGCGCAGGGGCCGTAGTCAATGGTCTCGCCCGAGATCGCCATGTTGTCGGTGTTCATCACGCCGTGGATGAAGCCGACGTTCATCCATTGCGCGATCAGCGCCGCCTGGCGGCGGGCGACGTTCTCGAGCAGGCCGAGGAAGCGTCCGGGCGTGCCGGCCAGCTCCGGGTCGTGGCGCGCGATCGTGTACTCGGCGAGCTCGCGCACGCGCTCGACGTCGTTGCGGAAGGCGAAGAACTGGAAGGTGCCGACGCGGATGTGGCTCGCCGCGACGCGGGTCAGCACCGCGCCTGGAAGCGGGGTCTCGCGCTGCACCGGCTCGCCGGTGGCGACGACCGCCAGCGCCCGCGTCGTCGGGATGCCGAGGGCGTGCATGGCCTCGCCGATCAGCACCTCGCGCAGCATCGGGCCGACCGCGGCCTTGCCGTCGCCGCCGCGCGAGAACGGCGTCCGCCCGGAGCCCTTCAGCGCGATGTCGCGGCGCTTGCCATGGCGATCGATCACCTCGCCGAGCAGCACCGCGCGACCGTCGCCGAGCTGCGGCGAGAAGCCGCCGAACTGATGTCCCGCGTAGGCCTGGGCGATGGGCTCGGCGCCTTCGGGCACGACGCTGCCGGCGAACAGCGCGGCGCCGGCCTCGCCCTCGAGCGCCGCCGCGTCGAGGCCGAGCTCCTCGGCCAGATCCCGGTTGAAGAACAGCGAGCGCGGCGTCGGGACGACGTCGGGCCGCCAGGCCATGGCGAAGCCCTTCAGCTCGCGGGCGTAGCTGTTGTCGAAGCGAAAAGCGCTGGCAGCGGACATGGCTCGGGATGGCGTGCAGGCGAAGTGTGCGTGAGCCCGGCTGCCGTGTCAGGAGCAGGGCTGAGGCCGCGCGAGGCGCCTACAGTGCGTCCATGCACCTCGTCCAGATCTTCCTCCCGGTCTACGACAACGCCGGCGTCGCCCTGCCTCGCGAGCTGTACGACGAGGTGCGCCGCGAGCTGGTCGACCGGTTCCGCGGGCTCACCGCCTATTCGCGCGCGCCGGCGAAGGGCCTGTGGGCCGACGGCGCGCAGGTCGAGAAGGACGACATCGTGGTCTACGAAGTCATGGTCGAGCCGCTCGATCCGGGCTGGTGGTCGCGGTACCGGAAGACGCTGGAGCAGCGCTTCGCACAGGACGAGCTGATGGTCCGCGCGCTGGAGACGACGCGGCTGTAGGCGGGCCGAGCCCTCGGCAACGCCGACCCAGCCGCCCCGTTGTGCGGGCGTTCAATCGAGCAGGCGCGCCAGATCGGGTCGCAGGGCCAGCAGGCGCGCGCGCGCCACGGTGTCGGTGCGCAGGAAATCGAAGTCGGCAAAGTCGAAGCCCGGCCCGACCGTCGCTCCCACATAGGCGAAGTCGCCGAGCGGCTCGGCGGCCTGCCAGCACTGCGCCGGCACCGCATGCCGCGGCGCGGTGCCCTGGGCGACGTCGACGCGCTCGAGCGTCACCGCCTGCACCGCATCGAGCGTCGGCGGCATCAACCACAGGCGCAGCGGACCGCCTTCGAGCAGGTGCCAGACCTCGTCCGAGCGGACGCGGTGCCAGGCCGAGCGCTCGCCGCGCGCGAGCAGGAAGTCGATGGTCGTGAGCGCGCTGCGCCCCGGCCGCTCGTCGTCCGGTCGCACCGAGGCCGGCGAGCGGAAGACCTCGCGGAAGTGGCCGCCTTCCGGATGCGGCTGGAGCTGCAGGGCGCGGATCAGCTCGGCAGCGCGGTCGATGCTCATCGAGACCGACCCGCTTTCGCAGCGCGACGCCGCCCGCTAGGGGTTCGCGACGTGATCGGCCGCACCGGCCGCATCCACCGCGCCCGCCTGGGTGAGCGCCACGGCGCCCGTCGCGCCGCCAGCCTGGCCCGTGCCCCCGCCCCGACCGCTGCGACCGCCGGCCCCGCGCTCGCCGCCGCGCGACGAGCCGCCGCCGGTGGTGCGCAGCGGGCCCTGCTTCGGGATCGTCAGCCCCGGCGGGACGGGGTCGAGGTCGAGCACGTCGCGGACGAAGGTGCGCAGCGACACCACGAGCTCGGTGATCTCGATGCGGCGCCCGGCGACCATGTCATCCGCAGCGCGCGCGGCGAGACGCACCTGCTCTTCGGTGCCGAGCAAGATGACGTCGGAGAGCGCCGCCTCGACGGCGTCGCGCATCCGGCGGCGGCGCTCGGCACCGGGCGTGTCGGCAGGCGAGTCGCCCGGCGCCTCGAACGCGTCGGCATCGCCCTCGCCCTCGGTCGCCGGCCGACGCCGGTCGCGCAAGTCGCGCAGGTCGCGCAGATGGCGCGGATCGACGGCGAGATCGCCGGTGAACGAGCCGCCCAGCGTCTTGTACGCGGCGATCAGCGTCTTCAGCCGCTCGTTGATCTGCCGGTTCTGCCGCTCGCGCCGCTGCTGCACGCTCTGCATGACGAGCAGGCGGATGCCGACGACCACCAGCGAAACGACGACCAGGCCGACGAGCGTGGTGAGAACGCCCTGCCAGGAGCTGAGGTCCATCGATCGCATGCGCGCGTCGGGCGTGCCGCCCGGCTCAGCGCGCCGGCGGCGTCTTCCCGACCGCCGTGTACAGCTCCGCCAGCGGCACGACGCGGCCGTGCAGCGGCAAGATCCGGTCCACGGCCAGGTTGAGGCGCTCGATGTTGGCGACCAGGTTCACGTTGTTCGCGTTCGGCACCGGAGGCGGCGGCGCGTTGGGCGGGCCCGGCGTGTACGCGTCGGCCTCGATCAGCAGCTTGTCCTTGGGCAGGTACACCATCACGAAGGCTTCCGCGTGAGGGCCGCCGGCGATGCGGTGGACCTGGATCGGCTGGGTCGCGTCGCCGAGGTCGAGCCGGTCGCGAACGGCGAGGAAGCTGGGCCGCCTGCCCGCCTGCGCCATGCGGTCGGGCCGGATGCTGCTCGGCTGTGCGAAGACGCGCTCGAAATAGGGCACGTTGGCCGCCTGCGTGACGATGGTCGCGCCCTCGGCCACCGCCGCGCGCAGGCCGCCGGCGTGGTCGAAGTGCTGGTGGCTGTTGATGGCGTGGCGGATCGGCTTGCCGGGCGCGATCTGCTTGACGCGGTCGATCACGGCCTGGGTGCGCGCGTCGTTCAGCGGCGTCTCGACGAGCACGACGTGGTCGGCCAGCTCGATGGCGACGCTGTTGTGCGTGCCGCCGCCGATGAACCAGACGCCGTCGGCGACCTTGTCGGCCGTCACCCGCTCGCCCTGATCGCGGGCCGCGTCCGGCACCGCGAGCGAGACGGCCGCGTTCGGCTGCACGTCCCGGACCTGCAGATCGAGCACCGGGAAGCCGGCGATCGACTGGCGCACCCGCGTCGGAAAGCGCACGCCCGAGAAGTCGCGGTAGTCGCTGTAGGTCGTGACGGCGCGGGTGTCGCCGAGCACCGGGTCGGCGAACAGTGAGTCGACCTGCGACACGAAGCCGTCGGCGCCGATCCAGACGGTCGCGCTGAAGCGTCCGGGCTGCGTGAACGCGAGGCCGCGGGTGCCGCCGTCGCCACTACGGACGCTCGCGCCGTTGCGCTGCGCCGCCTTGAGCGCGCCGTGCGGCGTGATCCACAGCTGGTGCACGCGGTCGGTGACGAAGCGCGGCCCCGGCGCGGCCGCGGTCGGCGTCTGGTTCCAGGCGATCTCGCCGCTGATGTACTGGTCGTTGCGCTGCTGGCCGGAGAGCGGGTAGCCGCCGCCGCCCTGCGGCTCGGCACGGCTCAGGACGATCTCGTCGCGCATGGCGCCGCTCGCGTAGTCGATGCTGCGCGTCATCGAGTGCAGCACGATGCGCGGCCACGCGCCTTCGGGAACGAAGGCCTGGCCGAAGGTGTAGCCGGTGCCGTCGCCGCTGTAGCGCAGCGTCCGCAGCTCATCGGCGCCCATCGCCTTCGAGGCCCGCGCGGCGAGATCGGCCGCGCTCTCGGTGGTCGACGCGCACGACGCGAGCAGGGCGACGGCCCCGAGGCTCAGCAGGCGCGCGAGCGCAAGCGCAAAGGCATTCCTCATCGATGTCTCCGGATCGAAAAGTGCGGGGCGGCCAGTGGAGCACAAGCCACCGGCGAGCGCCAGCCGGACGCTACGACGTGCGTTCGCTGCCGACCACCGAGAGCAGGGTCTCGCCGGTGGCGACCAGCTTTTCCTCGCCGCCCTGCACAGCGTAGAGCTCGCAGGCGGTGAAGACCAGCGTCTTGCCCGGCTTGACGACCCGGGCCCGGGCGACGAATCGCTCTCCCACCGCCGGTCGCAGGCAATTGACGGTGTAGTGCGACGCGAGGACGCGGCCGACGAGGGTCGCGGCGGCGAAGCCGCAGGCGGTGTCGATGAGGGCGCCGACCAGCCCTGCATGCAGGAACCCGGCGTACTGCCCGGCCTCCTCGCGCCACGGCATGCCGATCTCGACCCGGCCCGCGTCGGCGCTCAGGACGTCGATCCCGCACCAGCGGTTGAAGGCTGCCGTCTCGTTGATGGCGCGGATGCGGGCCAACGCACTGTCCTGGACGGTCATGGTCATCGCCTGAAGCACGATGACTCTAGTCCGCCGGCCGGCAGCCGCTGTCTCTGCGGCGACAGGTCGCCGCGGCGCGCGAACCTTACCTGCGCTCCATCCAGCGCAGGCGCTGCTGTTCGGCACGCTGCCGATCGACGCACTGCGCGCTCGTGCGCGAGCGCGGGTCCTTGCAGGGGTTGAGCACGCACAGGGCGCTGGCGACGAGACCGGCGGTGGCGCTGCACGCGTCGCGGCGGCCGTGCATCACCGCCTTGACCGGAACGACGGCGCCGCGCGGCTTGGTCCGCGCCGTCCTGCCGCGCTCGGTCGGTGCCGGCGGCGGCGCTGTCACCGTCGAGCGGACCGGACTCTTCGGGCGTGCGCTGGCGAACGGGGCCACGTGGGGTGGCATGTCCCACGCGGAGTATTCGGGCGCGGCGTCCGCCGTGCGCAGCGCCACGGGCTCGGCGTTCGGCAGCGCGACCGCGCTGGGCAAGGCGACCGTTGCCGCCGAGGATCTCGGCACGGCCTTCGCCGGCTCGGGCGTGACCACCGCCGGCGTGGAGACGACGGTGGCTGGCCGCTGCAGCGCATAGCTGCCCCAGCCGAGCGCCGCCAGGCTCAAGAGCCCCAGCGACGCCGCCACGCCGGCACGCATGCCGCGTCGCGGGCTCGCCGGCGGCGTCGGGAAGTCCCGTGCCGGAGCGCCGACGGGGGCGACGACCACCGGCTCGCCGGCGGCTGCCGCATCCCGCCGATCGACCGCGGCCAGTGCCGGACCCTCCGTGGCCAGGGCCGCATCCTCGTGCGATGGTTCCGGCGCCACGTCGCGATCGCCCACGGCCGCGGCCGCAGCTGGCAGCCGCGGCGCCGGCGGCTCGATCTCGCCGCGAAGGGCGCGGCGCACCGTCTGCACGTCCTGCGGCCGGTCGTCGGGCGCAAGGGCGAGGGTCCAGTCGATGGTCGCCAAGAGGCGCGCGGGAAGCTCCGGGAACGACGCCGGTGCGAGCGACGACAGCGTCGGCAGGACGTCGCGCACCGCGCGCACGACCGAGGGCGTCGGCGCGCGGCCGGTGAGCACGAAGTGCAGGGTCGCCCCCAGCGAGTACAGGTCGGTCCACGCGCCCTGCGCCAGGCCGGCCTCTTCCGCGTACTGCTCCACCGGCGCAAACTGCGGCTTCAGGTGCGCGGTGAACGACTGCGAGTTGCTGGCGACGACGCGTCGCGCGCAGCCGAAATCGAGCAGCACGGGCTGGCCGTCCGGCAGCATCAGGATGTTGTCGGGCGAGATGTCGCGGTGGAACACGCCTTGCGCATGCAGCAGCTCGAGCGCACCGAGCAGCGGTTGCATGAACGCGTGCAGCCAGGCCTCGCCCGGCGGCACCGGCATCGCCAGGCGCACGTCCTTCAGCGTCTGCCCCGGGTAGTACGGCATCGCCATGTAGGCGGTGGCGTTGCCGCGCCAGAAGCGATGCACCTTGACCAGCGACGGGTGGTCGAAGCTGGCGAGCAGCCGGGCCTCGCTGAGGAACGAATCCAGTCCCTTGGCGAAGGTCTCGGCGCAGGCGCCGCCGGTGGCGCGCATCGACACCATCGCGCCTTCGCCGCGACGCGCCAGCGCCGCGGGCATGTACTCCTTGATCGCGACGTCTCGCAGCAGGACGTGGTCGCGCGCGAGGTAGACGATGCCGAAGCCGCCGGTGCCGAGGACGCGAACGATCTCGAACTCGTGCAGCCGGGTTCCGGGGCTCAGCGAATCGCGCACCGACACCTTGCCGGGCGGCGCGGCCAGGCGCGCTTCCGGAGTCGTGGTCGGCCAGGGAGCATCCAGGTCGGACATAGCCGGTGCGGTTCGGTGAACGTGGCGCAGGACATGCCGTTGCCACGGGGAGGCCGGGACCATTATGGGCAGGCGTGCCCGCGGCGGCATCGGCCAAATCCCCTTCCGTGGCGGGGCCGGGTCCTACCCCGGACGCGCGGGTCGGAGCTGCACACGGAACGTGGATTGCCCACGGGCGCTGCGGCATGTCGCCGCGATCGTCCTCGTCATTCCACATCCCACAGAGAACAGACTCCATGCGCCTCGTCTCCATCGCTCGTCGATCGCTCGCCACCCGCCGCACACGGACTGCCGCCGCCGCGCTCCTGGTCACCGGCTTGCAGCTGGGGGTCGCCAACGCCGCCCAGAGCATCCTCTTCATCGGCAACAGCTTCACGTACGGCGACCTCGCGCCGATGGTGCGCTCGTTCCATCCGGAGACCGTGACCGACCTGCGCGGCACCGGCATCGGCGGCGTCCCGGCGCTCTTCAAGGCCTTCACGCAGCAGTCCGGACTCGACTACGACGTCTACCTGGAGACGCAGCCGGGCAGCAATCTCGACTATCACTACAACACCTGGCTCGGGCTGCTGAACCGGCCGTGGGACAACGTCGTGATGCACGGCCAGAGCAACCTGGACTTCGCCGCGCCGAACAATCCCGCGAAGATCAGCACCTACACCGGCCTGCTCGGCAACGTGTTCCAGGCGCAGAACCCGAACGTGGACATCAGCCTCACGGCGACGTGGTCGCGCGCCGACCTCACCTACCGCACGCCGAGCCCATGGTTCGGCGCGCCGATCACGGCGATGGGCATCGACGTGCATCGCGGCTACCAGGTCGCCGCGGCGAACAACCCGACCATCGTCAGCCGCATCAACCCCGTCGGCCTGGCCTGGAACGCATCGTTCGAGGCGGGGATCGCCGACGCCAACCCCTACGACGGCATCGACCCGGGCAAGATCAACCTGTGGGCCTCGGACGCCTATCACGCCAGCAGCTACGGCTACTACCTGCACGCCCTGACGGTCTTCGGCATGGAGACCGGCCTGGATCCGCGCAGCCTGGGTGCGAACGAGAGCGCGGCCCGCGAGCTCGGCTTCACGACCCAGCAGACGCTGGCACTGCAGAACGTCGCCGCCCAGACGATCGCGGTGGCCGCGATCCCGGAGCCCGAGACCTGGGCAATGATGATGCTGGGCGTGGGAGCGATCGGCGTGTGGCGAAGAAGGCGCGCGAAGCAGGTTGCCTGAGCGCGCACGGGGCGCGCCCGGCGCCGCGCCGCGGTGCCTTGTACCGCTACGTCTTCTACGACTGGCTGTTCCGCGATGCGCGCAGCGGCTCGGCGCTGGAACGCGCCGCTGCCCTGCGCCACAACCGGAGCAGCGCGCGCTGGCTGCCAACCTATCTGCGGCGCTGGAGCATCGCCGCGGCGCTGCTGGTCGCGGCCGAGGCGTGGGCGGAGCACTCGCTGTCCAGCATCGGCCTGGCCGCGGTGCTGGCCGTGGCGCTGGTCCTCGTCGTCGTGTTCATCGTCGTGACGACGGTCTGCTGGGCCGGCTTGCGCAGCCCGCGACGCTCCGGCTGAGCGGCTCGCCTCGCGAGGGCGAACGGCAAGTGCTTTCGCGCGCGAGCTTGCGCGCGGGCAAGTCGTGTACCCAGCGACATCGGGACAAGCCCCTGCAAGCGCTCGCTTGCCGGCGCCGTCGCATCGCCTCTACGATGAGCCGCATCGCTTCAACTTCCCTCGACACATGCGAACCAGGATCATCGTCATCGCACTGGCGGCCGCCGGCAGCGCGCTCGGCATCGGACCCGTCCAGGCCCAGGAATGGAACACCCTCAACGGTGCGGCACCGATCGTCATCGGCCACCGCGGCGCGTCGGGATACCGGCCGGAGCACACCCTCGCCGCCTACGAGCTGGCCATCGCGCAAGGCGCGAACTACATCGAGCCGGACCTGGTGATGACCAAGGACGGCGCGCTGCTGGCGCGACACGAGCCGATGCTCGCGCGCGTCGACCTCAACGCCGACGGCAGCATCCGCCTCGTGAACGGACAGCCGGTGATCAACCGCACCGACACCAGCACCAACGTCTGGGAGCTTCCGCAGTACGCCGATCGCCTGACGGTGAAGACGCTCGACGGCGTTCGCGTCGGCGGCTGGTGGGTCGAGGACTTCACGGCGGCCGAAATCCGCACCGACGTGCGTGCGCAGGAGCGCCTGCGCGACCTGCGCGTCGGCAACAACGCCTTCAACAACCAGCTCGTCATTCCGACCCTGCAGGAGGTGATCGACCTCGCCAAGGCGAAGTCGATCGAGACCGGCCGCAGCATCGGCGTCTATCCGGAGACCAAGCACCCGACCTACTTCGCGGCCCATGCCGCGGCCAACGGGCTGATGCGCATGGAAGACCGGCTGGTGCAGATCCTGCACGGCGCCTACGGCAACAGCGCCTCGGCGCCGGTGTTCATCCAGTCGTTCGAGGTCGGCAACCTGCAATACCTGAACGGGCAGACGAACATCCGCATCGCGCAGCTGCTCAACGGCAGCGGCCGGCCGTTCGACTTCATGGAGGCCAACGATCCGCGCACGTATGCCGATCTCGCCAGCCGCCAGGGGCTGGACTTCGTCAACGACTATGCCGACGGCGTCGGCGCCAACACCAACCTGATGATTCCGCTGGTGAGCGGCCGTCTCGGCACGCCGACCACGCTGATCGCCGACGCGCACGACCTCGGGCTGGCCGTGCACGGCTGGACCTTCCGGGCCGAGAACAGCTTCCTGCCGAACGAGTTCGACAGCAGCTCCGACCCGGCCTCCTTCGGCGACATGGCCGGGCAGATCCAGGCCTTCCTGCGCCTCGGCATGGACGGCTTCTTCACCGACCATCCGGACCTCGGCGTCGCCGCGGTGGCCGCGGTCGCCGCAGTCCCGGAGCCCGAGACCTACGCGCTGATGCTCGGCGGCCTGGGCGTGGTCGCCTGGGTGGCACGCCGGCGCAAGCAGGCGAAGGCCTGATCGTCGGCGCTCGCGATCCCGGGCGCGACCGCGGCGCCCGCCATCACCGGCGGCCGGGTGCGAGCCTGTCTCGTCCCGGCTAGCGCCGCCATGCCTGCAAGCGACGTCGCCCTCTGGATCCTGAGCATCGCCCTCATGGTCGCTGGCGTCGCCGGCGCGGTGCTGCCGGTGCTGCCCGGTGCGGCGCTGGTGCTCGCCGGCACCGTGCTCGGCGCCTGGATCGAGGACTTCCAGCGCGTCGGCGGCTGGACGATCGGCGTCCTCGTCGCCCTGGCGCTGCTCTCCTGGGTCCTCGACTACGTCGCCGGCGTGCTCGGCGCGAAGAAGGTCGGCGCCAGCCGGCAGGCCCTGCTCGGGGCCGCCGTCGGAACGGTCGCCGGGCTGTTCCTCGGCTTCGTCGGCGTGCTGGTCCTGCCCTTCGTCGGCGCCGCGCTCGGCGAGTACCTGGCGCGGCGCGACCACCGCGCGGCCGTGCGCGTCGGCCTCGCCACCGGCGTCGGGCTCGTGGTCGCGCTCGTCGCCAAGGTGGTGATCGCCTTCGTCATGATCGGCATCTTCGTCGTCGCGCTCCTGTTCTGAGCGTCGCGCGATCGATGCCCGGAAGCCTCACTGCGCAGGCGTGCCGCCGACCGTGTCGGCGGCGTTCGCGCCGCGCCGTCCGAGCGGCTTCTCCTCGCCGACCGTGGTGTCGCGTCGGGTCTGCCGCTCCAGCTCGGCATTGACGAGGGCGCCGATCAGCACCGCATAGGCCGACAGCAGGAACCACGCGAGCAGGATCACGACGTAGCCCATCGATCCGTAGGCGCGGTAGACGGTGCCCGAACTCGAGACGTACCACGAGAGCAGCGCCGACCCCGCGCCCCACAGCGCCGTCGCCGCGAACGCACCCCAGCTGACCCACACCCACCGCGGTCGAGCCCGGCTCGGGCCGTAGCGGTAGAGGATCAGGAGCGACAGCCAGAACATCAGGCCGACGGCCGGCCAGCGCGCGTAGAACGCCATGCGCCGCAGCACCGGCGGCCACTCGAGCCCTTGCGCCGCCAGCGGCAGGGCGATCACCACGAAACTGACGACGCAGAACACCGAGATGGCACCGAGCGTCAGGACGAGGGCCTGCCCGACGCGAACCGTGAAGCGGCGCTTCTCGGTCTCGCCATAGACGGCGTTCAGCGCCTGCATGAGCGCCTTCACGCCGAGCGAGGCACCCCAGACGGTGATGAGCGCGCCGCCGACGGCGCCGAGCCCGAGTCGGGAACGGTCCGACTGCGCCAGGCCGCGGATCAGCGTGACGAGCAGCTCGAGCGCCTCGCGCGGCAGCTCGCTCGCGAGGAAGGCGATCTGCCGCGAGATCTGTGCGGGCGTGAAGAGGAGGCCGTAGACGCTGAACAGCGCCGTCAGGGCCGGGAAGGTGGCGAGCAGCGCATAGAAGGCGGCGCCCGCGGCGGTGATCGACAGGTGCTCGTCGACGATGCGGCGCCAGACGCGGAGCAGGACCTGGCGCCAGCCGGCATCCGGGATCTGCCCGGGCCGGACCGCGTCGCGGCCGCCTGCGGGATCCGGCTCGGGCGTGTTCAGGGGAGCAGACGCAGCGTCATCGACGACGTGCGGGCAACGCCCGTGCCTCGTCTCGTCAGGAGCGGGCGCGAGCCCGCGCGGCCACCTGAAGGATTTCCGGACCACGCTCGTCGAGTTGCAAGCCACGGGGATTGGGCAGGAAGGACGCCGTCGGCGCGAGCCCGTTGAACAGCGGCAGCGCCGCGCCGCCGAGGGCCGGCGTCTCGAGGCCGACTTCCGACTTCACGATCCGGATGTGGCGGCCGAGGACGTGGGTCCGGTCGAGGCGCGACCGCAGGCTCTCGATCAGCCGGGAGAGGACGGCGTCGGGCACGATGCCGCCGACGACGATGGCCTGCGGGTTCAGGAGGTTGTCGATGGTGACGCAGGCGGTCGAGAGATGCCCGGCTGCCAGCTCGATCCACGCGCCGAGCCGCTCGACGCGGGCAGCGATCGCCTGCGGGTCGACGCGGCTCGAGCCCTCGGGGCGGCCGTCGAGCGCGTGCTGCGCGGCCGACAGCGACGCGTAGCGCTCGAGGCAGCCGCGGTTGCCGCAGGCGCAGGGGCGCCCGCCCGGCTCGACCACGATGTGGCCGAGCTCGCCGGCGCGCCCGGCGCTGCCGCGGTACGGGTGCCCGGACAGGATCATCCCGCCGCCGACGCCGACGCCGATGTAGATGTAGAAGAAGTCGCGCAGCCGCCTGCCGGCGCCATGGAACTGCTCGCCGACCGCCGCCGCCGTGGCGTCGTTCTCGACCACCACCGGCGTCCCCATCGCTCGCGACAGGAGGTCGACGATGGGCACGTGCTGCCAGGCCGGAACCGAGGTCGGCCCGAACGCGATCGGCACGCCGTTCTCGAACAGCATCGGCATGACGACGCCGGCACCCCAGATCCGCTCCGCGCCGGCACCCTCCTTGCGCGCGAGGCTTGCGGCGAGCCGCTTGACGTGCCCGAGCACCTTGGCGGGCGCCAGCCCCTCGATCTCCATCGCCTCCTGCCGGCGCAGCCCGCCGGTGATGTCGACCAGCACGATGACGAGACGGCGGTGGTCCAGCGAGACGCCGAAGGTGAAGCCGCCGTCGGGATTGAGCGCCAGGTCGACCGCCGGCGCGCCGCGGCCGCCCTGCCGCACCGCCTCCTCGCGCAGCAGCCCCGAGGTCAGCAGCTCGTCGGCGATGTTGGAGATGGTCTGCAGCGACAGGCCCGTCGCCCGGGCGATGGCGCCGCGCGAGAGCGGCCCGTCGAGGCGGATCGCCTCCAGGACGACGCGGCGATTGAAGCCCCGAGCGTGTCCCGGCCCGGCCCCTCTGGACCCGGCCCTCGTCATCGGCAAGACCCCTGTTGCATCGAGCGATTCGCGATGATTTAATCCAAGTGGTTGATTAAATCTCATCAGGCGCAGAAAAGCACTCCCGGGCCCCCGACATGTCTCGCACCGAGGGTCCGCTGAGGATCGGCTTCGTGGGCGCCGGCTTCATGGCGCAGTTCCACCTGCGGGCGCTGCTCGGCGTGCGCAATGCGGTGGTGGCCGGCGTCGTCTCGGCGACGCCGGAGCGTCGCGAAGCCTTCGCGGCGCAGGCGAACCGCGACGGCCTCGGCCCCTGCACCGCCTTCGTCGACCTGGCGGCGATGCTCGCCAGCGACGCCGTCGACGCGATCTGGATCGCCAGCCCCAACCACACCCGGCTCGCCGTGATGCGCGAGATCCATGCGGCGAAGCTCGCCGGCCGGACATCCGTCTACGCGGTCGCCTGCGAGAAGCCGCTGGCGCGGACCCTCGCCGAGGCGCGCGAGATGCTGCACCTCGTCGAGGACGCGGGCCTGCTGCACGGCTACCTCGAGAACCAGCTGTTCTCGACCGCCGTCCAGCGCGGCCGCGACATCGTCTGGCGGCGCGCCGTGCCGAATTCCGGCCGGCCCTACCTCGCCCGCGCCACCGAGGAGCATTCGGGGCCGCACGAGCCCTGGTTCTGGGACGGCGAGCGGCAGGGCGGCGGCGTCCTCTCGGACATGATGTGCCACTCGGTCGAGGTCGCCCGCTTCCTGCTCACGCGCCCCGGCGAGGCGCGCGACGCGATGACGCTGGTCAGCGCCAGCGCCACGGTCTCGACCCTCAAGTGGAAGCGGCCGGAGTACGCGGCGCGGCTCCGCGATCGCACCGGCGGCGAGATCGACTACGCCACGCGCCCGGCCGAGGACTTCGCGCGCGGCCTGCTGACGCTGCGCGATCCCGACGGCCACGAGGCGGTCATCGAGGCCACCACGTCGTGGGCCTACGTCGGGCCGGGCCTGCGCATCACGCTGGAGGTGCTCGGCCCGGAGTACGCGATGGAGTTCAACTCGCTGTCGACGGGGCTCAAGGTGTTCCTGTCGCGCGAGGTGACCGGCCACGCCGGAGAGGACCTGGTCGAGAAGCAGAACGCCGAGCAGGGCCTGATGCCGGTGCTCGACGACGAGCCCGGCATCTACGGCTACACGCTCGAGAACCGCCACTTCGTCGACGCCTTCCGCGCCGGCCGCATGCCCGACGAGACCTTCGTCGACGGCGTCGCCGTCGTCGAGATGCTGATGGCGCTGTACCGCTCGGCCGAGCTCGGCCGCACGATCGCCCTGCCCGACGCGGACCTCGAGACCTACGTTCCCCCAGTCGCGCGACCGCGCCCCGCCTGACCGCGGCGCTCACGACCTCACGACGCATCGACCCTGCAGCAGGAGAACCGCATGAACAGCTTGACGAGACGTTCGGTATTGGGCGCCCTGGCCGCCGTCGGCCTGGCCCCAGCGGCGCGCGCCCAGGCGCCGGTGACGCTGAAGATCGCCTACCCGGCCTGGGACACGAGCGCACAGCAGGCGGCGGTGACGGGCATCTTCTCCGAGTACGAGAAGCAGAACCCGAACGTCAAGATCGAGGTCCTGTCGCTGCCCTTCCCGGTGCTGCGGCAGCGCCTCGTCGTCGCCGCCCGCGCCGGCGATCCGCCCGACATCGCCTATGTCGACGGACGCTGGGTGCCGGAGATGGCGGCCCCGGGCCTGCTCACCGACATCACCGCCAACGTCGCGAAGCTCGACCGCTCCGACTGGTTCGCCGAGCCCTGGAAAGGCGCGACGCTCGGCAACCGCGTCTTCGCCGTGCCGGACCGCATCGACCCGTGGCTCGTCTACTACAACACCGAGCTGTTCCAGAAGGCCGGCATCACGACCTTCCCGAAGACCATGGAGCAGCTCGCCGAGGCGGCCGTCAAGCTCACCGGCGACGGCGTCTACGGCTGGGGCCTGATCGGCGCCAAGGATCCGAGCCTCATCAGCCGCTACATCAACTTCCTCTACGCCTTCCACGGCGACCTGCTGACGCCCGACGGCAAGAAGTCGGCCTTCGCGCAGCCCAACTCGGTGGCGGCGCTGCGCTTCTATACCGACCTGCTCGTCAAGCACAAGGCGGCGCAGCCGTCGGCGATGGCCAACGGCCTCAACGACGTGAACCAGCTGTTCATGACCGGCCGCGTCGCCATGATCATCGACGGGCCGTGGCGGCAAGGGTCGCTGCGCGAGCAGGCGCCGAACCTGAAGTGGGCCGTCGCGCAGCTGCCGCCGGCGGCCGGCAAGACGCCGCGCTACCTCACGTCCTCCTGGTACTACACGCTGTTCAAGGGCGGCAAGAACCCCGACGCGGCGTTCCGCTTCGTCGAGTTCCTGCTCCGGCCGGAGAACATGGCCAAGAGCGTCGTCACCCTGCCGGCGCGCAAGTCGGCCGCCGCCGACCCGCGCTTCGCCACCGTGCAGTACAAGCCCTGGGTCGAGGCGATCCCGAACGCAATCCCGTTCACCTCGACCGACAAGTTCACCGAGATCGCCGACGTCGTCGGCGACGCCGTTCAGCAGGTCCTCGGCGGCCGCGCCGACGCCGAGAAGGCGGCCGCGGAGGCGAGCCGCAGGATCGACGCGATCGTCGCCTGATGGCGTCGTCGGATACGACAAGGGCGGGCCCGTGAGCGTCGCCCCCGTCCGCGTTGCCATGCTGGGCACCGGCTTCATCGCCGGCTTCCGGGCCCAGGTGTACGCGCGGCTGCAGGGCGTCGACGTTGTCTCCGTGCTCGGCCGCAGCGACGAGAAGACGACGGCCTTCGCGCGCAGCGCCGGCATTCGGCATGCCGCGACGAGCTGGGACCAGCTCATGAGCGGCCCGGCCTTCGACGCCGTCGACCTCTGCCTGCCCAACCACCGGCATCTCGAGTACGGCCTGCTCGCGGCGGCGGCCGGCAAGCACATCCTCTGCGAGAAGCCGCTCGGCATGAACGAGGCCGAGGCGCGGCAGATGCTGGCGGCGGTCGAGAAGGCGCGCGTGCTCCACGCCTACGGCGAGAACATGATCCACGCGCCGGACTTCCGCGAGATCCTCGACATCGTCGCCGCCGGCACCATCGGCAAGCCCTTGTGGGTGCGCGGCCGCGAGGCGCACTTCGGTCCGCACTCGCCCTGGTTCTGGAAGAAGGCGGAGTCCGGCGGCGGCGCCCTGATCGACATGGGCTGCCACATCATCGCCGTCTTCAACCAGCTGCTCGGCGAGAGCCCGACCTCGGTGCTCTGCCACGCGCCGACGCTGCACCACGACACCGACTGCGACGACATCGCCATCGCCCTGCTGCGCTATCCCGGCGGCACGCTCGGCCAGTGCGAGGCCTCCTGGATCCAGCGCGGCGGCATGCAGGTGACGCTCGAGATCTCCGGCTCCGAAGGGATGGTCACCTACGACCGCTCCGGCCTCTCGCAGCCGATCAAGGTGTTCGCGCGCAACCAGGTGCAGCGCTACTTCTCCGAGAAGGTCGAGCACGACCGCGGCTGGCTGTTCCCCACCGTCGACGAGTACTGGCGCTACGGCTACTACGACCAGATCCGCCACTTCGTCGACTGCGTCCGCACCGGCACCGCGCCCAAGGTGAGCTTCGCCGACGGCGTCGTCGTCAACCGCATCATGGACGCCGCCTACGTCTCGGCGCAAACCGGCAGCTGGCAGGCGATCGGGAGCTGAAGGCGCATGGCGGCGAGCCCGACAGCGCGCGGCTACCTGTTCGCGACCCCGCTCGTCGTCGTGCTCGCGGCGGCGGTGATCCTGCCGGCGCTCTACAACACCGGCCTCGCCTTCTTCCGCTACGACGCCATGCGCGACGCCTGGAGCTTCGCCGGCATGCGCAACTTCAGCCGCCTGTTCGCGCAGGACGCGTTCTGGAATTCCACCGCCGTGACCCTCCTCTGGGTCGTCGGCAACGTCGCCCTGCAGCTCGTCGTCGGCATGGCGGTGGCGCTGGCCCTCAACGCCGTGCTGCGCCTGCGCGCGTTCTACAGCGCCGTCGTCATGGTGCCGTGGGTCTCCTCCTTCGTCGTCGTCGCAGTGGTGTTCCTCTGGCTCTACCACCCGCAGCTCGGCGTGCTGAACGACATGCTGCTGCGGCTCGGCCTCGTCGAGCGCCCGGTCGGCTGGCTCGCCTCGCCGGGCATGGCGCAGTTCTCGCTCATCCTCGCCAACACCTGGAAGTTCTTCCCCCTGGTAGCGATCACCCTCTTCACCGGCCTGCAGGCCATCCCGCGCGACCTGATCGAAGCGTCGCTGGTCGACGGCGCCACCCGCTTCGAGACCCTGCGCTACGTCGTCATGCCGCTGATGGCGCCGTCGATCGCCACCGCGGTCCTGCTCTCGGCCATCTGGGCCTTCAACGCCTTCACGCTGGCGATCATCATGACCGGCGGCGGGCCGCTGCGCGCGACCGAGGTGATGGGCCTCTACATCTACAAGGTCGCCTTCGACGGGTTCGATTTCGGCATGGCGGCGGCGGCCTCGATGCTGCTCTTCGTGGCGATCCTGATCGTCACCGTCGTCTACCTCCGGATCGCCGATCCGGCGCGCGGCGCGAGGGCCTGAGCATGCTGCGATCGAGACGCCCGATCCAGCTCCTGGCCCATGCGGTGCTGGTCGCGACCACCGTCTTCGTGCTGTTCCCGTACGCCTGGATGCTGATGACGAGCATCAAGCCGATCGCCGACGTCGTCGCCTGGCCGGTGCGCTGGCTGCCGCGCGTCGTCACGCTCGAGAACTACGCGGCGATCCTCGGCGACGCCCGCTTCCTGCGCTCGCTCGTCAACAGCGCCGCGGTCTCGATTGCCGTGACGGCCATCAGCCTCGTCCTCTCGGTGCCGGCGGCGTACGGGCTGACGCGCCTCGTGCGCGGCGGCGGGCGGCCGATGCTGATCGGCATCCTGGCGTCGCAGTTCTTTCCGCCGATGGTCTTCTTCGTGCCCTTCTACATCATGCTGCAGTCGGTCGGCCTGCTGAACACGCTGACCGGCCTGACCTTCGCCTACCTGTCGGTGACCCTGCCGATCTGCACCTGGATGGTGGCGACCTCGCTGCGCGACATCCCGGTCGAGATCGAGGAGGCGGCCCGCATCGACGGCTGCGGCGACCTGCGCATCATCCGCAGCATCATCCTGCCGATCGCGGCGCCCGGCATCGTCACCGCCGGCATCTTCGCCTTCGTCCTCTCGTGGCAGGAGTACATCTTCGCCCTGCTCTACACCACGTCGGAGCGGGCGCAGACGGCGCCGGTCCTGATGTACTACCTGCTCGGCCAGCACCAGATCGACTACGCACGGCTGATGGCGGCGGCCGTGCTCCTCTCGATCCCCATCGCCGTGCCCTTCGCCTTCATCCAGCGCACCTACCGCAGCGGCATGACCGAGGGCGGCATCAAGGGCTGACGACGATGACGATCCCGGGCTTCATCCGCGAGCAGCCGGCAGCGATCGATCGCTGCCTCGAGGCGGGCCGCGCCTTCGCATCGGCGTGGCAGCCCGGCGCCTTCGACGGCATCGCGCTGGTCGGCTCCGGCTCGTCGTTCAACGCCCTGCAGGTCGCCCGGGCGAGCTTCCTCGCCGCCCGGCGCGGCGTCGTCGGCGTGCACGAGCCGGAGGACTTCGTCGCCGAGATGGCGCACTTCACGGCGCGGCCGCTGGTCGTCGTGCTGTCGCAGAGCGGCGCGAGCGCGACCTCGATCGAGGCCGCGCGCGCGGCCGTGGCCGCCGGCTTGCCGACGCTGGCGATCACCGCCTCCAGCGATGCGCCGCTGGCTTCGTGCGGCGCGCGGGTGCTGCACCTGCCGGTCGGCGACGAGCCGGTGGGGCCGAAGACCAAGGGCTTCACCGGCTCGCTGGCGATGCTGTTCGCCGTCGCCGAGGCGCTGGGTGGGCCCGCCGCCGGGGCGATGACCGGCGCCGTGCTCGCCGCGCTGGTCGAGCCGGCGCGCGAGGCGGCGGCGGCGCTCGTGCCGTCGCTGGCCACCGTCGATGCCATCGTGGTCGCCGGGCGCCGCGCCCAGCACGGCATCGCCCTCGAGGCGTCGCTGAAGATCGCCGAGATGTCGGGCGTGCCGAGCGCCGCCTTTCCGACCGAGGAGCTCCTGCACGGCCGGCTGCACGGCCTGACGCCGCAGTCGATCGCCTTCGTCATCGCCGAGGGCGAGGGCGAGATCGCCGAGGCCGAGCGCGCGGGCGCGGCGATGGCGCGGCGCGGCTGCCGCGTGCTGATCGTCGATCCGTCGGGCGGCCACTGGCCGGCCGGGCTCGTCATGCCGGCGTCGCCCTGGAGCTCGCTCGCCCTCGTCCTGCCGTTCCAGTGGCTGGCGGTGCTCCTCGCCGAGGCGCGCGGGCTCGATCCGCACGTCATGCGTCACGGCAGCCTCTCCCGCGAGCTCGCCATCAAGACCAACGTCGAGCCATGATTTCGTCGCCCGCGGTCGCCGTCGGCATCGACGTCGGCGGCACCACGATCAAGATGGGGCTCGTCGACGAGGACGGATGCGTGCTCGCGCGCCGGCGCATCCCTTACGCGTCGATGCCGGCGTTCGATGCGCTGGCCGATGCCTTGGCCAGCGAGACGAAGGCGATGGCGCAGGACGCCGGCCGGCCCGCCCGCTGCATCGGCGTGGCCGCGCCGGGGCACGCGCAGGCCGGCGACGGGCTGATGGTCGACGGCACCGCCAACGTGCCGCTGCTGCGCAACCGCTCGCTCGCGGCGGCCCTGCGCGAGCGCACCGGGCTTCCGGTGGCGACCACCAACGACGGCATCGCGGCGGCGCTCGGCGAGCTGCACCACGGCGCGGGCCGCGGCCTGGAGCGTTTCCTCGTCGTGACCTTCGGCACCGGCGTCGGCGGCGGCGTCGTGGTCGCTGGCCGCGTCGTCGTTGGCGCCGAAGGCGAGCCGCCCGAGATCGGCGCGATGGTGGTCGACGACAGCGGGAACGGACCGCGCACGCTGGAGGACTTCGCCTCTGCGGCCGGCTTCGCCGACGCGTACCGGCGCGCCGGCGGCCAGCAGCGGCTGCGCCCGGAGGAGATCTTCGCCGCGGCGGCGGCAGGCGACCCGGCGGCCGGCCGTGCCATCGAGGAGACCTGCCGGCGCATCGCCCAGGCCTTCGGCACGCTGATCAACGCGCTCAACCTGCAGGCGTGCCTGGTCGGGGGCGGGATCGCCGAAGCCGGCGACGCGCTGCTGGCGCCGCTGCGCCGGCACCTGCCCGACTTCACGTGGCCCTACCTGCTGGCGCGCACCCGGGTGGAGCGGGCCGCGACCGGCGCCGACGCCGGCCTGCTCGGCGCGGCGGCCGCGGCGCTGCGATCGCCGACGCTCGGCTGAGCGTCTGGCGCCGATGACCCTGCACCCGGCAAGCCTCGTCCGGGCCGGCGCTCGGCTTCCGGTTTGCCGAGCGGCGGTGCCCCCGTTCATCGAGCACGCATGCCTTTGCTCAGCCGTCCTTCTCTCGCCGCAGCCGCGATGGCCGTCCTGCCCTGGCTGTCGGGCTGCTCGCCGACCGGCGGCGAGGGCCTGCCCCGCGGCGGCGCGACGGCGGCAGCGCGCACGCCCGCCGCACCGGCGCCCCTGCTCGCCGCGGCCCGTCCGCTCACCGGCAGCGACCGCGATCACGACACGCTCGTCGCCGCCGGCGCGGGCGCAACCCGGATGCTGCTGGGCGAGTCGACGCACGGCACGCACGAGTTCTATCGCGAGCGGGCGCGCATCACCGAACGCCTGGTCCGCGAAGCCGGTTTCCTCGCGGTCCTGATCGAAGGCGACTGGAGCTCGACCTGGAACGTCAACCGCTACGTGCGCGGCGACGGCCCGCATCGCTCCGCGGAGGAAGCGCTCGCCGGCTACACCGAGTTCCCGCAGTGGATGTGGGGAAACACGGACTTCCGCGACTTCGTCGAGCGGCTGCGCACGCTCAACCTGGCACGCGCGCCTCGCGATCGCGTCGGCGTCTACGGCATGGACGTGTACGACCTGTTCGATGCCGCCGACGCGGTGCTCGGGTACCTGGGCACCGCCGACCGCGAGGCGGCCGCTCGCGCGCAGCGGCACTACGAGTGCTTCGCCGCGCACCGCCCGAGCCCGCACTCGTACGGACAGGCGACCCTGAACCCGTCGCGCTCCTGCGAGGCCGCTGCCGCCGCAGTGCGCGAGGAGGTCGGCCGGCTGCCGCCGCCGACCGGCATCGCCGAGGCGGAGCTGCATTTCGCCGCCGTCCGCGCCGCTGCCTCGGTCGCGGTGGCGGAGGCGTACTTCCGTGCCGTCTACGCCGGCGGCCCGGCCTGGAACCTGCGCGACCGGCAGATGGCGGTCAACGTCGACGAGACGGCGGCGCACGTGGCGAGCGCATCGGGCCGGCCCGGCAAGGTCGTGGTGTGGAGCCACAACACGCACAGCGGCGACGCGCGGGCGACGCAGGCCGCCGAGCGCGGCGAGCTCAATCTCGGCCAGCTGATGCGCGAGCGGCACGGCGCGGCCGCGTTCCTCGTCGGCTTCTTCACCTACGCCGGCCAGGTCATGGCCGCGCCGGAGTGGGACAGCCCCGGCCGCGTCTACGACATGCGGCCGGCGCGCCCGGAAAGTCATGCCGCCTTCTTCAGGAGCAGCGGGATGCCCGCGTTGTCGGTGACGCTGCGGGGCGATGTCGAACTGGCCGAGACGCTGCGCGAGCCGCGGCCGCAGCGAGCCGTGGGCGTGGTCTACGCGCCGCACGCGGAGCGGACGGCGCACTACTTCGAAGCCCGCCTGGCGGCGCAGTTCGACGCCGCCGTCTATCTCGAGACCACCGGCCCGCTCCGCCCGCTGCCGCGCTAGCCTGTCGCGATGAAGATCGCGACCTTCAACGTCAACGGCGTCAAGGGCCGGCTGCCGCGCCTGCTCGAGTGGCTCGCCGAGACGCGGCCCGACGTCGCCTGCCTGCAGGAGATCAAGACCGGCGACGCCACCTTCCCCATCGCGGCCGTCCAGGCTGCCGGCTACGGCGCGGTCTGGCACGGGCAGCCGAGCCACCACGGCGTCGCCCTCCTGGCGCGCGGGGCGACGCCGGTCGAGGTGCGGCGCGGCCTGTCCGGCGACGACGCCGATGCGCAGGCTCGCTATCTGGAGGCGGATGTCGCCGGCCTGCGCGTGGCGTCGGTGTACCTGCCGAACGGCAACCCGCAGCCGGGTCCGAGGTTCGACTACAAGCTCGCCTGGTTCGAGCGCCTGATCGGCCATGCGCAGACGCTGATCGATGCCGGGGGCCCGGTCGTGCTCGCCGGCGACTTCAACGTCGTGCCGACGAAGGCCGACATCTACAACGCCTGGGCCTGGCGCTTCGACGCCGTGCTGCAGCCGGAGAGCCAGGCCGCCTACCGCCGCCTTCTCGCGCAGGGATGGATCGACGCGACCCGCCACCTGCACCCCGACGAGCGCGTCTACACCTTCTGGGTCAACGAGGCGGCGTTTCGTCGCAACGCCGGCTTTCGGATGGACTTCCTGCTCCTGAGTCCCACGCTCGGCGAGCGACTGCGGCGCACCGAGGTCGACCGCGAGCAGCGCGGCCGCGAGAAGCCGAGCGACCACGCGCCGGTGTGGATCGAGCTGGCCGACGCCGCCGACGCGCCGTGATGGGGAGCTACAGCGACATCGACGACCGCTCGGCCATCGCCGCCCGCCAGCGCTGCAGCTCGGGGTGCTGCTCGCCCGGCTTGACGCGAACGACGCGCGCGAAGTCGACCGCCACCACGGCCGTGATGTCGGCGATGCTGAAGCGGTCGGCGGCGACGAAGTTGCGGCCGGCCAGGCGCTCGTTGAGATCGGCGAAGAAGCGCTGCAGGCGGGCAAGGCCGCGCTGCGCCAGCTCCGGGATCTGCGCGTAGTTCACCGGCCCCGGCAAGGCGCGGTCGGCCATCGCCGGCGCGCTGTTGCGCATCGACTCGGCGATCGCCAGCAGGCCCTCGAACTCGACGCGCCAGTTCCAGCTCGCGATCTCGGCCTTCTCGGCCGGCGTGCTGCCGAGCAGGGCCGGCTCGGGAAAGCGCGCCTCGAGGTACGCCGCGATGGCGGCGTTGTCGGTGAGCAGCAGGCCGTCGTCGGTGCGCAGCGCCGGCACCGTGCCGTGCGGGTTGATGCGCCGGTAGGCGGCGCCGAGCTGCTCGCCCGCGCGCAGGTCGACCTGCACCGTCTCGTGGCGCAGGCCCTTCTCGGCGAGCAGGATGCGGGCGCGGCGCGGGCTCGGCGCCGTGCTGCAGTCGTAGAGGGTCATCGTCGTCATGGTGCGGCTCCCGGCGGCAGCTTGTCCTCGGTCCGGGTCTCGAAGTCGCTCGCCTCGTGGCGCTCGTGCAGCTGGCTCGACGGCTGCCCCCAGGTGCGGTTGACCATGCGGCCTCGCCTCACCGCCGGCCGCTTGGCGATCGTGTCGGTCCAGCGCAGCACGTTGCTGTACTCGTGCACCTGCAGGAACTCGCCGGCCTCGTAGAGCTGACCCTTCACGAGCGTCCCGTACCACGGCCAGACCGCCATGTCGGCGACGGTGTACGCGTCGCCGGCGAGGTACGCGCTCTCGGCCAGGCGGCGATCGAGCACGTCGAGCTGGCGCTTGACCTCCATCGCGTAGCGGTCGATGGCGTACTCGATCTTGCTCGGCGCGTAGGCATAGAAATGGCCAAAGCCGCCGCCGAGGAAAGGTGCGCTGCCCATTTGCCAGAACAGCCACGACAGGCACTCGGCACGCGCCGCTCCGCCGGCCGGCAGGAACGCGCCGCCGAACTTCTCGGCCAGGTGGAGCAGGATCGCGCCGGACTCGAAGACGCGCACCGGCTCCGGCCCGCTGCGATCGAGGAGGGCCGGGATCTTCGAGTTCGGGTTGACGGCGACGAAGCCGCTGCCGAACTGCTCGCCGGCGTCGATGCGGACCAGCCAGGCGTCGTACTCCGCGCCGGCATGGCCGAGGGCGAGCAGCTCCTCGAGCATCACCGTGACCTTGACGCCGTTCGGCGTGGCCAGCGAATAGAGCTGCAGCGGATGACGGCCGACGGGAAGCTCGCGCTCGTGCGTGGGCCCGGCGACAGGGCGGTTGATGGCCGCGAAGCGGCCGCCGTTCTCCTTGTCCCAGGTCCAGATCGGCGGCGGCACGTACGTATCGTCCATGAGCCATTCTGTGCCTACGGGAAAGCACCGACCGGCCCGGCTTGTGTTCGCACTGCCCGCTCGGCGCCGCCCGAGGTCGAGTACGTCGTCGGCCATTGCGGCGCGCGGCTGGCGCTCGTCGAGGACGAGCTGCTCGGGCATGTGCCCGCCGGGCTCGCGGCCATCGCGGCGTCGGCCCTCGACGCGCTCGACGCAGCACCGCCCGCGGTGCCTGCGGTCGACGAGGAGGACACCGCCGTGATCCTCTACACCTCCGGCACGACCGGCCGGCCGAAGGGCGCGATGCTGGCCCACTTCAACATCGTCCATTCGGCCCTGCACTTCGAGCTGGCGATGGCACTCGGGCCTACTGACCGCAGCATCGTCGCCGTGCCGCTCAGCCACGTCACCGGCCTCGTCGCCCAGCTCTGGACGATGGTCCGCGTGGCCGGGGGACTCGTCCTCCTGTCGGCATTCAAGGCCGGCGACTACCTGCGCCTGGCCGAGCGCGAGCGCATCACGCACACCATCCTCGTGCCGTCGATGTACCAGCTGTGCCTGCTGCAGGAGGACATGGCCGCGTTCGACCTCTCGGCCTGGCGCGTCGGCGGCTTCGGCGGCGCGCCGATGGCGCCGGCGACGATCGCCGCCCTCGCCGAGGCCGTGCCGTCGCTCGGCCTCGTCAACTGCTACGGGGCGACGGAGACGACGTCGCCGGCGACCATCATGCCGCCCGGCCACACGGTGCAAAAGCCCGACTCGGTCGGCGTCGCCGTCGCCTGCGGCGAGCTCATGATCGCCGACGCCGACGGCCGCACGCTGCCGCCGGGCACGCCCGGCGAGGTGTGGATCCGCGGCCCGATGGTGGTCGGCGGCTACTGGGCCGATGCGGCCGCGACCTCGCTTGCCTTCACCGAAGGCTGGTGGCACTCTGGCGATCTCGGCCGGCTCGACGCCGCCGGCTACCTGCACATCCTCGACCGCATCAAGGACCTCATCAACCGGGGCGGCTACAAGGTGTTCACGAGCGAGGTCGAGGCGGTGCTGCTGCAGCACCCGCAGGTCGTCGAGGCGGCGGTCGTCGGCTACGCGTGCCCGGTGCTCGGCGAGCGCGTGCGCGCCTTCGCGTGCCTGCGCGAGCCCCTCGAGGCGAGCGAGCTGAAGGCCTACTGCGCCGCCCGCCTCGCCGACTACAAGGTGCCCGAGCGGTGGTCGCTCGGGCACGCGCCCTTGCCGCGCAACGCGAACGGCAAGCTGCTGAAGAAGGCGCTTCGCGAACGCCCCCTGGAGGAGACCGACCCATGAACCCGATCCGCCACCTGATCGTCGCCGCCGCCCTCGTCGGCGCCGCCGACGCGGCCTGGAGCCAGGCCTACGAGAGCTGCTACAAGTCCCGCTACGGCGCCGACGACCAGGTCGGCGCACTGAACACGCTGTCACCGCAGAAGACGCTCGAGGCCGTCAGGCTCGTCAAGCAGGGCAAGGCCATGCGCATGGGCATCGAGACGAACAGCAGGACGCCGGCCTTTCCGCCGCGCAGCTTCAGCATCACCGTCCTGACCCCGGGCCAGGAGTACGGCCGCTCGCTCGGCGAGACCAAGACCAACTACCACGACGACATCATCGCCGGCTGGGTCGGCATCGGCAGCCAGCTCGACGGGCTCGGCCACATCGGCATCGACGGCACCTACTACAACTGCAGCAAGGGCGCCGACGTCCTCGCCACCGGCGGCCTGAAGAAGTTCGGCATCGAGACGGTGCCGGCGATCGCCACGCGCGGCGTCATCCTCGACATGGTCGCCCTCACCGGCAAGGACCCGGTGCCCGAGGGCACGGCGTTCAACCGGCGCGAGATCGACGCCGCGCTGGCGCGCCAGGGCAACATGAAGATCGGCCGCGGCGACGTCGTCATCTTCCGCACCGGCTGGACCCAGCTCATCGGCAAGGACGACAAGCGCTACGGCAGCGTCGAGCCCGGGCTCGGGGTCGAGGGCGCCCACTACCTGGCCTCGCTCGGCGTCGCCATGGTCGGCGCCGACACCTGGGGGCTGGAGGTCCTGCCGTTCGAGAAGCCGACGCAGATCTTTCACGTGCACCAGATCCTGCTTGCGCAGCACGGCATCTTCATCCTCGAGAACGTCGTCTCCGACCAGGCGGTGCGGGACGGCGCCTACGAGGGGCTCTTCACGCTCGGCCCGTCTCGGGTGACGGGTGCGGTGCAGGCGATCGTCAATCCGATCTTCCTGTACTGAGCGCGACCGAATCGTGAGGCTGCAGCGCAGCGGCCGCGCGTACCCGCGGTTCGCGCGAACGGCCGACGCCCGCCGGTAGACTGCGGCGGGTCCTGCGGCCACCACCGACGTCGGCGGTCGGCGCCGCGGTCGATGGATCTTCCTTGCTCTCGGAACAGGGGCGCAAATGATTCGAGGCGGGCGCAAAACCGGAGCGCCCGGCGCCGGCCGGGCGGCAGACCGCTGGCTGGCGGCAAGCCTGCGGGTGGCCGAGCAGCGCGATGCGGGGGCGATCCGGCGCGCCCTCGTCGCCGAGGCCGCCCGTCTCCTCGGCGCACGCGCCGTGCTGCTGACGCTGGCCGGGCGCGACGCTCCGGCGCTCGCCGCGGCGCGCGTGCCGCGCGGCGACGACGCCGAGGCGCTGCGGCAGCTCGTCGCGCCCTGGCTCGACGAGGCCGCATGCACCCGCGCCGAGCGCCTTCGGCACGGTCCGGCCGACGCCCACGTGCAGGCGCAGCGCTCGTGCCTGGTCGCTCCCCTCGTCGCCGGCGACGACGTGCTCGGCGTTCTCTACGCCGACATCGACGGCGCCGCCGGCCGCTTCGAGGCGGCCGACCTCGCCGCTGCCGCCATGCTGGCGCGCCACGCCGCCCGGGCGCTGGCACAGCTGAAGCGCGAGAGCGCCGGGCGGCGCGAGCTCGATCGGCGCGACGCCGAGCTGGCGGTCATCCACAGCATCCACCAGGGCCTCGCCGCCGAGCTCAGCTTCCAGGGCATCGTCGACCTCGTCGGCGACAAGCTGCGCGAGGTGCTGCGGACCGGCGACATCGGCGTGCGCTGGTTCGACCCCGAGACGAACCTGATCCACTTCCTCTACGAGTACGAGCACGGCCGGCGCATCCACGTCGAGCCGCTGCCGCGCGTCCCGGGCGGGCCGAGCGCGGAGATGGAGCGCACGCGGCGCCCGGTGGTCCTGAACACCCAGGCGGAGCGCGTCGCCGCCGGCATCCGCGACATCCCCGGCACCGATCCGTCGCTCTCGGTCGTCTTCGTTCCGATCCTCGGCCGCGATCGCCTGCTCGGCACGATCGTCCTCGAGAACTACGAGCGCGAGCACGCGTACGGCGAGGCCGACGTCCGGCTGCTCGGCAATGCCGCCGGCGAGATGGGCACCGCGCTCGAGAACGCGCGGCTGTTCGACGAGACCCAGCGCCTGCTGAAGGAGACCGAGCGCCGCGGCAGCGAGGTCGAGCAGCACGCCCGCGAGCTGAAGGAGTCGCTCGACTACCAGACGGCGATCAGCGACGTGCTGCGGGTCATCAGCCAGTCGCCCACCGAGGTGGCGCCGGTGTTCGAGGCCATCCTCGGCTGCGCGACGCGCCTGTTCGGCAGCGCCGTGGCGGCGATCTATCGCTACGACGGGCGCCTCGTCAACCTCGTCGCCACGCGCAACTGGCCGGCCGACGCCGCGGCGCTGGCGCAGTCGTTCTATCCGGCCCCTGCCGATCGGGCCCAGCTCGCCGGGCGCGTCGTCCTGTCAGGGCAAGTCCAGTCGGTCGACGACGCGCTCACGGATCCGCGCTACGACCACCGGCTCGCCGCGGCGGGGTCGTGGCGCCGCGTCATGGGCGCGCCGATGCTGAAGGATGGTGTGCCGGTGGGCGCGATCCTCGTCGGCTGGCCCGACGCCGGCCGGACGCCGCAGCGCCAGATCGACCTGATCAGGACCTTCGCCGACCAGGCCGTGATCGCGATCGAGAACGTCCGCCTGCTCAACGAGACGAAGGAGGCGCTCGAGCGGCAGACGGCGACGGCGGAGATCCTGCGCGTGATCAGCTCGTCGGTCACCGACTCGCAGCCCGTCTTCGAGGCGATCGTCGCGAGCTGCCAGCGGCTGTTCGGGGGGCTCGCGGTCAACCTGCTGCTGGTCAGCGACGGCACGCTCGAGCGCGTCGCGGTGGCGAGCAACGGGACGATCCGCCGCGACATGGGAATCGACAGCTGGCCGCTCGACGGCGCCAGCGTGTCGGGCCAGGCGGTGCTGACCGCGAGCGTCGTCGTCGTGCCCGACCGCGAAGACGTGTACGAACGCTACCCGAGGACGCGGGAGCTCGCCCCGCTCATCGGCTGGCGCTCCGGCATGTTCGTTCCGCTGCTGCGGGATGCAAAGGCCATCGGCTGCCTCGGCATCCTTCGCGCCGTCACCGGCGGCTTCGACGACAGGGACATTGCGCTCGCCCGCACCTTTGCCGACCAGGCGGTGATCGCGATCGAGAACGCGCGCCTGTTCAACGAGACGAAGGAAGCGCTCGAGCGCCAGACGGCCACCTCGGAGGTGCTCAAGGTCATGAGCCGGTCGCCTTCGGACGTCCAGCCGGTCCTCGACATCGTCGCCGAGCGGGCCGCGCTGCTCTGCCGTGCCGAAGGCGGGCGGGTGTGGCTCGCGGCCGGCGGGAAGCTGCACGCCAACGCGATGACCGGCTACGGCGCCGAGCACGGCCGAGACGCGCTCGGCAACGAGCTCGTCCTGCGACCCACCTCCGTCGTCGGCCGCGCCTTCCTCGAGCGCCGGGCGCTGCACGTGGAAGACGTCGTCCCGCTGCTGGACACCGAGTTCCCGGACGTCCGCGAGCTCCAGGCCCGGGCCGGCTTCCGCACGGTGCTGGCCGTGCCGATGATCCGCGAGGGCCAGTCGATCGGCGTGATCGCCCTGCTGCGCAACGACGTGCGGCCGTTCTCCCCCGCGGAGATCGGCCTCGTCCAGACCTTCGCCGACCAGGCGGTGATCGCGATCGAGAACGTGCGGCTTTTCAAGGAGACGCAGGAGGCGCTGGCGCACCAGACGGCGACGGCCGACATCCTGCGCGTCATCAGCGAATCGCCGACCGACGTGCAGCCGGTGTTCGAGGCCATCGTGAGCAGCGGCGTGCGCCTGTTCGAGGGCGCCGCGATCGCCGTCAGCCGGGCGGTGGGCGACGAGGTGCAGTGCGTGGCGATCGCCGAGGACGATCCCGACCGCGCGGCGCGCGGGCGCAGCGTCTTCCCCTTTCCGCTGTCGCGCGACTACATCCACGGCGCCGCGCTTCTCGACTGCAAGGTCGTCGACATCGCCGACGTGCTGGAAGCAGGTGGGCAGTACGAGGCAGGCAAGCGCAACATGGCGCCGAGCGGCTACCGCGCCATCACCGTCGTGCCCATGGTTCGCGAAGGCGCGGCCATCGGCGGCATCGCCGTCGTTCGCACCGCGCCCGGCCCGCTCGCCGACAAGCAGCTCGCGTTGCTCCAGACCTTTGCCGACCAGGCGGTGATCGCCATCGAGAACGTGCGCCTGTTCAACGAGACGCAGGAGGCGCTTGCGCACCAGACCGCGACGGCCGAGATCCTGCGCGTCATCAGCGAGTCGCCCACAGACGTGCAGCCGGTGTTCGAGGCCATCGTGAACAGCGGCGTGCGCCTGTTCGAGGGCGCCGCGGTCGCGGTGAGCCGGCCGCTCGGCGACCAGGTGCATTGCGTCGCCATCGCCGAGGACGATCCGGTGCGCGCGCTGGGCTGGCGCAATGTCTTCCCCGTCCCCTTGTCGCCGGAGTACGTCCACGGCGCCGCCTTGCTCGAGTGCAGGGTGATCGACATCGCGGACGTGCGGGACGAAGGCGGCCCGTTCGACTCCGGCAAGCGCCGGATGGCCACGTCCGGCTATCGCGCCATGACCGTGCTGCCGATGGTTCGCGACGCGGTCGCGATCGGCGCGATAGCGGTGGTCCGCACGACGCCCGGCCTCCTCGAGGACAAGCAGCTCGCCCTGCTCCAGACCTTCGCCGACCAGGCGGTGATCGCGATCGAGAACGTACGCCTGTTCAACGAGACGAAGGAAGCGCTCGAGCAGCAGACGGCCACCGCGGAAGTGCTGCAGGTCATCAGCAGCTCGGTGGCCGATGCAGCGCCAGTGTTCGACAAGATCCTTCTGGCTTGCGAGCGGCTTTTCAACGGCACGCAGTTGATGGTGCTTCTGGCTGAAGACAAGCAGCTGAAGTTGGCAGCGCTGCATGGCTCCGACGCCAAACGTGTCGAGCGCGCCCGCGCGATTCATCCGCGCCCACTCGCCGGCACTGCCACCGAACTAGCTATCCAAGAGCGCCGTCTGCTGACTTTCGGCGACGTGTTGAACGATCCCGATGTACCAATTGGGCTGCGGCACGCCGCGACGCAGTTCGGCGAGAACTACTCGATCGCGGTCGCCCCCATGCTGTGGGAGAGCGGCGCGATCGGATCGATCGTGGTGAGTCGATCGGAGCTCAGGCCCTTCGACGATAAGGAGCAGCGCCTGCTGCGCACGTTCGCCGACCAGGCCGTGATCGCGATCCAGAACGCGCGCATGTTCAACGAGACGAAAGAGGCGCTCGAGCAGCAGACCGCGACGGCAGAGGTGCTGCAGGTGATCAGCAGCTCAGTGTCCGACACGGCGCCGGTGTTCGACAAGATCCTGGAGTGTTGCGAGCGCCTGTTCACGGCCGGCTCGTTCACGTTGATGGTGGTCACCGCCGAGAACAAACTCGATATCGCCCGAGTTCGCTTCACCGCCAGCGGTCTTGCCGAGATTGGCGCGCCCGCTGCCTCGACGATCGAAGCCATGCTCCGAGCCGCCTATCCGATTCCGCTGGAGAACACGGCCGTCTCCCAGGCGTTCGACGCAGGTGGGATCATCGAATACCGGGACGTGCTGAACGATCCTGACGTTCCACCTCTCGCCAAGCTGCCAGCGCAGCGCATGAACGTGAACTACTCGTTGATGATCGCGCCGCTGCTGTGGGAGGGGCAGGGCATCGGCGCCATCATGATGCAGCGCAGCCGACTGGGAGGTTTCCTGGAGAAGGAGCGCGTTCTCCTGAAGACGTTTGCAGATCAGGCGGCGATTGCGATCCAGAACGCGCGCCTCTTCAAGCAGGCCCAGGAAGCCCGCGCCGCCGCCGAGGCGGCCAACGAGGCCAAGAGCGCCTTCCTGGCGACGATGAGCCACGAGATCCGCACGCCGATGAACGCCGTCATCGGCATGAGCGGCCTGCTCCTGGACACGCCGCTCACCGACGAGCAGCGCGACTTCACCGCCACCATCCGCGACTCCGGCGACGCCCTCCTGACGATCATCAACGACATCCTCGACTTCTCGAAGATCGAGGCCGGCCGGATGGACATCGAGTCGCATCCCTTCGACCTGCGCGAGTGCGTCGAGTCGGCGCTCGATCTCGTCAGCACCCGGGCCACCGAGAAGCAGCTCGACATCGCCTACGTGTTCGAGGGCGACGTGCCGCCCGCCGTCGCCACCGATCTGACGCGGCTGCGCCAGATCCTCCTCAACCTCCTCGCCAACGCCGTCAAGTTCACCGAGGCGGGCGAGGTCGTCGTCACGGTGCGCAGCGAGCCGAAGGAGGGCGGGCGCGCGCTGCTGACGTTTTCGGTGCGCGACACCGGCATCGGCCTCAGCGCCGAAGGCATGTCGCGCCTGTTCCAGTCGTTCTCTCAGGCGGACTCGAGCACGACCCGCAAGTACGGCGGCACCGGCCTCGGCCTGGCGATCAGCCGGCGCCTCGCCGAGCTGATGGGTGGCCGCATGTGGGCCGAGAGCGACGGTCCGGGCAAGGGCTCGACCTTCGTCTTCACGATCGACGCCGCCGTCGCCGAGCTGCCGGGCACGCGGCGCCGCGACTACGTCGGCGAGCAGCCCGAGCTGCGCGACCGGCGCATCCTCGTCGTCGACGACAACGCCACCAACCGGCGCATCCTGGCGCTGCAGACCGGCAAGTGGGGCATGCGCGCGCGCGACACCGAGTCGCCGGCCGAGGCCCTGCGCTGGCTCGAGGCCGGGGAGCGCTTCGACCTGGCCATCCTCGACATGCACATGCCCGAGATGGACGGCCTTGCCCTGGCGCGGCGCATCCGGGCGACGCACGCCCGGCTGCCGCTGGTGCTGTTCAGCTCGCTCGGGCGGCGCGAGGCGGGCGACACCGAAGGGCTGTTCGCCGCCTACCTCGCCAAGCCCTTGCGCCAGTCGCACCTGTTCGACACGCTGGTGGGCCTGCTCGCCAGGGAGGTGGTCGCCAAGCCGGCCGCCGACACGGCAGCGCCGCGTCTCGACGCCGGCATGGCGGCGCGCCATCCCTTGCGCATCCTCCTGGCCGAGGACAACGTGGTCAACCAGAAGCTTGCCATGCGCCTGCTGCAGCAGATGGGCTACCGGGCCGACCTCGCCGCCAACGGCATCGAGGCCGTGGAGTCGGTCGAGCGGCAGGCCTACGATGTGGTGCTGATGGACGTGCAGATGCCCGAGCTGGACGGCCTCGACGCGACGCGCCGGATCTGCGCACGCCTGTCGGCGGGCGAGCGCCCGCGCATCGTCGCCATGACCGCCAACGCCATGCAGGGCGACCGCGAGATGTGCCTCGACGCCGGCATGGACGACTACCTGACCAAGCCGATCCGCGTCGACCAGCTGGTCAAGGCGCTCGAAGGCGTGCCGGCACGCCAGGACCGCTGACATGCCCGCGACCCCCATCGATGCCGCCACCTTCGCCGAGCTGCAGGCGACCGCCGGCGCCGACTTCGTCGCCGAGCTGATCGACACTTTCCTCGAGGAAGCGCCGCCGATGATCGAGGCCTTGCGCGAGTCGCTGGCCGCCGGCCAGGCGGAGGGCTTCCGCCGCGCCGCGCATTCGCTGAAGTCCAATGCCGGCACCTTCGGCGCGCTGACGCTGGCCTCGATGGCGCGCGAGCTCGAGCTGAACGGCATCGAGGCCGCGCGTGCGTCGGGCGCGCTCGACCGGCTGGCCGAGCATTACGCCGACGTCGCCGCCGAGCTGAAGGCGCTGCGCGATGCCTGAGGTCCGGCACGGCCCGGCGCGCCTGCTCGTCGCCGACGACAACAAGGTCAACCGCCTGCTCCTGACGCGCAGCCTCGAGCTGCAGGGACACACCGTCGCCTCGGCGCCGAACGGCCGCGTCGCCCTCGAGATGCTGCGCGCGGGCGGCTTCGACCTGCTGCTGCTCGACATGGAGATGCCGGAGATGAACGGCTTCGAGGTCCTCGAGCAGCTCATCGCCGACCGCGCCCTGCGCGACCTGCCCGTCATCGTGACCTCGTCGCTCGAAGGGCTGGCCAACGTCGTGCGCTGCATCGAGCTGGGCGCCGAGGACTACCTCCCCAAGCCGGTCAACGCCGTGCTGCTGAAGGCCCGCATCGGCGCCTGCCTCGAGAAGAAGCGCCTGCGCGACCAGCAGAAGGAGATGATCCGGCGCTTCGCGACCTCCGAGGTGGCGCAGGACCTGCAGGACTCGGGCTTCGCGCTCGAAGGCCGGCGCGTGCGCGGCTCGGTGCTGTTCTGCGACATCCGCGGCTTCACCTCGCTGGTCGAGTCGCAGCCCCCGGAAGAGACGATCGAGCTGCTGAACACCTTCTACACGCTGATGTTCGACGCCATCAGCGGCCACGGCGGCGTCGTCAACCAGATGATCGGGGACGGCTTGATGGCGATCTTCGGCGCGCCCCTGCCGCTCGCCGACCATGCCGCCTCGGCGGTGCGGGCCGCCCTCGAGATGGTCGAGCTGATCGAGCTGCTCGACGCCGAGCGCGAGGAAGCCGGCAAGGCGCCGATCCGGGTCGGCATCGGCATCGCCACGGGCGAGATGATCGCCGGCTACACGGGCACGCAGCAGCGCGCCACCTACACCTGCATCGGCGACACCGTCAACCTGGCGGCGCGCCTGGAGTCGCACACCAAGGTCGCGCTTCGCGCCATCCTCGTCGATGCCGACACCTGCGCCGAGCTCGGCGAGCGCATCGCCACGGAGCGGCTCGGTCCGGTGATGTTCCGCGGCAAGGCGTTGCCGGTCGAGGTGTACTCGGTGCCCTGCGGCGCGCTGTCGTCGGGCACCGCGGCCTAGGCGCCGGTTCCCGCCAGCGTCTGCTCGAGGCTCTGCTTCTCCGCGAGCACGCCCGCCCACGGATCGCTGCGCTTCCTGCGCAGCGCCGGCGAGCCGATCCGGTACTGCATCGGGTTCGCGCTCGCGAGCTCGCGCCAGCCGAGCGGCATCGAGACCGGCGCGCCGGGCAGCCCGCGCGGGCAGTACGGCGCGATCGTCGACTTGCCGCGCACGTTCATGTTGAAGTCCATGAACACCTTGCCCTTGCGCTTGCGCGTGTCCCACTCGGTCGTGATGTCCCCCGGGTGCTGGCCGAGCAGGTGCTCGCAGATCGTGCGCGCGATCCGTCGCACGACGTCGTAGCGCAGCGTCGGCGCGATCGGCACGACGACGTGCAGCCCGGTCTTGCCGGTCGTCTTCACGTACGACGCCAGCGACATGCCGTCGAGCACCTCCTTGAGCCACAGCGCCACGCGACGGGCCTGGTCGAAGCCCTCGGCGCTGAACTCCGGCTCGCCGCCGCTGCGCTCGCTGCCCGAGTAGATGTAGGGGTCGAGATCGAAGAGCATGTAGTCGGGGAAGTTGACCGACGAGCCGGCGAGGTTCGCGGCAGAGCCCGAGCTCGGCGGCCGCGCAGTCGCGCCGTCGCCGGCACGCACGCGCGAGTGCCAGACGTGGAGCTCGAGCGTGCCCATCTCGGCGAACCAGACCAGCGTGGCGAGGTTGTTGCACAGCAGGTACTCGTCGTCGGCGCCCTTGGACTCGGAGAAGATCGTCGCCGTCTCCACGAACGGCGGCAGCGCCCGCTCGGGGTGCTTCTGCAGCATGCGCCGTCCCTGGATCCCGCCGGGCCAGCGGAAGAGCGTCAGCGGCCGGTCGCGCACGTGCGGGAGGATGAAGGCCGACAGGCCGATCACGTGGCGGATCAGGTCGAGCTTGGTCACCGCCGCCAGCCCGAGCGCCGGCTCTTCGGGCCAGTACACGCGGTGCAGCGTGGTCAGCCGGACGGCGTGGCCGCCGACCTCGAGCGCGGACACCGGTCGGTCCAGGGCGGCGCGCAGGCGCTTCGCCTCGCTCGCTTCGGGTGTGCCGCTCGCCATGGTGTCCGCACGGTGGCGTGCGCGAGCCCTCCTAGGCGGCGCGGGTCTTCTTCGCGCTCTTCTTCGCGCCCGTCTTCGCGCTGGTCTTCGCGCCCGTCTTCTTCGCCGTGCTCGGCGCCTTCGCTGCCGTCTTCTTCGCGGCCGACCGCTTCGGCGCCTTGCGGCCCGGCGCGTCGGATGCGGCGGCCGCCGGCCCGGCCTGGACGCCGAGCGAGCGGCGCAGCGCCTGCATCAGGTCGATCACCTCGCCCGAGCCGCCGGAGTCGTCGTCCGGGTCCTCGAGCTCGTCCATCGAGATGACCGCCGCGCCGCCTTTCTTGGCCTTCTGCTGCGCGAACTTGCGCAGCGTCTCGGCTTCGAGGTCGGCCATCTCGTCGGCGGCGAGACCCGGCTTGGCGAGGGCATCGATCTCCTTGCCCAGCGCGCGCACCAGGCTCGCGTCGGCCTTGCCGGGCTTCGGCAGGCCGATCGCTTCCGGCGTGCGCAGCTCGTCGGCGTAGCGCAGGACCTCGGCCCGGAGCAGGCCGTTCTCGGCGAGGATGGCGACCAGGTACTCGTGGCCGCGCATCACGAAGCTGCCGATGCCGGCCTTGCCGGTGCGCGCCATCGTCTGCGCGAGCAGCGTGTAGGCCTTGCCGGCGCGCTCGTCCGGGGCCAGGAAGTAGGGGCGCTCGAAGAAGAACGGCGGGATCTCGTCGAGCGGCACGAAGCGCTTCAGGTCGATGTCGCGCGACTTCTCCGGCGCCGCCGACGCGAACTCCTCGTCGGTGACCACGACCATCTTGCCGGACTCGGTCTCGTAGCCGCGCACGAGCTCGTCGTTGTCGAGGATCTTCTCGTCCTTCGGGCACCAGTAGCGGCGGCCGAGCGGGTGGCCCTCCTCGTCGACGAGCTTCATCGACTTGTGCCGCGGCCCGACGGCGGCGACGAGGTCGACCGGGATGCTGACCAGCCCGAAGGTGATCGTCCCCGACCAGAACGGCCGCACCGGCGCGGCCGCAGGCTGCTTGTCGTCAGGCAACCTTCTTCCCCCTGGTCGGTGATGCCGACGTGGCCGCCAGGCTGGCGCGCAGGCTCTCGGCGAGATCGCCCGTCGCTTCCTTCAGCTTGGCCGCGACGAGCTTCAGCTTCGTGCCCTTGGCCTTGGCCTCGATGAGCTTGTGCAGGCGCTCGCGGTACTCGTTGCGCCACTCTTCCGGCGTGAAGGCGCCGGTAATGGTGTCGACCAGCTGCTGCGCCAGCTTCACCTCGGCGTCGGACGGCGTGCGCGCCTTGTCGGGACGGATCGCCGGCACCTCGAGCACCTGGTCGGCGCGGCGCAGCGTCGTCATGCGCAGGTAGCCGTCGCTGACCGAGAGCGCGCCGAGGTAGCGCTTGTCGCGCATGACCCAGCGGGCGATGCCGATGCGGTCCTTGTCGCCGAGGGCGGTGGCGAGCGCGAAGTAGGCATCGTCGCCACCGTCGTCGGGACCCAGGTAGTACGGCCGATCGAACCACTGCTCGCCGAGCGCGTCGCGCGGCACGAAGCGCAGGAGGTGGATCGCGCGATCGGACTCCGGCTCCAGGCGGTCGAGCTCGTCGGGGTCGAGGATCACCGCGCGCTGGTCGTCGAGGGGGAAGGCCTTCCGCTGCGCCTCCTTCGCCACCTCGCGGCCGTTGTCCTTGCGGACGATGCGCTGCTCGACGGGCGTCAGGTCCTTCTCGTGCAGCAGGTGGAAGTGGACCGCCTGGTCCTGGACGGCGGAATACACCTTCACCGGCACGTCCTGCTTGCCAAGAACGAGGTGGCCTTTCCAGATGGCGCGGGCGGTCATGGGCGGCGGTCGGGGGGACAGTTCGCGAGCAGTGGGAGCACGGAGGTCGAGCAGCCCTCCTTGGCAAGAATCGTGCGAGTGCCTTCAGCGTGGGCGGCGGGGTGCCGCTCGCGTCACTCCGAGAGGAGCGCGCCGATCATCGCGCCCACGCTCATGTCCTCGACGGCGCCGAACTCGGACAGGCGGATCCTGCCGGCGCGATCGATCAGCACCAGGCTGGGCGTGCCTTGCAGGCGGTAGGCGAGCAGGGTCCTCGGCAGCGAGCCTTCCGCCGCCGGCCGGTCGACGGCGATCGGGAAGGTGAGCCGGTACTGATGCACGAAGGCCTCGAGCGCAGTGCGGCCCATCGCCTGGTGATGCTCGAAGACGCTGTGCAGGCCGATGACCCGGACGTCCTGGCCGGCGAACAGGCGCTCGATCCGCGTCGCCTGCGGAATGCCGTGCGAGACGCAACCGGGGCACAGCATCTGGAAGGCGTGCAGCGCGACCACCTGCCCGCGCAGCTCGCGCAGCGCGAGGGGCGTCGGCGTGTTCAGCCACGACTCGGCCTCGATCTCCGGCGCCTCGATCCCCAGGAGCACGGCGCCGCCCTCAGGTGTTCGTCTGCTCCGGCGGCACCGTGCCCGGATCGGGCAGGGCGGCGGCCGGGTCGGCGTGCGGCGGCGCCGGCGCCAGGCCGGCGCAGCCGAGCAGGTAGCTCGTCATGGTGATCGAGCCCAGGGTGCCGCCTTCGACCAGCACCTCGGCCGCCTGCCCCGCCGCCTGGCAGAGGCCCGCCAGGTAGAGCAGCGGCAGGAAGTGCTCGGTGGTAGGCACCGACGACGCGTAGTCCGCGTGGCCCTCGACGGCGAGGATGTCGCCGGGCGCCGAGGTCATGAGCCGCTTCACGTCGGCGTCGAAGCGCTCGCCCCAGGCATGGGCGCCATCGGGCCGGTTCCAGTCGATGCGGCGCAGGTTGTGCACGACGTTTCCGCTGCCCAGGATGAAGATGCCGCGCTCGCGCAAGGGCGCCAGCCGCTCGCCCAGTTCGAGGTGGTAGCGAAGGCCGGCGCCGGCGTGCAGCGACAGCTGCACGACGGGCACGTCGGCGCGCGGGAAGACGTGCGCCAGCACCGACCAGGTGCCGTGGTCGATGCCCCAGCTGTCGTGGTCGAGGCCGACGAAGCCGGGCCGCACCACGTCGGCGACCTCCTGCGCCACCTCGGGCGAGCCCGGGGCCGGGTAGTCGACTTCGAAGAGCGCCTGCGGGAAGCCGTAGAAATCGTGGATGACGCGCGGCCGGCGCATGGCCGTCACCGCGCTGCCGTGCGTGGTCCAGTGGGCGGAGACCGCGAGCACCGCGCGCGGCCGGGGCAGCGTCCGGCCGAGGTGGCGCCAGGCCGACGTGTAGCGGTTGACCTCCAGGGTGTTCATGGGGCTGCCTTGGCCGATGAAGGCCGCCGGCATCAAGCTCGTCGTCGCGGTCATCGCGGTGCTCCCCGGCCTCTGCGGCCATGCCGAGTCTGAGCGGCGGACCCGGCGCCGTCAACGGCCGTCGCGGCGCGTCACCGAGCCACGACCTAGACTCGGCCGATGTCCCTGGCGCTGCTGCTCCTGCTTCCCTTCCTCGGCAGCGCCATCGCCGCGATCCTGCCCACGAACGCGCGCAACCTCGAATCGCTCTGGGCCGGTCTCGTCGCCCTCGGCGTCGCCGTGCCGCTGGCGCTGCTCTATCCCGACGTCCGCGACGGCGACGTGCTCGTCGAGCGCGTGAGCTGGCTGCCGAGCCTCGGCCTCGACCTCGTCGTCCGCATCGACGGCTTCGCCTGGATGTTCGCCATGCTCGTCGCCGGCATGGGCGTGCTCGTGGTCATGTACGCGCGCTACTACCTGTCGCCCGACGACCCGGCGGCGCGCTTCTACGCGCTCCTGCTCGGCTTCATGGGCTCGATGCTGGGCGTCGTCGTCTCCGGCAACCTGCTCCTGCTGGTCCTCTTCTGGGAGCTGACGAGCGTCTTCTCCTTCCTGCTCATCGGCTACTGGCAGCACCGGCGGGACGCGCGACGCGGCGCCCGCATGGCGTTCACCGTCACCGGCGCCGGCGGCCTGGCCCTGCTCGCCGGCGTGCTGGTCCTGGGCGAGATCGTCGGCAGCTACGAGCTCGACGCCGTCCTCGCCGCCGGGGACCGGGTGCGCGCCCATGCGCTGTATCCGCTGGCGCTGACGCTCGTCCTTCTCGGCGCCCTGACGAAGAGCGCCCAGTTCCCGTTCCACTTCTGGCTGCCGCACGCGATGGCGGCGCCGACCCCCGTATCGGCGTACCTGCACTCCGCGACCATGGTCAAGGCCGGCGTGTTCCTGCTCGCCCGACTCTGGCCGGTGCTGGCCGGCACGGACGCCTGGTTCTGGATCGTCGGCGGCGCCGGCGTCGTCACGCTGCTGCTCGGCGCCTATGCCGCGATGTTCCAGAACGACCTCAAGAGCCTGCTCGCCTACTCGACGATCAGCCACCTCGGCCTTATCACGCTGCTGCTCGGCCTGAACAGCTCGCTGGCGGCGGTCGCGGCGGTCTTCCACACCATGAACCACGCCACCTTCAAGGCGTCGCTGTTCATGTCGGTCGGCATCATCGACCACGAGACCGGCTCGCGCGACATGCGTCGGCTCGACGGCCTCTTCCGCTTCATGCCGGTCACCGGGACGCTGGCCATCGTCGCCTGCGCCGCCATGGCCGGCGTGCCGCTGCTCAACGGCTTCCTGTCCAAGGAGATGTTCTTCGCCGAGACCGTGTTCGTGACGGCGCACCCGTGGGTCGAGGCCGGCCTGCCGCTCGCCGCGACGCTGGCCGGCGTCTTCGCCGTCGTCTATTCGCTCCGCTTCGGCCACGACGTGTTCTTCGGCCCGCCGCCGAAGGACCTGCCACGCCAGCCGCACGAGCCCGTGCGCTGGATGCGCGTCCCCGTCGATCTGCTGGTCCTCGCCTGCGTCGTCGTCGGCACGGCGCCGGCGTGGGCGATCGGCCCGGTGCTGGCGACGGCGGCTCGCCCGGTCGTCGGCGGGACGCTGCCGGCCTACAGCCTGGCGGTCTGGCACGGCCTGACGGCGCCGTTGCTGATGAGCTTGCTCGCGCTCGCCGGCGGCACCGTCGTCTACCTGGCGTTCGCCCGACGATTCAAGGAACGCGCGTCCCGGCATGCGCCGCTCCTGCAGGGCCTGCACGGCCAGCGCCTGTTCGAGGCCGCGCTCGCCGTCGCCACGGCGCTGGCGCGTCGGGCCCTGCGCCTGGCCGGGACCCGCCGGCTGCAGCCGCAGCTGCTGTGGATGGTCGTGATGGCCGGCGCGGCGGCGCTCGGCTCGGCCCTGATCGTGCCGCTCGTCTGGGGCGATCGGGCCCGCGTTCCGGCCACGCCCGAGTTCGTCCTCGTCTGGCTGCTCGGCGGCGCCGGTGCGATCGGCGCCGCCGTGCAGGCCAAGTTCCACCGGCTCGCCGCGCTGGCGATGCTCGCGGTCGTCGGCCTGGCGGTCTGCCTCACCTTCGCCTGGTTCTCGGCGCCGGACCTGGCGCTCACCCAGCTCGCCGTCGAAGTGGTCACCGTCGTCCTCTTCCTGCTCGGCCTGCGCTGGCTGCCGCCGCGCGTCGAGCAGGACGATCCGCTCATCCGAGGTCGCGCGCGCTGGCGGCGGCGCCGCGACTTCCTCGTCGCCGTCGCGATCGGCAGCGGCCTGGCCGCGCTCTCGTACGCGATGCTGACGCGTGAGGCGCCGCAGAGCATCTCGCCCTTCTTCATCGAGCGCGCCTTGCCCGAGGGCGGCGGCAGCAACGTCGTCAACGTCATGCTGGTCGACTTCCGCGCCTTCGACACGCTCGGCGAGATCACCGTGCTCGGCATCGTCGCCCTCAGCGTCTTCGCGCTGCTGCGCCGCTTCCGGCCGCCCCGCGAAGCGATCGACCTGCCGCAGCAGCAGCACGTGGTCCCGGAGCACGCGCAGAGCGACCTGCTCGCCCGGCCCGACCGGAGCGATGCCGCCTCGGGCTACCTGCTCGTCCCGGGGGTCCTGGTGCAGCTGCTCCTGCCCCTCGCCACCGTGTTCGCCCTCTTCCTCCTGCTGCGCGGGCACAACGAGCCCGGCGGCGGCTTCGTCGCGGGCCTCGTCGTCGCCATCGCCCTGATCGCGCAGTACATGGTCGGCGGGACGCGGTGGGTGGAGCTGCGCACCGACCTGCAGCTGGCACGCTGGATCGCCCTCGGCCTGCTGGCGGCGCTGGTCACCGGGCTCGGCGCCCTGGCCTTCGGGCACCCCTTCCTGACCAGCCACACGGCGCATCTCGTCCTGCCCGGGCTCGGCCCGATCCACGTGCCTTCCGCCGCCTTCTTCGACCTCGGCGTGTTCGCCGTCGTCGTCGGTTCGACGCTGCTGCTGCTGACCGCCCTGGCGCACCAGTCGCTGCGCGCGCGGCGCCGGCCGCCCGCGCGCGCCGGCGCCGCCGGAGCCGCCTGATGGAGGTCGTGCTCTCCGTGGCGGTCGGCGTACTGGCGAGCTCCGGCGTGTGGCTGGTGCTGCGCCCGCGCACCTTCCAGGTCCTCATCGGCCTGTCGCTGCTGTCGTACGCGGTCAACCTGTTCATCTTCAGCGTCGGCAGCCTGTCGATCGACAAGGAGCCGATCGTCCGCGCCGGCGTCGCCGCCAACCTGGCGAACTACACCGACCCGCTGCCGCAGTCGCTGGTCCTGACCGCGATCGTCATCAGCTTCGCCACGACGGCGCTGTTCCTGGTGGTTCTGCTGGCCCTGCGCGGCCTGAGCGGCGGCGACCACGTCGACGGCCGCGAGGAGCCGCCGTGACGACCGCGCTCTCGCACCTGGTCGTCGCGCCGGTGCTGCTGCCGCTCGCCAGCGCCGCCCTGATGCTGCTGCTGGGCGAGAAGCGGCGCCTCGCCCAGACGGCGATCGGCCTGGGGTCGACGTTCGCCGGCCTGCTGCTCGCGGTGGCGCTGCTCGCCTCCGTGCACGGCCAGGACGCGCCGGCCGCCTTTGCGGTGTACCTCCCCGGCAACTGGCCGGTGCCGTTCGGCATCGCCCTGGTCGCCGACCGGCTGGCGACGCTGATGATGGTCCTGGCCGCCGCCATCGGCCTGGCGTCGCTCTGCTACGCGCAGGCGCGCTGGCGCCGCGCCGGCGTCCATTTCCACCCGCTCTTCCAGCTGCAGCTGATGGGCCTGCACGGCGCCTTCCTCACCGCCGACCTGTTCAACCTGTTCGTGTTCTTCGAGGTCCTGCTCGCCGCCAGCTACGGGCTGCTGATGCACGGCGGCGGCGCCGCGCGCGTGCGCGCGGGCCTGCACTACATCGCCATCAACCTGGTCGCGTCGCTGCTGTTCCTGATCGGCGTCGCCCTGCTCTACGGCGTCAGCGGCACCCTGAACATGGCCGACATCGCGCAGAAGCTGCCGCAGGTGCCGAGCGACGACCGCGGCCTGCTGCACGCCGCGGCGGCCATCCTCGGCGTCGCCTTCCTCGCCAAGGCGGCCCTGTGGCCGCTGAACTTTTGGCTGCCGCCGGCCTACGCGGCCGCCGGTGCGCCGGTGGCGGCGCTGTTCGCCATCCTCACCAAGGTCGGCGTGTACGCCGTGCTCCGCCTGTGGACCTTGTGCTTCCCGGCGAGCGCCGGCGCCTCGGCCCTGTTCGGCGCCGAGGTCCTGGTCTGGGGCGGTCTCGCCACCCTGGCCTTCGGCGCGGTCGGGATGATGGCGTCGCAGCGGCTCGGCCGCCTGGCGAGCTTCAGCATCATCGCGTCATCGGGAACGGTGCTGAGCGCGATCGGGCTCGACATCCCGGCGGTGACGGCCGGGGCCCTGTTCTACCTGGCCAGCTCGACGCTCGCGGGGGCCGCGCTCTTCCTGCTCGCCGAGCTGATGGACCGGGCCCGGCAGGTCGAGGCCGCGCCGGCGCCCGACGACGGCGACGACCACCTGCCCTTCTTCATCGCCGGCGAGCCGCCGCCCGACATCAACCTCGACGACCAGGAACAGGCGCTGATCGGCCGGGCGATGCCGGCGGCCCTGGCCTTCCTCGGCCTCGCCTTCACCGTCTGCGCGCTCGTCGTCTCGGGGCTGCCGCCACTGTCCGGATTCGTCGGCAAGCTGGCGATGCTGTCGCCCCTACTGCAGGCGGCAACGGCGGCGAGCGGCGGCGTGCCGGCCTGGACGCTCTTCGCCGCGCTCGTCGGCTCGGGCCTGCTGTCGGCGTTCGGCCTTGTGCGCGCCGGCATCCGCCACTTCTGGACGACGCCGGACCGGAGGGTGCCGCGGCTCGCCCTGGTCGAGGGCGTGCCAGTCCTGATGCTGCTCGGCGCCTGCGTGCTGCTGGTCGTGCAGGGCGAGGCCACGCTGCGCTTCACGGCCGCGGCCGCCGCCGCGCTGCATCGGCCGGAGCAGTACGTCGAGGCCGTGCTGGCGGCGCGGCCGGTGAAGCCGGTGGCGCAGGTTCCGGGCGGCGCGACCTTCGAGGCGCCGACGGCGGCCCTCGCCCGCGGAGCGCTGCGGTGAAGCGCTGGCTGCCGTCGCCCTGGCTCTCCGCGGCGGTGTTCGCGCTCTGGCTGCTCCTCAACCAGTCGCAGGCGCCCGTGCACCTGCTGCTCGGCGCGCTGCTGGCGCTGGCCGTGCCGCGCCTGACCCTGCGCCTGCGTCCCGCCGGCGCGCCGATTCGCCGCCCCATCGTGCTGCTGCGGCTGATCGCCGTGGTCGGCTTCGACGTCGTCCGTTCCGCCCTCGACGTGGCCGCGGGCGTGCTGGGCGCCGGCCGGCGCCCGCCGCGCGCGCGCTTCGTGCGCGTGCCGCTCGAGGTGCGAGACCCGCACGCGCTCGCCTCGCTGGCGGTCATCACCGCCGTCGTCCCGGGGACCGTGTGGGCCGAGCTGGCGACCGACCGGAGCGCCCTGCTGCTGCACGTCTTCGACGTCGCCGACGACGACGCCTTCATCGCCCACTACAAAGGCCGCTACGAGCGGCCGCTCCAGGAGATCTTCGAATGAGCCCGCTGCTCGCGACCGCGATCACCGTCACCCTCGTGCTGTACGCCGCGGCGATGGCGCTCGGCCTCGTGCGCCTGATGCGCGGCCCGAGCGCGCAGGACCGCGTGCTGGCGCTCGACTTCCTCTCCGCCGTGGCCATGCTGATGATGCTGGTGCTGGCCGTCCGCTACGACAGCAGCATGTACTTCGAGGCGGCCCTGCTGCTGGCGCTGTTCAGCTTCGTCAGCTCGGTCGCCATGGCCAAGTTCCTGCTGCGCGGCGAGGTGATCGAATGAGCGAGGCGATCGTCGCCGCCCTGCTGGTGTTCAGCGGCTGCATCGTCCTCACCGCCGCGCTCGGACTCTGGCGCCTGCAGGACTTCTTCACCCGCATGCACGCGCCCGCCCTCGCCTCCACGCTCGCCGCCTGGATGGTGGCGCTGGCCTCGATCGTGCACTTCTCGGTGCACGAGCGCGGCCTGTCGCTCCACGTCTGGCTCGTCGTCCTGGTGCTCGCCATCACGGCCCCGGTCACGGCGATGGTGCTCGCGCGCGCGGCCCTGTTCAGGCGCCGCCAGGCGGGCGATCCGCTGCCGCCGCCGCTGCGCGGAGGCGGCGGCTAGGCAACCGTGTGCCGGGAACGTCCTTCCCGCCGTGCTTCTCCTCGCTTTACAGCCATTGCCAGCCGCAGCTCGCTGCTGCAGAGTGCACGGACCCCTTGCAGGAGCAGGAGCGCACCATGGCGGGCATCGCATCCATCCTCAACGCGACCGACCTCTCGGCGCCGTCGCGGCACGCCGCCGACCGCGCCGCGCTGCTGGCGCGGGCGCATGGCGCCAGGCTGACGCTCGCGCACACGCTCGTCGACACCGCGCTCGACGACCTGCTGCGCTTCGGCGACGGCGACGACGCGCGCTCGGTCGTCGAGACCGACGCCCGCCAGCACCTCCATGCGCTGGCCGTGCGGCTTGGACAGCGGCACGACATGGAGGTCACCGAGCACCTGTCGATCGGCAACCCGGTGCGGGAGCTGTCGCGTGTCGCCGACGAGATCGATGCCGACCTGCTGGTGACGGGCACGCGCGGCACCGGGTTCTTCCGCGGCGTCCTCAGCGGCTCGACCGCGGAGCGGGTCGCCCGCCGGTCGGCGCGCCCGGTCCTGCTGGTCCGACAGGCCCCGCACGAGCCCTACCGCCGGATCCTGGTGCCGGTGGACTTCTCGCCGTGGAGCGCCGCGTCGATCGAGCTCGCCCGGCGCGTCGCACCCGAGGCCGAGCTGGTGCTGATGCACGCCGTGCAGGTGCCGTTCGAAGGCCGGCTGCGCCTCGCCGGCGTGCCCGACAGCCGGATCGCGCAGTACCGCGGCATCTCCATCGGCGAGGCGAATCGCCGCCTCGACGAGCTCTCCGCCGCAGCCGGCCTCGGCGACCGCTGGGTCGGCGTCGCTTCGCCGGACGGCGCCGACCCTTGGATGCAGATCGCGCGGCAGGAGCAGGAGCAGGACTGCGATCTCGTCGTCATCGGCAAGCACGGCCGCCACGTGCTCGAGGAGCTGCTGCTCGGCAGCACGACGCGCATGGTCATCGCCGAGTGCAGCGCCGACGTGCTGGTCTCGACGCGCACCAGCGCCTAGGCGCAACCCGCGCGCGTCTTGACCTCACACCCATTGCCGACATCGGTTGCCCGGGGCCGGGCGCGCCGCTAAAGTCCGGGCCATGAAGTCGATCGTGCCCTTGTGCATCACGCACGCGCATCCCGCGCGAGTGCTCGCCGCACATTCGTAGGCCCGACGACCCACTCCCCTTCCGCGCATCCCGGGTCGTCGGGCAACCGGCGCAGCAGCGCCCCGGTGGTGACCGGGGCGCCCGGAGATGGCGAGATGAACCCGCAAAGTGAACCCATCGTCCTGACGGCGCTGGATGCCGTCCGGCTCGAAGCCCTCGTCCGCAGGCTCGACGACGGCCCGCACGCCGACAAGGACCGCCCGCTCGACGAGCTGCTGGCCGAAGCGACGGTGGTCGCCGGCCACGACGTGCCGAAGCACATCGTGACGATGCATTCCTGCCTCCTGCTGCGCGACCCGCATGGCGGCGCGACGCGCGAGGTCACCCTGTGCTACCCGGCCGACGCGCGGCCCTCGGCAGGCTGGGTCTCGGTGCTGTCGCCGCTCGGCACGAGCCTGCTCGGGCGGGCCGAGGGCGCGCTGGCGCGCTGGCGCTGCCCGGGCGGCGAGGAACGCGTGGCGCAGATCGCGGCGCTGCTCTTCCAGCCGGAGTCGCAAGGCGACTACGTCACGTAGTCGCGGGAAGCCCGGGGCGGCGCTGACGCCCGACTTTCTCGCCGGTCTGCGCGGAAGGGCGGCGAAGCGCCGCTACACTGCCGCGTTTTCGGGTCCGCCCCTGTCGATGTCTCCGGTTCCGCGCAGCAGCCACGCGCCTTCTCTCTTCGATATCAGGAACGCCTCGCTGGCATTGGTTGCGCTGGTCCTGCGGACCACCGATCTCGAGCTCCTGTCGAACGCCCTGGACGAACGCTTCGGCCAGACGCCGCTGTTCGAGCACGACCCGGTCTCCATCGATCTTTCCGCCGTCGCCGACGATCCGGCGCCCGTCGACTTCGAGGCGCTCGCGGCGCTGCTGCGGCGCCACCGCATGCTGCCGGTCGGGGTCGAGGGGGGCAGCGCGGCGCAGATGGCGGCGGCGCGGGCGGCGGGGCTGGGCGAGTCCAGCACCCTGGCCGAGGCGCCGCGCAACGACGACCGTGCGCGCGGCCGCAAGCCCGCGAAGCCGCCGGCCGAGCCGGCGTCGCCGGCGACGGCGCACAGCGGCGGCGGCAGCGGCAGCGGCGCGCCGACGCTGGTGATCGATCGCCCCCTGCGCTCGGGCCAGCAGGTCTACGCGCGCAACGCCGATCTCGTCGTGCTCGCGGCCGTGAACTTCGGCGCCGAGATCCTCGCGGACGGCCACATCCACGTCTACGCGCCGCTGCGCGGACGCGCCATCGCCGGCGCCAAGGGCAACGCCGCGGCGCGCATCTTCAGCACCTGCATGGAGCCGCAGCTGATCGCCATCGCCGGCACCTACCGGACCACCGACACCGCGCTGCCCGCCGACGTGCAGGGCAAGCCGGCGCAGGTGCGCCTCGACGGCGACGCGCTCGTCGTCGAGCCGCTCCACACCGGCCGATAGCCCGGCACCCCCACGCACACAACCAGGAACCTGCATTCGAATGATGACGACGACGACGAAGATAGTCGTGGTGACCTCCGGCAAGGGCGGGGTGGGCAAGACCACCACCAGCGCCAGCTTTTCCTCCGGCCTGGCCCTCGCCGGCCACAAGACCGCGGTGATCGATTTCGACGTCGGCCTGCGCAACCTCGACCTCATCATGGGCTGCGAGCGCCGCGTCGTGTACGACCTCATCAACGTGATCCAGAAGGAAGCGAACCTCAACCAGGCGCTGATCAAGGACAAGCAGTGCGACAACCTGTTCGTGCTCGCCGCCTCGCAGACGCGCGACAAGGACGCGCTGACGAAGGACGGCGTCGAGCGCGTGATCGAGGAGCTGAAGGGCATGGGCTTCGAGTACATCGTCTGCGACTCGCCGGCGGGCATCGAGACCGGGGCGCTGATGGCGATGCACTTCGCCGACGAGGCGCTGATCGTCACCAACCCCGAGGTCTCGTCGGTGCGCGACTCCGACCGCATCCTCGGCATGCTCGGCTCGAAGACCAAGCGCGCCATCGACGGCGCCGAGCCCGTGAAGGAGCACCTGCTGATCACCCGGTACCACCCGGGCCGCGTCGCCGGCGGGCAGATGCTCTCGCTCGACGACATCCAGGAGATCCTGCGCACGCCGCTGATCGGCGTGATTCCCGAGTCGGACAAGGTGCTCGACGCGTCGAACCAGGGCCTGCCCGCGGTGCACATGAAGGACAGCGACGTCGCCGAGGCGTACAAGGACGTCGTCGCGCGCTTCCTCGGCGAGGAGCGGCCGATGCGCTTCGTCGAGGCCGAGAAGCCGGGCTTCTTCAAGCGCCTGTTCGGCGCAAGGTGAGGAACGCGATGTCCCTGCTTTCCTTCCTGCTCGGCGAGAAGAAGAAGACCGCGAGCCTCGCCAAGGAGCGCCTGCAGCTCATCCTCGCCCACGAGCGGGGCGGCGCCGGCAGCCGCGCCGACTACCTGCCGGCGCTGCAGCGCGAGCTGGTCGCGGTGATCTCGAAGTACGTGTCGATCAGCCCCGACGACATCCGCGTCAACCTGCAGACGCAGGACAACCTGGATGTGCTCGAGGTGAAGATCGAGCTGCCCGAGGCGGTGCGGTGACGGACGGCTTCCGACGCTGAGCTGGCGCCAGCGACGGCACCCGCAGGCGACCGCGTCCGCCTTCAGAGCGCCTGGATGGCGACGAGAGCGCGCCGGACCTCGTCGCGTCCCTCGGGCGGCAGCGCGGCCTGCGGCGGCAGCGGATCGCCCACCGCATAGCCTTGCATCTGCAGCCCGCCCTTGATGCACGCGGCGAGGTTGTATTTGGCGAATGCCTGGTTCAGCCGCCAGAGCGGCCGCTGATGTTCCATGGCGGCCGGCCAGTCGCCGCGCCGGCAGAGCTCGTAGAGAGCGACGCTTTGCCGCGGCGCGACGCAGGCGGGCCCGGCCATCCAGCCGACGCCGCCGATCATCATCACGCACGCGGGGATGTGCGCAGACGCCGCGAACACCTCGATCCGCCCGTCGACGCGCTCGATGATGGACAGCAGGCGACCGGTGTTCGACGACGCGTCCTTGAGGTAGCGGATGTTGGGCACGCGACTCAGACGCTCGATCACCGGAAGGCTCAGGTCGGAGCGCTGGAAGTTCGGGTTCGTGTAAAGCACGACCGGCAGGGAGACCGCCTCGGCGATGGCCTGGAAATAGGCGAACACGCCGTCGTCGGCGATCGGGAAATAGGCTTCGAGGATCGCCAGGATGCCGCTGCAGCCCAGGCGCTCGAATTCCCGTGCCTGGAAGGTGGCGTCGGCGATCGTCGTCGACCCCACGCCGGCCACGACCGGCACCCGCCGGCGCGCCGCCTCGACCACCACCTCGACCACCCGCCGCCGCTGCTGCCAGGTGAGGTAGGCGAACTCTCCCGTGGAGCCGAGTGGCGTCAGGCCATGCACGCCGGCGGCGATCAGGTCGTCCGACAGCCGCGCGAGGACGTCGGCATCGACGTTGCCGTTGGCGAGGATGGGCGACACGAGGTACGGAAAGACACCGTGGAATCGAACGTCGGTCATCGCAGTGCCCCAGGAACTCTCCGCCCACACGAGACGGATCCGAGCGCTGCATCCTAATGCGCCGTCGGTCCGGCATGCGCGTTGCGGTATACCCGACAGGGATGAGGCTCACGCGCCGCCTGCTCGCCGTCTGCTCGATGATGCTTCTCGGCTCGACGACCGATGCGGCTGACCACGACTGCTCGGTCGCCGATGTACTGGTCGACGGCTGGGTCCGGATGGCCCGGAGCCACTCCCCGGCGTTGCCGGTGACCGAGGCCCTCCGCAGAGAGCTCGAGTTCAGGACCGACGATCAGGTCGTGCTGAGAGGCTATTCGTATTCGCCGCCGTCACACGAGAGCGAAGCGGCTGCGAAGCACTTCGTCCTGCTCCTCCAGGGCAGTGCGTCGTCGGCCGCGCAGCTGGCCGAGACGGCGAGTCGCCTGGCGCTCGCGGCCAAGCGCGACGTGTTCGTGTACGAGTACCGCGGCTACGGCGCCGACAGCACGGTCCGTCCGACGGCGGCCGCGATCCAGGGAGACGTCGACGCGATCGTCCATCGCCTTTCCGAACGCGGCGGGCGGGGCGTCGTGATCGGGCTGTCGATGGGCGGGATCTTCGCCATCCAGTCGGTGAAGCGCTCCAGGAGCGGTGATCTGCGCGCACTGCTGGACTCCGCTCCCGCCCAGGTCCCGACGATCCCGTTCCTGCTCCGTTGTCCCCGAAGGATGGATCCACTCGATGCTGCGAGCCCGGACGTGGTCCGGCGGCTGGGCGTTGTCTATGGCGCCGACGATCGATGGGCGAAGGACCCGGCGGCCGGGGAGCTCATGGAGAAGGTCAAGGCCGGGGGTGGACGGGCGTGGCTGATCCAGGGCGGGCACGTCGATCTGGCGCCCGCCGGACTCGCGCTTCGTGTGCCGATCTACGTCGAGTTCGTGCAGGAGCGCTCGCCGTGAGGCGCGGCGCCCCGCTCTCCGCCTACGCGCGCAGAGCCAGGAAGGCGACCGCACCCAGCAGCGCGATCGCTGCCGCCGTCGCCGCCGCGCCCAGACGAACCAGCCGGACCCGGTTCAGCTCGACGCGCTGCACGAGCTGGGTGTTCTGATTGGCGAGCGCCTTGATCAGCTCGGACGAGGCCTGCATCTGCTCCGACAGGTTCTCGACCCTCTGTCCGAGGGTCTCCACTCGGGCGCGGAGCACGTCGGTTTCCGTCGGCTCGCTCGTGCCTGCGGGCGCGGGAGCCTCGTCCGCCGGCGGAGTCTTCGTGCGCAATCCCGTCACCGTGCTCCACAGCCTGGCTGCACCGTCTGCGACCTTGGGCGCGTTCTCGACGGCCTGGCCCCATGGAATGTGGGAGAGGACCTTGAGGAGGGTGCGAGCGGACATTCAGGATCCTTCTAGTCCGGGTGGCGCGTCACGCGACCGCACGGCCCTTGACCGGGCCGAAGAAGCCGACGATCCGGCGGATGCGCTCGCCGCCGGCGTCGAACTCGACGAAGTCCGTGCCTTCGGGAAGCGCCGTCCCGTCCGCGAGCGAGAGACGCCAGGTGAAGCGGCCGACCTCGTGATGGACATCGACAGCGCTCGTCCGCTCGATCCTGGCGCCCGGCATCGACGCGAGCACGCCGCCGATGTGCGCGAGCAGCTGCTCGACGGTCAGCGCGTCCGTCTGCGGATCGGTGTAGGTCGCGTCGGCTGCCAGGGCGCCGCGCAGCAGGCGTTCACGGACCCGCGGATCCGGATCGCTCCAGCCGCGGCAGTACCGCTCGACGAGTTCCTCGATCCTGTCGTTCATGCCCTGTGACGCTCATCCAGTCGAGACAGGGCCGAGATTACCTCTACCAGCGCCCCAATGCCCCCGAGTCGTGCACCACCTCGCCGTCGATCACGGTCAGCACCGGCCGGATGGCGCGCATCTCGGCCGCGCTCACCGAGAAGTAGTCCTTGTCGAGGACGACCAGATCCGCGAGCTTGCCCTTCTCGATCGAGCCCAGGTCGTTCTCGCGATTGAGGTACCAGGCGTTCTCCCGGGTGTAGGCGTACATCGCCTGCTGGCGCGAGATCTGCTGGCCGGGGTTGATCTGCTGCCCGAGCACGTTGAGGCCGGTGGTCGCGTAGTGCAGCGCGAACCAGGGGTTGTGCGGCGCGATGTGCACGCCGTCCTCGTGCAGGCCGGCATGGATGCCGCTGGCGACGATCTGCGGAAAGAGCGGCCCGACCGGCGCTCCGTCGGCACGCGGCACGCCGTTCAGCCAGCGGAAGCCCGACATGGAGATGCCGCAGTTGAGCGCCCTCAGGCGCGCGAGCTGGTTCGGTGTCGCGAAGTCGCCGTGCTGCAGCCCCCAGCGCAGGTCCTTGATGCCGAACTTCGCGTCCATCGCCTCGTACGTGGCGACGACCTGCTCGATGTTGGCCGTGCTCGTCGGGCTGCCGGCCTGCGCGTTCTCGTTGCGCCAGCGCGCCTGCGCCACCAGGCGCTGCGCCTCGTACCAGACCGCGAAGCCGTTGGCGTTGTCGGGCGTGGCGAAGGGCGCCGCCCACTCGCCGATGCCGCCGGTGCGCACCATGTCGTCGCCGAAGAACTTGAACTGGTTCTTCAGGCGCTCGCGCAGCTCGGGCAGCTGTCGCTCGAGGCCGCCGAGCTCGGGGATGAAGCCCTGGTTGTGCAGGAAGTTGATCTGCAGGCGAACGAACGCCCGGCCCTCCGCATGCAGCGCCAGGTACGCGTCGTACATGCGGTAGTGGTCGAGGTTGAACAGGAAGTGCGTCGGCTGCGGCTCCAGCGACGACGGGTCGAGCGTGCCGGTGGTGAGCGCCACCAGGGTCTGGTCGAGGTTGGCGGTGACGCCGACGCGCGCCGAGTAGGCCATCGCGTCGAGCGCGCTGCGCATCTTGTCCTCGAAGGTCTGGCGCACGCGCAGGTGGTAGAGAGCGCGGTTCGCCATGTTCGGGTTGCCGCCGGCGATCGAGCCGTCGGCACCGACCGTCACCGGCCCGGCGGCCGGCGTCGTCGCGTTCTCGAAGAACTGCTTGCCGAGCGTGTTCGTCCGCGCCGGCCCGCCACCGCCCTGGTAGATGAACACCGGCCGGTCGGGCACGGCGGCATCGAGCTCGGCGAGGGTCGGCATCCGCAGCTCGGCCCACATGCGCGGCGTGCCGGCGCCCATCGCGGTGATGAACTGGCCGGGCGGCACGTCGGCCCGGCGCGCGGCGAGCATGGCCTGCACTTCGGCGATGTTGGATGCCAGCTCGACCTCGGCGACGTGGTAGCCGGGACGATTGGCGAGGCTGACGAAATGGGTGTGGCTCTCGATCAGGCCGGGCACCACCGTCAGGCCACGCAGGTTGATGACCTTGGCGTCGCGATTGCGCCGGGCGTCCCGCCCGACTTCGGCGAAGCGCCCGTTGCGGATGCTGACGGCGCCGACGACCGAGTTGCGGTCGTCCATGGTGTGGATCATGCCGTTGACGAGCACCAGCTCCTGGTCGTCGTCGTCGTTGTCGCGCCGGTCCCGCCGGCGCCGGCGATGCGCCTCGGCGGGCACCGACACGCCGAGCGCGGTGGCGACGGCGGCGGCGGCCTGGAACAGGCGGCGCCGCGACAGCCCTGTCTTGGGATCGCTCATGGCTTGTCTCCTTGTCTGGTGGTCTGAGCCAATTCAGGATAGTGCTGGCCCGTGCGCATCCAGCATGATCAATCTGCATCCTCTTCATCGATGGCGTCGATGCAAGAGCGCGGGCGGCCGCACCCGACGATAGGATCGACCTCACCGGCACATGCGTGCCGATCAACGGAGACCCGCGTGAAGCTGCAGATGGCAAAGAACTCGCTGTTCGCGGTCCTCCTGCGTTCGCCGTGGTGGGTCAGTGCCTTGATCGCGATCGTCATCGCCCTGGTGAGCGTGGCGCTGCTTCCGGCCGAGTACCGCGCCGTCGGCGCTCTCTCGGGCCTGCCCTTCGTCGTGATCAGCGTCCTGGCGGCACGGCGGCAATGGCGCCTGCCCAGCGCGGCCCGCGTCGCCGCGACGCAGGAATCGCTGGCGAAGATGCCCTGGCCGGCCTTCGCCGCGCTTCTCGAGCAGAGCTTCCGGCGCGACGGCTATGCGATCGAGCCGGGCCCTTCCGCCGGCGTCGACTTCACGCTCGAGCGCCAGGGCCGTCGCGTGCTGGTCTCGGCCCGCCGCTGGAAGTCGGCGCGCACCGGCATGGAGGCGCTGCGCGCGCTGCAGGCCGCTCGCGAAGCCACCGATGCGACGGATGCCCTTTACATCGGCCTCGGCGAGCTCACCGACACCGCTCGCAGCTTCGCCACCGCGCACCGCATCGACGTCTGGCATGTGGCCGAGCTGGCGCACGCGCTGCGCGGCCTGCCGCTGGGAGCGGCAGCGGCTCGCTGACGCAGCAACGCAGCACGCAGCAACGCAGCACGCAGCAACGCAGCAAGGAGCGACGATCGAACTCGCATGCGGCGGCAAACACCATGCCGTGCACACGCGATCTCAGATCGGGAATTTCGCCAGTTCACGCAGCGACGCATCGGCACGATGCTCGCTGCAACGCGGCGCAGGAGGAGACGATGTCGTGACCCGCACATCGAACGCGCCCGCTGCGCGCGAACCGCACCACTCGTCGGTCCCACCGGGAGGCCGCTGACGCATCGAGTCAGCGCCGCACCCGACCCATCAGACAACTTTTCAGGATCAGACCAGTGAACTTGCAGACCTTTGCTTCCCGCACGCGCGCACGGCTGGCAGCCGCCGCGGCCGCTGCATTGCTTTCCACCCTCGCGGCCGCGCAGGTGGCGACGCCGGCCGTGACCGGCCCCGTCCCCGCCCTCGGCCCGCCGGGCACCGACCTCACCCGCAACTATCCGCAGCTGGCGTCGGAGCCGAACTTCGACTTGTCGCGGCGCGGCTACGTCGAGGAGGAGTACTTCTTCGAAGGCACGGCGACGCGCTACAGCACCCCGGCCATGGCGAACGGTGTCGCCGTCTCGAGCGGCCATCCCTACAAGACGCGGCTGATCGTCCGGCGGCCCGACGAGGCGGCGAAGTTCAACGGCGTCGTGATCGTCGAATGGGTGAACGTCACCGCCGGCTACAACTTCGACGCGCACTGGCAGCTGTCGCGCGAATACCTGACGCGAGAAGGCTACGCCTACGTCGGCGTCTCCGCGCAGCGCGTCGGCGTGCAGCAGCCGCCGTACGGCCTCACGGCCTGGAGCCCGACACGCTACGGAACGCTCGACGTGACCGCCGGCGGCTCGATCACCGACGATTCGCTCTCGTACGACATCTTCTCGCAGGCCGGGCAGGCGATCCGCAGCCGTCCCGAGCTGCTGGGCGGAGTGCAGCCGCTCATGCTGCTGGCGGTGGGCGCCTCGCAGTCGGCGAACCGGCTGACCTCGTACTACAACTCGATCGAGCCTCTGCACCGCGTCTACGACGGCTACCTGCTGAGCATCCTCGGCGGGCCGTTCCGCACCGATATCCGCACCAAGATGCTGCGCATCAACACGGAGAACGAGATCGCGGTGCTGAACCAGGCGCCGGTCCGGCAGCCCGACTCGAACAACTTCCGCTCGTGGGAGATCGCCGGGGCGTCGCACGTCGGCTACCGACTCCAGATCTACCGTTGGCAGCTCGTCGCCCGCGACGCCCTGGCGCCTTTCAACTTCAACTGCGACAGGCAGCCGCTCAGCCACGTGCCGACCCACTACGTGATGAACGCCGGCTACGCGCATCTGGTCGACTGGGTCCGCACCGGCCGGAGGCCGCCGCGCGCCGAGCCGATCCAGGTGACCTCGACCTCGCCGACGGTGCTTCCGCGCGACGCGAACGGGCACGTGTTCGGGGGCATCCGGCTCGCCGAGGTCGACGCGCCGACGGCGACGAACACGGGCGTCAACAGTGGCGCGTCCTTCTGCATCCTGTATGGATCGCATGAGCCGTTCGGCGCCGCCAAGATCGCGTCGCTGTACCCGACCCACCAGGACTACGTGCAGGCGGTCCGTCAGGTCACGAACCGCAACGTGCGCGACGGCTTCGTGCTCGAGGAGGACGCGAAGGAGATCATCCGGGACGCGCGGAATTCGCGCGTCGGCACGCCGAATCCGCTGCCGATTCCCTGACCGCGGGGCGCCTGCCCGGGGTATCCAGCGGGCCGCACGGAGGTCCGCCAACGGGCGGCGCCTTCGTCAGCGGCTCGCCGCGGCTTCCCAGCTCGCGGCGGCCCGGGCGGCGTCGAACATCGGCGTGTCCGTGCCGAACACGACCGCGCGTTCGCCGAGCAGGGCGCGCGCACATCGGATGGCCTCGGGCCCGAGCGACGCCGAATCGACGACGACACGGCGCATCGCCAGGCGTCGCCTGGCGTCGTCGTCGGAGCTGCGCTCCTGCATCGCATCGAGGCGTTCGAGGCAGAACGTGTAGCTCCCGCCGAGGTTGGCGAACTGCAGGGTGATGTTCGGGTAGGCGGCGACCCATCCGCTGTCGCAGAGAGCGAGCATGGCGAGCCCGATCTGGTGCTGGGGCTCGAGGCCGTAGCGTCGCTTTCGGGCGGCGTTGTCGTCGCTGCTGCCTGACGCGGCTGCGTGACCCGGATGCACGAAGACGCGCAGCCCGTTCGCCTGGGCGAGCGCGAACAGCGGCGCCCACGCGTCGACCGCGACGCGATCGGCCAGGACTGACGCCGAGAGAACCAGGCCTTGCAGGCCCGCTTCGACGGCTCGTGCCAGCTCCGCGCAGGCCGCGTCGACGTCGGCCAGAGGCACGGCCGCCAGGCCCCGATACGTGCCGGAACCGGCAGCCGCCGCGGCAGTCGCGTCGTTGAACGCGCGCACGAGCGGGAGGGACACCTCGAGCGGCTGCGAGTCGATGTTCCACAGCGGCGACAGGCAGAGCGTCTGCTGTCCGATCCCCGCCGCGGCCAGCCGATGGACGCGGACGCCGAGGTCCGACGCCATCGCCGGCAACGGCCTCGCGCGCAGCGATGCCGTGAAGCTCCACCCGGCCGCGGAGCGGCGCGCGAAGGGCGGCTGGTCTCGTCGCGCCAGCAGCGAGAGCAGCCGCTCGGGCAGCCAATGCGCGTGCTCGTCGTGCAGGAGCGGCGATGCGCCACGTTCGACGTCGACAGGCGCCGTCACCGCGGCGTGGCGCCGAACACGTCCGTCCGCAGCCGATCGCTCTCGACCGCGAAGTCGCTGACGTAGCGGAGCGTCTCCTGCAGGCCGAGCGGCACCGGCTCGACGCCGAGCGCCTCGAAGCGGTCGCGCACGCTCGCCCGCCGCTGCGCGCTCACCAGTGCGTCGTTCAATCGCTGCAGCACGGCGATCGGCGTCTGGCCCGGCGCCCACATGCACACACCGCCGTTGAACACGTAGTTCGGAAGGCCCGCTTCGTGCGCCGTCGGCACGTCGGCGAGCGCCGGCAAGCGCTCGCGCGACAGCACGGCGAGGGCCTTCAGTCGCCCCGCCTTGACCAGCGCCGCCGCTCCGGCCGAGGGCTGGACGGCGTAGGCGAGGCGCCCGCCGACCAGGTCGGGAATCGGGCTCTCCTTGTACGGAACGTGCAGGGCCTTGAATCCGAGGGCACGGGCGAGGCGCTCGCCCTGCAGATGCGGCGAGCTGCCTTCGCCTTGCGACGGGTACGCCGGCATCTCCGAGCGAGCCGCGGTCGCGAGGTCCTGCAGGCTCGTCAGCTTGCTCGTCGCCGGCACCAGCACGAGCCAGTGGTCACGCATGAGTCGCGCCACCGGCGTCAGATCCTTGAACAGCACCAGCGGCGGACGCCCCTGGGCCACGAAGGCGTGGGTGATCGCGTCGCCCGAACAGCCGCTGACGTTCAGCGTGTAGCCGTCGGGTGGAGCGGCGGCCACCGAGGACGTCGCCAGCGTGCCGCCGGCGCCGGGCCGGTTCTCGACCACCACCGGCTGGCCGAGCGTCGGCTCCATCGCCTCGGCGAGGGCGCGCACCACGACGTCCGGCGAAGAGCCCGCCGGCGCGCTGAGCAGGACCTTGATCGGTCGCTCGGGGAACGCCTGTGCAGCCGCCGGGAGCGCGCCGAGCGCAGCGCTCCCGCAGATCAGCAGGCGCAGCCACGGGCCTCTCGACGTGGTCTTCGTTCGTGTCATGACGGGCTCCGGTGGACGGTTGGCGGACTCTAGGGAGAGTCGAGGCGCGTGACGAGCCGGCCGGCGCGATCTCACAAGTGAATAGCATTCACCAATCGAACGCCTCGAACGGAAGGGCCCGGATGGACCGGCTGCGTCGCCTGGAGATCTTCGTGAAGGTGGTGGATGCCGGCAGCTTCGCGCAGGCAGCGCGGCTGCTCCTGATCACGCCGTCGGCCGTGAGCCATGCCATCGGCGAGCTCGAGCGCGAGATGGGACTGGTGGTCTTCTACAGGACGACTCGGCAGCTGCGCCTGAGCGCCGAAGGCGCCGAGTTGCTGCCTCACGCACGCGACGTGCTCGAGCGCATGCGCCTGCTCGACGGCACGCGGAAGCCCCAGCGCGGCCGCGCCACCGGCACGCTCAGGGTCGCGGTCCCTTCCGGCATCGCTCGGCACATCCTGATGCCGGCGCTGCCAAGGTTCATCGAGCGGCATCCGGACGTGCAGATCGAGATGATCAACAGCGGCTCGGTCATCGACATGCACGTGTCGGGCGCCGACCTCAACTTCCGGATCGGCCCGATGAACGACAGCGGCCTGATCGCCCGGCCTCTGGCGCAGTTCAGGTTCGGCGTCTATGCCTCGCCCGGCTACCTCGCGCGGCGCGGGACGCCGCATCATCCGCGCGACCTCGGCGCCCATCGCACGCTCATCCACAAGCCCCCGCAGTCGGCGACGATCAAGCCGTGGGACCAGTGGACCTACGAGCGACCCGGCGACAGCGGCGTGGTCCAGGTCGCGCATCACCTCGTCACCGACGACCGCGAGGCGCTCCTCGAGGCGGCGCTCGCCGGCGCCGGCGTCTTCCGCATCGGGATGTTCGCGCCGCACCTGCTGAGCTCGGGCCGACTGGTGCGCGTGCTCGCGGACTGGCAGTGGCCCGGAGGGCCGCCGTTTCATGTTCTCTATCGGCGCAGCACGAACCCGCCGCGTCGGATCACTGCCTTCGTCGAGTTCGCGGTCGACGCGGTGAGCGCCTTCGACCCGCTCGAGCTGACGCTGGAGCATCGCTGAGCCATGCACCGGGCTGCAGGAGCATCACCAGGAGACCTGCAGCTCGAGTCGCCAGCCGACCTTCTCACGCTGCCCTTGGCTTGCTGCAGCAGGGGCCGCCGAGCGATGCCTCGACCCCGCGCTCGACAGCGTCGGCCGCAGCGAGAGATGCGTCTCGAGGCCGAGCACGCGCTCGACGGCCGAGTTGATCGAGCCGAGGGGGTCGGTCAGCACCAGGCCGGCCTGGTCGATGGGGCTCAGGGGCCCGGGCTTCGAGCGGATGTGCGCACGCAGCGGCGAGAACACGTATTCGCCCAGCAGCGAGCCCAGCACCGGCGTGACGACGAGGTCCTGCAGCGACACCCGTTCGACCATCGCTTCGGCGCCGAACTCGAAGATCGTCGACAGCAGAGCCGAGTACCAGAAGGACTGGTCGCGTGCCAGGCCGCGCTCGCGGGCGCGGATGTAGTAGCTGGCGCCCCAGTAGGGATGGAGCGCGTAGTTCACGAAGGCGCTGTCGCTGTCCCAGTGCGGGTTCGTGACGTTGCGGAACCACCGGTCGAAGCCGATCTTGTTCGAGTAGTTCGTCTTCTCCTGCGGCCACAGCGAGATCGTGCCGACGGCGACGAACTGATAGCCGAGGAAGTAGGCGGTGTCGCGCTGGATGCCCGACATGCGCTGTGCGGCATCCGCGCGGACGGTCGGCGCGGCGGCGTCGCCCAGGCTTGCGGCCGTCGACGACTCCCCCACGCTGCACAGCAGTGCCACGAGAGCCGGAGCTCCTGTCCCGATCCTGAAAGGCATGGTGCGAAGCGGCCCCAAGCGCGGCAGCACCGCTCGAGGCGCGTGGGCAACGCGCGTGCCACCCTCCGAGCGCGGCGATCCGAGCCCGGCCGCTATATTCATGGCAGCAGTCTTCATGCAGCAGTCGGGTGGCCGGCAACGGTCGCGCTTCCTCGATCGGGACTCACGTGTATCCCTCGCTTCCTGTGCGGATGAACGATAGCCGGCGCCGGCCCCTTCGCTGCCGCACGGCGCCACCGTGGGCGATGCTCGGGTTGCTGCTGGCTCTCGTCGTCGTGCAGACGCTGGGCTTCGCGCATCGCATCGTGCACGCGCCGAGCCCCGCCGTGTCGGCCAGTCCGTCGCACGAGGAGGGCGGGAACCCGGAGGAGCGCAGCCACGGCGCGGCTGCACTGTTCCCGGCGCACGACGACGACGCCGGCTGCCGTCTTTACGACGGCGTCGGACACCAGGTCTTCGCCCCGCCCGCGGCGCTCGTCGTGGCCTCGCTGATCCCTGCGTCCGAGCATGTGCGACGGCTCGCGGCAGATTTCGTCGCGCGCCGGGCGGCGCTCTTCGAGGCGCGCGGTCCCCCCCTTTCTCGCTGATCCCTTTCCCGTTTGCTGTTCCGTCGCCGTCGGCGACGGCGACATCCATCCCTTCCAGCGAGAGAACATGAAGACCACATCCCACGCGGGCGGCCGGCTGCTGCCCTTCTTCCTCGGCATGGCCGCCGCCTGCGGCCAGGCAGCCGCACAGGCGCCGGCCGCGGCCCCGCCCCAGACCCCGCGCCAAACATCGAGCGAGGGCTGGCAAGGCGGCGCGGTGCTCGACGCCGCCGCGAGCTCCCGCGAGCTCGCCCTGGGGCAGCGCGACAAGGGGCTCGGGCTCGGCCACAGCGACCTGACCGCCCACGGGCCGCTGGGCCCGCACGTCCAGGCCCAGATCACGGCAGCAGCGCACACCCACGACCGCAAGCTCGAGCTCGAGCTCGAGGAAGCCTGGTTCCAGACCCGCACCCTGCCCCTGGGCCTGCAGTTCCGCGCCGGCCGCTTCGCGTCGCAGGTCGGCTACCTGAACGAGCAGCACCCGCACGCCGACGACTTCGTGCAGCGGCCCCTGCTCTACCGCGCGTTCCTCGGCGGACACTGGACCGACGACGGCCTGCGCCTGAACTGGACCGCACCGACCGACCTCTACCTCCGGCTCGGCGTCGAGGTGTTCCGCGGCAAGCGCCTGGTCGAGGAAGCCGCTTCGGCCCGACGGCCGGGCGTCGCGGTCTTCTCGGCCAAGACGGGCGGCGACCTCGGCACCAGCCACAGCTGGCAGGCGGGCCTTTCGTATCTCCACAACCGCCGCGAGGCAGTGGTGGAAGAGGAGGAAGAGCATGGACCCGAAGAGGAATCGGCGGGCCACGAGGTCGGGCACGCGGAAGGCCATGGCGCCCACGGCGCCGCTTTCAGCGGCCGCAGGATGTGGGTCGGCGAGCTCGCCTGGAAGTGGGCGCCGCAGGGCAACAACAACGAGCAGCAGGTCCGCGTGGCCTACGAATACGCCCAGGTGCGCCGGCTGAACCGCTTCGCCGCCTCGGGCGATCGGCACCATGCGCACTACCTGAGCGCCGTCTGGCGCTTCAGGCAAGGCTGGGAGGTCGGCGCGCGCCACGACGTGCTGCGCGTTCGCATGCCGCACGGTGATCACTTCGACGACGGCCGCCTGCGCGAGTCGGCCCTGATGCTGGCCTGGAAGCCGTCGCACGCCCAGACCCTGCGCCTGCAGTTCACGCGGCAGCGCGACCGCGGCGGCTTCGACGACGCCACCAACGCGGTGCAGCTCCAGTACATCCTGAATTTCGGTGCCCATGCCGCGCATTCGTTCTGACCGCCGTGGCTGGCGCCGGCTCGTCCTGGCGCTAGGCCTGACGCTCGCGGGCGGCGCCGCTCAGGCGCTGACCGTGTTCGCCTGCGAGCCAGAGTGGGCCGCGCTCGTGCGCGCGTTCGCTCCCGACGCACAGGTGCGCACGGCCACGCACGCACGCCAGGACCCGCATCACATCGAGGCCCGGCCGAGCCTGATCGCGGCGATGCGGCAGGCCGACCTGGCCGTCTGCGCCGGTGCCTCGCTCGAAGCGGGCTGGCTGCCGATGCTGCAGCAGCGCAGCGGCAACCCCCGCGTGCAGCCCGGCGCGCCGGGCCTGTTCATGGCCGCCGACAGCATGTCGCTCATCGACCCGCGCCCGGCCGGTACGCCGTTCGAGGGCGACGTGCACACCGAAGGCAACCCGCACTTCCACCTCGACCCGCGGCGGATGCTGCAAGTCGCCGAAGCCCTGGCCGGGCGCCTGCAGGCCATCGAGCCGCAGCGGCGGGCCGAGGTGCAGGGCCGCTTCGCCGCGTGGGCGGCCGACTGGCGCACGCGGATCGATCGATGGGAGCGCCAGGCGCAGCCGCTGCGCGGCACCCGCGTCGTCGGCCAGCACACCACCTATGCCTACCTCTGGCGCTGGCTCGGCATCGAGCAGGCGGCCGACCTCGAGCCGAGGCCGGGGATGTCGCCGACGCCCGGCCACCTGCAGCGCGTGCTCGAGCAGGCACGGGCCATGTCGCCGCGCGCCATCGTCGTCTCGAGCTACCAGGATCCGCGCGCCGCGCAGTGGCTCTCGCAGCAGCTCGGCGGCAGCGTGCCGGTGCTGCAGCTGCCCGCCACGCTGATGGACGAAGGGCCGGCGTCGACGCTCGCCGGCTTCTACGACCACCTGCTCGAGCGCCTGCTCGCCGGCCGGTGACCGGCGTGCAGGACCTGCTGTGGCTGGCCGCTCCGGTGGCGGCGCTGCTCGCGGCCTGTGCGTTGCTCGTGCCGCTCGGTGCCCAGGTGCTGGCCCGCGGCGTGGTGTTCATCGACCTGGCCGTGGCGCAGGTGGCGGCGCTGGGTGCGCTGGTCGTCGGGATGGCCTGGGAGAACCCGTCCGCGCTGCTGTCCGCGGCGGCGACCGCTGCCGCGGCGCTGCTCGGCTCGGCTCTCGTCTGGTGGCTGGCCCGGCACTGGCCGCAGCAGCGGGAAGCGCTGATCGGGCTCGTCTACGTCGCGGGGGCGAGCGCCTGCGTCATCGCCGTGGCGTTCGATCCGCATGGACGAGAGCGGCTGACCGCCTTGCTGGCCGCCGATATCCTGTGGGCTCCCTGGCCGTCGGCCGGGGTGCTGGCCGGCGGCGCCGCGGTGGTGCTCGCGCTGGCAGGCACGGCGGGGCAGAGGTTGCGGCGCGACGGGCTGTTCTATCCGGTGTTCGCGCTCAGCCTGAGCCTGGCGGTGCCGGTGCTCGGGCTGTATCTCGTCTTCGCCTTGCTGATCGCCCCGGCGCTCTGGACGCGACGCGAGCGGTCGCTGCAGGCCGCGGTCCTGCTCGGCGCTGCGGCGGCGCTGACGGGGCTCGCAACGTCGTGGGCGCTCGACTGGCCCAGCGGCGCGTGCGTGTCGGTCGCCTTGTGCGCGCTGGGGATCGCTGCCGCGCTGCGTCCTTGCCGGCGAGCTCACAGGCCGTAGTCGGTCCCCTTCTTCATGGCCGCGATGCAGGCGGCGGCGAACGACTCGCAGGCCGTGGACAGGCTGCGCCCGCGCCGCTTCACGAGCGCGATGGGGCGGACGAACGACGGGTCCTGTATCGGGCGTGAGCGCAGGCCGGGAAAGGCGCTTCTCTCGCGCGCCGAGCCGGGCAGGATGGTGACGCCCAGGCCGGTGTGAACCATGGCCACGGCGGTCATCATGTAGGTCGTCTCGCAGGCGATGTGCGGCCGGCGACCGTAGCGCACGAAGGCGGCGTCGACGACGGCGCGCACGCTGGTCGCGGAATCGGTCAGCACCAGCGTCGTCTCGGCGAGGTCGGCGATCGTGATGCGGGTCTTCAGCGCCAGCGGATGCCGGGCCGGGAAGACGGCGCACAGGCGGTCCTTGCCTCGGAAGAGGATGTCCAGGTCGTCGGCCGCGATGTCGCCGCCGGTCAGCCCGAGGTCGACCTCGCCGTCGCGAACGAGCGCCATCACCTGGCTCGCCACTGCATCGCGGACGACGAAGCCGACGCCCGGCTGGTCGCGCCGACACGCTTCCATGACCACCGGCAGGAGACTGGCGGCGAAGGACGGCAGGCAGGCAATCCGCACCGTGCCGCGCCGGCCGGCGCTCTGCTCGTGGGCGTCGGTGACGATGGCGTCGAGGTCGGTCAGGGTGCGCTCGAACAGCGGCACCAGCTCGCGGCCGACGCGCGTCAGGGCCACCGACCGGCTCGTCCGGTCCAGCAGCCGCACCTTCAGCGCGTCCTCGAGACTGCGCACCTGCACGGTCAGCGCCGGCTGCGACACATGCAGGCTCTGCGCGGCGCGCGTGAAGCTCCCGAGCTTCGCCACCGACAGGAACGCACGGACGTAGCGCAGGGGCAGATCCATAACGCAATCCATATTACTGCGATCCGATCATTTCAATTGTCATTCGTGACCTCGCTTCCTATCGTCGCGGCAGCCGACAGACAGGAGACGACATGAACAGCAGAAGCAAGGCCGGCGCGGCCGGCCTCCTCACCACCTTGATCGTCGCCGCGTGCGGCGGCGGCGGCGGCGGCGGCGACGGCTCGAACGCGACGCCGAGCGGACAGGTCGCGACGATCCAGGTGCTGTCGAGCCGCGCCGATCTCGTCTCGGCCGGCGATGCACTGGTCGAGATCAAGGCCCCCGCCGGCGCCGACGTGACTAGGCTCAGGGTCGACGTCGACGGCGTCGACGTGACGAGCCAGTTCGCGGTTCGCGCCGACGGCCGCTTCTACGGCCTGGTCAGCGGCCTCAAGGCCGGCAAGAACGTCCTGCGCGCCGCCGAGCCCGGAACGAGGGGAGCCGTGCTCGAGATCACCAGCCATGCCAAGGGCGGGCCGATCTTCTCCGGGCCGCAGCTCAAGCCGTGGACCTGCACGACGAAGGTGGCGGCCCCGACGGCCACCAATCCCGACCTCGGCGATCCGCTCGACGAGCAGTGCAACGTCGCCGCGCCGGTCTATCGCTACCAGTACCGCACGCTGGCCAACGCCTTCGCGGCCTACGACCCTGCCAACCCGCCCGCGGCGAACCTGATCGCGACGACGACCACCGACACCGGCCGGACCGTCCCCTACATCGTCCGCATCGAGCGCGGCGTGATCAATCGCGGCAAGTACGACATCGCGACGCTCGCCGATCCGACGAGCCCCACCGCCGGCTGGACGCCGTGGGCCGTCTCACCGGCCTGGAACCGCAAGCTCTACTGGAAGTTCGGCTCCGGCTGCGACTACGGGCGCACCCAGGCCAATCCGGGCAGCGTCCTCGACGACGTGGCGCTGCGGCGCGGGTACATGGTCGCCAGCTCCGAGATGACCAACTACGGCTCGCACTGCAACGACGTGACCTCGGCCGAGACCGTGATGATGATCAAGGAGCACATCACCGAGCGCTACGGCGAGATCCGCTTCACGATGAGCGAGGGCAACTCGGGCGGGGCGCACCAGCAGCACCTGCACGCCTCGAACTATCCGGGCCTGCTGCAGGGGATCCTGCCGTGGAACGGCTGGCAGGACACGTGGACCACGGGGCGCGAGTTCGCCGACTGCGGCCTCCTGAAGCGCTACTACGACGGCGGCGCCGGCGGCCTCACCTACAGCGTCATGGAGCGGGCCCACATCGCCGGGCATCGCTGGAACCAGGTCTGCGAAGGCCCGGCGCAGATCAACATGGCCGGCCGCACGCCGTTCTACATGGATCCGCAGGTCAGCGGCGCGGACTGCGGCACGCACCCGAATCGCTGGTCGCCCGCGAACCTCGGCGGCATCCGCTGCACGCTGCAGGACTACAACATCGCGGTGTTCGGCCCGCGCGACGCGACCGGCTACGCCAAGACGCCGCACGACAACGTCGGCATCCAGTACGGCTTCAATGCCGTCAACACCGGCGAGATCACGCCCGAGCAGTTCGTGACGCTCAACGAGCAGATCGGCGGCTACGACATCAACGGGCAGTGGCAGCCGCGCCGCATGGTCGCCGACCCCGGCGCCGCCGAGATCGCGCACGGCTCGGGGCGGGTGCCGCACGGCCGCGGTCTCGGCGAGGTGGCGATCATCGCCGGCGTCAACTGGCAGATCGACGAGGAGCACTACGACTTCCGCAACTACGTGATCCGCAACCGCATCCTCGAGCACCACGGCGACCACGACAACCAGGTGCTGTGGCGCTTCAAGGTGCTGCTGCCGCCCGACTTCGAGAACCGCCGCTTCGCGACGATGGACCTGTGGCTCACGCGCATCGAAGCCGACACCTCGGATCGCCCGCTGCGCGCGAAGATCATCGCCAACAAGCCGGGCGCGGCGGTCGACTCGTGCTACCGGGGCGACCGCGGCATCTGGAGCACCGATGCGGCGTACTGCAACACGGGCGCCAACCCGAGCATGGCCTCGACCATCACCGGAACCGGGGCGAACGCCCTCTACACCCCGGGCCTCGACGAGTGGCCGGTGTACCGCGACACCCGCGTCGCTGCCGGCGAAGACCTGACGAGCGACATCATGAAATGCCAGCTCAAGCCGCTGTCCGTCGCCGACTACTTCGTCAACTTCACTGCGGCGCAGTGGAACCGCCTGCAGGCGGTCTTCCCGAGCGGCGTCTGCGACTACTCGAAGCCGGGCGTCGGCCAGGTCGTTCCCGAGGTCTGGCAGACCTTCAGCGACGGTCCCGGCGGGCGCCCGCTCGGACCGGCGCCCGTGTCGCGCGAAGGGTGACGTTACCCTCGCGCCCATGCGAATCGTGAAGCTGGGGTCGGGTGCAGGCTATTCCGGAGACCGGATCGAGCCGGCCGTCGAGCTGGCGGAAAAGGGCGGCATCGACTACCTGGTCTTCGAGTGCCTCGCCGAGCGGACGATCGCCCTGGCGCAGCAGGCCAAGCGCCGCGACCCGGCCGCCGGCTTCGACCCGTTCCTGGAGGCGCGCATGCGCGCCGTGCTCCCCGTCGCGCACCGGCGCGGCATCCGCATCGTGTCGAACATGGGCGCCGCCAATGCCGTCGGCGCGGCGAGGCGCACGGTGGCGATCGCTGCCGAGCTGGGGATGCAGCTCAAGGTCGCCGCGGTGTCCGGCGACGACGTCCTCGACGAAGTCCTGGCCGGCGACTACCGCTTCGAGGAGACGCGCACACCGGTCCGCGATCTCGGCGACCGGATCATCTCCGCCAATGCTTACCTCGGCATCGAGCCGATCTGCGCCGCCCTGCGCACCGGTGCGCACGTCGTCCTCACCGGCCGGGCCGCGGACCCCGCGCTCTTCATGGCGCCGCTGTTCCACGAGTTCGGATGGCCGATGGACGACTGGGAGCGGCTCGGCCAAGGCACCGTCGTCGGCCACCTCCTGGAGTGCGCCGGCCAGGTCACCGGCGGCTACTTCGCCGATCCCGGCCGCAAGGACGTCCCCGATCTCGCCCGGCTCGGCTTTCCGATCGGCGAGGTCCGTGCCGACGGCGAGCTCGTCGTGACGAAGGTCCCCGGCTCCGGCGGACGCGTCAATGCCGCCACCTGCAAGGAGCAGCTCCTCTACGAGATCCACGACCCGCGGCGCTATCTGCAGCCGGACGTGATCGCCGATTTCTCCGCCGTGCGCATCGAGCAGCTCGCCGCCGACCGGGTCCGGGTCACGGGCGGGCGCGGCGCCCCGCCGACCGGAACCCTCAAGGTCTCGGTCGGCTACGTCGACGGTTGCGTCGGCGAGGGACAGATCTCGTACGCCGGCCCCGGGGCGCTCGAGCGCGCCAGGCTGGCGCTGGAGATCGTCCGCGACCGGCTCGCCCTCACCGGCGTCGACATGAGCGAAGCGCGCTTCGATCTGGTCGGCGTCGACGCCCTGCACGGCCAGCGCCTGTCGCAGCACGGTCCGGAGCCGTACGAGGTGCGGCTGCGGGTGACCGGCCGGACCGAGTCTCTCGCCGAAGCGGCGCGCATCGGCAACGAGGTCGAGACGCTCTACACCAACGGCCCGGCCGGAGGCGGCGGCGTGTCGCGTCATGCACGCGAGATCGTGGCCGTGCAGTCGGTCCTCGTGGGGCGCGATCTCGTGAAGGCGCGCGTCGAGACCGTGGAGGCCTGACATGAAGCTGCGCGACCTCGCCCATTCCCGCACCGGCGACAAGGGGGACACCTCGAACATCTCCGTCATCGCCTACGACGAGCGGGACTACGAGCACCTGCGGCGCCACGTGACGGCCGACGCCGTCAAGGCGCACTTCGCCGAGCTGGTCAAGGGCGACGTCGTGCGCTACGAGCTGCCGCTGATCGGCGCCCTCAACTTCGTCCTCGGGCGCACGCTCGGCGGCGGCGTGACGCGCTCGCTCGCGCTCGACGCCCACGGCAAGTCGCTCAGCTCCGCCTTGCTGAGCCTCCACATTCCCGATCCCGATCCCGATCCCGCCTCGCTGCCTGGCGAATGAACCAGGCGCTGTTCGCTCCTTCCTTCATCGTTTCATCACCAAGGACATCCCCATGAAAACCTTCGCCAAGCTGCCCGGTCGCTCACGCCGGCTCCTCCTCGCCGCCACGCTCGGCGCCATCGCGGCGGCGTGGAGCGGGCCTTCGCTCGCCCAGGCCTACCCGAGCAAGCCGGTGACCTTCGTCGTGCCCTTCGCCGCGGGCAGCGCCACCGACCAGCTGGCGCGCGCGCTCGGCAACTCGCTCACCCAGGACACCAAGCAGGCGGTCGTCGTCGACAACAAGGCCGGGGCCAGCGGCATGCTGGCGGCGCAGGCGGTCGCACGAGCGCCGGCCGACGGCCACACGGTGCTGATCACCACCAACACGACGCATGCGGCCAACGAGCACCTCTACAAGAAGCTCCCCTACGACCCGGTCAAGGACTTCGTCCCGGTGACCGGCCTCGGCAAGGGCGGCCAGGTGCTGGTGGTGCGTACCGACGCGCCGTACAAGAGCGTCGCCGACCTGGTCGCCAAGGCCAAGTCGGAGCCGGGCAAGCTGTCGTTCGGGAGCGGCAGCTCGTCGAGCCGCGTCGCCGGCGAGATGTTCAAGCAGCTGAGCGGCACCAACATCCTGCACGTGCCCTACAAGAGCAACCCGCAGGCGGTCACCGACCTGCTCGGCGGCCAGATCGACTTCATGATCACCGACACGGCCACGGGCGTGCCGCAGATCAAGGGCGGCAAGCTGCGCGCGCTCGGCGTCTCGACGACCCAGCGCAACCCCTTGCTGCCCGACGTGCCGACCATCGACGAAGCGGGCGTGAAGGGCTACGACATGGGCTACTGGTTCGCCGCCTACGTGCCGGCGGGAACTCCCGCCCCGGTCGTGTCCCGCCTGCGCGAGCTCCTGATCGCCGGCACCAAGAGCAGCACGGCGCAGGCCTTCTTCTCCAGCACCGGATCGGATGCCTGGACGACCACGCCCGACGAGCTCGCCAAGTTCCAGGTCACGGACGCGCAGAAGTGGGGGCGGGTGATCAAGGCCGCGGGCATCGAGCCCGAGTAGATCGCTGCAGAAGGTTCGATGTCCTGGGTCGCCCTGTTCATCGCCGGCGTCTTCGAGGTCGCCTGGGCCATCGGCCTCAAGTACACGGAAGGGTTCACGCGTCTGTGGCCGAGCGTGGCCACGCTGGCCGCGATGCTGGTCAGCGTCCTCCTGCTCGGCTGGGCCATGAAGGAGCTCCCGGTCGGCACCGCCTATGCCGTGTGGACCGGAGTCGGCGCGGTGGGAACCGCCATCCTCGGCATCTTCCTGTTCGGAGACTCGGCGTCGCCGGCGCGACTGGCCTGCCTGGCCATGATCGCCGGCGGCATCGTCGGGCTGAAGCTCGTGTCGAGCAGCTGAGCGCTACGCCAATCCGTCGCGCCGCGAGCGCGGCGACAGCATCGTCCCCACCGAAGTCAGGGAGACATCTCCGAGGCCCGATCAGGGCGAATCGCGGGTCGATATTCTGATTTCGCGAACTCGCCTCGTCGGTGACCTTCGCCCCGAGGCGGCCATGCGATGCCCCTTGAGAACAAACCTGGAGACATCGATGGCTTTCCATTCCGGCAGGACGCTGCGGGCCCGGACGCTCGCCAGCGTGGCCGCCTCACTTCTGTTCCTGGCGTCGTGCGGCGGCGGCGGCGACGATGACGACGACAACGGCGGCCAGAGCGGCCCGGGGGTCGACGTCGCCGGCCTGTCCGAGCGCGTCGAGATCATCCGCGACACCACGGGCGTCTCGCACATCTACGCGCAGAACCAGCGCGACCTGTTCTTCGCGCAGGGCTACAGCGCGGCGCGCGACCGCCTCTGGCAGCTCGACCAGTGGCGCCGTCGCGGCGAAGGCAAGATGGCCGAGCAGTTCGGCCCGCGCTTCGTCGCCGCCGACACCGCTGCCCGCAAGTTCCTGTTCCGCGGCGACCTCGAGGCCGAGTACGCCAGCTATCACCCGGACGCCAAGGAGATCCTGACCGCCTTCGCCGACGGCGTGAACGCCTATGTCGACCAGGTCAAGGCCGACCCGACGCAGCTGCCGATCGAGTTCCAGCTGACCGGCACCGAGCCCGGCCGCTGGTCGCCGACATCGTCGCTGATCCGCATCTACGGGATCACGCGCAACGTCGGCGACGAAGTCACGGTCGCCCGGCGCATCGCCGGCCTGGGCCTGCCGACGACCGAGCAGTGGACGTCGCGGACGCCGGAAAAGCCCATCGTCGTTCCCGCCGGCACCGACGTGTCGGTGATCACCACGACCATCCTCCAGGAGTACAACCTGGCGCGCAACGGCATCGCCTTCCAGGCCAGCGACTTCCCGCGCAGCCCGCTCGGCGTCGAAGGCCGCGCCCAGGTGGCGCAGGCGCTCAGCGTCCAGAAGGAAGTGACCGAGCAAGGCGGCGACTTCCCCGAGCTGCTGCGCCACGAGAGCAACAACTGGACGGTGCACGGCTCGCGCACGGCGACCGGCAAGCCGATCCTCGCCAACGACCCGCACCGCAACATCGACATGCCGTCGCTGCGCTACATGGTCCACCTGAACGCGCCGGGCTGGAACGTGATCGGCGCCGGCGAGCCGGCGCTGCCCGGCGTGTCGATCGGGCACAACGACCGTGTCGCCTTCGGCCTGACGATCTTCGCCTACGGCGACGAGGAGGATCTCTACGTCTACGAGACCAACCCGGCCGACCGCAACCAGTACCGCTACAACGGCGCCTGGGAGTCGATGCGGGTGGTTCCCGAGACGGTGTCCGTGCGCGGCCAGGCGGCCCAGAGCGTGAACCTCAAGTTCACGCGGCACGGCCCCGTCGTCTTCGAGGACCCGGCCAACGGCCGCGCCTTCGCGGTGCGCGCCGCCTACCTCGAGTTCCCCGGCACCGCCGCCTACCTCGCCAGCCTGCGCCTGAACCAGGCGCGCAACTGGACCGAGTTCAGCGAGGGCATGGCACGGCACCTGACGCCGGGCGAGAACATGGTCTACGCCGACGTCGACGGCAACATCGGCTGGTTCGGTGGGGCGCTGACGCCGATCCGCCCGAACGCCGACTGGACCGGCATGCTGCCCGTGCCGGGCGACGGCCGCTACGAGTGGGCCGGCTACCTGAGCGGCAACCTGCTGCCGCGCATCTTCAACCCGACGGCGGGCTTCTACTCCTCCGCCAACGAGTACAACGTGCCGGAGGACTACGCCTACAAGCATCTGTCGAACACGCGCGGCTGGGCCGACCCGTACCGGCAGCAGCGCATCGTCGAGGTGCTGAGCGCGAGCCGCAACCACAGCGTGCAGGACTCCGCGCGCCTGCAGTTCGACGAGCTGTCCATCCCGGCGCGGACGCTGGTGCCGATGCTGGCCGGGCTGTCGTCGAGCGACCCGGACGTCACCGACGCGCTCAACCGCCTGCGCGCGTGGAACTTCGTCGAGAGCACCGACTCGGTCGCGGCCACGATCTTCGAGCTGTGGCTGCCGCGGGTCCTGACGCGGGTGTCGAACACGGTCGTGCCGCAGAACGCGCGCGCCCTGATCGGCACGCTGTCGCGGCCGGTGGTGTTCGCGCGACTGGCGACGCCGGACGCGACCTTCGGCGCCAACCCGGTGGAGGGCCGCAACACCGCCCTCCTCGAGACCCTGAAGCTGGCGATGACCGACCTGCGCACGCGCCAGGGCAACGACGTGGCGAACTGGAACTGGGGCTCGCTGCACCACATCAAGTTCGACCATGAGCTCGCGGAGTTCCTGGCGCCGGCGACGGCGGCGTCGTTCGCGACCGAGCGCTTCCCGGTCGGCGGCTCGGGCGACACCGTGCACCGCGCAACGTATCGCACCTCGGACTTCCGCGTCACCAGCGGCGCCTCGTATCGGCAGGTCGTCGACGTCAGCGACTGGGACAAGTCGATCTGGATCAACGTGCCCGGCCAATCCGCCGACCCGAAGAGCCCGTACTACAAGAACCTCATCGAGGCCTGGTCCAAGGGCGAGTACTTCCAGATGGCGTTCAGCCGCGGCGCTGTCGAGTCCAAGCGCGCCGACACGCTGAACCTGCGTCCTCGCCGCTGAGGTCCCGACCATGCGCAGGCGTGCAGCGATGGCTGCGGCGCTCGCGGTGGCGGCCGTGGCGATCCTCCTGATCGTCGCGGCTCGCCAGGTCACGCTTCTCGTCCTCGACGTGCCCGACCGCCGGGCCACCCTGGTCGTGAAGCGGAGCCCTGCGCTCGGCATGCGCCTGATCGAGTCCGAGTCCTCGCTGTGCGGCCGCCAGGGTCCGGGCTCGCCGCTCTTTTCGTTGAGCCTGCCCACGTCGCTGTGTCCCTTCGCGCTGGCCAAGGGACCGGCGGCGAGCGGGCGCAACCTGCTGCTCAGCCTGCCCTTCTCGCGCACGCTGCACGGCTGGGCGGGCTAGTCACACCCGGAGGCTGCCATGATCAATCGACGTGTCGCGAGCTCCATGCTCGCCTTCGCCCTCGCCGGCGCGTGGTCCGCCGCGAGCGGTGCCACGGAACGCTTCCCGGCCACCATCGCCCTGCCGAACGGCTGGCTTCCGGAAGGCATCGCGGCCGGGCGCGGACACGTCCTCTATTCGGGGTCGCGCGCCAACGGCGCCATCTACGCCGTCGACCTGCGCACCGGCGAGGGCGAGGTGCTGGTGCCCGGTCAGGCCGGCCGAGTCGCCGTGGGACTCGACTTCGACCGGCGCAGCAACTTCATCTTCGCCGCGGGCGGCGCGACCGGACGGGCCTTCGTCCACGATGCCCGCACCGGCGAGACCGTGGCCGTCTACACCCTGAGCCCGTCGACGCTGACCTTCATCAACGACGTCATCGTCGCCCGGGAGGCCGCGTATTTCACCGACTCGTTGAATCCCGTCCTCTACCGGCTGCCGCTGGGTCCCGGCGGCAGGCTGCCGAATGCCGGCGCCGTGCAGGCCATCCCGCTCGGCGGCGACTACGCCCACGCCACCGGCCTCAACCTGAACGGCATCGAGGCGACGCCGAACGGCAAGACGCTGATCGCCGTCCACTCGACGCTCGGCGTCCTCTACCGCATCGACCCGGACACGGGCGTCGCGACCACCATCGATCTGGGCGCGGCATCGCTCACCATGGGCGACGGGCTGCTCCTGGACGGCGACACCCTCTATGTGGTGCGCAATCGCCTGAACCAGGTGGTCGTGATCGACCTCGACAACAAGGCGCGGTCGGGCTCGGTCAAGGAGGTGCTGACGAGCCCGGCGTTCGACGTGCCGACGACCATCGCGGCCGACGGCAGGCGTCTCTACGTCGTCAACGCGCGGTTCACCACGCCGGCGACGCCGAGCACTCCGTACAACATCGTGCAAGTGCCGCGCTAGCTCGCCGGCGCCGCGGGAGCGCCATGCCCAGCTTCGTCCCTCGTCGGCTCACCGCTGCAGGCGAGCCCCTCGACTGCCTCCACCTCGGCATCGACGACGCGCGAGCCGCGGTCGTCTGGGTCTTCGGGGCCGGCGGCGGCTTCCACGGTCCCGCCGGCGGCCTGTACGACCGGCTCGGCGAGACGCTCGCCGCCGACGGCATCGCCTCGCTCCAGGTCGCCTACCGCCGCCCGCGCGACCTGAAGGCCTGCGTGGTCGACGTGCTCGCCGGCGTGCACGCGCTCGCCGAGCCGACGCCGATTCCCGTGGCCCTCGTCGGCCATTCCTTCGGCGGCGCCGTCGTCATCCGCGCCGCGCTGGCGAGCCCGCTGGTCAGCGCCGTCGCCGCGCTGTCGAGCCAGCTGGCCGGCACCGACGACGTCGCCGCCCTGGCGCCGCGGCCACTCTTCCTGCTGCACGGCACCGAGGACGAGATCCTGCCGGTGCGCTGCTCGGAGCTCATCTACCAGCGCGCCGCCCAGCCGAAGGTGCTGGTGCGGCCGCGCTGCCGGCACGGGCTCGACGAGTGCCGCGACGAGGTCGACCGCACCCTCGGTGCCTGGCTGCGCGAGCGGCTGCTGCTGCTTCGCTAAGCTTGGCGCCATGGCCACCCACCACAAGCCGCTCGTCTGGCTGCCCGCGTGCCACCGCAACCTCGATCTGTCGGACCCCGGCGGCTACACGGTGCTGGCCGACCGCTACGCCGCCGCCGTGTGCCAGCTCGGCCTGCAGGCGGTGCTCTACCCGATGGCCGACGCGGCGGACGTGCCCGACCTGCTGCCGCTGGTCGACGGCGTGCTGCTCACCGGCTCGCCGTCGAACGTCGAGGCGACTCACTTCGGCGAGTCGGCGCTGGCGACCGACATCCTCGACCCGCGCCGCGACCGCTTGACGATGGCCCTGGTGCGTGCCGCCGTCGCTGCCGGCACGCCCCTCTTCGGTGTCTGCCGCGGTTTGCAGGAGATGAACGTCGCGCTCGGCGGCAGCCTCTACCAGCAGGTGCACGCCGAGTCCGGGCTGATGGACCACCGCGAGCCGACCGACGTCGACCTCGAGGCGCAGTTCGCCGAGCGCCACGACGTGACGCTGGCACCGGGGAGCGCCTTCGCCGAATGGGCCGGCGGGACGCGGGCGCGCGTCAACTCGCTGCACGGCCAGGGCATCAAGCGCCTCGGCGCCGGCCTCGTGGCCGAGGCGCATGCGCCCGACGGGCTGGTCGAGGGCGTCCGCGTCGCCACCGCCACCGCCTTCGCCTACGGCGTGCAGTGGCATCCCGAGTGGCATCACGACCAGATCGCGTTCTACCAGCGCACGCTGGAGGCGTTCGCGGCGGCCTGCCGCGAGCACCGCACGAAGCGCGTCGGCGGCGGCGCATGACCACGGACGACCACCCGTCGCCGGCGGCGGCCGAACGCGTGCCCTGCGTCTGGGTCGTGTCCAGCCACCGCGAGCTGGGCAACGAGCAAGGCCATCCGCAGCAGTACACCGTCATGGACGAAGGCGGCACCCGATCGCTCGTCCACCTGGGCCTGCAGCCGGTGACCTATCCGCGCGTGCCGGCCGGCCGGCTGCCGCTCCTGGCGCGCTCGGTGCAGGGCGTCTTCATGGGCGGATCGCCCACCAACGTGCATCCGCGCCACTACGCGGAAGAGCCGTTGCCCGAGGCGACGACGTTCGACGACGCGCGCGAGGCCGTGTCGCTGCCGCTGGTCCGGCTGTGCATCGAGCACGGCATCCCGCTGCTGGCGGTGTGCCGCGGCTGCCATGAGCTCAACGTGGCGATGGGCGGCAGCCTGCACCAGAACCTGCGCACGCGGGGCGGCTCGGTCGTGCACTGGGAGGACCCCGACGATCCCATCGAGCGGCAGTACGCCGAGCGGCACGAGGTGAGCCTCGTCGCCGGCGGCGAGCTGGAGCGCATCAGCGGCTGCTCGCGCTTCGCGGTGAGCTCGCTGCACTCGCAGGGCGTCAACCGCCTCGCGCCGGGCCTGGTCGCCGAAGCCCATGCCGACGACGGCCTGGTCGAGGCCTTCCGCTGGCACGACCGCCGCCGGTTCGCCTGGGGCTTCCAGTTCCACCCCGAGTGGGGCCACGAGCAGCACCCTTACTACGCCGGGATCATGGCCGCCTTCGTCGACGCCTGCTGGGCCCGGCTGCGCGACGCGGGCGCTGCGACGTCGGCCGCTACGCCCCTGCAGCCGGCGACCGCCTAGCTCAGGCGCGGCAGCTGCGCCACTGCTTGCTGTAGCTCGCCGCCGGCTGCACGACGACGGTGGCGCCGCTCGCCTTGCGCACGCCGCTGCCGGTCTCGAGCTGCAGCTTGGCCGCGTACTTCTCGAAGAAGGCATCGAACATCTCGCCGCCTCGCGTGCCCACCGCGTGCAGCTGGTCGGAGGCCGCGTCCCACTCCAGCAGCACCGCAGCCAGCGGCTGCGGCGCCGGTCCGTCGATCACGCGCGCACCCTGCAGCGGGTCGTAGCGCGAGTTGTCGCCGCAGCAGTGGATGACGTGCGCCGGCTCGCCGCGGCCGCCGCTGCGCACGCCGATGAAGCTGATCGCCGGCGTGGGATACACCAGCTTGTGCGCGCAGATCGCCGAGAAGGCGACGATCGATCGGTTGGGTCCCACGCCGGCCGGCGCCGCATAGCGCTGCTTGCTCTCGGTGACGAGCTCGGCCGGCTTCACCTCGTGCTCGAAGGCGATCAGAAACACCGGCGATGCCGTGTACGGGTAGCTGAACAGGAACGCCTCGCCCTTCTGGAGCTGGCTCGCCCGCCACGGTTTGCCGTATCGGTCGACCAGGAGGGAACGCGGGTGAGGCTGCGCCGGGCCGGCGGCCACCACGGGCAAGGCGCTCGAGGCGGCCCAGGCGCCGGCCACGCAGGCGGCACGGCGCATCAGGTCGCGGCGCGCCGCGTCGTCGGGTCGGGGTTGCATGCGGAAACCCTACACGAGCGTCCGCGTCAGGGCAATGCGTGCGCACGCGCCGGCGGCGGCACGGACTCGGAGCGGACGGCGAAGATCCGCCAGGTGCCCGGGACGCCGCGGAGCACCTGGCTGCCCCGATCGTCGAACGCGATGCCGGAGCCGGCGATGAGGTCCTTCACGGTCGACGACACCAGCATCTCTCCGGACTGCGCCAAAGCAGCGACGCGGGCGCCGACGTGAACGGCGATGCCGCTCACGCGCCCCTCCAGCACCTCGCATTCGCCGGTGTGGACGCCGGCCCTGACATCGACGTCCAGCTCGCACAGCCGCACGATGATGTGCGAAGCGCAGCAGACCGCCTCCAGCGGCGTCGGGAACGTCGCCAGGAAGCCGTCGCCCGCGTTGTCGACCTCGCGGCCTCCGAAGCCCGCCAGCGCTTCGCGCACGACGGCATCGTGGCGGCTGCGGAGCTCCAGCCAGGCCTTGTCGCCCAAGGCGGCGAGCCGCTCCGTTGAGCGGACGATGTCGGTGAAGAGGACGGTCCTGAGCTCACGTACGACCTCGGTGTGCGCCGGCGTGCCCTGCAGAAGGCGCTTGTGCAGCGCCTGCGTGGCAGCCGCCGGCGCGGCGCCCAGCTCCTTGCGCAACAGCTGGCGCAGCGACTCGTAGGTGAGGAGCGCCTCGGCGACGTTGCCCTGGCTGGCGAGCACCTCCATGAGGAAGCGGTAGCCGCTCTCCCGGAAGGGCGCGACGCGGATCAGCTCGCGCGCGGAGCGCTCCGCCGATGCCAGCTCGGAGCCCGTGGCGAGGCCGAGCCCGATCGCCGTCACGCACTCGTGGGCGCGGACCAGCACGTCCTCGAGACGGTGCCGGGCGGGCTCCAGCCAGGTGCCCTCGTACCCAGGCAGGAAGCCGCGCTGGGCGATGTGGAGTGCGACGCGCGACGGACCCCAGGCGCGCGCCCAGTCGCGTTGCGACACGGCCGAGACCGCGCGATGCAGTCCCTCGCTGGCCGCTTCGAGGTCGACCCACGCGCCGGCGGGCAGCACGAGCCGCACCTCCTGCTTGCCGACCACGGTGCCGCCGAGCACGCCGCGCAGCTTCGTCAGCAGCGAGCTGAGGGCCGTGTCCGCCGCGGCCGGAAGCTTGGCCGGCCAGAGCGCGTTCATCAGTTCCGCCCGCGTCGACGGCCGATGCCGGTGCGTCGCCAGGTACCCGAACAGGAGGCGCCCCTGGCGCCCCGGGAGCAGCTCCTCGATGCGTTGCCCCTGCATGCGGACGGTCAGCCGGCCGCACAGCTGGATCCGGGTTTCCGGGACGGGCTCCAAGGTTTCACCAAGGTTTCCGAAGGGAGGGGTCTCCAGAATTGTGCCGTGTTCAATCAGCGGAGAGCGACGTGCGAAAGGTGATCAACTGCGAGTGTGGGGAAGTGGTTCGGGGCGCCAACGACGAGGAGCTCCTGGCCGCCGTCAAGACGCATCTGAGCCGGGATCATCCCGAGCTCCTCGACAAGCTGTCCCGTGAGGACATCCTGGGCATGGCCGAAGAAGAGGAGTGACCTCGGCCGGCAGCGGCGGGCCGGCCTGCCGCTCCCCTCAGTGCTCGTGATCGTGCTCGCCTGCCTCGCCTTCCTCGTACGGGCGCCGGTTGCTCGGCGCGTCCGACGGGAGCGTGTCGGCCACGTTCGGATCGGCGGTGAAGAGCGAGCCGTCGGCGGTGCGAAGCAGCAGGTTGCGCATCATGTCCGTCGCATAGCGGATCAGGTAGCCCGGCTCCGTCTGGTACGCGGCGCCGCCCTTGAGCTCGATGAGCACGCTGCCGATCCCGTAGATGCCGTAGGCGTTGCGGGAGATGCCCTCCTCCGGGCCGCCGGGATACTTGGTGAGGAGCGCCAGCGGGTACTGGTCCGAGTACTGCTTCGTGATCGCGACGATCTTCTTCGACAGCTCGATCGCGGCGGGCTGCGCGGCGGCGGCGGTCGGCCACAACGTCGACGCCTTGATGTCGCGGTTGTCGGCGGTGAGGTACTGGCCCTGCCCGTGGTAGTCGATGGTCCAGATGGGGTTGAAGCGCTTGACCACGTTGCCGACCGTGACCGCCTCCGGGACCGGGTTGGTCGGATACTGCGCCCCGAAATTCCGGAACAGCAGGCTGTTCTGCCAGACGACATCGTGGTAGCGGTTGATGTCCCAGCCGCGGCCCCCGGGGATGGCGCCGGTGAAGATGCCGACGGCGTTGTTGTTCGGCGGCGCGCTCGGGTCGAAGTTGAAGCGGACGTAGTTCTCCGTGCCGTCGGGGTTGACGCGCGGCATCAGCAGCACGTAGAGCCGGTCGCGGATCGGCGCCGCGGCGGGGCTGCTGTAGAGCCACTGGATCAGCTGCAGCGTCGACTCGGTGTTGATCACCTCGTTGCCATGCTGCTGCGAGATGATCATCACCGGCGTGTTGCCGGGGTTGCCGATCTTCGCGAGGTAGATGTCGCGGCCCTGGTTGGAGCGGCCGACGACTTCGAGCTCCATGAATCCGCGCGAACGCGCCTGGTGGTACTGCAGGGCGGTCGTGAGCTCCTGGTAGCCGGTGACCCAGTAGGGCCGGTTGGCGGGCTGCGCCTGAACGGTCGCGACGGAAGCGAGCAGCGCGAGCGTTGCGCCGGCGAGGACTGATGCAATTCTCATGTCGGGTCCACCTGTGGGAAGGGTGCGGGCCGGGGGCCCGCGGTCGCAAGGTGCGGGCTCGCGCCCGCGCTCAGGCCGCCGAGGGTCGCGCGCGGCGGCGCCAGGCGGCCATGCCGGCCAGGCCGGCGCCGAGCAGCGCCATCGAGCCGGGTTCGGGGATGGGGCTGATCGTGACCTGGTAGGCACCGGACGCGGCCACCGTGTCGCCAGGGCCGATGGGGCCGATGCCCGTCGTGTTCCTGCCGGCGATGGCGCTCTGCAGCGACAGGTCGTCGCTGCCGATGGCCAGCAGGTAGTTGCCGGGGGCGAGCACCGTGCCGAGGCGCAGGTAAGGATCGAGGAAGCTGATGCTGCCGTCGGCGAAGGTGTCGAACGAGAACTCGCTGGCCTGGCCGGTGAAGTCGGCGAGGTCGAGCGATCCGTCGTTGCGGAACAGGTAGATCGCGGGATCGATGTAGGCGATGCGGCCGTCGCCGTTGATGTCCTGCTCCGCGAACGGGGGCGAGCTGCTCCGCTCGTAGGACTTCACGTCGATCTCGACGTAGAGGAGGTCGCCGCCGATGGCGAACGGGATGTAGTCGACCTCCGTGGTCGTGAACCCCGCGAAGATGCTGTTGCCGACGGCGTTGCCGCCGAGCCAGTCGATCGTGCCGTTGACGACGATCGGCACGGCGCTGGCGCTGAAGGTGC
>JAESGR010000160.1_pt1 | contig 104351 bp, 92 predicted proteins | sample 9269771 | NCBI WGS metagenome assembly JAESGR01 (sample SAMN15739572, study PRJNA653492) | algae metagenome | isolation source: Chroococcus sp. CMT-3BRIN-NPC107 and co-occurring heterotrophs from well... | place: USA: Clark Mountains Wilderness, California | collected 2010-04-18
GACCAGTGGGCGATCCTCTTCTCGCACCCGAAGGACTTCACCCCCGTCTGCACCACCGAGCTGGGCTACATGGCCCGGATCGAGCCCGAGTTCACCAAGCGCAACGCCAAGCTGATCGGCCTCTCGGTCGACCCCGTCGACCGGCACAGCGCCTGGGCCAAGGACATCGAGGAGACGCAAGGCGCGGCGGTCAAGTACCCGATGATCGGCGACGCCGACCTGAAGGTCGCGAAGCTCTACAACATGCTGCCCGCCGAGGAAGTCGGCAGCGACGGCCGCACCGCCGCCAACAACGCCACCGTGCGCTCCGTCTTCATCATCGGGCCCGACAAGAAGATCAAGCTGATGCTGACCTACCCGATGACCACCGGCCGCAACTTCGACGAGATCCTGCGCGTCCTCGACTCCATGCAGCTCACCGCCCAGCACAAGGTCGCGACCCCGGTCAACTGGAAGCACGGCGACGACGTCATCATCGTCCCGGCCGTGTCCGACGAGGAAGCGAAGCAGAAGTACCCCGAAGGGTTCAAGACCATCAAGCCGTACCTGCGCACGGTTCGCCAGCCTTCTTGACTTCCGGCCGGCCGCGTCTCACCAACGCAGCGCCTTGAAGCGGCTCTATGAAGATGCCCTGGCCTTCCGCCGCGCCGGCCGCTTCCTGGCGCCGTCGAACGCCGGATCGTGCGCCTTCAGCCAGGCGAAGAACTCGCCGTACCAGAGCTTCGAGTTGCGCGGCTTGAGGATCCAGTGGTTCTCGTCGGGGAACCAGAGCAGGCGCGCGTCGATGCCGCGGGCCTTCAGCATGTTGTAGTACGCGAGCCCCTGCTGATCCGGCACGCGGTAGTCGAGCGCGCCGTGGATGACGAGCGTCGGCGTCTGCATCGACCCGGCGAAGGCGCTCGGGCTCTGCGAGCTCACCTTCCCGGGGTCGTCCCAGTAGTAGGCGCCGAGCTCCTTGGCATGCCAGGTGTAGGCGTCGTCGCTGAACATCGCGGCCCAGTCGAAGCAGCCGGCGTGGCAGACGTAGGCCTGGTAGCGGCCGGGCGCCACGTGCCCGTTCATCCACGCGACCATGTAGCCGCCGTAGCTGCCGCCGGCGGCGAAGACGCGCCCGGCGTCGACCCAGCGCTGCTCGAGCAGCCAGTCGGTGGCCGCCTCGACGTCCAGCAGCTCGAGCTCGCCCCAGCGATGGGTGATGCTGTCGAGGAAGGCGTTGCCGAAGCCGCTCGAGCCGTGGTAGTTGACGCCGACCACGACGTAGCCCTGCGCCGCGAAGACGTGGCTGTTCCAGCGGTAGTGGAAGGTATCGCCCGCGGCCGCGTGCGGGCCGCCGTGGATGCTGTGCAGCACCGGGTGCTTCTTGCGCTCGTCGAAACCCGGCGGGTAGACGATCCACATCTGCACCGGCTCGCCGCCGGCGCCGGCGATGGTCCGGCTCTCGTGCGCTCCGAGGCGCAGGCCGGCGAGCAGCTTGTCGTTGAAGCGCTCGACGCGCCGCGCTGCTTCGCTGCCGCGCTGCACGTGCACGCGCGACGGATGGTCGATGGCGTCGGCGACCGTCACCACGGTGTCGCCGACCGCGTCGAAGTGATGGATCCAGCCGCCGCTCGCCAGCACCGCGGCGCTGCGGCTCTCGATCGCGTAGCGGTAGAGATGGCAGCGCGCACGGTCCTCGGCGCTGAAGAGCAGGGCGGCGCCGTCGGCGCTCCAGCGCAGCGGCGCGTTGACGGCGTGGTCCCAGTCCGCGCTCAGCGGCCGCCACTTGCCGCCGCGCTGCACGACGGCCGCATGGGCGTGCGCGGTGTGGCGGCGGCCGAGGTGGGTGGCGAGGAACGCGACCCGCGATCCGTCGGGGCTGTAGCGCGGCGCCTCCAGGTCCCACGCCGCATCGACAGCGAGCGGCGCGACCTTGCGGCTGGCGACGTGGATCTCGGCGATCGCCTTGCAGTTGTCGATGCGTTTCTCGGCCGCCGGGTCCCACGCGAACGCGATGTGACGGCCGTCCGGCGAGACGTCGAAGGCGTCGCCGTCGGGATCCATGCGCTGCAGCTCGTACGGCGTGCCCTCGAACAGGTCGACGATCCGGCCGCGCTCGACGTCGAGGACGTGCAGGTGGGCGACGCGCTCCATCGGCAGGTTGCGGTCCCAGAAGCGGTACTGCGCCTCCGAGGTGGCATAGCCGGTCTCCTTGCGGTCGTTCCAGGCCTTGTAGCGCTTCGCCTGCGCCTTGCTGTCCTTCTCGCCAGGCCACACCCAGGCCACGAAGGCGATCCGCTTGCCGTCGGGGAACCACTTGAATCCTTCGATGCCGGGCGCGAAGTCGCTGACGCGCCGTGCCTCGCCGCCGTCGGGGGCGATGGTGTAGAGCTGGGCGGTGTCGTCCTTCTTGCCTTCCTGGTCGCGCTTGGCGAGGAAGGCGATGGCGTCTCCGGCCGGCGACCACGACGGCGACCCGTCCTTGTCGCCGCAGGCGGTGAGGCGGCGCGGCTCGCCGCCGAAGGCCGACAGCAGGTAGAGCTGCGTCTGCGAGCGGTTCTCCTGCATCGAGTGGCTGCCGACGCTGCAGACCGCCTGGGCGCCGTCGGGGGCCAGCGAGACGCTGCCCACCCGCTCGATCTTCCACAGCTCGTCGACCGTGATCGGCTTCTTCTTCTCGGCCATGGTGTCGCGGCCGCGGCCGCTCAGCGCGGTTTGTCGAGCTGCCAGCGCAGGTGGCTGCGCACGGTCGGCCATTCGCTCTGGATGATGCTGTAGGCGCAGGTGTCGCGCAGCGTGCCGTCGGCCGAGCGCTGGTGGTTGCGCAGGATGCCGTCGAGCTTGGCGCCGAGCCGCTCGATCGCGCGCCGGCTCTGCTGGTTGAAGAAGTGGGTGCGGAACTCGACGGCGATGCAGTCGAGCTTCTCGAACGCGTGCGCCAGCAGCAGCAGCTTGCACTCGGTGTTGAAGGCGCTGCGCTGCATCCGCCTGGCGGTCCAGGTCGAGCCGATCTCGACGCGGCGATGCACCGCGTCGACGTTCATGTACGTCGTCATGCCGACGATGCGGCCGGCCGCGTCGAAGGTCGTGAACGGCAGCATCGAGCCGCGCGCCTGCAGGTCGAGCCGACGCTCGATCTCCGCCCGCATCCCCTGCGGGCTCGGCACCGCCGTGTACCAGAGCCTCCAGAGCTCGCCGTCCGTGGCCGCCTCGACCAGCCCGTCGTGATGCGCCGCCTCGAGGGGCTCGAGCGCGCAGTGCGCGCCGCCGAGGCGAACCGGTGCCAGCCAGGCCGCCGCGCTCATCGGTTGTGGCGCTGCATGAACACGAGCTTCTCGAACAGCGACACGTCCTGCTCGTTCTTCAGCAGCGCGCCCACCAGCGGCGGCACCGTCACCTTGTCGTCCTTGCTCTGCAGCACCTCGACCGGGATGTCCTCGGCGACGAGGAGCTTGAGCCAGTCGAGCAGCTCCGACGTGCTCGGCTTCTTCTTCAGTCCGGGGAGGTTGCGCACCTCGTAGAAGTTGCGCAGGGCGGCCGCCAGCAGCTCCTTCTTCAGGTTCGGGAAGTGCACGCCGACGATCCGTTGCATGGTCTCGGCGTCGGGGAACTTGATGTAGTGGAAGAAGCAGCGGCGCAGGAACGCGTCGGGCAGCTCCTTCTCGTTGTTGGAAGTGATGAAGACGAGCGGCCGGTGCCGGGCCTTCACCAGCTCGCGCGTCTCGTAGACGTAGAACTCCATGCGGTCGATCTCGCGCAGGAGGTCGTTCGGGAACTCGATGTCGGCCTTGTCGATCTCGTCGATGAGCAGGACCACCGGCTCGTCGGCCGTGAAGGCCTGCCAGAGCACGCCCTTGACGATGTAGTTGTGGATGTTCTTGACGCGCTCGCCGCCGTCCACGTCGGCGAGCTGGCTGTCGCGCAGGCGGCTCACCGCGTCGTACTCGTAGAGCCCCTGCTGCGCCTTGGTCGTGGACTTGATGTGCCACTGCAGGAGCGGCATGCCGAGCGCGCCGGCGACTTCCTCGGCCAGCATCGTCTTGCCGGTGCCCGGCTCGCCCTTGACGAGGAGCGGCCGCTTGAGCGTCGCCGCGGCGTTGACGGCGAGCATCAGGTCGGGCGTGGCGATGTAGCTTCGGGAGCCTTCGAACTTCATGTGCAGCGGGGTCGGCGAGAGTGGTTTCAGTATAGGGGCCCCCTATAATTCGCGGTTTGCACTCGACGCAGCCAGACGCATCCGCCACCATGAAGAAGCCGCCCGCATCGACGACTCCGACGGCCCTTCGGCAGGCGTTCGCGGAGGCCACTGCGTGGCTCGCGCTGGCCTGCGGCGTCGCGGTCGGCGGCGCGGCGCTGGCCCAGGGCACGGCGGCCAGGCCGGCCGACGTCGCGGGCTCGGCACCGGCCCCTGCTGCGACCTCGACGCCGGCCCAGGCCGCCCCCGCCGCGCCCACGGCGGCCCAGGGTCCGCGGCCGGGCGACCCCGCTGCGGGCGCGACGAAGATCGCCTCGTGCATCGGCTGCCACAACATCTCCGGCTACCAGGCGAGCTTCCCCGAGATCTACAAGGTGCCGAAGATCGCCGGCCAGACCGCCGGCTACATCGTCGCGGCCCTGGCGGGCTATCGCAAGGGCGAGCGCAAGCACCCGACGATGCGGGCGATCGCGACGACGCTGTCCGATCAGGACATGGCCGACATCGCCGCCTACTACGAGCAGCTGGGCAAGCAGGGCGCGCAGCCGGTGCCGGCCAAGCCGGCGCGCGAGCCGTCGCCGCAGGTCGCGAAGCTCCTGGCGCAGGCCAACTGCGCCTCGTGCCATGGCGCGAACTACGCCGCGCCCATCGACCCGACGTACCCGAAGCTCGCCGGCCAGTACGCCGACTACCTGTACGTGGCGCTGAAGGCCTACCAGACCGACAACAACCGCTACTCCGGGCGCAACAACGCCATCATGATGGGCATGGCGCGCCCGTTCACGCATGCCGAGCTGAAGGCAATGTCGAAGTACCTGGCGGAGCTGCCGAGCGAGCTCAAGACGGTCCAGCAGACGCAGTTCCGCTGAAGGGGCTTCGGCCGCCTCCTCATTCCTGCGCCGCGGTTGTGCGAAAGGGACGTTCGGCACGGCCCCGGGTCTGATGCAATCGGAAGCGGTCCCGCGGGACCGCTTTTTCACGTCCGGACCAGGAGGGATCCGCATGGGCCTGCTCGACGCTCTCAAGCTTCCGCAACCGAGGCGAGACGCCGCCGGGGCGGCGCCGAAGGCATCCGGCGCGTCGATCGCCAACGGCAAGACGGCAAGGCGCGATCCGATCCCGCAGCAGAAGATGGCCGGCCACCTGCCGGCGGTGACGGCGCGTCTCGACAGCGCCTGGAGCGAAGCGGTCCGGCTGCAGGCCCGGCTGCACGACGAGGCGAGCAAGCGCACGCTGGCCGCAGCGATGGGGGCGGTGCAGGACAAGCGCCGCGAAGCCGGCAAGGTTCAGGGCGACGCGGCGGCGCAGGTCGTGCTGCTGGGCAAGGCGCTGATCGAGCTCGACAAGGCGCGTGCCGCCGTGGCGGCGTCGGGGCCGACCGCGCCCGCGCCCATGTCCTCGAAAACGGACATCGCCGCCGCCGATCGCAAGCACCAGGCAGCGTACGCGGCGCACGAGACCCTGCTGGCGCAGCAGGCCAGGCTCGAGAAGGAGATCGCCGCTGCCGGCGGCAGCCGCCGCAAGGAGGAGCTGGAAGAGGCCAAGGCGGAGCTGGACGCCAAGGTCGAGGCGGCGGCGCAGCGTCAGAAGATCGCCTGGGACGATCTGCAGGTGCTGGCGGATCCGCTCGCCAAGGAGGACGCGCGCAAGCGCGCGCTCGTCCGCAGCGGGCAGGTCGGCGACCTCGCCGAGACGACCGAGCTGGACCTTCACCCCGACGGTGCGAAGCCCGGCGAAAAGAAGATCACGACCACCAAGTCGAAGGTCGCCGGCGGCGTCGCGCGGATCGAGAAGACCACCGACACGGCGGCGCTCGGCCCCGACGGCCTGACCGTCGGCCGCGCGCGCGAGGAGGAACGCACCACCGCCGGCGGCACGCTGAAGCAGGGCCGCGCGACCAAGCTGAACGTGTCGACGCAAGGTCTCGCCGGCGAGCGCACGAAGACGTCGCAGTTCGAGGGCAGCGACGGACGCAAGCTGTCGGTCGAGAAGAAGACCGCCGTCGAGGTCGGCCCAAATGCCGCCACGCTGTCGAACACGAAGACGGTCGAGCGACGCGACGGCTCGTCGACATCGACCACCGTCTCCGGCGGCGTCGAGCGGGGCGACGGCAAGGCAGTCGTCTCCCGGGGCGCGTCCTACACCGCGACCGACGCGGGCGGCACCGGCACGACCTATTCCGCCGGCGCGAAGCAGGGCATCCTTGCCGGCGACAAGGGCACCGGCGCGATGGCCGAGCGGTCGGGCGGCGTCGCCCGCTCGCGCAAGAGCGGCGCGCAGAGCAACGCCAGGCTGACGTTCGGCGGCGTCGTCACCTGCCAGATCAAGGAGCCGGACGCGCGCGGCCTCCATCCGGTCGTCGTGCATGCCGACTTCACCGCCGGCATCGCCCTCGGCATCGGCTACGACAAGAAGTCGGATCCGAAGGCGAAGAGCAAGGGCGGGGTCTCGGCGTCGGTCAAGCGCTCGGCGTCCATGGAGTACGTCAAGCACCTTCCCGAAGCGGAGCTCGACGCCTACGTCCGCGCGCTCGAGAAGTCGGCCAAGGGCGACGCGGCGGCCGCCACCGACAAGGAGCTGGCGATCCTGGCCGCCGGCGCCAGGCAGGGCTGGAGCATCGCCCAGGCGATGTGGGACGGCCGGTCGGTCGACGAGACGCTCGGCGCGACCGAAGGCGACTCGGCGACCTTCGCCGACGAGCTCGAGGGCTCGGTCGGCGCGAAGGGCAACTTCAAGGCGATCAAGGGCGAGGTCGACACCCGGCGCGGCCGCAAGTCGTCGACCCGTTTGACACGGACGCAGGGCGGCGGACTCGAGGTGGAGACGAACCGCGAGGACTCCGAAGGAAGCTCGGGCGGCCTCGGCGTCGACACCGGCCTCACCGGCATGATGGTCCGCGGCGGCGTCGAGATGAAGACCTCCGTCGGCTTCCTCGTCACGATCGAGAAGGCCGACGATCCGAAGGGCGAGCTGCTGGCCAGGTTCCGCGCCTGCAGGACGGCCGCCGAGCAGCAGGCCTTCATCGACGCGAACAAGGGCCGCATCAAGCTCAGGCAGACGACCACCGGCAGCGAGTCCGGCAGCTCCAGCGGCACCGAGTTCAACGTCGGCCCGGCCGACCTGTCGCTCGGCAGCAAGGGCAAGGTCGGCCGCACCCGCAAGACGGGCGGCGACGGCCGGCTCATCGACAGTGCGGTCGTCGGCTCGCAGGAGGTCGGCGGCAGCGCCGGCATCGGCGAGTTCCTGCGCGCGTCCGACTCGAGGACAGACACCGCGACCTCCAGGCGCGATGGCCAGGGCAACGTCTCGCTCGACATGCAGCGCGAGCGCAAGTCGAGCAACCTCCTGGCCAAGGTCAAGGGCGCGCTCGGCATCGGCGACGACGAGGAGCAGGACGAGAAGGCGGCCGGTGCGCTCGAGCAGATCGCGGGCAAGGAGACGCCCGACACCGACGAGAAGACGGTGCACGGCATGCGCCTCGGCAAGGAGGACATCCGCCGGATCGTCGACAAGGCCGCCGACGCGCGTGCCTGGAGCGACCTGTCCTGGGGCATCGGCGACCAGAAGGCGATCCTGCAGTGGTCGGCGCTCGGGCGCGACATCGCGCGCGTGGGCAAGTCCGACCCGGCCTGGGTCGCCGACGAGCTGGCGGCGTTCGTCGGCGCCGACAAGGGCCGGCGCATGGACGTGCTCATTCGGCTGGCGCGGCCGGGCGGCAGCGTCTCGATCGGCCGGCGCAGCGAGTTCCCGAAGAGCCTCAAGGCGCACGCCAAGGCCTACGACGAGCTGGTGCTGGCCGGGTGCGCCGGCGCCGTCGAGGAGAAGGCCGCGGCCGATGGCCCGGCTGCCGCCACCGCGTGGGGACAGCAGCAGTTCCAGCGACTCGAGAAGATGCTGCTCGACGTGCGCCAGGCCGAGGACTTCAGCCAGAACGCCTCGCAGATCGAGATGATGGCGGCCATCAACGAGCGCAAGCAGGAGCTGCTCGCGACGATGCGCAAGGTGTCGGGCGCGACCAGCGCCAAGGACGAGGACGACGCCACCCGGCACGACTACCAGCGCCTCGCGTTCGAGCTGCAGAAGTACCCCGAGGTCGCCGAGCGCGTGCTCGCGCGGCTGCGCGAGTCGCTCGGCAGCAGCAAGCGCTTCTACAACGACAACCTGAAGCTCGGCATCGACGGCGTGACCGAGCTGGCGGACATCTACGCCCTCTGGCAGCGCCAGTTCGACAAGCTCGCCGCCGCGGCGAAGAAGCTCGGCAAGGCCGACGCGGACTACGTCAAGCTGAAGCCGGATGTGGCGGAGTACAAGCGCATGCGCGTGGCGTGCGGCTTGTAGGGGTCGTGCTTGCGAGAGGGCGCGGTGAACGCCGCCCTGGTTCGCCTACGCGGCCGATCGCGCCGCGATCGCCTCCACCTCGACGTGCCACGCGGGATCGGCGAGTTGCGAGACACAGACCAGCGTCGACGCCGGCGATGCGCGCCGAGGAACCGGGACCTCGCCGCGCGAACGGCCTGGATGTCCTGGCCGGCGACCAGGAAGGTCGTCAGCTTGACGAGCGCGCTCGTCCCCAGCCCGTGCGCCTCGAGGATCGCCGAGATGTTGGCGAACACCTGCTCGGCCTGCTCGGCGACGGCGGCCGACGTCGAGCCGTCGGGCCGCACGCCGACCTGTCCCGAGAGGAACACCAGCTCGGTGCCGGCCGGAACGACGGCCGAGTGGCTGTAGGCGGGGCCGGGCTTGTGCACGGACGTCGGGTCCAGGAACGAAACCATGTGAGTCACCTTGGTGGATGTGCGATCGATGAAGGGCTAGACGACGTTGTCTGGCGGGTTCGACGCGTCGCCCGGCTTCGGCGGGATGGCCTGAAGGTCGGGCTCGACGTAGGACGCGCGCGCCTCGGCCGAGAACAGCGTCTGTGCAGAGTAGTGGGTGAGCATGATCTTGCTGTCGAGCAGCGGCTGGCTCTTGGCCGCGAACTCGGCGAACGACGAGCTCGATGACCGGTCCATGAAGTGACTCACGGCCTGCACCCAGGAGCTGGTGAGCGTCTCGTGGAACTTGCCTTCGGGAATCCGGTGTGCGGCGAGAAAGCCGAGCAGCGCCTGACGCATGTGCTGTCGCGCCGCCGCGGCGCCGTGTTCTGCCACGTAGACGTACGCAAGGCGCAAGTGAGCGGCGTGATCGAACGCCGCTGGAGCGACCTCGCCGGCTTCGAAGGACGTCCGGAACGCTCGATCCTCGGTCGATGGTGCATGCGTACCCATGGCGTGTACCTCTGCCGGTGCGGACGAAGATCACCTCGAGGACGACCCAGCCGGGACGTCGTCCGCACCGGGCTTCGCGTCCACGCGGCGAGCAGGCGACAACCGGTGGTGCTCGACGGCAAGCGTCGAGTGAACGCCGGTGAGCGACACCATGAGGTGCCCGATTTCCTTCTTCGCCTGAGCCATGCTGGCTCCGTGATGGAAGTGCGCCTCGAACGCCGCAGTATCGGTATAGAGCTCGAACAACAGTATCTTGTTCTCGTCCTTGTTCGGGATCAGGACTTCGAACTGCAATGTGCCGGGCTCATCTCGCAAGCTGCGCTCTCGATGCGCCAGGACCGCGCGGAGAACCTCGTCGCGGGTGCCGGGCTTCACCTCGAGGGTTCCGATGACTGCATGCTTCATGGGCGAACCTCCACGTGATGACAGGTCGGGTGCGTGCGAGCCTCACAGGTGCGAAACGTGCTCGGGCGGAGAGAACCGGTCATGGGCGCCATCGATGTAGGTGATCGGGATCTGGGAGAGCTCCTTCTCGGTGACCCCCGCCAGGCAACCGAGGTTGACGCCGTACATCTTTCCGATGGGGGTCTCCGTCCCGACGCCGAACGGCCGCACGCCGCAGGCCTTGCAGAAGAAGTGCACGTTCTTCCTTGTGCTGAACCTGTACTCGGTGAGCTGAGCTTCGCCTGCCAGCAGCCGGAACCGATCCGGCGTCGCGACTGCGGGCCAGAACCGGGTGCGCCGGCAGATGGAGCAGTTGCAGCGATAGGACGTCTGCGTGAGGTCGAGCTCCGCTTCGAACTTGACTGCGCCGCAATGACAGCTGCCGATGTAGGTCTTGAGCATGGAGGTGGATTGCCTGGTCTGTGCGTCTTATGGGAAGCGGTCCAAGAGACGTATTCACAACACATGCGCGTGCAGAGATCGCCGTCTTGAAATTTCACGCGTCGCGTGCGAATGCGAGGGTCACCCGGGTGGTCGTGCGAAAAGCACCCAGGCGAACCCAAGGGCCAGAACGGCCTCGACCGCAACACTGATCAGAATTCCACGGCTGGCACGGCGAGCCCGCAATTCGAACACGCCCAACAAGGCCAGCAGCAGAAGCCCGACCAACATGGCGGCCGAAAGTGCTGAACGCAGCGGCGAGGGCGGCGCTTGGCTGCCAAGGAGCAAGACGATGGCAAAGGCGAGGTAGGTGACTCCGAGCCTTCGACCGACGAGCAGACCGCCCGAGTCGGCTTCGATGCCCCAGCGCTTGAGAACCAAACGCCCGGCGAACAGCCAGCCCAGTCCGAGCAGGATGGCGACGATCGACGTGGCAACGGCAACGACGCTGAAGCTCATCGTTGGAGCTCGCAAGGAGAGTGAAGCGACGACCCTCCGGCATCCAGGCGCGGAAACAGCTGGAGAGACAGGTGGGAACAGCGGAACAGAGATCGATTGTGCTGAAGGTGGGGGCGAGCGTCAAAAGAGTCCCCGTCAGCCGCCACGGGCAGGCTCGCCGTTGCAGCATGGCCGGCGATGGAGCGGTCGGGCGACAGCTGAATGGCGAATGCCCGCGGCCAGGGTGAAAGCCGTGCCAGCAGATTCCCACAGCCGATCCCGCTCTTGTCGGCTCGCCCGATCGGCGCATGTGCCTTTTACTGGCACTCTCACATCGACCAGGAGACGACCATGCAACAGCCTCTCACGGAACAAGGGTCTGGTTCGGGCAGGCCCGACGACTCGCCCGAGCAGACAGCCGCCGAGGAACCGCAAAGACGGGAGCGCGAGCGCTCGGGGATGCTGGGAGAGCCCGCCGGCATTCCGCCGGGCGAGGAGGGCAGCAGCGATGGCTCGGAACGCGACGACCCGCTGCACGAGCAGGTGCCAGACGATGGCAAGGATCACTGGCGGAGGTGACGCGGCCGATGACCCTGGGCTGCCGGCCCGGTGGCGTCACACCACCGGGGACTTGCCGTCGCGATGCACATACGCCAGCGCTGCGGCCCCGAGCACGAGACAAAGGAGAGCCACGACGTCGGCGAGGACGACACGCCGAATCGCCGCGTTCATGTCGCCGACGGTCCATGCAAGCCACAGGAAGGAGATCACGCTGACGAACCCTGCAGCGAACGCGATGGGTTGAAAAGCCGGCTTGAAGGCCGCGAAAGTGAGGAACACGCCGAGCAGCCCGAAGAGCACTGCGCGGTGGCGCATGAGCAGGGTCAGGTTCGGCTCGCCGAAGGACATGCCGTAAAGCTGGGCAAGACGCTCGGCACCCAGGACACCGGATGCGGGCAAGAGATGAATGATGCCGACGACAACGAGCATGGCCGAGACGAAGTGGCGCATGGCTCTATCGGTTCTGCCCGGTCTAGCGTCGGACACGCGCATGACTAGGCTTGCTCCAGCGTGACACTCGCGCCTGAGCGGATGGTGTTGTGAACCTCGGCGACGGCGTCGGTCACGCGCAGGAGCTCGGCGATCTCGGCCGCCGAGGCGGCAGACGACACCTTGGCTCTGTACGTGATGTTGGTTGCTGCAAGCCCAACGCCCGGGAAATCAGCGGCCGCTTCAACCTCCACCGACTCCACCGACAAGCCGAGCCTTGCCGCTTCGCGGTAGATGTCGTTGCAATAGCACGTGGCCAGCGCGAGCATGAGGAACTCGCCGCCGTTGACGCTCGAACCCTGGCCGGACCGCTTGGCGGACACGGTGAGCGACTGCTCGGAGCCCGCGGTAGAGACGGTCACCTCATGGCGGGACGAAGCATTGCGAACGACGGCAGAAATCCTCATGCGTTCCTCGTGCTGAACATGTGGGTCTAACGTTCGACGTGAGCAGCAGGTGGTGACAGGCGGCGCCTGCCGCAAGCTGTCCGCCCGATGGAGGGGTCAGGCGTCACCGCACCTCGCCGGCGCTCTGAGCGCGACGCAATTGAACACGAGAAGGATCAGCGCCGGGACGATGACGATCAGCAGGCCGACTCCGCCGCCTATTCCGGTCGCGGCGCCGAGCCCGAGCAGCGTGAGAAACGCCGTCCAGCCGGCCGCGGACCCCACAGCCAGTGAGCCAGCCAAGCGTGAAGCGCCCTTCCGTGACGCGGCGATCGCGGCGAAGCATGGGAGAAGGAGTACTCCCGCCACAAGGACTTCCCTTAGCTCCCATGTTCCCGCTGGCCCGTAGGCAGCGCCGAGGCCCACATATGCCCAGTTGCGGCAATGGCCAATCCGTTCAGAACAACAACTGTGAGCTTCACGAGAACTGCCGCCTGACGTTTGAGCTGAGGACCGCACCGCGCGGCAAGGCGCTTGGCTCCAAGGCTGATGCTAGACCCGACAGTCCTGCGGCCCAAGCGAATTGCGGGGCGTGAAACGGCTCAGCTCAGGGTGCGGCCGCACCTTCGTGCCGGAACACCAAGTCACCCGGCGCATAGCTGAGCAGAGGTGGCCGCGATCCAGTGACCTGGACATAACCGCAACGACGCAGCAATGCCTGGCACCTGAGATTGGCAGGTACGGTCGTGGCCCAGAAGTCGGATACGCCGCAGCGGCGACTGACTTCCGTCTGAAAAATCGTTCAGCGAGGGAAGGGCATCTGCGATGTGCAAATAGACGGCTGGATGCAGGCCGTCGCCGCGCGGAGCGAGGGCGTTTCTAAGTGAGTTGCCTCGAGAGACGCAACCTGGCCGACAGTAGCAGGGCACGCGAGTACAGCTTGTGAAAGCCGAGGAGTGCACGGAAGCCGCCGCCGAGATGGCGATGGCCTGACGGGGTCGACTGCTTTGGCAGCACCGCAGAGCCGAACAAGAGCCGTGTTCGTGAACCCGGCGACGCCGCAACCATGAGCCACGAGCGAGTACGACCGGCACGAAGCAGCACTTCGTTCGACGCACGCGACTCGACCTGCCAAGCCGCGAAGGATTCGCGCTGGCCTTGGGCAAGCTCCTTTGCTTGAGCATCTGTCGACGGGCAAGAAGCCACAGCCCCAAGCAGAAACCGCTCAAGCTTGAAAAGTGGCGTGGTGTAGAACGCCTCGACGAACTGAGCATGCGATGCCCGGGCGGAGAACTCGGTGGCGTAGCAGTCGACATAGGCGCCGGAGTCGCTGTAGCGTTGCAGCAGCGAGTGCTCGGGCACTGAGGTCGGGTGTACGCGGTTCATCGGGTGAGCTTATGGCGCCCAAGCCTGCGTTGGCTGTCGCTCGACGAAGGGGCTAGACGACATTGCTCCCGCTGCGGCGGCAGCCCGGGTCAGCGAAGCGACGCCAAGTGCGCGGCCAGCGACTCGATCTCGGCGTTGCTGAGGTCGGCAAGAAGCGGATCCGGCTTCGCGGCGGTTCCGTGCGAACGGGTGCCGCTCCGCATCAGCTGCAAGGACCAGGCGGTGTAACGCGCCTTTTGCCCGGCGAGCCGTGCCGCGCCGGCGTTTGTCCCCTGCAAGGCCGGGCCGTGGCAGTCGGCACATCGCAAGCGATCGGCTAACGCCCGGCCGGCATCGCTACCGGACGACTCTGCGGGGCGCGGGGGCAGCAGTCGCGCATAGTGTTCCGCGAGGTCGTCGACATCCTGCTCGCTCAACTCCGCGGCCAGGCTCACCATCGCGGGGCCGGTGCGCTCGCGCGTGCGGAAGGCACGCCACAGCGCAATGAAGGCGGCCTTCGGCTGCCCTTCGAGCAGCGGGTGCATCGTTTCCGTGGACGAGTGACAGGATACGCAGCGCGCCGCGGCGAGCCGTGCGCCGGCTGCCGCGTCGCCCGCCGCCGCGCCGTTCGTGAACAGCAGGCAGCCTGACAGCGCAGCGGTTGCAGCTGCGTGCCGAGCACGATCCGCGATCACGTCGCGTTCTCCCGGGTACAGCATTCGTCGTTCGGGCGGAATCGGAACATCGGAAGATCCTCGGTTCGTGTTGTCTGACGCTCGACATGAGCGGCGGCGCAAAGGGCGCGAAGCAGCCTTTGGGACGTCCGCTCGATGGAAGCGTTAGACCTCACGTTCGATAGCTCGCCAATGCGCAAGACTGGGCCACATACTTCCGCCGCGAAGGCAGCAGAACAGGTCTTGAGATACCACCCACACGGAAGCGAAGTGAGCTGCCGCGGACTCAGCACCTTCAGCCAAGCTTGCCCACGCCACAGAGGAAGCTTTCACGTTGAGATAGAGGAGGATGTGGAGACTCTCGGCGCCAGCATAGTGCTTGCTCGCCTTGCTGAGAAGTTCTTCATGCACGCGACGCGCGGCATATGACGAAGGCTCGAAGTCCCGCTCGTTGTGCAGCGCCGCGACTTCCTCTTTGGACTGGCTGTTGTATTCGTCACCTCGGCGCCGCCCAGAATCCAGAACTTCGGCGACCTGAAATGGAAGGCGAAGACCGCTCGTGCACAGATGGAAGTCGAACTCACGGTCTTCGTCTTCGCTCGCTATTTCGACTACGCACTCGGCGATGAAATTCGAATAGCCAAGTGCAAGTCGCGCAGCGCACCACATTTCGCGCAAGCGCTTGTGCCTATCCTGAGTGAGGAAAGCTTTCGTACCGACGCATTGCACTTGCGCCTCGACGTGGGCTTCGAGTTCGCGCGGTGTGTACTGCGCCACTTAGTGGGGTCTAACGTTCGACATGAGCGGCGGCGCAAAGGGCGCGAAGCGGCCTTTGGGACGTCCGCTCGATGGAGGGGTTAGACGTCATGCCCGCGATGCCTACTGCTGCCAAGCTGACTGCAATTCCTTAGCGGCGAGGTGTGCCTCCTCGGCAAATACTAAGAGATCAAGAGTGCACCGCCACTGCTTCTGGTAGTGCCACCCAGCGAGTTCTACCGTGGACTCTTGAACCCGGTTACTGAAGGGCACCCCGTCAGGGCCCGTCGACGAGTAACTGCCATGGCGAAAAAGAAAGTAGCCGGCGTGGATGATCTTGTTCGCGCACTCCCGGACAGTTAGGGGGGCCTCGCCGACAAGCATGGTCAGCGCGAGGGAGTTTCGTGTCGCCTGAGGGAGTGGATGTGGATTGGAAAGTGAAGCGCACCGGTCAAACAGCGCTCGAAGATTGACTGCTAGCTCGATGGACTTAGTGTTGATGACTGTTTCGAAGTGCTCGTCGAAGTCTTCGTAGAGGGAAGATGAACGTTTGCCTGGCGGAATAGTGGCGGCAACATGGAAGTTCGCGTGGATGACGGCGCCCAACTCCACGCAGAGCTGCTGGATGCCTATAGCGCTATGACCGAAGCCCATGGCTGCTAACGTTCGACATAAGCGGCGGCGCGAAGGTCGCGCAGCGGCCTTCGGAACGTCCGCTCGATGGAGGGGTTAGACGTCACTTACCAAGCCAGTGTGCACGGCCCTTTGGCAAAACGTCCTCTTCGAGAATCTTGACTGAAAGGAGCTCCATCTTGCTGACCGCGATCGCACGGGCATGTTCGAAGAGGTCTTTGAACGAAACATCCCCGGCACTCGCGGACAGCAGATCAGGTTGGAACAGCTCACGATAGAGTTTCGGCATTACGTTTGTCTTCGCCTTCAAGGGCAAGACAAGAGCGATTTCTACGGATTCCAGCTTCTCCGCACCACTATGCGCAGCGAAGTTGTGACGGTACCGGATTGCGGTGTCGTGCGTCTCCCGGAAACTTTCGACGAGCTGCGCTCGTTCGAGCTTTACCGGGCGCCCTTCGCACTTCGAAAAGCACTTGCCGTAGAAGGTGAGTGCTGCGACGAAGAGCCCTTTGATGATTGTGTACTTCTTCCTATCTGTGCCGCGCGCGAAACGCTCATTTGTCCGCGTCGGCCCTTCCGTATGCAACTCGTCAACCTCCCCGAGCCATGCGATTCCACTGCGCAGGTCCTTTTCAATGAGCGAGTATCCGGCGAGTTGTTCGGCAAGTCTTGAAGTGAGAACGACACGGCGACAGGGCTTGCGCTTGTAGGAGTAGAGGCGCATAACTGCCCCGCCTTGGCGATCGAGTACCTCTTTTACTTCGTAGTGATCATCCATGGGTTGTTGTGACGTCTAACGTGCGACATGAGCGGCGGGCCAAAGGGCGCTAAGCGGCCTTTGGAACGTCCGCTCGATGGAAGGTTTGGGCGTCAGTGTCGCCGCGTTCGACAAATGCCTTGAGCCAGTCTTCATATTGGGAATCGGGCGGGACAAGGCCCGATTGTCGAGGACCGGAAAAGTCGACGCTACTGACCTTGGGCGCTTGCCCACCGAACCTGCGGGTCAGCGCCACCCGAACGAGGGCTCCGTGCTTCATGAGATCCGAGCATAGGAGAGCGCTGAAGAAGGCTACGTCGTCAACGTAGCTGTGGATACCCTCCACCAGGTCTGGATACTCTTCGTGTCGATGGCCGCCGGGCAGCGGCAGACCGAAGTAGAAGTTCGCCTGCAGCTTCTCGGGTATCTCTCCACTGGCAAATCGTTGAATCGTAAGGTCGCGTTTTTCCACGGCAACCGCGAGCCCCTTGAGAGACTGCTCAATTACCGCTACGAGCGCAAGTGGTCGTCCAACGATTGAAAGCTCCTGAAATGCAATGTGCTTGAGCGACTCGAGGGGAACAACTGGCGCGGGGAACGTGTTCATATCCATCTGAAGGTGAAACTCGGTCGCTGGCGCAACCTGGCCTGCCTGCCGCTGCGTTTGGAAGTCTTGCAGGTCCCTCTTGGAGCGTTGGAAGGCATCCCACATGGGCTGGACAAACTGCTTCTTGATTGCCAGCGCAGCATTGCAGATAGAAAAGGAGACCATGATTGCCGCATTCGTGTAGCGAAGCTCTCGAAGTCGCTCCTCGCGCTTCTTTGAGCTTTCGACGATGCGTTGTGCCCCAAGCGCGCCACCTACGGCGCCGGTCAAGCCTCCCACGAACGCAATCACCAGATTGGAGTTCAAGAATGTCGAAGCCGCCGCCCAAACACTAGAGATGCCGTTGAGGAGTGAATCCATGCGTGAGGGCGCGAGAGTTCTGACGCCTAACGTGATATCGACGACATCGTTTGTCCAGTCTACTGGTGAAAGTGGACGCGATGTCTCTCGGTCTCTGCGCCATCCGCACGGGGTTTGTAGTGAGATCTGTCCGCTTTTGCGGCTGAAAGTGGACTGCCGCGGCTCGCTGGAACTGGACAACCGCTTGCCGCTGCGAGGCGCTGATTGGCCCGAGGGCCGTGACTCTTCCCGCTGGAGCGCAGGTGAGGCGCGCTCCTTCTTCGTTCCTGCTCGGCGCGCTACTGGAAGTACGCCAGCATCCGCTCGAGCGCCATCGTGAACGGCATCTGCATCAGCGGCAGCGTCAGCAGGATGCCGACGAGCCCGACGCCGAGCGTGATCGGAAAGCCGATGGCGAAGATGTTCATCTGCTGCGCCACGCGCGAGATGACGCCGAGCACGAGGTTGGTGAAGAGCAGCATGGCGATGAGGGGCAGCGCGATCCAGAGGCCGAGGCTGAAGATCTCGGTGCCCCAGCGCTGCGGCTCGGCCGTGCGCAGGAAGGCGAAGGGCTCGGCGCCCACCGGGAAGGCGGTGAAGCTCTGCACGATCGCGGCGATCACGAGCAGGTGGCCGCCGCTGACGATGAAGAGCCAGGCGATCGTGACGCCGAAGAAGCGGCTCACGGCGGTCTGCTCGCCGCCGGTCATCGGGTTGAAGAACGCGGCGAAGTTGAGGCCCATCTGCAGGCCGATGATCTCGCCGGCGAACTCGACGGCGGCGAAGACGATGCGCACGGCGAAGCCGAGCGACAGGCCGATCAGCACCTGCTGAAGGACGGCCAGGAGCGCGGTCGACGAGTCGAGCGCGATCGGCTCGACCGCCGGGATCGACGCTTGGGCGCAGACGGCGACCAGGAAGGCGAGACCGATGCGCAGGCGCATGGGCACGCTGCGCTGCGCCAGCACGGGCAGGGCGCTGAACAGCGCGAGCACGCGCAGGAAAGGCCAGAGGATGGGCGTCACCCAGGCCAGGACCTGGGCTTCGGTGAAGGTCAGCACGGCGCCCGCCTCGCGCGTCGGGGCGGGGCCGGCCTCAGCCGACGACCGAAGGTATCGACTGCAGCGTCCGCTGCAGGAATTCGACCAGCGAGGTCAGCATCCACGGGCCGGCGATCACGAGCACCGCCACCGCGGCGACGATCTTCGGCACGAAGGACAGCGTCTGCTCGTGGATCTGCGTCGCCGCCTGGAAGATGCTGACGACGAGGCCCACCGCCAGCACGGTGAGCAGCACCGGGGCGGCGATCATGAGCAGCATGTAGAGGCTCTGCTGCCCGAAGGTGAAGACCTGCTGGGAGTCCATGGCCGGGCGCTGGGCTTAGGTGACGAAGCTCGCGGCGAGCGAGCCGAGGAGCAGGTTCCAGCCGTCGGCGAGTACGAACAGCATCAGCTTGAACGGCAGGGCGATGAGCACCGGCGACAGCATCATCATGCCGAGCGACATCAGGACGCTGGCGACGATCATGTCGATGATCAGGAAGGGCAGGAAGACGAGGAAGCCGATCTGGAAGGCGCTCTTCAGCTCGCTCGTCACGAACGCCGGCACCAGCACCTTGAACGGCACCTCGGCGGTCGGCACCGAGGGGTCGATCTTGGCCAGGCGGGCGAACAGCATGACGTCGGTCTGCCGCGTCTGCTTCATCATGAAGTCGCGCACGGGGCTCTCGCCGCGGCGAAGCGCCTCGTCGAAGGCGATCTTGTTTTCGGAGTACGGCTGGTACGCCTCGGCGTAGACCTTGTCGATGGTCGGGCCCATGATGAAGAAGGTGAGGAAGAGCGACAGGCCGATCACCACCTGGTTCGGCGGCGCGGCCTGCGTGCCGATCGCCTGGCGCAGCAGGCTCAGCACGATCACGACCCGCGTGAAGCTCGTCATCAGCAGCAGCACGGCAGGCAGGAAGCTGAGCGCGGTGAAGAACAGCAGCGTCTGCACCGGCACCGAGTAGCTGGTGCTGCCCGCGCTGCTGCCGACGAGCAGCGGCAGCTGGGCGCCGCCGGGCGCGGGCTGCGCCGAAGCGGCCTCGGGCAGGGCCGAGAAGGCGGCGAGCGCGGCGATCGGCAGCGCCTGCAGGACGCGGCGCAGCAGGATCATCCGTTCAGACGTCACTCGGCTTGCCCGGTTCGTTGCCGCGCAATCGGCCCAGGAGCTGGGCGAAGGGTGGCGGCTGCTGGCCGTGGTTCGGCAGCGCGGCGTCGGCGACCGGCGCCATCGAGTGCAGGGTGGTGATCGTCGTCGGCGTGATGCCGAGGACCAGCCAGCGCCGCTCGTCGCCCGCGCCCACCTCGACCGTGACGATGCGCTGGCTCGTCGACAGCGGCAGCACCGCGACGCTGCGCAGGATGCCGGTCGTGCCGGCGCCGCCGAGCGGCGTGCGCTTCAGGAACCAGAGCGCCGCCGGGATCATCGCGATGATCGCGACGAACCAGAGGAGCGACGTCCAGCCGTTGGCGGGCATCGTGCGGCTCGCGGTCAGCCGCGGCTCAGGCGGCGCATGCGCTCGCTGGGCGTGACGATGTCGGTGAGGCGGATGCCGAACTTCTCGTTGACGACGACGACCTCGCCCTGGGCGATCAGGTAGCCGTTGACGAGCACGTCCATCGGCTCGCCGGCCATCGCCTCGAGCTCGACCACCGAGCCCTGCGCCAGCTGCAGGATGTTCTTGATCGGGATCCGCGTCCGGCCGAGCTCGACGGTGAGCTGCACCGGGATGTCGAGGATCATGTTGATGTCGTTGCCGGCCGTCGACCCCGTGGTCGGCGAGAAGTTGGCGAACGACGCCGGCGACACCTGGTCGGCGGCGGCATGCACCTCCGAGGCGGTCTCGCCGCGCGCGTCGACGGTGGCCCAGTCGGCGGCCGCGTCGTCGGCGGGCGCTGCGTTCTGCGTGGGATCAGTGGACATGGTTTTCTCCGAGCCAGCCTTCGCGCGAGCCGGCCAGTAGTTGATCGACCTTGAGCGCGTACTTGCCGTTCGAGGTTCCGTAGTGGCAGTCGAGCACCGGCACGCCGGCGACCTTGGCCTGGATGGCCTGGTGCAGGTCGAGCTCGATGAAGTCGCCGGCCTTGAGCGCGAGCAGCTGCTCGACGGTGGCCGGCGCCTGCGCCAGCTCGGCGACCAGCTCGACCTCGGCCGACTGGATCTGCTGCGTCATGAGGTTGACCCAGCGCCGATCGGGCGCGTTCGAGCCGCCCTGCATCGTCGAGTAGAGGATGTCGCGGATCGGCTCGAAGGTCGCGTAGGGGATGCAGAAGTGGATCGTGCCGGTCGCCTCGCCGATCTCGAGCGTGAAGGAGGTCGAGACGACGATCTCCGAGGCGGTCGCGATGTTGGCGAACTGCGGCTGCATCTCCGAGCGAACGTACTCGAGCTCGAGCGGGTAGATGCCGTCCCAGGCGCGCTTGTAGTCGGCGGTGACGACGTCGAGCAGGCGGCGGATGATGCGCTGCTCCGTGGCCGAGAAGTCGCGGCCCTCGATGCGCGTCGCGTACTTGCCGGCGCCGCCGAAGAGGGCGTCGATGACCGCGAACACCAGCGGCGGGTCGCAGACGACGAGGCCGAGGCCGCGCAGCGGCTTGACAGCGACGATGTTGAAGTTGGTCGGCACGGCGATCTCGCGCAGGAACGCGCTGTACTTGTGCGCGTGCATGCTCCCGATCGCGACCTCGGGGCTCTTGCGGATGAAGTTGAAGAGGCCGGCGCGGATGTTCTTGGCGAAGCGCTCGTTGATGATCTCGAGCGTGGGCATGCGCTGGCGCACGACCCGGTCCTGGTTGACGAGGTCGTAGCTGCGGACGCCGTCGGCCGTGCTTTCTTCCGGCGCCAGCGAGTCGCTCTCGCCGGCGATGCCTTGCAGCAGCGCGTCGACCTCGTCCTGGGTGAGGATCTGGTCGTTCATTGGATGATGAAGCTCGAGAAGTGCACGTGCTGGATCGGGTTGCGCTGCGTCTCGCGGCGCGGCCGCGGCTTGGCCTTGGGCACGGCGAGGTCGTCGCCGGCGACGAGTGCGACGGTCGCTGTCGCGCCGCTGGCGCCTGCCGTGGCGGCGCTCGCGGCGGAGGCTGCGGCGACGATGGACGCGGCCGCCGATGCCGCGCCGGCGGATGCCGCCGCCAGGGCGCTCGGCGCCGAGGCACCGACGCCGGGCTTCGTCGCCGGCAGGGTGCCGATCGGCTCCGGCGTCGCGGCCTCGATGCCCATCGGCCGGACGGCCTCGCGCATGATCTCCTGCGCCAGCTGTTCCTTGCCGGCGCGATCGAGCAGCTCGCGCGAGGTCTTGTTGGCGAGGACCATCAGGATGGCGTTGCGCACCGCCGGCATGTAGGCCTTGAGCTGCTCGCCGGACGCGCCGTTCTCGAGCTCGAAGGTGATGCCGATCTGCGCGTAGCGGTCGACGTCGCGGTCGGCGAGGTTGACGACGAAGGGGTCGAGGGGAAGGTAGAAGGGAACGCTCCGCGCCTGGGCCGTCGGCGAGCGCGCTTCCACCGCCGCGGTGTCGTCGTCGCCGGCCGCGGCGCGCGCCGCGCGCTGCTTGAGGAGGACGACGCCGCCGGCGGCGAGCAGCAGCAGCAAGGCCAGCACGGCGGCACCGATGACGAGGAGCTTCTTCCTGACGCGTGGCGGGGGAGCGGCGCCGGCAGCGGGGTCGGCGATCACAGCAGACATCGAAGCTCCTTCAGGGCCCTGGTCCGGCACGGCGTCCGGCAGCCACCGGCCGGCGCGGGCTGCGCAGGACGTGTGGCATGCGGGAAATTATGAAAACCGGCGTCGGCGCAGAAGGCGCGATAAGAGCGGCTTTTCGCGGCCAGACGCCCCCTGTGCGCTCGATGCTCAGGCGTAGAGGTCGACGCCGCCGGCGGCGACGCGGCGCACGGCCTGCAGCGCGTGCTCGACGGCCGCCGGCGCGTCCGTAGCCTGACCGGCGGTCGTCGGGGCCGTCGACGCGCTGCCGTCGTCGCGGCTGCGTTGACCCGCGTGCTGCGAGACGCCGCCGCCGGCGAGCGTGAAGCCGGCCTCGCGCAAGGCGCTGGCCAGCTCGGGCAGGCCGCTTTCGATCGCCTCGCGCGTCTGCGCGAGGTCGGCGCCGAACTGCACCTGCGCCTCGGTGCCGTCGAGCCGGATGCGGATCGACACCGGCCCCATCTCGGCCGGGTTCAGGTGCAGCTCGGCCTGCTGCACGCCCCCGCGTGCGAGCAGGCTGACCTGCACGCCGAGCGCAGCGGCGAACTCGGGCGAGTCGACGGGCGTGGGCAGGGCGAGGGTCGGTGTCGCCGCGTCCGAGCGCATCGACTCGCCGGACGCGATCGGCAGGGACACGGCCGACGCCTGCGACGCGGCATGCAGCGCCAGGTCGAAGGCAGGCCGAGCCGCGGCGGCTTCCTGCGGCCGGGGGCCGGCGATGTTGGCGGATGCGCTCTGCGCCGTCGTGGCGGCGATCTCGACGGCGGCTGTGCGACCCGCGTCGTCGCGCCGGCCGGCGCGTGCATCGCCGGCGAGGCCGGGCGCGCGGCGCGCGGCAGGGTTCTCGCTGTCTGCGGCGAAAGCGAGCCCGGTCGTTGCGTCGGCATCCTTCGGTGCGAGCTCGGCCGCGCCGAGCCATGCGCGGGCGGCCTTCTGCTCGACGATCGGCAGCGGACGGATGCCGCCGGGGTCAACGGCAGGTGTCGCCCGGTCGGTGACAGGCTCTGCTGCGCGCTCTTCCATCGCCCGGGTCTCGGCCACGGCCTCGCTGTCGCGAATGCCTTGGTCGCTCGCCGCAGGGCTCCGCGCCGGGGCAGCGGCGCGGCTCTTCGCCTTCGCGGGCGCGCTGTTCTTTTCGGGTGTCGTCTCGAGCGGCTCCTCGCTTTCCGGCCCGGATGCGTCCGCCGACGACGGCGCCGCCAGGGTCGGCACCTCTGCCGGCCGCGAAGCGTCGGCGCGTTGGTGCCGGAGCATGTCGGCAAAGGCCCGCACCGGTGCCGCCCGCGCCGGCACGCGGTCGGGCGCCGTCGGCGTGCCCGCGCCGCCCGGTGCCCGCGGCGCGGGCGCAGCGGTCGTGGGCGGCAGCGCCGAGGTGTTCATCGCCGCCGCCTCAGAGCCGGGTCACCGGCGGCCGGGTCGCGTTCATGCGCGCCCAGGCGGCGCGCGCGGCCTGGTCGTCGCTGCTGCGCTGCTCGCGCTCGATGCCGAGCCGCGACGCTTCGCCGACCCGGCGCTCGAGCAGCTTCTTCAGCGCCGCCGTGCGCATCTCGTGACCCTGCACCGACGCCGTCGCGCGCTCGGCCTGCAGCACCGCCTGCGCGGCGATGCGCGCCTGCTGGTCGACGGCCTGCGACAGCCGCTCCATGAAGCCCTGGTAGCAGCGGACGAGCTCGATCTTGCCGTCGCGGCAGAACTCGGCGCTCCAGCGCTGCTCGTACTCGCGCCGGTAGACGACGAGCTGCTCGGCCTGGTTGACGGCGCTGCGCTCGGCCGCCTCGGCCTTCATCTGCGCGGCGAGCGCCTCGTCGCGCTGGCGCTCGGCCTGCGCGAGCAGGAAGCGGAGCGAGTGCAGGTCGTCGTTCATGGGAGCGCTTTCGGTGTCGGCCGAGTGAAGGGAATCAGCCCGCGCCGGCGAGCACGGCGTGCAGCATGGCGAGGCTGGTGTCGAGCCGGGCCGGCTCGTTCATGTTCTGCTGCAGCAGCCGGTTCATGGGCTCGTGCAGGCGAACGGCGAGGTCGAGCTCGGCATCGTGGCCGGGCGCGTAGGCGCCGAGCTGGATCAGGTCGCGCGCCTTCTGATGCCGCGCGTGCAGCTGCCGGAAGCGGCGCGCGCTCTCGAGGTGCTCGCCCGAGGCGACGCTGGTCATCACCCGCGACACCGACCGCTCGATGTCGATGGCCGGGTAGTGGCCCGCCTCGGCCAGCTCGCGCGAGAGGACGATGTGGCCGTCGAGGATGCCGCGCGCCGCGTCGGCGATCGGGTCCTGCGGGTCGTCGCCTTCGCTCAGCACGGTGTAGAAGGCGGTGATCGAGCCGCCGCCGGCGACGCCGTTGCCGCTGCGCTCCACCAGCTGCGGCAGCTTGGCGAAGCAGCTCGGCGGGTAGCCCTTGGTGGCCGGCGGCTCGCCGATGGCGAGCGCGATCTCGCGCTGCGCCATCGCATAGCGCGTCAGCGAGTCCATCAGGAGCAGGACGTTCTTGCCGCGGTCGCGGAAGTGCTCGGCGATCACCGTCGCGTAGTTCGCCCCCTGCATGCGGACCAGCGGCGGCGCGTCGGCGGGCGCGGCGACGACGACGGCGCGGCGGATGCCGTCCTCGCCGAGGATGTCCTCGATGAACTCCTTGACCTCGCGGCCGCGCTCGCCGATCAGGCCGACGACGATGACGTCGGCGGCGGTGTAGCGGGCCATCATGCCGAGCAGCACGCTTTTCCCCACGCCGGTGCCGGCGAACAGGCCGATGCGCTGGCCGCGGCCGACGGTGAGCATGGCGTTGATCGCGCGCACGCCGGTGTCGAGAGGCGTGCGCACCGGGTCGCGGTCCATGGCGTTGATGGGCCGGCGCGCGACCGGCTCGTCGTGCACCTGCGCGAGCGGGCCCTTCCTGTCCATCGGCAGCCCGTGCGAATCGACGACGCGGCCGAGCAGGCCGTCGCCGACCGGCAGGTGCAGCGTGCGGTCGATGGTGCGGCGCCAGCGATGGCGCGGCGCCCACAGCTTCATCGGCACGACCGGCGTCGGCCGCGGCGCGACGAGGGCGCCGCTCGACAGGCCCTGGATGTCGCCGGTGGGCATCAGGTAGGCGCGGTCGCCGGAGAAGCCGACGACCTCGGCGAGCACCGGCGGCGCGCCGTCGCCGCTCTGCCGGATCTCGCAGACCGAGCCGACGGGCACCCGGATGCCCGCCGCCTCGAGCACCAGACCGGTGACGCGGACCAGCCGGCCCTGCGTCTCGAGCGGCAGCGGGTCGGCGGCGAAGGAACGCAGGTCGGCGAGGTAGCGCCGCCAGGCATCGGCGACGGCGTGCTCGCCGTGCGGCGGCGCGTCGGTGCCGCTGCCGAGGGAAGGGACGGCGCTCACGGGCCGGGTCGCGGGGTCGTGCCGGCGCCGCCGTCGGACGGCGCGTCGGCGCGGTCGACGGGCGGCGGGTCGGCGTTGTCGACATCGACGCGCCAGGGCTCGGCGCTGCCGAGGCCGGCCGCGCCGCGGCGCCAGCGCTCGTCGATGGTCGCGTCGACGAGGCCGATGTCGGATTCGATGAGGCAGCCGCCGCGGCCGATCTGCGCATCGGCGACGACGCGGATGCCGCGGTCGGCGATCAGCTCGGCGGCGCCGGCGGAGACGAGCGCCTGGTCGTCGGGATGGACGCGCAGCACGACGTGGCGGGCGCTGAGGAGCAGGGCCTCGATCGCCTGCTCGGCGACGCGGGCGACGCTGGCCGGATCGGTGGCGAGCTCGCTGCGCACGATCTGCCGCGCCAGCGAGGTGGCCGAGGCGGCGAGGGCGCTGGCCATGTCCTGCTGCAGCGCGTCGAGCTGGCGCCCGATCGAGCCGAGCAGGGCGCCGACCTGCGCCGTCGTCTGCGCGGCGAAGCTCTGCTTGAAGCCCTCGAGCGCGACCAGGCCGTCGCGATAGCCGTCCTGGTAGCCGGACTGGCGGGCGGCGCGCAGCTGCTGCGTGAGCTGCGCCGCGGGATCGGCGGACGCTTCGGCCTCGCTGCGGCGCGCGCCGGGCGCGGCCGGGCCGGGCTCGTTGGAGGAGACGTCGCCGAAGGCCCAGGCCGCGAACGAGCTGAGCTCCTCGCGCGGGATGAAGCGCGCGTAGACGTCGCGCTTCGGCCCCTCGGCAGGCGGCACCGGCCGTGGCTTGTTCATGCTCACAGGAAGTCGTCCCCGCTGCCGCCGCCGATCACGATCTGGCCTTCCTCGGCCAGTCGACGGACGGTCTTCAGGAGCTCCTTCTGCTCCGCCTCGACCTCGGCGACGCGGACCGGGCCGCGCGCGTCGAGCTCCTCGCGCAGCGTCTCGGCGGCGCGGGTCGACATGTTCTTCAGCATCTTCTCGCGCAGCTCCGGCTTGGCGCCCTTGAGCGCGATGACCAGCGATTCGGACTGCACTTCCTTGAGCAGCGCCTGGATGCCGCGGTCGTCGAGGCGGTCGAGGTCGTCGAAGGTGAACAGGTTGTCGAGGACGCGCTGGGCCAGGTCGTTGTCGGCCTCGCGGATGTAGTCGAGCGCCGAGGTCTCGATCGAGGTGCCGAGCAGGTTCAGCATCTCGGCCGCCGCCTTGACGCCGCCCATCGGCGCCATGCGCGACTGCTCGCCGCCGGCGATCAGCTTCTTCATCACCTCGTTCAGGTCCTTCAGCGCCGACGGCTGGATGCCGTCGAGCGTGGCGATGCGCACGATCACCTCGTTGCGCTGCCGCTCGGCGAAGGTCTTGAGGACCGCCGCCGCCTGGTCGGAGTCGAGGTGGACGAGGACGGCGGCGACGATCTGCGGATGCTCGTGGCGCAGCATCTCGCCGATCGAGCTGGCGTCCATCCACTTCAAGCCCTCGATCCCGGAGACGTCGCCGTTCTGCAGGATGCGGTCGATGAGCATGTTGGCCTTGTCCTCGTCGAGCGCCTTCTTCAGCACGTTGCGCACGTACTTGCCGGTGTCGGCGACGAGGGCGCTGCGCCCGGAGACGATGGTCGAGAACTTCTGCAGGACGCCGTCGAGGCGCTCCTTCGGCACCGAGTTCATGCGCGCGATCGTCTCGCCGAGGCTCTGCACCTCGCGCGGCGAGAGGTGCCGGAAGACCTGCGCCGCCTCCTCCTCGCCGAGCGACATGAGGAGGATGGCGGCGTCCTCGAGTCCGGCTGCATCCATGGCCATGCGCGTGCGTCCCGTTCGGTTGCGTCGGCGCGGGCGGCTACGCGGCTTCGCCGCTGACCCAGCCGCGGACGATGCCGGCGACCGCCGCGGGGTTGTCCTTGGCCAGCGTCTTCGCGCCTTCGAGCTGCTGCACGTAGGCCGGACCGGCGAGCGCCGGCATGCCGGAGAGCGTCTGCTCGTCGTCGACGACGGCGTCGATGCGCGTGCCGGGCCGCGGCGGCGGCAGGGCGCGCGGCGCGAAGGCGGTCTTCACCGCCGGCCGCACCAGGCCGAAGAAGACGAGCAGGGCGACGAGGCCGAGGCCGGCCGGCACCGCGGCGCGGATCAGGTCGATCAGCTCCGGGCTCTTCCAGAGCGGCGGCTCGACGTGGCTCGTCGGCTCGACCTTGAACGGCGCGTTGATGACCTTGACCGAGTCGCCGCGCTCCTTGCTGAAGCCGATCGTCTCGCGCACCAGCGCCGTAATCTTCTCGACCTCGTCAGCGGTCAGCGGCACCTGGGTCGACTTGCCCTTGGCGTCGACGAGCGTGCGGTGGTTCACGACCACCGCCGCGTTCAGGCGCTTGACGTTGCCGCTCGCGTTGCGGGTGACGCGCACGGTCTTGTCGACCTCGTAGTTGGTGACGGCGTCGCGGCGGCCGCTGCTGCCGCCGGCCGCGGCGGTCGCCGTCGGCGCGCCCTGCAGCGGCTGCGAGGCGCCGGTGAGCGGCGCCGTGGCGGCCACCGGCGGCTGGTTCGAGGCCGCGCCAGGGATGCCGCTGGCGAGCGCCGCGGTGCCGCCGGCACCGTGCTCGCTCGTCTGCTGGCTGCGGATCGAGACGCTGGCGTCGGGACCCTGGTTCGGCTTGAATTCCTCCGAGGTCGCCTCGCTGAGCGAGAAGTCGACATCGGCGGTGACGGTGGCGCGCAGGTTGTTGGCGCCGACGACCGGCTGCAGCAGCTCGAGGATGCGCTTGGTGTAGCCGGACTCGACCTGGTTCACGTACTGCAGCTGCTGCGCGTCGAGGCCGGCGGCCTTGCTGGCGTTGCCGCTGCCGGTGAGGAGGGCGCCGCTCTGGTCGAGCACGCTGACCGACTTCGGGCTCAGCTCGGGAACGCTCGACGAGACGAGGTGGACGATGCCGGCCACCTGGGCCTGGTCGAGCGTGCGGCCCGGATGCAGCGCCAGCAGCACCGAGGCGCTCGGCTTCTGCTGCTCGCGAAAGAACCCGTTCTGGTTCGGCAGCGCCAGGTGCACGCGCGCCGACTGCACGGCGGCGAGCGAGCCGATCGAGCGCGTCAGCTCGCCCTCGAGGCCGCGCTGGAAGGTGAGCCGCTCCTGGAACTGGGTCTGCCCGAAGCGGGCGTTGTCCATCAGCTCGAAGCCGGAGACCGCGCCCTTGGGCAGGCCGGCGGTCGCCATCTTCAGGCGCAGGTCGTGCACCTGGCCGCCGGGGACGAGGATCGCCTGGCCGCCTTCGGCCATGCGGTAGGGCACGTTCATCTGCGACAGCTGGGCGATGACCGCGCCGCCGTCCTTGTCGGAGAGGTTGGCGTAGAGCACCTTGTAGTCGCCCTTGCCGTTCCAGGCCGTCAGCGCGAAGACGACGCCGGCGAGCGCGAGCACGCCGATCAGGGCAGTGAACTTGCTGCTGGCGGGCAGGGCCTGCAGGCGGCCGGCGAGGGTGGCGGGGGCGGTGACGGCGACGGCGTTGTCCATGGATCCTTGGCGCGCGGCGGCGTGGGGCGTGCCGGCTTGACGGTCATTATTCGGAGCGGTCCCGTCGCGGATGCCTGAAACAGGGCCGCATTGGTGCCTCAGTTCGCACCACCCGCCGCGGCCGGCCTCCCTAGGATCACGGCCAGGAGTTCCGCCCATGAACGTCACCCTGAAGCCCTTCGACTTCGCGCAGGCCGTCGCCCGCGCCGGCCTCGGCATCGACGGCGTTCCGCTCGCCCGCGGCGGCGCCGCGCCGGGTGCGGGCGGCGTCGCGCCGGCGAGCTTCGAGAAGGCGCTGGGCCAGGCGCTCGGCGCCGTCAGCAAGTCACAGAACGAGGCCGCCCGCCTGCAGCGCGAGGTGACGCTCGACAACCCGACCGTCAGCCTCGAGCAGACGATGGTGGCGATGCAGAAGGCGCAGATCGGCTTCCAGGCGACGCTGCAGGTCCGCAACCGGCTCGTGCAGGCCTACTCGGACATCATGGGGATGCAGGTCTAGCGGCGCGCTTCGGCGCACGCGCAGCACGAAAGATCGCCGCTACTGATCGGCGTGTCGGCAAAAGCAGTAGACGAACTGCTGGGGCGTTCCCCACGGTGTCGTGTGAACCTCCGTGCTGCTGTCGACGAGCCGGAACGGCGCTCCGAAGGTCGAGTGCAATTCCGGAGCGGCGTAGCGCGACACCGGCAGGCCGCTGCACTGCGCGGGTCCTTCGGGGCCGAAGGTCGCGACGATGGCAAAGCCACCCGGCATGAGGGAATGCCGTACCCGGGCCACGTAGCGGCGCTTCTGCTCTTCCGTCGTCAGGAAGTGGAACACCGCCCGGTCGTGCCACACCTCGTACCGCCTTGCCTCCAGAGGCGCGTCGAGCAGGTCCGCGGTGAGCCAGCGCACCTTCTCGGCTGCCGATCCCAGCCGGTCGCGAGTCACGTCCAGAGCCTTTGCCGAGATGTCCAGCACGGTGAGGTCCGAGAAGCCCTCGGCCAGCAAGTCGTCCACCAGGGTGGATTCGCCGCCTCCGATGTCGATGACGGGAGAAGCCTTGCCCTGTGCGGCACGGAGCACATAGCCCAAGGAGCGTTGCAGGTGCGGCGCGTACCAGCTGACGGCATCTGCCGGTCTGGTCTCGTAGACGGTCTCCCAATGGCTCTTGCTGTTCATGGTCGACGTCCTTTCCCGTTATCCCGACCTTCCCACGAACCCGGTCGAACGTCTATCCTTGCGACCGTGCGCCGATTCCTGTTCCTGCTGATGATCATCGCCCTGCCGCTGCGCGCGGTGGCGGGCGATGTCATGGCCATCGGCATGGCCACCCAGGTGCCCGGGCATGCGTCGGCTTTCATGCCGGGCTGCGACATGCAGGTTGCCGGCGGCCACGTTCACGATGACGGGTCGTCGGCCTCGTCTGGCGCGGACTGCGGCGCCTGTGTCCTGTGCGTTCCCTTTGCACAGGCCCCCGCCATCACGGGCTCCGCCGACGATCTCTCCGCGGTCCTGCCCCGCGTCGGCGAAGAGCGCTTCGCGAGCGCGCCGTCGGTGCGCAGCACCCGCCCGCCCAGCCTCTGACCTCCTAGGCATTGGTCCGTCCGCAGTTCGCTGCGGCAGTGCAAGGCGGCTCCTCCCGGGGCCCGCTTCGGAGGATTCGATGAGAACGTTGTTGCTGCTGGCCGCCCTGGCCGGCCTCCTGCCCACGCCGGCGCTCGCCGAATGGGTTTCCGCCCGCGTCGTGCGGGTCGACGCCGAGCGCGGTCGGATCACGCTGCGGCACGGCCCGATCCGCAGCGTGAAGATGGCCGCGATGACCATGGGCTTCCAGGTCGCCGACGGCCTGCCGCTGCAGGCCTACAAGCCCGGCGATCGCGTCCGCTTCTCGGTCGTCGAGGTCGACGGCGAGCTGCGGGTGTCGAAGATCGAGGCCGTGCGGTGAGGTGCGCTTCGAAATCCGCCCTGGCTTTCGCGCTGGCTTTCGGGGCCGGCGTCGCCGCCGCCGCGCCCATGGGCTTCAAGGAGAGCTGGATGGCGATGGGCGACATCGGCCCGAACTGGAAGGAGGGCTGGGTCAACTACGCGTTGACCGCGCGCGACGCGGTCGGCGCCGGCGGCCTGCGGATGCGCTCCGACGACGGCACCCGCCGGCGAACCCTGGCCGAGGCAACCTACACCCGCCTGCTCGCCCGCTGGAACCTGCCGGAGGCCCAGGCCAACGTCTGGCTCCTCGCCGGGCTCGGCGGCATCCGCGGCAACGACTTCTCGGGAACGCGCACGGCGTTCGCTCCGGGCCTGCAGGTCGACTACGAGACGACCCGGTTCTACGTCGCCGCGACCGGCCGGCTCTATCGGGCCCGGTCGATCAACCACGACTTCGCCTCCTTGCGCGTGGGCTTTTCGTTCTACGAGGTCGACTACGAGGAGATCCAGCCCTGGCTGGTGGTCGAGGCCAGGCGCATGCGCTCTCTCTCCGACAAGACCGAGATCACGCCGATGCTGCGCCTGGTGCACCGGCGCTTCTTCGTCGAAGCCGGCGTCAACAACTCGCGACAGGCGAGGTTCAATTTCATGTACGTCTTCTGAAAGGAATCACGATGAATCACGTCATCCACTCCGTGGCCGCTCTGGCCCTCGTCGCCATTTCCACCTCCGCGATGGCCGCCACCAGCGTCAAGGCCACCGTCAACGGCATGGTCTGTGCGTTCTGCGCCCAGGGCATCGAGAAGAGGCTGTCGCGCATGCCGGCGACGCAGGCCGTGTTCGTCGACCTGAAGCGCAAGGTCGTCGCCGTCGAAGCCAAGGACGGCCAGACGCTGGACCCGAAGGCGATCTCCGCCGAGATCGCCGACTCGGGCTACGAGGTGACGAAGCTCGAGACGGTGCAGCAGTCGGTGGCCGAGATCAAGGCCGGCACGAAGGCGAGGAAGTGAGCCCCGACGGCAGCGCCGAAGCCCGTGCGGGCTTCTGGTCGTCGCTGGCGAGCCTGCTCGCCAGCTCGAGCACGCTCGTCTGCTGCGCGCTGCCGGCGCTCCTGGTCGCGGTCGGGGCCGGCGCGGCGCTGTCGTCGCTGGTCTCGTTCGTGCCCCAGCTGGTCTGGCTGAGCGAGCACAAGGAGGCGCTCTTCCTGGCCGCCGGCGCGATGCTGGCCGCCACCGCGGTCGTGCGCTGGCGCTACCGCAACGCACCGTGCCCGGCCGATCCGGCCCTGCGCCGGGCGTGCCTGCGCACGCGGGTCTTGTCGTCCCGGGTCTTCGCCTTCAGCGTCGCGGTCTATGCCGTCGGCGCCTGGTTTGCGTTCGCGCTGCCGGCGATGAGCGGATGACGCCGGGCGTGTCGCCGGCGCCGTGACCGGAGGCTTCGATGACGTTCGGCTGCCGGCCCGGCTCCTGCCCAGGATCCAGCGCCACGTGCACGGCCGTGCCGATCGCGGCGCCGGCGAGCTGCGCCAGGACGAAGCCCGGCACGCTCGCCGGGTGGATGCCGGCGAAGCTGTCGCTGAACATCCGCCCGAGGGCAGCCGCCGGGTTGGCGAAGGAGGTCGATGCGGTGAACCAGTAGGCCGCGCCGATGTACGACGCCACCATCACGGCCGCCCGGCCGGCCGGGGCGCGCAGGATGACCAGCACGAGCCCGGCGGTGGCGACCGCCTCGGCGATCCATTGCCCGGCGCCGCCGCGGACCTTGCTCGACAGCTGCAGGATGGCGGTGTCGAACATCGCGTGGGCCAGCCATGCGCCGAGCACCGCGCCGACGAGCTGGGCGCAGACGTAGGGCAGCAGCTCGCTTCGCCCCAGCTCGCCGCGGAAGACCATGACGGCGCTGACGGCCGGGTTGAAGTGGGCGCCGCTCAGCGGACCGAGCATCTCGATCAGGACATAGAGACCGCCGACGGTCGCCAGCGCGTTGGCCAGCAGCGCGATCGCGGCGTTGCCGCCGAGAGGCGCTCGGCCATGATCCCCGAGCCGATGACGACGGTCAGCAGAAGCGCCGTTCCGATGCCCTCGGCGAGCAGCTTGCGCCCGAGGGTCGGCACCGTCAGCTCTCGACGATGCGTGCGAAGGCGACCCGCCGGTCGTCGTCGCTGCCCGGCGCGCGCGACGGATCGGCGTAGCCCCAGTGCACCGTGACCGGGCTGCCGGGCCACCAGGGACATGCCTCCGCGGCGGCGCTGTCGCAGACGGTGATCACCATGCGCATCGCCGGCGCCCCGGGAGCGGCGAACTCGTCCCAGCTCTTGCTGCGGCAGGCCGCGGTGTCGACACCCGCCCGGCTCAACACCTCAAGGGCGACGGGGTTGACGCGCCCGCTCGGTGCGCTGCCGGCACTGAACGCGCGCACGTCCTTGCCGAGCCGACCCGCCCAGTGGTTCAGCATCGCCTCGGCGAGGACGCTGCGCGCCGAGTTGTGCGTGCAGAGGACGAGAACGCCCGTCGTCATCCGCAGCAGGAAGCGGAAGCGGAAGGCTTCGCCGCCGCGGCGATGGACTTGCCTTCGGGCGCCGCGGCGCAGCAGGCAGCGGCGGCCGCCCTGTCCTTCGCCGTCTCGCTGAACGTCGGGATGTCGTGCAGCGTGTGGAAGTGCTCCCAGGCGATGCCTTGCGGATCGGTGACCCAGTGCTTCTGGCTGCGCGCGTAGCAGCAGCTCGCCTCGCCCTGGTCGAGCAAGGTCATGTCGGCGGCGGTCGCTCGCGCCTGCAGGGCGGCTAGCTCGTCCTCGGAGTCGGTCTGGATGCCGAGGTGGTCGACGCCGGTCGTGGCGCCGCGCGTCGAGATCGCGAAATTGAGGCGCGGGTCGTCGAGCATCCACTTGGCGTAGTCGCTCTCGATGCGGGTCGGCTCCGCCGCGAACAGCTTCGAGTAGAAGCCGATGCTGGCGGCCAGGTCATCAACGTGGGCGTGGACATGGAATCGCTTCATGGGAGGTCTCCGTGGGGTGGGACGGTCAGCAGCTGCTGCAGGACTCGGCCGCCTCGACGAGGCAGCCCTTGCCCTGGCAGCAGTTCTCCGTGAGGTAGCCGAGCAGGGCGTTCATGTGGTCGAAGGCGGCGCGGTAGATGATGTTGCGGCTCGAGCGCTCCTGCGTCACGAGCCCGGCGTGCGCCAGCTCCTTGAGGTGGAAGGAGAGGGTGTTGGCCGGGATGCCGAGCCCCTCGGCCATCGCGCCCGGCGTCAGGCCTTCGCTGCCGCGGACGACGAGGGCCCGGAACACCTGCAGCCGCACCGGCTGCGCCAGCGCCGCCAGGGATCGCACCACTTTCATCTCTTCCATGATTCAACTTTAGTCGAAGTATGGAAGGAAGGTCAAGAGAAATCTTGCCGATCGCGCAGACTCAAGGGAGATGAGCGACGGCCGCGTTCCGCGGCCGCTCGCTCGATCGACCGCGGCCGAACCGGACCTCCGGTCCGGTTCGGCCTAGTTGAGCGCCATCATCTTCGCCCGCTTCTGCGTCAGGTCGATGAAGCGCTGCAGCGTCCGCACCGCATCGCCGCCGATCCTGACGAACTCGAAGCCCAGGCGCACGCCGCCCGTCTCGGCCTTGATCGGGGTGACGTGCTTCAGGCGCATCGAGACGTCGAGCCGCGTGTCCTCGTCGAACTCCAGCCGCACGGCGTCGATCTGCGTGCCGGCGTTCATCAGCGGCACGTCGTTCGGAAGGAAGAGGCCCGCACCGCTCATGCTGACGTCGATGATGCGGAGCGCGAACTCCATCTCCGGCATGTCCGGGTGGCGCAGGCGGGCCACCGGCGACGTGCGCATCAGGGGACGGATGCGGAAGGCGTTGCGGCGCTGGAAGCGGTACATCTCGCGCGGGAAGGCGCAGTTGAGGACGCTCGCCCGGTGGCCGTTGACGAGCATCAGGCCGTGCACCTCGAACTGGAGCTTGACGTTGTCGACGTAGCCGACCACCGTCACCTCGTGCGACTCCATCAGCGCCTTGACGGCCGGGTCGCGCGGGTCGGCGTTGAAGCCGATCGTTCCGCGCGCACTGTCCATGGTCCAGATCGCGCTGGTCAGCACCTTGCCGTCGACGGCGTTGAGGTTGAGCAGGACCGAGCCGTCGAGCAGCTGCTTGAGGATGGTGCCGATCTCGCGCGGCGACGAGACGCGGAACTGGTCCACGCCGTCCTCGCCGGCCGTCATGTTGTCCAGGGGGGCCGGTCGGGTTTCCATCGCGTCTCCTTGGTTGGGCCGCGCAGGGTTCTTGAAACGCGAGAAGATCGACACGGCCGGCGCTCAGTGCAGGGTCTTGGGGCGGCCGGCGAGGATGTCGTCCAGGTCCTCGAGCCAGGGCTCGGCGAGCTGGCGGATCTCGGCATCGTTCACGAGGATGCGCTGCATGATCCGCGACTTGAGCTGGGCCTCGTCGGCGGGCAGGGGCTTGTCGGCGGCGGTGTTCTTGAGCTGCGCGATCAGCACGGCGCACGCGCCCTCGAGCTTGACCACCCGGTCCCAGTTGCCCGAGCGGGCCGCCTCCAGCATGTCCTGGCTCGCCTTCTCGATCGCTTCGTAGTAGTTCAGCAGCACGGAATTCATGCGGGCTCCGTCGGTTTGGGTGCTGTGCATGGTCACGCGGCTTCGGCCGTCGCGCCCTTTGCGGGACCGATCGCGACCCAGGCCGAGCGCACCGGCTCGAGCAGCCTCACGCACTCGTCGAGCGCCTCGACGTCGTTGTTCAGGTTGGCCTGGGTCAGGCGCATCGTGACGTAGGCGTAGAGCGCGCGCAGGTTCTCGGTCAGCACGCCGCCGGCGGCGTCGAGCGGCGCCTTCAGGCCTTCGTCGACGATGCGCGCCGCCCGCGTGACTGCCTTGCACTTGGCGACGATGTCGCCTCGGGCGAGGGCGCTCCTCGCCTGCGCGACGGCGTCGTTGAAGCCGTCGAACAGCATGGTGACCAGCTGGTGCGGCGTCGCGCCGGCGACGCCGGTCTCGACGCCGACCGTGCGGTAGGCACCGGCGAAGGCGGTGGATCGGTGTCGGGAGGAGGCAGCGGGCGCGGACATGGTGGTGCGATGCGTCTTGCAGTGGGCCTGCCTTCGATATCGGTACGGCCCCCGGGTGACTTGACCCCTCGAAAGCCTGATTTACCCGGGAAAAGCGGCAACGCGCGCCGCTCCGGCGCCGGCCCTCAGTCCTTGTTGCTGGCGTTGAAGGCCGCGATCTGCTGGGTGATGTAGCTGCTCTGGCTGTTCAGCAGCGCCATGGTCCTGTCCAGCGCCGTGTACTGGGCGCGCAGCCGCTTCTCGATGGACTCGAGGCGGAGCTCCAGCCGGTCCTGATCCTTCTGGTTGCGCTGCAGCTGCTGGCCGAGGCCTTCGGTCCGCGTCGTCAGCGCGCCGTCGATGCCGAGCATCCCGTCGGTCAGGACGCGAAAGCGCTTGGCCAATCCGTCCTTCGTCGGGTCGAGGAGGTCGGAGCTCGCGAACATCTTCTTCAGCTCGGCGAGGTTGCCGAGCGCGCTGCCGAGCTTGGACGCGTTGACGGTCATCGATCCGTCGGCCTGGAGCTCGAGGCCGGCGTCCGACAGGCGACCGAAGACGGTCGACGCGCCGGAAGCGGCGCCGGCGAGCGTGCGCAGCTGCCGGAGCAGCCCGATCGCGGCGCTGTCGCCCTGCAGGATCGCACCCTTCTTGGCGGCAGGGTCGTACTTGGTGTCGGCCGCGATCAGCTTGACGACGGCGGTGTACGCCGCCGCGAACTCGGTGAGCGTCTTCTTCAGCGACTCGGCATCGGTGACCACGTTGACGGTGACCGGCGCGGTGGTCACGGCGGAGAGGTTCAAGGTCAGGCCGTCGACGATGTTCGAGAAGGTGTTGCTCGTCGACTCGACGGCCAGGCCGTTCACGGTCGCCACGGCATCGGCGGCTGTCTGGCTGTGCGTCATCGCCGAGCCGCCCTTCGACAGGTCGAAGCTCAGTGCGGCGTGCCCGGAGGTGCGGAACGCGCTCGCCGCGCCCGAGACGTTCGAGCGGATCAGCAGTCGCGAGCCGTTGGCGTCGGTCATGATCAGCGCCGTCACGCCGGCCCCCGCGCCGTTGATCTTGTCGCGGATCATCTCGATCGTGTCCGACGCGGTGATCGCGATGTCGACCGCCGTGGCGCCGGCCTTCGGCGTGAACGTGGTCTTCTTGTTCGCGGTGTCCCAGCTGCCGAGCTCGATGCGCAGGGTCCCTGCGCCGAGGGTGCTCGTCGCCGGGACGGGCGTGCCGGTGGCGATCGTCTGCACGCTCGCCAGGGACTGGACCTCGACGGTGTAGGTTCCGGCCGCCGAGTTGTTGCTCGACGCGCTCACCGCCGTGCTCGAGGAATTCGTGACCGTCTGGCCCCAGGTGGTCGTTCCCGACAGCTTGGAGGCCAGGTCGCGCAGGGTCGACAGGGCGCTCTTGATCTTGCCGTACTCGGAGACGGTGCTCTGGATCGACGCTTCCTTCGTCTCGAGGACGGTCAGCGGCTTCTTCTCGATCGCCATGAGCTGGCTGATGATGGCGTTGACGTCGAGGCCGCTGCCCACGCCTGCAGAACTGATCGTCGCCATCGGCACACCTCATCGAGACCCCGCCGTCGCGGAGCGATGCCTGGATCTCGGCCGATGCGGCCGAAACTTGAGCGCCTGCGTACGGGGAGGCGCCCGCAGCCGCGTCAGCTGCGCAGGAGGCCGAGCACGGTCTGCGGCAGCTGGTTGGCCTGCGCCACCATGGCGGTGCCGGCCTGCTGCAGGATCTGCGCCCGCGACAGGTTGGCCGTCTCGGCGGCGAAGTCGGCGTCCATGATCCGTCCGCGCGCCGCCGACTGGTTCTCGCCGGTGATCGAGAGGTTGGAGATGGCGAAGCCGAACCGGCTCATCGCCGCGCCGTAGGTGGCGCGGTTGGTGGTGATGACGTCGAGCTTGGCGTCGATGGCGGCGAGCGCCGTCGAGGCGTTGGCCGCGGTCAGCACGTCGCCGGTGACGGTGGTCACCGCCACGGTCGTGACGGTCAGCGTGTCGCCGTTGTTGGCGCCGATCTGGAAGGTCTGCGCGCCGGCGCCGGCGCCGACGATGGCGTTGCCGTTGAACTTCGTCTGCGCCGCGATGCGGGTGATCTCCGCCGACAGCTGCTGGTACTCGGTGTCGAGGTTGGCGCGATCGCTGGTGCCGTTCGAGCCGTTCTGGGCCTGGACCGCGAGCTCGCGCATCCGTTGCAGCGCGTCGGTCATGGTCGCGAGCGCGCCTTCGGCGGTCTGCGCCAGCGAGATGCCGTCGTTGGCGTTGCGGATCGCGACGTTCGTGCCGCGGATCTGGGCGTTCATCCGGTCGGCGATCGCCAGGCCGGCGGCGTCGTCCTTCGACGAGTTGACGCGGAGGCCCGAGGACAGCCGCTCCATCGAGGTCGACAGCGAAGTCTGCGACGTGGTCAGGTGCCGCTGCGAGTTCAGCGACGTGATGTTGGTGTTGATCGTCTGGGGCATCGGTGGACTCCGGAGGGGATGCGGCTGCCGGCATTTTTCGCCGCCGCGTCCGATCCGGTCGCTCGAAGTGACGCGCTTCGACCTGCCAGTTCCGCGCCGGAAACGAAAGAGCCGCCCCGAAGGGCGGCTCGATCGAACCGGACTCCTGTCCCTGCGATCAGCGCAGGAGCGTCAGCACCGTGTTCGGCAGCTGGTTCGCCTGGGCGACCATCGCGCTGCCGGCCTGCTGCAGGATCTGCGCGCGCGACAGGTTCGACGTTTCCGCCGCGAAGTCGGCGTCCATGATCCGGCCCTGGGCGGCAGTCTGGTTCTCGCCGGTGATCGACAGGTTCGAGATGGCCATCCCGAAGCGGCTGATCGCGGCGCCGTAGGTGGCACGGCTGGTCGTGATCGTGTCGAGCGCCGTGTCGAGCGCGGCGACGGCCGTCGAAGCCGCCGCAGCCGTCGTCAGGCCGCCGGTCACGGTGGTGACCGTCGAGGTGGTGATCGTCAGCGTGTCGCCGTTGTTGGCGCCGACCTGGAACACCTGGGCACCGGCGCTGGCGCCGACGATGGCGACGCCGTTGAACTTCGTCTGCGCGGCGATCCGCGTGATTTCAGCCGAGAGGGCCTGGTATTCGGTGTCGAGGTTGGCGCGGTCAGTGGTGCCGTTCGAGCCGTTCTGCGCCTGGACCGCCAGCTCGCGCATGCGCTGCAGCGCATCGGTGACCGTGGCGAGGGCGCCTTCGGCCGTCTGCGCCAGCGAGATGCCGTCGTTGGCGTTGCGGATCGCGACGTTGATGCCGCGGATCTGCGCGCTCATCCGGGTGGCGATCGCCAGGCCGGCGGCGTCGTCCTTCGACGAGTTGACGCGCAGGCCCGAGGACAGCCGCTCCATCGACGTCGCGAGCGACGACTGCGAGGTGGTGAGGTTGCGTTGCGCATTGAGCGAAACGTTGTTGGTGTTGATCGTCATCGGCATGGAAAAGACTCCTAGGTTGGTTGACTCCCGGCCTAGCCGCCGGCGTTTACCGCGGTGATCGTGAAAGCGCGCTTCCGCGACCTCCGTTGCATGTCGTTGCATTCGGCGAAGACTCCGCCTCCTGCTTCGACACCGCCCGCGCTAGTCAACCGTCGTGTCCGGCAGCTCCCTGCTGCCCCACCTTCGGCCGGCTAACCGGACCACGTACCCGGTCGCCCAGGTGCGTTGGGAGGGTTATCGAGCACAGTCCCTCGAACTTAAGCAGAAACCGGCGCCGGTGTGGAATGCGCCTCGGCCCGCGCGCCGCAAGTCGGTCGATAAGGCCCGCCGCTGCCCGCCTGATCCGCGTTTCGGGGGAGGTATCGGCATGTTTCCATCGCCCGCATGCATCGACTGGCGCTGGTGATGATCGTCCGCGACGAGGCGTGCTGCCTCGAGCGCTGCCTCGCCAGCGCCCGCCCGTGGGTCGACGACATGCTGGTGCTCGACACCGGCTCGGTCGATGCCAGCGTCGCCATCGCCGAGCGAGCCGGCGCCCGCGTCGAGCGCTTCGACTGGATCGACGATTTCGCCGCCGCCCGCAACGCGGCGCTCGCGCACAGCGAGGCGGCCTGGAACCTGGTGCTCGATGCCGACGAGTGGATCGCCGAGGGCGGCGAGGGGCTCGCCGCCCTGCGCGCGCACGCCCCTGACCATCTCGGCCAGGTCCGCGTCGTCAGTGCCTTCGATGCCGGCGGCGGGCGCGTCGTCGAGGCGCCGAGCTGGCTGCCGCGCGTGCTGCCGCGCGGCGTCCGCTATGTGGGCCGGATCCACGAGCAGCCCGAATCCTCGCTGCCGCGCCAGCCCCTGCCGCTGGTCGTCGGTCACGACGGCTACCGCGACGACCGCAAGTCGGCCAAGGCGGGCCGCAACGAGCGCCTGCTCGGCCTGGCCCTCGCGGCCGCGCCGGACGATGCCTATCTTCATTACCAGCTCGGCAAAGACCTGGAGCTGAAAGGCCGCTTCGCCGAGGCGGAGCCGCACTATGCGCATGCGCTGGCCCGCTGCGACGCGCTCGGCGGCTGGCGCCACGACCTGGTCCTGCGCGCCCTCTTCACGCTGAAGCGGCTGGGCCGCTTCGAGGCGGCGATCGCGCTGGCGGCCGCGGAGATGCCGCGCTGGCCGCACTCGCCCGACTTCTTCTTCACCCTTGGCGACCTGTTCCTCGAGTGGGCCGCCGCGCAGCCGCAGCGCGGCAGCGAGCTGCTGCCGATGATCGAGTCGAGCTGGCTCAAGGCGCTCGCCATCGGCGAGCAGCCGCAGCTGCAGGACACCGTGCGCGGCCGCGGCAGCTTCCTCGCCGCCCACAACCTCGCCGTGCTGCACGCGAGCCTCGGCGCCGACGCCGAGGCGGCGCGCTGGCGCGAGCGCGAGGCGTCGCTGCGCAACGACTGAGCCGAATTGGCGCGGCAGGCGGCCGCATTTCCGGCGTTCGCGCGCGCCCTCGCGGCCTACCCTCGCCGGACCCGCTCTTCCTGCGGCGGCGCGTGCCGTCGCCGCCTCGAATCATGTCGCTCGCCCTCCCGACCCCTGCACGACCCGGCGCGTCGCCCGCCCACGCGCGCGCCCATCGGCGCTGGCAGGCCGGCCAGGCGCTCGCTCTGCGCGAGCAGTGGCGCCTCGCCGCGCGCGAGTTCGAGCAGGCCAGCGGCCTGCACGGCGACCGTGCCTACGCGCTCGCCGCCGTGCACGCCCTGATCAAGGCCGGCCGGGCCGCGGAAGCGGCCGAGCGCGCTCGCGCGCTGCGCGAGACGGACCCCGACGCGGCGCTCGCCTACACCCTCGAGTCGCATGCGCTGCTCGGCCTCGGGCGCGCCGCCACGGCGGTCGACTGCCTGCGGGCGATGCCGCCGGGCCTGCCCCGCGACCATGCGCACCACGTGTCGCTGGGCGTCGCCCTGCAGCGCTGCCGGCGCCACGAGGAGGCGATCCGCTCCTTCCTCGAGGCGCTGGCCCTGAAAATCGACGACCCCGTGTCCCACTTCCGGCTCGGCATGTCGTTCAAGGACCTGGGCATGAAGGCCGAGGCCGCCGAGTGCGTGCGGACGGCGGTCGTGCTCGGCCTCGACAGCAGCGAGATGGCGGCGCGCGGCCAGATGGCCTTCCTCGAGCGCGAGGCGTGCCGCTGGAGCGAGGCCGACGAGGCGCTGCAGGGTCTGCGCCACGCCTTGCGCGTGCTGCCGGCGGATGTCCCGATCGAGACCTCCCCGTTCGCCCACGCCGTGCTCGTCGACGACCCGCTCGAGCAGCTGAAGGTCTCGCGCCACTATGCGCTGCACATGGCCGCGCTCTACCCGGCGCTGCCGCGGCGCAGCGCACGCGCGCACGCCGGGCGGCTGCGCCTCGGCTACCTGTCGGCCGACTTCCACGAGCATGCGACGGCGCAGCTCATGGCCCAGATGCTCGAGTGCCACGACCGCAGCGCCTTCGAGGTGACGCTGCTCTCGGCCGGCCCGTGCGACGAGGGGCCGATGCGGCAGCGGCTGCGCGCGGGCAGCGAGGGCTTCGAGGAGCTGTCGGGGCAGAGCTTCGAGGCGATGGCGCGGCGTGTCCGCGAGCTGCAGATCGACCTGCTGGTCGACCTGAAGGGCGCCACCCACGACACGCTGCTGCCGGTGCTCGCTCAGCGCCCGGCGCCGCTCCAGGTGACCTGGCTCGGCTTTCCGGGGACCACCGGCGCGCCCTACATCGACTACCTGATCGGGGACCGGGTGGTCACGCCACTCGCCGACGCTGCGCACTTCAGCGAGAAGATCGCCCAGCTGCCGCACTGCTACCAGCCGAACGACGCGCAACGTGCCCGGCCGCAGCCGTCGCGGCGCGCCGACTGGGGCGTCGCCGATGGCGCGACCCTGCTGTGCGCCTTCCACCAGTCGTACAAGATCGGCGCGCCGGTGATGGACGAGTGGTGCCGCCTCCTGCACGAGCTGCCCGACGCCGTGCTCTGGCTGCTGCGATGGAACACCAACGTCGAGGCGGCGCTGACCGAGGCGGCGCGCCAGCGCGGCATCGGTCCGGAGCGTCTGGTCTTCGCGCCCCTGCTGCCGCTGCAGCAGCACCTGAGCCGCCTCGCCTGCGCCGACATCTACCTGGACGCCTGGCCCTGCAACGCGCACACCACCGCCGGCGAGGCGCTGTGGGTCGGCGTGCCGGTGGTGACGCTCGAGGGCCGCACCTTCGCCCAGCGCGTCGCATCGAGCCTGCTGCAGGCGGTCGGGCTGGGCGACCTGGTCTGCAAGGACCGCGCCGGCTACGCCGCGACCGTCCTGGCCCTGGCACGCGATCCGTCGCGGCGCCAGGCGCTCCGCGCGCAGCTCGAGAGCCAGCGCGACGCGTGCCGCCTCTTCGACGGCGCGGCATTCGCCCGCGACATCGAGGCCCTGTACCGACGCATGTTGGCCAGGGCGATCGCAGGGCAGGTTCCCGAATTCCTGCCTGCCCGCGAATGCACCCCTGCCCAGCCATGACCCACACCACCTCGAGCCGACCATGAGCCAGCTTCCTCGCATCCACCTGTGCATCCAGCAACCCACCGGCTATGTCCATTCGCTCGGGCTGCTCGACCAGGCGCGCTACTTCCGCTACCAGTTCCGCCGCCTCGGCGCAGAGGTCAGCCTGGCCAAGAACCGGTTGCACCACGACGCGGTGAACTTCGTCTTCGGCGCCCACCTCGGCTTCGAGCCCGGGCTGCGCCAGCGGCACGCGTGCGTGTTCGTCAACCTCGAGCAGCTGGGGGAGGGCGGTGCGGCCGTCGCCGAGACCTACCTGCGCCTGCTGGCGACGTCCGCCGCCGTCGATTACGACGCCGCCAACGTCGCCGCCTACGCCGCACGGCCCGACGACGTGCCCGTCGTGCCGCTGCTGCACGCGCCCTACCTGCTGCAGCCCGGCGCGCCGGCTCTGGAGGATCGCCCGATCGACCTCCTCTTCATCGGCAGCATGAACGAGCGCCGCCTCGCCTGGCTGGATCGCATCCGGGCGCTGGGGCGGACCGTGCAGACCTTCGAGAGCGCCCTGTACGCGGCCGAGCGCGACGCGGTGATCGTCCAGGCCAAGGCGGTCGTCAACGCGCACTTCTACGAAACCAGCCGCTTCGAGCAGGCCCGCGTCGCCCACTGCCTGTCGCTCGGCACGCCGGTGATCGCCGAGCGCACGCCGCGGACCCAGCCGCATCCCGCATTCGAGGACTGCGTGTTCTGGCTGGAGGACGGCCAGCTCGAGCAGTTCTTCGCCGAGGACTTCGGCACCCCGGCCTTCTACGACCTCGCCCGCCAGGCCCTGCGCCGCTTCCACGATGCCGACCCGATCGAGGCCTACGCCGATCTGCTCGCCTTCGCGGCCGGCTTCGGCCAGGCGCACGCCGAGCGCAAGCCCGCCGATCCGTGGCGACCGACGCGGATCAATCTCGGCTCGGGCAAGGACTACAAGGGCGGCTGGCTGAACCTGGACGTCCTCGACCGGACCCAGCCTGACCTCCTGCTCGATCTCGCCGGCGAGATCGAGCTCCCGCTCCTGCTGACGTCGGCGACGGTCGGCCCGGTGCGCCTGGACGCGGACAGCGTGTCGGTGATCAACGCCAACAACGTGCTCGAGCACGTGCCCGACCTGCCGAGGCTGATGGGCAACTGCCTGGCCCTGCTGGCGCCCGGCGGCGAGTTCCACATCGAGGTGCCCTACGAGCGCGCGCCCACGGCCTGGCAGGACCCGACGCACGTGCGGGCGATGAACGAGAACTCGTGGCTCTACTACACGGACTGGTTCTGGTATCTGGGCTGGTTCGAGCACCGTTTCACGGTCGACAGCTCCACCTACCTCGACGCCCAGCTGAAGAGCTGCGGCCGGGAAGGGGCGGCCTTCATGCGGCTCGTTCTCCGCAAGGTCGAGACGACGGCCGCCGAGCGGACCACTGCGCGCACCCTGCAGTCGGATCTCCGCCTGCCCGAGGACGCGGTCACACCGCACGAACTCTGCGCTGCGGCGCCGCCCAGACCCGAGATCGCTGCCGCGGCGTAGGAAGTTGCCTGACAGGGGCCATGGAAGATGCTGGACTCAAGCCACCGAGATGGCCTGATGGGCACCGGCTTATCGGCTGTTCAGAATTCGCTCCATCGCATGGCCAAGACCGTGCGGGACATTCAACAGCAAGCAAGGGAGCCTTTGCATGAACGCCGACCAGATCCTCACCGAAATCCGCGAAGCCAACCTGTCGTACCTGATGCTGGCGCAGAGCCTCATCCGCAGCGACCGCGAGCAGGCGCTCTACCGCCTCGGCATCAGCGAGGAGAGCGCCGCCCTGATCGCCCTGCTGACGCCGGCGCAGATGATGAAGGTCGCTTCCGGCAACACCCTGCTCTGCCGCTTCCGCATGGACGACGACATGGTCTGGGGCCTGCTGACGAACCACGGCAAGAGCGCCGCCAACGACAGCACCTCGCGCCTGCACGCCTCCATCCTGCTGGCCGGCCGCCACCAGGAAGCGGCCTGAGCTCCGGAAGCGGACCATGCGCTCCAAGAGCATCCTCACCGAAGCCAGGCAGATCAGCCGCGCCGTCGCGCTGATCCAGCTCGGGGCCCGCCTGCAGGTCCTCGAGTCGGAGACCGACCTCTCCTACGAGCGGCTGCTCCGCCTCTACAAGGAAGTCGCCGGCAAGTCGCCCAGCAAGGGCCAGCTGCCGTTCTCGACCGACTGGTTCATGACCTGGCAGCCGAACATCCATGCGTCGCTGTTCCTGAACATCCACGAGTACCTGAACAAGGTCGCCGAGATGGACGAGATCGACGCCGTCATCAAGGCCTACCAGCTCTACCAGGAGCAGACGACGGCGCAGGGCCTCGAGGCGCTGCTCTCCGTCACGCGCGCCTGGCGCCTGGTCAAGTTCGTCGACAACGGCATGCTCACGATGACCCGATGCTCGAAATGCGGCGGCCAGTTCGTCACCCATCCGCACGAGATCGCCCGCCACTACACCTGCGGCCTGTGTTGCCCGCCGGCCCGTGCCGGCAAGGGCAAGGCCGCCGGCGGGATCCACATGCACTGACACGACGAGCGGCCTCAAGTGCGGCGGAAACGCGCCGATACACAAGCTCTCTGTTCTCTTGCTTGTCTCCTCCAGCACGATCAGTGCTTTGAACGGGTCCCTCGGGACCCGTCTTCTTTTTCCGGGGTGATTCCGGCCCACTTGCGTCGATCGGCCGGGCCGGGCCGAGCCGACACTCAAGTGCGGATCGGGCTTCGCCGATAACGGCACGTCCCGGCGCATCGGCGATGGGCCGACACGGAATCTCGCGAAAAACATGGTCGTTCTGATCGGATACGGCGTTGCGATGGGGTGCATCTTCGGCGCCTACATCATCCATGGCGGCAACATCGGCGTGATCCTGCACGCGCTGCCCACCGAGCTGATGGCCATCCTCGGCGGCTCGCTCGGCGCCTTCGCGGTCAACAACCAGCCGAAGGTCCTGAAGGCGACGCTGGCCGCGATCCCCGGCGTGCTGAAGGGCTCGAAGTACTCGAAGGCGCGCTACATGGAGCTCATGGCGCTCCTCTACGACATCCTGCAGAAGGCGCGCAAGGAAGGCCTGATGGCCATCGAGGGCGACGTCGAGGACCCGGCCGGCTCGGCGCTGTTCCAGAAGTACGCCGTCGTCGGCTCCGATCACCACGTGGTCGAGTTCATCACCGACTACCTCCGGATGATGGTCTCGGGCAACCTCAATGCGCACGAGATCGAGAGCCTGATGGACAGCGAGATCGAGACCCATCACGCCGAGGCGCACGGCCCGGTCAACGCGCTCGCGCGCCTGGCCGGCGCGCTGCCGGCCTTCGGCATCGTCGCCGCCGTGCTCGGCGTCGTGAACACGATGGGCTCGGTCGGCCAGCCGCCCGCCATCCTCGGCGCGATGATCGGCTCGGCGCTGGTCGGTACTTTCCTCGGCATCCTGCTGGCCTACGCGGTGGTCGAGCCGCTCGGCGGCCTCATCGAGCAGAAGGTCGACGAAGGCTCGAAGGAGCTGCAGTGCATTAAGACGACGCTGCTCGCCAGCATGCAGGGCTACGCGCCGCAGGTCGCGGTCGAGTTCGGGCGCAAGGTGCTCTATTCCAAGGACCGGCCGACGTTCGCCGAGCTCGAGGGGCACGTGAAGGGCAAGAAGTGACCTTCTCGGGCGCGGGGACCAGCGATCGTTCGCTCGCACGCGGCATCGAGCGGCAGGTCGGCGGCGGCACCTGTGTTCTCCGGCCCTCGCTCGCGGTCGACCTCCGAGGGTCGCGACCGGTTCCTCGTCAACACCGGGGTGCCACGCTGCCAGCGGGGCGACCGCGAATGGGGCCTGCGCCCACAGGCGCCACCGCCGCCCTGCAGGTGAGGCCGCAGGTGCGCGAGTGCCCGGATACCAGGTGCCGCAGGGCCGGGGGTTGGGGCGTGCGGGCGCAGGCCCCATTCGCGGTCGCCACCCGGTTCGCATGGCACGTTGGTGTTGACGCGGCAGCCTCTCGCGCCACTCGGTGGTCGACCGCGAGCGAGGGCCGGAGAACGCATGCCCGGACCGCCGGCCCCGCTCGGTTCTTGACGGGGCGCTGCAATGGCCGGTGACTCGAAGAAGCTGCAGCCGATCATCATCAAGCGCGTGCGCCGCGGCGGGCACGGCAGGCACGGGGGCGCGTGGAAGATCGCGTATGCCGACTTCGTGACGGCCATGATGGCGTTCTTCCTGCTGATGTGGCTGCTCGGGTCGACGACCGAGGGCGACAAGAAGGGGATCGCCGACTTCTTCAACGCGCCGCTGAAGGTGGCGCTGATGGGCGGCAGCGGCTCGGGCGACTCGTCGCACGTGGTGCGCGGCGGCGGCACCGACCTGTCGCGGCAGACCGGGCAGGTGAAGGACGGCGAGATGCCGGCCCGCCGGCGCCTGCTCAACATCAAGTCGCTCGAGGCGGAGCAGAAGCGCGCGGAGATGGCGCGCCTCGAGGCGCTGAAGAAGAAGGTCGAGGACGTGCTGGCGGCGAGCCCCAAGCTGGCGGCGATGAAGTCGCAGATCCGGCTCGACATGACGCGCGACGGGCTGCGCATCCAGATCGTCGACGAGCACAACCGGCCGATGTTCGACATCGGCAGCGCCGTCGTGAAGCCCTACATGCGCGAGCTGCTGCGCGAGATCGGCCGGGCGATGTCGGACGTGCCGAACCGCATCACGCTGGAAGGGCACACCGACGCGCAGCCCTTCGGCAGCGGCGAGCGCGGCTACAGCAACTGGGAGCTGTCGAGCGACCGCGCCAACGCCTCGCGGCGGGAGATCGTCGCCGGCGGGCTGCCCGAGGACCGGATGCTGCTGGTCCAGGGCCTGGCCTCGAGCAACCTCTTCGTTCCGGCCGATCCGCAGAGCCCGATGAACCGGCGCATCAGCATCATCGTCATGAACCGCGACGCCGAGGACCGCCTGCTCAAGCTGCTGCCGAACCAGGGCGAGGGCGAGGGCGAGCGCAGCACGGCGCCGACGGGGGCCGTCGAGGCGCCGGTCGCCGGGCGCTGAGGCGGGGCGGCGTGCGCGTCCTCGTCGCCGACGACTTCCTGACCATGCGCCGCGTCCTGCGCGGCCTGCTCGCGCAGATGGGGCTGACCGACGTGGTGGACGTCGCCGACGGAGCCGCCGCGCTGGCGCAGCTGCGCGGCGGCGGCTTCGACGCCGTGATCACCGACATCGAGATGCCGATCATGAACGGCTTCGAGCTGCTCTCGGCCATCAAGAAGGACGCCCGCCTGCGCCACCTGCCGGTGCTGATGCTCGCCGCGGAGGCGCGCAAGGACGAGATCGTGCGCTCCACGCAGGACGGCGCTGCCGACTACGTGGTCAAGCCCTTTACGCGCGCGACGCTCGAGGAGCGCCTGCAGCGCGCGGCGCCGGCGCTGTTCGCCGCGGCGGCCGGCGCGGCCAGGCCGGCTCCCGCCCGCGCCGCGTAGCTCGAGCTGCCTGGCGGCGGACATCGCCGCGCCGACGTCCCCGGCGTTCGGGCTCGAAGGAGCGCGGCGGAGCGGCTCACTCCCGCTGACCTTTCGATGCGGCCGACCGCCGGTCGGATGCACGGCGGAAGTGGCCGGCGATCGCGGGCCTTATCGCGCTCAAGTTCCAGGGGGCGCTGGGAACAATCCTCGCAGGACTTCCCCCCATGGCCGACTCCTCCGCCCAGCAGAAAAACCTCCCCGCCTCGCCGCGCAAGCTCGAGAAGGCGCGCGAGGAAGGCCAGGTTGCGCGCTCGCGCGACCTCGGCCACTTCGGCGCGATCGCCGCCGGCGGAGCGCTGCTGGTGGCGATCGCCGCGCCGGTCTCGGGCTGGCTGCGCGACGCGCTCGCCCGCTCGCTCCGCTTCGACCATGCCCAGGCGCTCGGCCCGGACGCGATCGGCCAGCAGATGCTCGGCTGGACCACGACGCTGCTGGTCTTCGTCGTTCCGTTCGGGGTGGCGATGATGGCGGTGGCGCTGGCCACCGGCATCGCCACCGGCGGCTGGACCTGGACGATGAAGCCGCTCGCGCCCAAGCTCTCCGCCATCGACCCGCTCGCCGGCCTCGGCCGTGTCTTCTCGAAGCAGCAGGTGATCAACGCGCTCAAGGCGAGCGCGCTCGCGCTCGTCCTCGGCGCCATCGGCGCCGCCTACCTGGGCAGCGAGCTGGACGCCTTCGCCGGCATCCTGTCCCTGCCGCTGCCCGCGGCCATCGAGGCGGTGTCCACGACGCTGGTGTCCGGCGTGGGCTTCATCGTCCTCGCGCTCGCCGCCTTCGCCGCCGTCGACGTGCCGCTGCAGCGAAAGCTCCACGCCGAGCGCCTGAAGATGAGCCACCAGGAGCTGAAGCAGGAGCACAAGGAGCTCGAGGGCAACGCCGAGATCAAGGGCAAGGTCCGCGCCCGCATGCGCGAGATGACGCAGCGGCGAATGATGGCCGCCGTGCCGAAGGCCGACCTCGTGGTGATGAACCCGACGCACTACGCCGTCGCCCTCAAGTACGACGACGCCCGCATGGCGGCGCCGCGCGTGGTGGCCAAGGGCGCCGATCTGATCGCCCTGCGCATCCGCGACGTCGCCGAGGAGAGCGCCGTGCCGGTGCTCGAAGCGCCGGTGCTCGCCCGTGCGCTGTATGCCCACGCGGAGCTCGACCGGGAGATCCCGGCGGCGCTGTTCGCTGCGGTCGCGCAGGTGCTGGCGTACGTCTACCAGCTGCGGGCGGCGATGGCGGGCAGGGTGGCCATGCCCGGCGCCCTGCCGGCGCTGGACGTTCCCACCGAGCTCGACCCGCACGCCGCCCGCTGACGGCGAACGGCACTCACCGACTGCCACGCGATGAACGCACTCGCCCTTCAGCTCCAGGCCTGGCTCGGCCCCAACGCGAAGGCCATCCGCGCCCTGATGGCCCCGCTCGTGGTCGTGATGATCCTGGCGATGATGGTCCTGCCGCTGCCACCGCTGGCGCTCGACCTGCTCTTCACCTTCAACATCGCGATGGCGCTGATGGTGATGATGGTCGCGGCCTACATGGTGCGGCCGCTCGACTTCGCCGCCTTTCCGGCGGTGATCCTGCTGACGACGCTGCTGCGCCTCTCGCTCAACGTCGCCTCGACCCGGGTCGTCCTCCTCGAGGGGCACACCGGGCCGGGCGCCGCCGGGCAGGTCATCGAGTCGTTCGGGCACTTCCTGATCGGCGGCAACTTCGCGGTCGGCCTGATCGTCTTCGCCATCCTCGTCGTCATCAACTTCGTCGTCGTCACCAAGGGCGCGGAGCGGATCGCCGAGGTCGGCGCGCGCTTCACGCTCGACGCGATGCCCGGCAAGCAGATGGCGATCGACGCCGACATGAACGCCGGCCTCATCGACGAGAAGGAAGCGCGCCGGCGCCGCTCCGAGGTCGCCGACGAGGCGGAGTTCTTCGGCTCCATGGACGGCGCCAGCAAGTACGTGCGCGGCGACGCGATGGCCGGGCTGCTCATCCTCTTCATCAACATCATCGGCGGCCTCGTCATCGGCGTCGTCCAGCACGGGCTCAGCGCCGGCCAGGCCGCCGACAGCTACATCCTGCTCGCCGTCGGCGATGCACTGGTGGCGCAGATCCCGGCGCTGCTGATCTCGGTTGCCGCGGCGATGGTCGTGTCGCGCGTCGGCAAAGGCGACGACGTCGGCAGCCAGATCACGCAGCAGGTGTTCTCGTCGCCGCGCTCGCTCGCGGTCGTCGCCGGCGTGCTGGGCGTGCTCGGCGCCATCCCGGGCATGCCGCACCTGGTCTTCTTCGTCATCGCCGCCGGCCTCGGCTACGCCGCCTGGCTGCTGCACCGCCGGCAGCAGCGCGCGAAGGACGCGCCCAAGCCGCTGCCGGCGCCGCCCGAAGCGAACGCCGAGGCGAGCTGGGACGACCTGCAGCCGGTCGACACGCTGGGCCTCGAGGTCGGCTACCGGCTCATCGCCCTCGTCGACAAGGCGCGGCAGGGCGACCTGCTCGCCCGCATCAAGGGCGTGCGCCGCAAGTTCGCGCAGGACGTCGGCTTCCTGCCGCCGCCGGTGCACATCCGCGACAACCTCGAGCTGAAGCCGAGCTTCTATCGCCTCACGCTTCGCGGCGCCGTCGTCGGCGAGGGCGAGGCCTATCCCGGCATGTGGCTGGCCATCAACCCCGGCGCGGCGACGAGCACGCCGCTGCTCGGAACGCCGACCACCGACCCCGCCTTCGGCCTGCCCGCCACCTGGATCGAGGAGCGGCAGCGGGAGCAGGCCCAGATGGCGGGATTTACGGTCGTTGATTGCTCGACCGTCATCGCGACCCACCTTTCACACTTGATGCAAGTCCACGCGGCCCGCTTGCTCGGCCGCGTCGAGACGCAGCAACTCGTCGAGCACGTCACCAAGCTGGCCCCGAAACTGATGGAAGACGTGATCCCCAAGATGGTCGGCATCGCGGCGCTGCAGAAGGTGCTGCAGCTGCTGCTCGAGGAAGGCGTGCACATCCGCGACATGCGCTCGATCGTCGAGTGCCTCGCCGAGTTCGCCGCCACGGTGACCGACCCGGCCGAGCTGGCGCGCCGCATCCGCGTCCACCTGGCGCCATCGATCGTGCAGCAGATCTACGGACCGACCAAGGAGCTCGAGGTCATCGCCCTCGAGCCCGAGCTCGAGCGGATGGTCTCGCAGGCCCTCAACTCGCCGCACGGCGCCGCCCTCGACCCCGGGGTCGCCGACACCATCGCGCGCAGCGCCGCCGACTCGGCGCGGCGCCAGGAAGACCTCGGCCACCCGGCCTGCCTGCTCGTGCCGGACCCGATCCGCGCGCCCATGGCCCGCCTCCTGAAGCGCGCCGTGCCGCGCCTGAAGGTGCTCTCGCACAGCGAGATCCCCGAGACCCACTCCATCCGCATCGGCTCGATCATCGGAGCAGCAGCATGAGCGTCAAACGGTTCACGGCGCGGACCTCGCGCGAAGCCTTCCGCCTGGTCCGCGAGGCGCTCGGCGACGACGCCATCGTGCTGTCGACGAAGCCGAGCGCCGGCGGCGTCGAGGTGCTGGCGATGGCGCCGGAAGGCGTCGGCCGCATCGAGCAAATGGCGGCGACGGCGCCGGCGAATGCATCACCGCGGCAAGTCGAAGCCGACCTCGGCGACAGCAGCGCCGAGCAGGACGCTGCCCGCCTCGAGATGAGCACGCTGTCGTTCCAGGACTACGTGCGCAAGCGCATGCTGAAGCGCCGCGCCGAGGCGATCGAGGGCCAGGCCGCACCCCTTTCCGCAGCCGCAGCCGCGGCCGCGCCGCGTGCGGCGAGCACGCCGCTGGCGGGCGCAGCGGCGGCGCCGACCTCGCGCCGTCTCGACGTTCGCCTCGACGACCCGATGGCCTTGCCGGGCACGCCGGCCGGCCGCCTGGTCGAAGCCGAGCCCTCCCGCGCCGGCGTGCCGGCCGCGGAAGATGCCCTCTTCGAGCCCCCGGCGTCGCTCGGCCACGGCAGCGACCTGCTCAGCGAGCTGCGCTCCGTGAAGGGCCTGATCGAGGAGCGCTTCGGCATGCTCGCCTTCCTCGAGCGGCTGCAGCGCCGCCCCGCCGAAGCCCGCCTGACGCAGAAGCTGCTCGACTGCGGCTTCTCGCCGATCCTCGTGCGCAAGCTCGCCGACGGACTCGGCGCCGACGTGGTCGACGAGAACGACTGGGCCGCGCAGGTGCTCGAGCGCAACCTGCAGGCGGCCGAGAGCGGCGAGGCCATCGAGGACCGCGGCGGCGTCTTCGCCCTGATCGGCGCGACCGGCGTCGGCAAGACGACGACCGCGGCCAAGATCGCGGCCGCCTTCGCCGCCAAGCACGGCGCCGGCCACCTCGGCCTGATCACGCTCGACGCCTACCGCGTCGGTGCGCACGAGCAGCTGCGCGCCTACGGCCGCATCCTCGGCGTGCCGGTGCACACGGCGCACGACCGGGCCTCGCTCGACGACCTGCTCGAGCTGCTGTCGGCCAAGAAGATGATCCTCATCGACACCGCCGGCATGGCGCAGCGAGACAGCCGGACGCGCGAGCTGCTCGACATGCTGTCGCACCGCAGCGTGCAGCGCCTGCTCGTCGTCAACGCCGCGGCGCAGGGCGAGACGATCGAGGACGTGCTCCTCGCCTACCGCGCCGGCACCTGCGCCGGCATGGTCCTCAGCAAGCTCGACGAGGCGGTCAAGCTCGGGCCGGCGCTCGACGCCGCGATCCGCCACAAGCTGAAGATCGTCGGCGTCGCCAACGGCCAGCGCGTCCCCGAGGACTGGCACCGGCTGTCGTCGAGCGCGCTGGTGCAGCGCGCGCTGCGCGGCGGCGGCAGCGCCGCCTGGCGCCTCGACTCGGCCGAGATGAGCCTGATCTTCTCGGCGCCGCGCCAGGCGCCCGCCGACACCGGCGCCATCGTCTGACCTGCCCCCGGCGAGCCGACCCATGCCCAGCCCTTCCCGCCCCGACCAGGCCGCCGGCCTGCGCGAGATGTTCGCGCACGCGCAGGTGCGCTTCGTGCCCGTCGTCGCCAACGCCCATGTCGCCTTCGGCGGCGTGATGCTCGAGCGGCTGTGCACCGCCTTCGCCGAGCATGGCGCCCGGGTCCTGGTGATCGACGCCTCGGACCGCGCCCGCGAGGCCGGCGAGATGGCGATGGTCGACCTCGGCCAGTGCATCGAGCGGCTGTCGGCCGAGGTCTCGTTCCTCGCCGCGCGCAAGCTGCCGCTGCGCTTCGTCGACGCGCTCGGCTCGACGCGCGTCTTCCTGCAGCGCGCCGCCGAGGCATCGCCCGATAGCGACGTCGTCCTGGTGCATGCCGGCGCGCCGGAGCTCTGCCGGATGTTCGCGCGCAGCCGCGTCGCCGACGCCCTCGAGGCGGACGCGACCTGCCCGATCCTCGTCGCCGACGACCGGCCGGAGAGCGTCACCGACGCCTACGCCGCCATGAAGCTGCTCGCCACGCGTGCCGGCCTGATGGTCGCCGACCTCCTGCTCGGCGCCGCGGCGCAGTCGCCCCGCGTCGAGCGCATCGCCGCCAGCGTCGCCGCGTGCGCCGACCGCTCGTTCGGCGGCGTGCTGCGCGAGTGGGCCCGGATCGATCCGGCCGGCGATCCGCAGGAGCCGCCGAGCGCTGCATTGCGTCGCCTCGCCGCCGCCCGCTTCGCCGCGCGCGGCCCCGGCCAGCCTGCGGTCTCGAACCTGGCCGCGGGCGTCGCCGCCGCGTGGCACGCCACATGAATTTCGGAGCGACCATGTACACCGCCAAAGGCCAGCTGGACCTGAACACGACGCTGAAGCAGTACAGCGGCCTCGTGCGGCGGCTGGCGCACCAGATGATCGCCAAGCTGCCGGCCAACGTCGAGATCGACGACCTGATCCAGGTCGGCATGATCGGCCTCGCCGATGCGCTCTCGCGCTTCGACGCGGCGCAAGGCGTGCAGTTCGAGACCTTCGCCACGCAGCGCATCCGCGGCGCCATGCTCGACGAGCTGCGCGGCAACGACTACCTCTCGCGCGGCACGCGCAAGCACCAGCGCTCGATTGAGGCCGCCGTCGCCAAGCTCGAGCAGCAGCTCGGCCGCGCGCCGCACGAGAGCGAGATCGCGAGGGAGATGGGCACGACGCTGGCCGAGTACCAGGAGCTGCTCGGCAAGGTGCGCGGCACCCAGCTCGTCTACCTCGAGGACATGGCCGGCGCCGAGGGCGACAACGACTTCCTCGACCGCCACGTCGCCGACGACGAGGCCAACCCGCTGGCGCAGCTGCAGGACCACCGCATGCGCGCGGCGCTGATCGAGGCGATCAAGGTCCTTCCCGAGCGCGAGCAGTACGTGATGAGCATGTACTACGAGCACGACATGAATCTCAAGGAGATCGCGGCGGTGCTGAAGGTGACCGAGTCGCGCGTATGCCAGCTGCACAGCCAGTCGATCGCGCGCCTGCGCGTGAAGCTGCGCGACTTTTAGTCCCCACGGGATCGGCATGGCCTGGCCGCTGCCGGCGCTCGTCGCATGGGCCGGCTGCTGGGCCGTCTTTGGCGTCGTGCTGGCCAACGGCGGCAGTGCGCTCGCCGCCTGGCTCCTCGCCGGTGCGCTCGGCGCGATGGCCGCCGTTGCCGGCAGCACGCCGTGGCGGCGCGTCTTCATCGGCAGCGGCTTTCCGCTGTCGGCGGCGGCGCTCGGCGCGGCGGCATCGCAGCCGGCCTGGGCCTGGCTCGTTCCGCTCGCCATGCTCGCCCTCGTCTACCCGCTGCGGGCCTGGAGCGATGCGCCGCTCTTCCCGACACCGCGCCGGGCCCTGCACGGCCTGGCACGGGCGGCGCCCTTGCCGCGCGACGCCAGCGTTCTCGACGCGGGCTGCGGCCTCGGTGCCGGGCTCATGGAGCTGCGGCGGGAGTATCCGGACGCGCGTGCGCACGGCGTCGAGTGGAGCTGGCCGCTGCGCCGCGCCTGCGCCTGGCGCTGCCGATTCGCCGACGTCCGGCGCGGCGACCTGTGGCAGGACGACTGGTCGCGCCACGACCTGGTCTACCTGTTCCAGCGGCCGGAGAGCATGCCGCGCGCGCTCGCCAAGGCGGCCTGCGAGCTGCGCGACGGCGCCTGGCTGGTCAGCCTCGAGTTCCCGGTTTCCGGACTCGTCGCCGAGCACTCGCTCGAGGTCGACGGAGAGCGGCGCGTCTGGCTGTACCGGGCGCCGCTGCGGCCGTCCGTGCCCGATCAGATTCCGGACGAGACGCCGTAGGTGACGTTCAGCGACAGGTCGAAGACGTTGCTGCTCAGCCGCCCGCCGCTCGAGCGCACCCGGCCGGCGCCGGCGCGCAGCGCCAGCGAGGGCGTGAGCTGGACGCCGGCATAGGCGCGCGGCTGCAGCAGGGCGCCGCGCGCGTCGACGCCGCCGCCGCCGCCGGCGCCGCCGAGCAGCTCCGCGCCGACGTGCAGGCGTGACCCGAGCGGCTGGTTCCAGCCGACGCCGACCAGCGCCGCGGAATAGCCCCCCGCGTTGCCGCCGGCCGCCGCGAGCGCCTGCCCGGTGACGTAGAGGTTCGACGTCAGGTAGCGGTCGATCTTCAGGCGCACGCCGGTGACCGGATCGTCGCCGCCGCCGCGAGGCGCGTCGAAGCGCTCGGCGCCGGCGCTGAAGTCGGTGCGCGCCGGCCGCGCCGCCGTGCCGGTGCTCGCCGGCCCGTCGAGGGCCCAGAGCAGGGCGACGCTCGCCTGCGCGGCGCGGAAGTTGCCGCCGGGGGCGCGCGCGTAGCCCGCCTCGACGGCCAGGCCGAGGTCGTTGCCCAGTCGGGCGATGCCGTAGATGCCCGTCTTGACGAGCAGGCCGCCGCCGGTGGACACGCCGCCGCCGCCGGCCATGCCGGCGCCGACACGGGCGCCGAGGGTGAGCGCGTCGCGCACGATTTCGGTCTCGACGCCGATGCTGCCGAGGTACTCCGCGTAGCCGCCGATGCCGTCGCGCCCGGCCCGCGCCGCCTCGATGCCCCAGAACGCGTTGCCGCCCCAGGACTGCTCGGCACGGATGCCGAGCGTGCCGATGTGGCGCGGCAGCGGCTCGCCGTTCTGCAGGGTCTTGCCGCGCGGCGTGCGGTACACGCCGCCGACGAGCTGGACGCGGTCGAAGCCGAGACCGGCGCGACCGCCGGCGCGCGCCGGCTCGCCGAGTCGCTGGGCCGGCACGAAGCGGAAGTCGCTGTTGGCGTTAAGGACCAGCCCGAACTGCGTGCTGTCGATGCGGTCGCCCGAGTAGCGCACGTGCGAGACCGAGGCGCCGAGGGCGACCGGGCCGAGGTCCCAGACGAGATCGGCGTGCGGGCGCAGCATCAGGCCGCTGCCGGCCGGCGCGCCGCCGCCGCCCCCGCCGCCGGCAAAGACGCCGACCTCGACGCCGACCGGCCCGATCAGCCTCTGCCGCCACGCGAGCTCGCCGCCGAGCGTGAAGAAGCCGCCGTGGCGGCCGCTGACGGCGCCGTACACCGCCGGTCCGATCGACAGGCCGCGCACCTCGGGCAGGTCGACGAGGTAGCTCGTCCCGACCAGGCCGACGCGCGGCCCGGCGCCGGGGAAGCGGACGCGCTCGAAGCTGATCCGCGCGTGCGCCGAGGGCGTCGCGACGCTGGGCGGGTCGGCGGCGAGCGCCTGGCGCGGCATGCCGGCGAGACCCGCCAGCGCCAGCACCAGCGCCGTCGCCGTGGCCGTTGCCGTGGCCGTCGTCGTCGTCCGCGCGGCGAGGGACGTGGCGACGGCCTGCGCCTGCGCCGCGATGGTGCGCAGCAGGCCGCCCGGCTGGCGCAGATCGAAGCCGACGAAGAACACGCCCTGCAGCGCACCCCGGCCGGCGACCTCGAGCGGCAGCCCGTTCGCATCGACGGGGACCGGCGTCTCCGGGAACAGCGCTTCCACTTCCGCGCGGTAGCCGGTGGCCAGGACGATGCTGTCGAAGCGGCCTTCGCTGCCGTCGGTGAAGCGCGCGCCGGTCGGCGTGAGCCGCTCGACACCCGGCCGCACGGCGATCCGGCCGGCCTTGATGGCGTCGACTGTGCCGACGTCGATGGTCGGCGTCTTGCCTTGCTCGCGCAGCTGTCGCAGCGGCGAGACCCCCGCGGTCCGGATGCCGTGCCGGCTCAGATCGCCGACGCTCAGGTCGCGGGCGATGCTCGCGATGGCGTCGCCCCACCGCGCCGGCAGCCGTGACAGCGCGATCGAGGTCAGCTGCGACGGCCGGCCGAAGATGTCGCGACGCACGATGTTCATCGGCGAGCGCACCGAGATCGAGGCGTGGACGCCGTTCACGGCAAGGTCGAGGGCGATCTCGGCGCCGGTGTTGCCCATGCCGACCACCAGCACGCGCTGGCCGGCGAACGGAGCGGCGTTGCGGTAGTCGCGGCTGTGCAGGACGCGGCCGCCGAAGACGTCCTCGCCGGCCATCGGCGCCGGCCGGGGCAGGGCGTTGGCGCCGGTGGCGACGACCACCTGGGGTGCGGCGAAGGCCGGCCCCGCCGCGGTGGCGACGCGCCAGGCGCCGTCGCGCGGCACGACGGCGGTGACCTGCACGTTCACGTGCGGCCGGATGCCGTGCCGCTCGGCGTAGGCCGCCAGGTAGTCGACCATGCCCTGGCGCGGTACGTAGCGGGGCAGGTGTTCCGCGAACGGCATGCCCGGCAAGGCCGACTGCTCCTTGACGGTGTGCAGGTGCAGGCGGTCGTAGTGGTTGCGCCACGACGCCGCCAGCTGCGAAGCCCGCTCGAGGACTTCGGGGTGGCGGCCGGCGCCGATCAGGCCCGCGGCCACGGCGAGCCCGGCCGGCCCGGCGCCGATGACGACCACGTCGGCCTGCGCCGGCGCCTCCTCGTTCGAAGGCATCGGCGACTAGGCGGCCGCGCGCAGGGGCGGCTGCGCCTCGAGCCAGTCGACCGCCACCTGCGCGAGCGAGCGCAGGGCGAGGAAGAGCGCCGGCTCGTCGATGAAGAAGAGCGGCGAGTGATTCGACGGCGCTGTCTTGGGGTCCTGCCCCGGCGGCGTGATGCCGACGAAGTAGAAGAAGCCGGGCGCCACCTGCTGGTAGAACGAGAAGTCCTCCGACCCGGTGATTTTCGGCACCACGATCACCCGCGCGGCGCCGGCCACCCGCTCCAGCGTCGGCACGGTCGCCTCGGTGAGCTCGCGGTCGTTCACCGTCACGGCGTAGTTCTTGTCGATGCAGACCTCGCAGGTGGCGCGCGACGCCCCGGCGATCGACTCGGCGGTGTGGCGGATGCGCTCGTGGATCTCGTCGCGCATCGACTCGTTGAAGGTGCGGATGGTGCCGCGCATCTCCACCGAGTCCGGGATGATGTTCTCGCGCACGCCGCCCTTGATCGTGCCCACCGTCAGCACCGCGGGCTCGTGCGCGATGTCCATCTGCCGGCTGACGATGGTCTGCAGCCCGAGCACCACCTGCGCGGAGGCGACGATCGGATCGACGCCGCGCCACGGCATGGCGCCGTGCGTCTGCCGGCCGTTGACGGTGATCCGGAAGCTGTCCGAGCTGGCCATGGTCGGCCCCGACCGGTAGCCGATGACGCCGCTCGGGAGCTGCGAGGTGACGTGCAGGCCGAAGACGGCGCCGGGCGCCGGGTTCTCCATCACGCCCTGCTTGATCATCAGCTGCGCGCCGCCTTCCTCGCCCTTCGGCGGCATCTCCTCGGCCGGCTGGAAGATGAACTTCACGGAGCCGCGCAGGCGCTCGCGCACGCCGGCGAGCAAGGTGGCGACGCCCATCAGCACGGCGACGTGCGCGTCGTGGCCGCACGCGTGCATGACGCCGACCTCCTCGCCGTTCCAGATCGCGCGGACCTTGGACGCGAAGGGCACGTCGGTCCGCTCGTCGACCGGCAGCGCGTCCATGTCGGCACGCAGCGCGACCACCGGGCCGGGCAGCGCTCCCTTGAGCAGGCCGACCACGCCGGTCACCGCGACTTCGGTGCGCACCTCGTCGAAGCCGAGCGAGCGCAGGTGCGCGGCGACGATGCCGGCGGTGCGGAACTCGCGGTTGCCGAGCTCCGGGTGGGCGTGGAAGTCGCGGCGCCAGGCGAGGACCTGGGCGTCGAGCCCCGTGGCGGCGTTGTCGAGGGTGGAAGCGAGGCTGCTGGCTTCGATGCGGCTGGCGGACACGGCGGCTCCTGGGGTGATCGCCGGCTTATTGTCGGGTCGGCGGCGCCGGCGATGGCCGCTGCCAGAATCGGCCGGGGCAGCTGCGGCGCCGAGGAGACAGCATGGTCATCGTCACGGGACAGATCCAGGCCCGCCTGGACACGGCGGAGGAACTGCGCCGCCTGAGCCTGGAGCACGTCGCCCGCTCCCGCGCCGAGCCGGGTTGCCTCGAGCACGGCGTGGCGGTCGACGTCAACGACGGGCTGCGCTTCGTGTTCTTCGAGCGCTGGGCGGACAAGGACGCGCTGCTCGCGCACGTCGCGCTGCCGGCATCGCGCGAGTTCGCGGCCGAGGCGCGCAGGCTCGCGGCGCATCCGCCGGAGATGGCGGTCTACGACGCGAGCGAAACGAGCCTGCGCTGAGCGCAGGCCCTGCGTGGTCGCCGAGCCTCAGGCCTTGCGACGTCGGCTGACGAGCCGGATCGCGGCCAGTCCGGCCAGCATGAGGGCGTACGTCTCCGGCTCGGGGATGGCGCTCACCGGCGGCGCGGCGCCTGCGGGCAGATCGACCGCTGCGACGATGAGTCCCAGCGCGTCGTTCAGTTCGCCCATGCGGAAGTTGAGCGTGTTCGGTCCGGGCGCGAGGAACGAGGTGACGTCGAAGGTGCGGATGTCCCAGAGGTTGCCGTTCGACACGCCGCCGCCGGCGCTCGGCAGGGTGTTGCCCTGGAAGATGTCGCCCGACGCGAGTGCGATGTTGTTCAGGAGCAGCGTGCCGTCGTCAGGACCGCTGAAGTCCTGGCCATCGGACACGTGCAGGCTGAGCGCCGCGCTCCCCGACGTGTAGTTGATGCCCGCCAGGCTCGAATTCCAGCCCGGCGCATCAAACGGGTTCGGGAAGTTCGCGTCGTTGCCGTCGAAGAGGACCACGTCACGGTTGTTCGCGCTGTTGCCGTCGTTGAAGAAGACGATCAGCGACGCGCCGTTGACCTCGACGCCGGGCTTGGTGAAGTTGGCCAGCGAATAGACCCCGTTGCCGGAGACGAGCGCCGTGACGTCGGCGCGGTAGGCCTGGCTGTTCTCGAAACCCCAGAAGTTGTCCTGCGAGAAGCCGATGTTCGTGCCGAGGATCGATGTGCCGCCGAAGAGAACGCTGGCGTTGGCCGTGGGCGACGCCGAGTTGGTGGGACCGGCCCAGTACAGGTAGGCCTGCGTCACCGTTCCGGTCACGCCGGCGAGCGTGATGGATCCGCTGCCGAGGCCACGCATGCCGCCCACGCCGGCTTGCGTCCAGTCGGTGTTCTGCACCGTGGTGAAGTTCTGGAGATCGTTGGCGCCGGCGCCGGCCACGAGGAGCGCGGCACATGCGGCGACGAAGCGAGGAAGGCTCATGAGGACTCCGCTTTCTTGTTGGCATCTCGACACAAGCGGTAGGCTTTTGTAACAGGATGCATCTAGCATTGGTCCACCGCGAGGACTCCGCCACAACCCCCGGTTCACGGGTCGCGACCGTTCCGGAGGGGCTCGCTCCTATCATTTCGGCCATGACCGCACTTCAGCCGCTCGGCAGCCTTTTCGGCGTCGAGACATGGGACGTCGACCTGTCGCGCGCCCTCTCCGCGGACCGCTTCGCCGAGCTCGAGCGGGCCTTCTACGAGCATCACGTGCTGGCCCTGCGCGGACAGGAGATCAGCGCCGCGCAGTTCGTCGCCTTCGCCCGGCGCCTCGGTCCGCCGCAGCCGCACGTCATCGACCAGTTCCATCATCCCGAGGACCCGAACATCCTCATCCTGTCGAACGTGCGCGAGAACGGTCGACCGACGGGCCTGCAGGACGCCGGCTCCTACTTCCATACCGACTACTCGTACCTCGCCGTTCCGGCGCGCGCGACCACCCTCTATTCGCGGGTCGTGCCGAAGGTCGGCGGCGACACGCTGTTCGCCGACCAGCAGGCGGCCTACGACGACCTGCCCGAGGCGATGAAGAAGCGCATCGAGCCGCTGCTCGGCATCCACCACTACGGCAATCGCCACGACGTGCGCGACGCGAGCCGCACCGCCGCATCGGCACTTAGTGACGAGCAGAAGGCGCGGATGCCGGTCATCACGCACCGGATCGCCCGCCCGCATCCGGTGACCGGCCGCAAGGCGCTCTATGCCGTCAGCGGCAGCTCCTTCGGCATCGTCGGCATGCCGGAGGACGAGGCGCGCGACCTGCTCGACGAGCTGGCCGCCTATTCGACGCAGCCGAAGTACCAGCTGCGCTTCCGCTACGGCGTCGGCGACGTGGTGGTCTGGGACAACGCGGCGCTGCTGCATTCGGCGACGCTGATCGATCCCGACGACGCGCGCACGCTCTGGCGCATCACCGTGCTCGAGGAGAGCCGCGACGCCGTGGCGGCGGATGTGCTGGCGCCGAGCTTCGCGACGTCGCACCCGGCCTGAGGCCGCGTCCCGGTGCGCCGACCGGCTGCAGCGCATCGCGCCGGACGACGGCCAGCGCCGTCCGGCGTTCAGCCGAGGCGGGCCCGATGCCGCGCGATCTGCGCCCGCGCCTGCTCCGGCGCCGTCCCGCCGACCACCTTGCGCGAGCCCAGCGAGCCGCGCAGCGTGAGCACCGCCGCCGCGTCCTCGCCGATCGCCGGGTGGAAGCCCTGCATCACCGGCAGCGACAGCGAGGCGAGCTCGACACCCTGCGTCATCGCGTGCTTGACCGCCCGCGCCACCGCTTCATGGGCGTCGCGGAACGGCACGCCCTTCTTCACCAGGTAGTCGGCCAGGTCGGTCGCCGTCGCGTAGCCGCGGCTCGCGGCGCGTTCCATCGCTTCGGCCTTGACGGCGATGCCCGGCACGAGCTCGACGAACACGCGCAGGCTGTCCTTCACCGTGTCGACGCTGTCGAAGAGCGGCTCCTTGTCTTCCTGGTTGTCCTTGTTGTAAGCGAGCGGCTGGCCCTTCATCAGCATGAGCAGGCTCATCAGGTGACCGACGACGCGGCCGGTCTTGCCGCGCGCCAGCTCGGGGACGTCCGGGTTCTTCTTCTGCGGCATGATCGACGAGCCGGTGCAGAAGCGATCGGCCAGCTCGACGAAGCCGTAGTTCTGGCTCATCCACAGGATCAGCTCCTCGCTGAAACGCGAGAGATGCACCATCACCAGGCTCGCCGCGGCGGTGAACTCGATCGCGAAGTCGCGATCGCTCACCGCATCGATGCTGTTCTGGCACACGCCTTCCATGCCCAGCGCCTTGGCGACGGCCTCGCGGTCGAGGTCGAAGCTCGTGCCGGCGAGCGCCGCGGCGCCGAGCGGCAGCCAGTTCGTGCGCCGGTGCACGCCGACCATCCGCTCGGCGTCGCGCGCGAACATCTCGACGTAGGCGAGCAGGTGGTGCGCGAACGACACCGGCTGCGCGACCTGCAGGTGCGTGAAGCCGGGCAGGATCGTCTCGGTGTGCTGCTCGGCGAGCGTGACCAGCGCGCGCTGCAGATCGGCGAGCAGCGCGCCCGTGACCTCGATCTCGTCGCGCAGCCACAGGCGCACGTCGGTGGCGACCTGGTCGTTGCGCGAGCGGCCGGTGTGCAGACGCTTGCCGGCGTCGCCGACCAGCTCGACGAGACGCGCCTCGATGTTGAGGTGCACGTCCTCGAGGTCCACCCGCCACCGGAAGCGGCCGCCTTCGATCTCCTCGCCGACCTGCGCCAGGCCGCGCCGGATGGCCGCGAGATCGGCGGGGGCGATGACGTTGCGGTCCGCGAGCATGGTCGCGTGCGCGAGGCTGCCGGCGATGTCGGCTCGCCACAGCCGTTGGTCGAATCCGACGCTCGCCGTGTAACGCTGGACCAGCTCGCTCGTCGGCTCCGAGAACAGCGCCGACCAGGCTTCGGATTTCTTCTCGAACTGATTGGCTGACATAGGGTGGCCGCTGGTTCGGAAGCCCGCGGCAAGCGTGCGCTTCGCACGGATCGATGTGGCTGGCGGGGCCGGGAACGGCCCTCCGGAAGGGGCGCTTGGCCACAATCCGCACCATGTGCCACGCCTGGGTTCGAGGGATTCTATCGGCGCCTCCGAGCGGCTCGAGGCCGCTCTGATGAGCGCGCCATCCGTCGGCATGTCGGGCCACCCCGGGGCGGCCCGGTCGACGGGTTTCGGCGCCACCCTGTTCGACCTGGCCGGCGATCTTCCGGCGCCGCGGCGCAGCGGCCCGGAGTCCGCCTTCGACGTCTGCCACGTCGGCGTCGTGCTGCGCGCGCTGTTGTTCGTGCACGGCGTGATGGCGATCGGCATGGTCTTCGCCGCCAACGGCTTCAGTCATTTCCTGGCGCTCACCGCCGCCGGATCGAGCATCGCCCTGCCGGCGGTCCTGTCCTGGCTCATCGTCGTCTGCGGCATGCGCCGGCCGCTCGGCAGCTCGCCGGTCTACGTGCAGTGGACGGCGATGGTCGGCCTCGGCGCCCTCGCCGCATTCGCGTCGTCGCGCCTCATCGCCGCCTTGCTGCCGGACCCCACCGGGGCCGGGCTCGGCGCGCTGACCGGCTTCGGGCCGGCGCTCGCGGGCGCGGCGATGGCCGCCGCCATCTTCCAGTGGCTGCGCCTGCGCGCCCAGGCGACCTTGCCCGCCGAGACGACGGCGCGCCTGGCGGAGCTGCAGTCGCGCATCCGTCCGCACTTCCTCTTCAACACGCTCAACACGGCGCTGACGCTGGTCCGCCTGGACCCGGCGAAGGCCGAGGGCGTGCTCGAGGACCTGGCCGAGCTGTTCCGCGTCGCCATCAGCGAGGGCGCTGAATCGGTGTCCCTCGGCGAGGAGGTCGACCTCGCGCAGCGTTACCTCGACATCGAGCAGATCCGCTTCGGCAGCCGACTGCACGTGAACTGGGAGCTCGATGCGCAGGCCGCGTCGGCCCGCGTACCGCCGCTGCTGCTGCAGCCGCTCGTCGAGAACGCCGTGCGGCACGGGGTCGAGCCCTCGTCCGAGGGCGGCGTGATCCGCGTGCGCACGCGCGTCAAGCTCGGCCGCGCGGTCGTGTCCATCACCAACAGCGTTCCCAAGGAAGCATCCCAGCCGGGCCATGGCATGGCCCTGCGCAACGTGCGCGAGCGCCTCCGGCTCATGCACGACGTCGCCGCGCAGTTCGAGTCGCGGCGCGAGGAAGACGTTTACCGAGTCCAGATCGTCGTCCCGCTATGAGAGTGCAACCATGAACCAGACTCCCTTGCAGAGCCTGCCTGTCCATCTCGGCCTTCCTCAACCGCTTCGCGTGCTCGTCGTCGACGACGAGGAGCTCGCGCGGATGCGGCTGAAGAGCCTCGTCAACGAATGCACCGACCCGAAGGTGACGGTGGTCGGCGAAGCGGCCAACGCCGCGCAGGCCCTCGTCTGGCTCGCGACCCGTCACTGCGATCTGATCCTGCTCGACGTGCAGATGCCTGGCCGCGACGGCACCCAGCTCGCCGCCGAGCTGCGCCTGCGCAACCCGGCGCCGGCGGTGGTCTTCGTGACCGCGCACCCGGAGCACGCGCTGAAGGCGTTCGACCTCGAGGCGATCGACTACCTCACCAAGCCGGTGAAGCGCGAGCGCCTGCAGGCGGCCCTGCGGCGCGTCGCCCAGCGCCTGAACGGAACCCCGACGCCGACCGCGGCGGCGGCCAAGGAAGAGGACGAAGGTCCGGTGATCATCGTCAGCGACCGGGGCCGCGTCATCCGCGTGCCGGTCTCGGACGTGCTCTACCTCAAGGCGGAGCTCAAGTACGTGACGCTGCGCACCGCCGAGCACACCCACGTGCTCGACGATTCGCTGGCCGACCTCGAGGAGCGCCTCGGCGACCGCTTCCTGCGCGTGCACCGCAACGCCCTGGTGGCGCGCCGTGCCGTGCGCGCGCTCGAGCGGCGCGCGGTGGCGGGCGAGGCCGTCGAGGAAGGCTACGAGGGCTGGGGCGTCTGCGTCGCGCCGGTGAGCGAATGGCTCGCCGTGTCGCGTCGCCAGGTCGCTGCGGTGCGCGAGGCGCTGATCGCGGCGCGCCAGTGACCCGCGATTGACACGCGGTTACGTCGGCTTCTTCCGCGCCACACCTGAGCCGGCCGGCTCGCGCCGAAAATCGAGGCATGGATCCGTCTTCGTCCGAGCGAGCTGATCCGGCGCCCGCGGTCGGGATCGACGTCGACTCGCCCGACGCCCACGCGCCGCGCGTGACGCTCTTCGCGCGCCTCCTCGCGCTGTCGCTGCTGACAACCGTTCTCGTCGGCGCCATGCTGCAGCGGCCGCCCGACGTCGACGCCAGCCCCGCAGCGACGACCGGCAGCCCGCCGCACCACACCGACGCCGAGCCGATCGCGGCCGCGTCCGTCCCGGGTGCGATCGACACCGGCTTCGTCTGGCCGACCTACGACCGCAGCACCGCGGCAGCCCCGGCGGTCGAGGCCGACGTCTGCACGCCGGGTGCCGGATCTGCCGACGCCGACGACGAGGACGCGTTCGCGCGTCACTACGCGGCCGCCGGCCGGCGCGCCCGCGAGCGCCTGCTCGAGGTGCTCGACGCGAGCCCGCACGACCGGCTGCGCGTGCTGGCGCTCGTCCTGCAGCGCGACGCCGAGGTCGTGGCGGCAGCCGCTCCGGCCGCACCGGCGGGCGAGGCCTGCGGTCGCGATGCCGCATGCGCCCGGCGCGCCGCCGAGGCTCTTGCCGAGCGCTCGCGCCTGGCCGCCGCGCCGAAGACGGATGCGCTCGCCCGCCTCGCGAGCGCGAGTCGGGATCCGCTCGCCTACGGCCTGGCGGTCGAGGCCTGCGCTTCGAACATGGCTGCGGTCGCTCCGGCGTGTCGGCTCATCTCGGCCGATCAGTGGGCTCGCCTGGACCCCGCCAACGCCGTGCCCTGGCGGCATGTCGCCTCGACCGCGGCGGCGCGCCGCGATGCCGCTGCGCTGGCCGATGCCTTCCACCGCGTCGCCCATGCGCGACGCGATCAGCGCGTCGACGGATCGGTGCACGAGCTGCTGGCGGCGAGCCTGCCTGCCGACGTGGGCACCGCCGAGCGGGTCCAGGTGCTCGGCATGGCCGAGGCGGCGCTCGCCTCGGCGTCGGCGGTGCCCGACCACGCAGCCGTCTTCGAGTTCTGCAGCGGCCACGCGGTGCGCGACAGCAACCGCGCCCAGACCTGCGATGCCCTCGCCATGCAGCTCACGGCCAGCGCGGGCACGCTGTTCGACCTCGGCGTCGGCATCCGCCTGGCCGAGCAGATCGGCTGGCCCGAAGAGCGCGTCGAGGCGCTGCGCCTGCGCCACGACGCGTATTCGCGGGTGCAGGTCGAGGCCGCTGCCGAGGCCGAGCCGAAGAACTGCCGCGAGCTCGCCAAGGCGGCCGAGCAGGGTGCCCGCCAGGCGCGCCTCGGCGAGATGGGTGCCCTGCGCGAGGCCGTCGCGCTGTCCGGCAAGTCGATCGAGCAGCTGGCCGCCGAGGAGCGCGCGTCGCGGCCGGTGCGCGTCGCCGAGCAGGGGGCGCGCGACGGCGAGTCGAACTGATCAGCCGGTGTTGCGCAGCCCGGCGGCCAGGCCGTTGATCGAGATGTGGATGCCGCGTTGCACGCGCTCGATGGCGCCGTTGCCGGCGACGCGCGCCCGGTAGCGCCGGATGAGCTCGACCTGCAGGTGGTTGAGCGGGTCCAGGTACGGGAAGCGATGCTCGATCGAGCGTGCCAGGGCCGGGTTCGACGCCAGCCGGTCCTTCTCGCCGGTGATGAGCGCGAGCGCGTCGTTCGTCCGCTGCCACTCGGCCTCGATGCGGGCGAAGATGCGGCGGCCGAGGCGACGGTCCTCGACGAGGTCCACATAGCGCGCGGCGATGCCGAGGTCGCTCTTGGCCATCACCATGTCGAGGTTCGAGATGAGGGTGGCGAAGAAGGGCCAGCGCTTCGCCATCTGCTGCAGCAGGGCGAGCCGCTCCTTGCGCGCGCCGCCGGCGAGGAAGGACTCGACGGCCGAGCCGAAGCCGTACCAGCCGGGCAGGGCGACGCGGCACTGGCCCCAGCTGAAGCTCCACGGAATCGCGCGCAGGTCCTCGATGGCGCGGCTCGGCTTGCGTGACGCGGGCCGCGAGCCGATGTTGAGCTCGGCGATCTCACGGATCGGCGTCGCGCTGAAGAAGTAGTCGGTGAAGCCCGGCGTCTCGTAGACGAGCCGCCGGTAGACGGCCATGCTGGCGTCGCTGAGCGCGCGCGCCGCCTCGTGATAGCTGCGCGGCGCCTGCTTCGTCGGCTGCAGCAGCGTCGCCTCCAGCGTCGCCGCGACCAGTGTCTCGAGGTTGCGGCGGCCGATCTCCGGCTGCGCGTACTTGGAGGCGATCACCTCCCCTTGCTCGGTGAGCCGGATCTGGCCGTTCACCGTGCCCGGCGGCTGGGCCAGGATCGCCTGGTAACTCGGGCCGCCGCCGCGCCCGACCGTGCCGCCGCGACCGTGGAACAGGCGCAGCGTGATGCCGTGCGACGCGCGCAGCGAGTCGAACAGCTCGACGAGGGCGATCTCGGCACCGTACAGCTCCCAGCTGCTGGTGAAGGCGCCGCCGTCCTTGTTGCTGTCGCTGTAGCCGATCATCACGTCCTGCTCGGCGCCCGAGCGCTGCATCAGGGCAGCGATGCCGGGCAGCGCGTAGTACTCGCGCATGATCCCGGCGGCGCTGCGCAGGTCGGCGATGGTCTCGAACAGCGGCGAGACGATGAGCGCGGTCGTCGCGTCGGCATCCAGTGTGCCGAGCAGGAGGCCCGTCTCCTTGAGCAGCAGCAGCACCTCGAGCAGGTCGCTCACGCTCTCGGTGTGCGAGATGATGTAGTGGCGCAAGGCCTCGCGCCCGTAGCGCTTCAGCATCGTGGCCGCGGCTTCGAAGATCGCCAGCTCGTTGCGGCTCGCCTCGCTGTAGGCCGCGGCCCGCGCGCTCTCGACGACCCGCAAGGGCCGCGCGTCGGCGAGGAGGCGAAGCAGCAGCGCGCGCCGCGCACCTTCGTCGAGGCTGGCGTAGTCGGGCTCGAGGCGGGCGACGCTCAGCAGCTCGGCGACGACGGCCTCGTGCCGGTCGGAGCTCTGGCGCAGGTCGACGGTCGCGAGGTGGAAGCCGAACACCTGCACGGCCCGCAGCAGCGGCGCGAGGCGGGGACGGACCAGCGCCTCGGCGTGATGCGCAACCAGCGAGGCGGCGATCGTGCGCAGGTCGGCCAGGAGCCCGGCCGAGGTCTCGTACGCTCGACTCGGGGCGATCGCGTGGCGCAGGGCCTCCGTGCCCGTGAGGTCCCGCAGCGTCGCGGCGAGCCGGGCATAGATGCCGATGAGCGCCCGCCGGTACGGCTCGTCGAGGCGATGCGGGCTGTGGTCGCCGGAGGACTCGGCGAGCTGCTGCAGCGCCGGCGTCACCTCGACGAGCGTCGCCGAGTTCGAGAGCTCGGCGCCGAGCTCGTGCACCTGCGTCAGGTAGAAGCGAAGCGCCGTTTCGCTCTGCCGCGCGAGCGCGCTCGCCAGCGTCGCCGCGCTGACGAAGGGATTGCCGTCCCGGTCGCCGCCGATCCAGTTGCCCATCCTGAAGAAGCTGGCGATCTCGTGGCCGGGCAGGGCCTGCTCGAGGTCGCGGTAGAGGACCGGGATCTGCGTCAGGAAGGTCGAGCGGTAGTAGCTGAGCGCGTTGTCGATCTCGTCGTCGACGGTCAGCTTCGACGTGCGCAGCATGCGCGTCTGCCAGAGCTGCGTCACGCGCGCCCGCAGGAGCGACTCGTTCTCCTGCAGGTCGCGCTCGCCGGCCAGCCCGCCGCGCGCGAGCAGCAGCTCGGCGATGGCGCGCTCGGCGTCGAGGATGCTCTTGCGCTGCACCTCGGTGGGATGGGCGGTGAGCACCGGCGAGATGAACGCGTGCCGCAGCATCTCGGCGATGCGGTCGGCGTGCACGCCCCGGCGCGCCAGCCGCTCGAGGGTGTAGGCGAGCGAACCCTGCTGGCGTTCGCCGTTGCGTTCATGGATGGCGCGGCGGCGGAGGTGGTGCCGATCCTCGGCGATGTTCGCCAGGTGCGAGAAATAGCTGAAGGCGCGGATGACGCTGACGGTGCGGTCGCCGCTCAGGCCCTTGAGCAGGCGATCCAGGGTCCGTCCCGCGCGCGCGTCGCTCTTCAGCCGGTAGGCCACCGCCAGCTGGCGCACCCGCTCGACCAGCTCGAAGGCCTCGCGACCGTCCTGCTCGCGAATGACGTCGCCGAGGATGCGGCCGAGCAGCCGGATGTCGTCGACCAGAGGCTTGTTCTTCTCGGCGGCGGCGTCGGGAGCGGCTTTGCGGCGTGGCATCCCGAGCATCATGCAGGAGACGTGCCTGCTAGGATCATTCGATGTCGGCGCCGATCGTGATCGCCACCCGCGAGAGCCGCCTGGCGCTCTGGCAGGCCGAGCATGTCGCGGGCCTGCTCGCGCGCGATCCCGGCGTCGCCGTGACGCTCCTGCCGATGACGACGCGCGGCGACGAGATCCTCGACCGCACGCTCGCCAAGGTGGGCGGCAAGGGCCTCTTCGTCAAGGAGCTCGAGAACGCGCTCGAGGACGGCCGCGCCGACCTGGCCGTGCACTCGCTCAAGGACGTGCCCATGGACCTGCCCGCGGGGTTCGCCCTCGCGGCCGTGCTCGAACGCGAGGACCCGCGCGACGCCTTCGTGTCGGACCGCTACCCATCGCTGGCGGAGCTGCCGCCCGGTGCCGTCGTGGGCACGTCGAGCCTGCGCCGCGTCGTTCAGCTCGCGGCCCTGCGGCCCGACCTCCGCCTCGAGCCCGTGCGCGGCAACCTCGACACGCGGCTGCGCAAGCTCGATGCGGGCGGCTTCGACGCCATCGTGCTGGCGGTGGCCGGCCTGGTGCGGCTCGGCCTCGGCACGCGCATCCGCTTCATCTTCGACGCGAGCGAGATGCTGCCCTGCGCCGGCCAGGGGGCGCTCGGTATCGAGACCCGCGCCGCATCTGCGGGCCTGCGCGAGCGCCTGGCCGCGCTGACGCATCGGCCGACGCAGCTCGCCGTCTCTGCCGAGCGCGCCGTCTCGCGCACGCTCGGCGGCAGCTGCAGCATGCCGCTCGCGGCGCATGCGCGCTGGCAGGGAAGGCGTCTCGAGGTGCAGGCTCTGGTCGGCCATCCCGAGCGCCATGCCGCGCCGCTGCTGCGCGCCGAAAGCGGCGGCGAGGTCGTCGACGAGGCGGACGCTGAGGCGCTGGGCCGGCGCTGCGCCCACGCGCTCGTCGCTGCCGGAGCGGCGAGCTACCTGGGCCTGCCGATCGCCGGCTCGATGCCCTCCGCCGGCGGGTGAGCGAAGCCGCTTTGCGCGTCGTGGTCACGCGGCCGGCGGCGCAGGCAGCGGCCTGGGTCGAAGGACTGCGAGCCCGCGCCGTCGATGCCGTGGCGCTGCCGCTGATCGAGATCGTCCCCGCCGCCGACGGGGCGCCGCTCGTCGCTGCGTGGCACGGCTTGCCCGAGCGCAGCCTGGTCGTGTTCGTGAGCCCGAATGCCGTCCTGCACTTCTTCGCCGCGCGGCCGACGGGCTCGACCTGGCCGGCATCGCTCGCCGCCGCGGCGCCGGGCGCCGGCACGGCGCAGGCCCTGCGCGATGCCGGCATCGATGCCGCCGCGATCGTCGCGCCCGCCAGCGACGCGCGCCAGTTCGACTCCGAATCCCTCTGGCAGCGACTGCGCGATCGCGACTGGACCGGCGCACGCGTTCTCGTCGTGCGCGGCGGCGGCGGACGCGACTGGCTGACCGAGCGCCTGCTCGAGGCGCGAGCCAGCGTCGACCGCATCGACGCCTACGCGCGCGCCGTGCCGTCTCTCGATGCCGACGGGCGCGCAGCGCTCGACGCGCTGGTGCGCGCCGACGACGTCGCCTGGCTGTTCAGCAGCTCGCAGGCGATCGGCCATCTCGAGCAGCTGGCCGGCTCCGGCCGCTGGGCTGCAGCACGCGCGATCGCCTCGCATCCGCGCATCGCCTCGCGGGCTCGCCAGGCCGGCTTCGGCTGCGTCGTCGAGGCCGGTTCCGGGCTCGATGCGGTGGTCGCCTGCCTACAATCGATGCGACCGTGAACGACGCCCCTCCGCCCGCCGCAGCAACCGGGGACATCGCCTTCACGCCGGCACCCGCACGGCCCGCCGCGGGCCGCAGCGCGGCCGTCCGATGGGGCATCCTGACGGTCCTCCTGCTGGCGCTGGTCGCCATCACCGCGCTGGTGTTCGCGTGGCGCGCCGAGCAGCGCGTGCGCAGCAGCGAGCGCGAGCTGGTGCGCCGGCACCAGGAAAGCAGCCAGCTCGTCACCGAGGCGAACCTGCTCGCCCGGCAGGCGCAGGAGAGCGCGCGCGACGCGGTCGCCAAGGCGACGCTGCTCGAAGCCCGCCTCAACGAGGTGTCCCTGCAGCGCAGCCAGCTCGAGGAGCTGATCCAGTCGGTGGCCCGCTCGCGCGACGACAACCTCGTCGCCGACATCGAGGCCGACCTGCGCGCGGCCATGCAGCAAGCCGCGTTGACGGGCAGCGCCGAGCCGCTGGTCGCCGCGCTGAAGCAGGGCGAAGAGCGGCTGCTGCGTGCCAACCAGCCGCGGCTGGAGCCGGTCCGTCGTGCCATCGCCCGCGATCTCGAGCGCGCGAAGGCGACCAGCGTCGCCGACGTCGCGACGCTGTCGATCAAGCTCGACGAGGCGGTGCGCATGATCGACGAGCTGCCCCTGCTCTCCGAGCTGGCGCCGCGTCGCGATGCGGCGCGCATGCGTGCGACGGAGTCGGCGGCGAGCGCTCCGCAGGCCGCCGCGTCGTCGGCGCAGGCGGCGAGCGAGCCGACCGGCGTGTGGCTGCCGCGCGAGCTCGACCGGCTCGGACGCCTCATCGCCGACAGCATCTGGTCGGAAGCGCGCGCCCTGATCCGCATCACCCGCATCGACCAGCCCGAGGCGATGCTGGTCGCGCCAGACCAGGCCTTCTTCCTGCGCGAGAACCTCAAGCTCCGGCTGCTGAATGCTCGCCTGGCCCTGCTGGCGCGGCAGAACGACTCGGCGCAGAGCGACCTGCGATGGGTCGCCGGCGCGATCGAGCGCTACTTCGACCGCTCCTCCAAGCGCACCCAGAACGCGACCGAGCTGCTTCGCCAGGTGTCGACGCAGGCGCGGCAGGCCGGCGTGCTGCGCGCCGACGACACCTTCGCGGCGCTGGCCGCTGCCGGCGGCTCACGCACCACGCGCTGAGCATGCGGCTCGCGATCTGGTTCGTCCTGCTCTTCGCGGTGGCCGTCGTCGCGGCGACGACCTTCGGCACGAACGACGGCCTGGCGAGCTTCTACTGGGGCGCATGGCGCCTCGACCTGTCGCTGAACCTGTTCCTGCTCCTGCTGATCGGCGCCTGCTTCCTCGCCGTCGGCGTCATCCAGGGGGTGAGCTCGCTCACCGGGCTGCCGAAGCGGGCGCGCGAGTGGCGCCTCGCGCGACGCGATCGCAATGGCCAGGCGGCGCTGCGCGAAGCGCTGGCGCAGTATTTCGGCGGCCGCTACGCACGCGCGCAGAAGGCGGCGCAGCGGGCCCTGGCGATCCAGCTCGAGACACCGGACCTCGCGCAGGACAACGAGTTCACCGTGCTGGGCCACCTACTCGCCGCCGGCAGCGCGCATCGGCTGCAGAACCGCGCCGTCCGCGACCAGGAGCTGGCGCGTGCGCTGGACCTGTCGCAGCGCAGCGCCGCCGCTCGATCGGCCGGCGAGGGCGCCCGCCTGCTGGCCGCCGAATGGGCCCTCGACGACCGCGACGCGGCGCGTGCCACGCAGCTGCTCAACGAGCTGCCGCTCGGTGTCGCGCGGCGAACCTCGGCCCTGCGCCTGAAGCTGCAGGCGGCGCGCCTCGGCCGGCAGCCGCAGGAGGCCCTCAAGACGGCGCGCCTGCTCGTCAAGCACCAGGCCTTCTCGCCGATCGCGGCCGAGGGCTTGTTGCGCTCGCTCGCCTTCGAGTCGCTCGAGACCGTGCACGACCTGGACCAGCTGCGTCGGCTCTGGCTCTCGTTCGACGCCGCCGATCGGCGCGATCCCTTCGTCGCTGCACGCGCCGCGCACCGGGCCGTGTCGCTCGGCGCGCCCGAGGACGCGCGGGCCTGGCTGCGCCCCTTGTGGGACCGCATCACGGAACTCGGCGCCGAGGAGCGCCATTGCGTCGCCGAGGCGCTCGCCGGCGCGGTGGCGGGCATGGGCGCCGAATGGCTGCCTCGGCTCGAGTCGGCGTCAAACGCCATGCCGCGCGACGGCGCCGTCTCCCTCGCCACCGGCCAGGCCCTGGCCGAGCGCGGGCTGTGGGGCAAGGCGCGCGCGCTCCTCGAGCATGCTGCGGCGGACACGGGGCTCGGCCTGTCGGCGCGCCGCAAGGCCTGGATCGCGCTCGCCGAGCTGGCTCGCCAGGACGGTGACCGCGAGCGCGCGGCGCAGGCGTTCGAGGCCGCCGCACGCCTGAGCTGAAGGGGCCGCTGCTATAATTTGCGGCTCAGCGGCTGTAGCTCAGTTGGATAGAGTACTTGGCTACGAACCAAGGGGTCGTGGGTTCGAATCCTGCCAGCCGCACCAGAATTTCCGTTCTGGCTCAACGGGTTAGATGCTTCGGCGTCTAACCCGTTTTTCTTGGTTTGTACGATACAGGAGCCTCTGTACCAGAGGGCGCGGTCCTCACATCGGCGAAGTCTCAGATGGCAACCCCTACTCCTACCAAACGCCCGGCCTCCGAGTCGCCGATTTCCACACGCAGATGAGCGGACGCCATATGGCTGCCGCTATACCCTAGGACCTGCTCCCACCGGCCCGAGGTACCGATGCCGTCCCTTCTACCCGTCGTACGGACCGCAGGTCCGCCCATCATCAAGTGGCTCTTGGCCACGGTTCTTGGCTTTCTTGAGCGCTGGCAGGCTAATAGGCAGCAAAAAAGACAGGTTGCCTGGGAGATCGTCGGCGAGGTGGCGAAGACCGTCGCCAAGCCCGCAGCGGGGTACCTTGTTCCAACTCGGCAGGCGGAAGTCGAGCGTCGCGAACTGGCCTTTGAGCGGCGAACGCTCGAACTCGAACGGAACATGCATCGTAAGCAGGTCGAACTCGACTTGAGGGAAATCGAATTGAAGCGATGGGAAGCGCGCCTGGAGGAGGTCGAGCGAGGCAACGGCGGCCAGGTTCGGCGAGGAAGAGCCGCAAAAGGTCAGGCGGTTCCGGCGGCTCGTGCAGCGGCTCGAAAGAAGGTTGATAGCAGTACGAGTTCGCCAAGTCGGTCGAGCGCAGCGATGAATCGAAAGAAGCAGGCGAAACGTACCTCTTAGCGTTGACGAGAAAGGTTGTCGCTTGGCGAAGATGAAAACACCGAAGGCCATCGGGGCAGAGGATTTGGGGGTCGCGATCCTCCGTTCCATCGATGCAGAATTCCGCAGCGCCGAAGATCGTGCACTCGCCGTCATCGGCGCGTCATACCTCGATTCCATCCTGGAACAACTACTTCGCGCAGCGTTCATAGACGATGAAGAAGAAGCCGATCGGCTCCTTGCCCCGGACCGCCCGATTGGGGCGAACGGCGCCCGCTACCAGCTAGCGTACTGCCTAGGATTAATCAGCGCGGAACAGCGAGACGATCTCAAGACCATCGCCAAGGTCCGGAACCTTTTCGCTCACAACTATTCCGTCGCGTCACTCGAAGACGAGCGCGCCAAAGGTTGCCTCAAAGGTCTTCATTTCGCCAGGCGGCGCGAAGTAATTCGGAGGGAACTGATCTCTCGCGAGTCCAACCCGGGGGTCAAGGTGTCACTGAAGAACGCCGGAACGAAGCATCGAACACTTCTTCGAGACGCTGTCTTCGAACTCATCGTACTTCTCCTGCCCAAGACTCGAGACGTTCGGCGCGCCGAGCCATCTGTCTGGTTCGGAAATGCAGGTGGCGCTATCACCTAGCACCTGGATCGAGGGACGCCTTCTAGCAGGCTGCGCCTGCTGCGGCCTCCGGTTATGTCAAACGTTGGCCAACACGCGGCAGGATCCCAGTGGCGATGACCGATCCAGCGCTTCGTGTGCGGTCTTCTGGGGTGCGTAGAGGGCAGGTAGCCATCTAACGTCTGGTCGCGTTCCGCCGGCAGCGGACCACGCAACCGGGCTGGATGGCGCAATCTTGCCGGTGAATCGACCTCGCTCGGTGACGGCGCTACTGATGTCCAGGAGCAACCAGAACGATGTAGTCTTGCCGGAATGCCACTTCAAGTTTCTGCGTCAAGCGTCAAAGGCTGGTTCCAGTACCGATGTGAGCGCAAGTTCGTCTACGAGTGCATGGATCCGTCCGAACTTAGGGCAATCCCTGTCGCAGAACGTCCACTTCCCGCGCCGTGGGCGGAGTTCGGAGACGAATACGAGAGGGAAGTGGTAGCGGCCTACCGCCGGCACGGGGATGTCAACCTCTTGGGCCCGGCACCGGGTCACGACTTCCTGAGTGACGAGGCATCGCTAGCGTTCCTTCGGGGAGACCTACCGTCGACGGCTGCGTACCAACTAGTGCTGCGGGGTACGAGTGCACTGCACTCGTACCTTCGGCTGGAGGAGGTAGACGTCAAGTTCCGGCGTGGTGTCATCGACCTTATTCTTGCCCGCCAGGAGAACGGCCAGCGGATCCTACGCATAGTCGACATCAAGTCGACGCATGACGCCCTGGCTTTCCACAAGGCTCAGGTCGCGTGGTACGCCTGGATGCTGCGAGGGGTCATCGCCGAGAACGGACTCAAGGCCGAGATCGACCCGATTGGGGAAATCTGGCACCGCCAACGTGTGCCTACCGCGCCAGGGGTCACGTGGGAGCGATCCGAGTTCCGGCTTCGCAGCTACGAGTCCCTTATCCAGGACTGGGCATCCCACGAACTCGCAGAGGCCGCCCGTGCACGGGTGGAATCTCGGCAGGACACGACCCGTTTTCACATCTATTTCAAATGCGAGGGGTGCAAGTATTTGGACCACTGCGGGAAGGCCATCCGGGATGGTCTTCCACCAGAGGCGCTTGATCTCAGTGCAATTCCGGGCCTCACGCAGCAATCGAAGTCCGACCTCCACCGGCGGGGCATTCGTACGGTGCGCAACTTCCTCGACCGGGAAGGCGAGATCCTTAGGGGAGTATCTGACTGGACCTTGTCGAAGCGGGGCGCTGATCTGATGGCGCGCGCCCGTGCTATCGCGACGGAAGTGCCGCAGCGAATTGCGGGGCGCGTGACGCTACGGATGCCCGCCACGACGCACGTCAAGGTCTTGTTAGTGGTTGATCGAGATCCAATGGCCTCTCGTTTGGCTGCCATCGGTGCTCGGGTGGTGGAGGATGGCAAGATCTCCGAGGTGATCGAGACGATTGCCTCTGCCGAGACGGAAGCGGGGGCGGTCTTTTCAGCGCTCCAACTCGTCTGGAACGTCCTCGATCGAGTTCATAGTGAGAACGCGGAGGGAGCGACAAAAATCCTCCATCTCTTCGTCTACGAACCTGCCGAGGCCCTGGACTTGGCTGAGGCTCTTGGACGCAACCTCGATCATCCTTCGTTGCTGACTGGGCTACTCGACTTCATCCGCATGTTCCCGCCTGAGGGGGTTTTGCCGGAGCCAGAGTATCGAGGGCTGCACCATTTGCCGGCTTCCGCTATCCGTACCGTCTTGGAAGATGTCTATGCGTTGCCGGCGAAGGTCTCTTACGATCTCCGACGCGTAGGACGAGCCTTAAGCATGACGAATCCTGCACCGGCTAAACCGTACGAGCCCGAGGTCCGCTTCGAGAGACCTTTCTCCTCACGACTCGCGCTCGATGTCTGTCGCGAACTGGAAGCGGGGACCGTCTCCCGGGAGGTCGTTCGTGACGACGTATGCCGTCGACTAGATTCCATGGAAGGGCTGATCGACTGGCTCGAAGCGACGAATTCGTCGCTTAATCCTGCTGATCGATTCCTCCGCCTCAACAAGGCGCCATTCCAACTCCAGGCCACGGTAGCGCCGCTGGGGTTTCGCAGCCTTGAAGTGCTGCGTGCACAAGCGCTCCTCGAGAGTTACGGCGCACTGGTTGCGACGCTTCATACGCTCGCCCAACCAACTGACCGGCGCATTGCGCGGCAAGCCTGTATCGCCGGGCTTCGTCTCCAAAAGTGGGGGTCTAGCCCGCATGGAGGCAAGTGGTTGCTCTTTCGAGTTGCACCCCAGAGTCTGGACGCCAATGTTCGACCGACCGACCGAATGCTCCTGCTAACCGACGGGCATCCGGATCGTGTTTTGGATCGGTCCCGCTGGCCAAACTTCCGAGTCGAGTGGACGGTCGATCCGGACCGGCCTCCCGAGAACCTGTTCCTGACGATCTCCGACGAGGGCTTCGACTCGCAGGACTTTCAGGATCTCTTGCATCGTCTGCAGGGAGCGGAGTGGGTCCTTGACCGGGGCCACTTTGACGTAACCTCCGAGCGGCTTGTCGGCTTCCTTCGCCATGTGGACGGGGACTCCGGTGAGGCCTGAAGCCGTCCGATCGTTCCTGGCCCACCCCGCGGCGCTGGACCCGAATGTCTCTGACTTGGACCGCACTGTGTGGTCGTCCGCCTTGCGGGAGATCGTTGAGCCAGTCACCAAGCGGGCCTCGGCCCGCGGCGTCGCCTGGGCGTCGCAGTTGCGACCGGCCCAAAGCAGTGCCATAGAGGGCTTCGCTGACAAGCGTTGCGCCATGCTCCTCGGTCCCCCTGGCACAGGGAAGACGGCGACGCTGGCGTGGATGATCGTGGGGTACGTGCTGGCTTGCCGACGGGCTGGGCGGACGTGCCGCGTGCTCGTGACGGCGTTTACGCGGGAAGCGATCTCCAATCTGCTGAGCGCGATAGCAGCACGGGGCGCTATAGCTGGCCAGCAAATACCAATCGCCTTCGCAGGGCCACGGCCCGACGACGTGCCGACTGGCGTCGAGATGATCGCGCTCGAGTCGCTTCAGGACTTTCTGAACGATGCCTGTTGCGTGGTGGGGATGACGACGTGGTCGTCTTCAAAGGCACTGAATAGAGGCTGGCACGGTGGACTCCCGTGCGATGACGCCGATGTCTTCGACGTCGTGTGCATCGACGAGGCTTCGCAGTTGAAAGTTGCGCAAGGGCTCATGGCGCTCGCGCCACTGCGGGACTCTGGGCGGGTCATCGTCGCAGGAGATGATCGCCAGCTTTCGCCCATAGGCAGCTTGGAGGAATGGGAGGTCGACGATCGGAAGCTTGGGGGCTCCTTGTACGACTTCCTTCGATCTGGGGGCGTGGCGGAGTACGGCCTAACCGAGACATTCCGGCTGAACCGCGTGCTTGCTGCCGAGCCCGCAAGACTCTTCTACGACCAGAGGTTCGAGTCCGCGGTGCCAGAGCGTCGGTTGCAACTTCGATCAGGCTGGAGAGACGGGATTCCGGGTTGGCTCGTGGCCGCGCTCGATCCGGAGCACCCCGTCTGCATCATCCTCCACGACGGCCCGCCGACGGCCACCCGGAGTGCCTTTGAGAGCGAAGTCGTCAACGACGTTGTCAGAGCGCTTGCAGAACGTCTGCGAGATCCGGGAGGGGCACCATACGGCGACAGACTCTGGACGGACGGACTTGCCGTTGTCACACCCCATCGAGCCCACAACGCCGAAATCCGCCGTCGCCTGCAGGGCTCCCAAGACGCTGCGGTCGTGGACACGGTGGAACGCATCCAGGGCCGAGAGCGCGATGCTGTCGTCTTCTCATACTCAGTTTCAGACCCGGAATTCGCACGCGTTGAGGCGCCATTCCTCTTCTCGTCTCAGCGTTTCAACGTGGCGATCACGCGCCCGCGCTCGAAGCTCATCCTGGTCGTCTCGCGTCGGATTCTGGGTGTGTTGCCGGCCGACGAGGACGTCTTCGACTCGGTCAGGATCCTGCGCGAGTACGTCTACGGGAGTCGTTCCGCCGGCGAGTTTGAGCATGAAGGGCTCGGTTATCCGATCCGGGTCGAGATTCGGCTGCGACGCTTCGACGATACCGTCGCGCTGCCGGACATCGAGGCGCTCGCTGTCGACAACGAACCGGCGCCGGAACTGACAGCAGAACTTGCCGAGGTCGAGCAAGCGATCCGGAAGTTGGCTGCTGAGTCCCCGCAGTACGAGAGCGCGAGAAGCTATGACGTGGACAAGCGGCTTGATCGCGAAGTACCCTTTTCTTCCTACCGTGACCTCTTTCGACTAGGCCGCATCCTTCTCAACGAGGAGCAGTGGGAGAACTATCCGCGTTACTGGCGTATCTACCCCATTGACGACGGTCTTGTGCCGCTCCCGAGAGACACCGCTTCTCTTAGGGCGAACCTGTCGGCGGTGTACGAGGAGCTTCGCACCCGGTTCGAGGGAGTTCTTTACAAGGGGGCTCGACAGCGCCGGGGGTTCCGCGATCGTTTCTGCTGGTGCGATCCAGATGGAAACGATCTGCTCTGGCCAATGTTGGGACGATTGCAGGAGCAGGGACTATTGCTACTTGGCCAGGCTGCGGACGGGAAGCCTAACGTGACGATTGCTGAACCGATGGAGCGAGAGAAGCCTCCGCCCCCGGTAGCGCTCTCCGAACTATCGGATGACGACTTTCGTCTCCTCAACTTTCTCGAGGATGTAGAGATAAGGCATGCCAATCTCGGAGTGTTTGAGTCCTGGTTTGCGCCTCTTGATCTTCTAAGGACGGCCCAGGCAGAGGAAATTGGCGGAGTCGCGAACTGGTCGCTTCGGGCGTTCGACGAGAGCCTCCGTCGCCTGGAAGAGCATGGGTTCGTCTTGCTCTGTGACGGCCGTATCCGATCCCGAATGGGAGAACTCGGAAGGGAACTGCGTCTCGTTAAGCAACGCTTCGGGCCCGGGGACGAGGACCGCCGCCCGTATGTCGTTCGGTCGCTGAAGATCGAGGCGCGGACTCGGTACAAGCCGCTGCCCTCGATTTCGCTATCAAAGGTCGTAGACGAACTCGCAAGCGCCTGGGACGAGGACCCGCAAGCGCAGCGTGTCCTTCGTGCCCTACTGCCGGCAATGCAGAGGGGCTTCCGACTAGGGGACGGCAAGTTCCCGCTTGTCTCCGGGTTCCAGCAGGAGGCCTTGGAACGCATTTCGGGCGAATGGCTTGCGAAGTCCGGCGAGCGCGGCTTCGTGATTACGGCCGATACGGGTTCCGGAAAAACGGAAGCAGCGTGCATGCCGCTCCTGTTCGGTGCGGGCCTCGATCGGGCCAGGGGCATCGAGGGGGCGCGAGCCGTGCTGGTCTACCCTCGCATCCGGCTCGCGGTGAATCAGGCCGCCCGCCTAGTGAGGTACGCGAAACTCTTCAGCGACGAACTCCGCGACGTATTTGTCACTGTCGGTCTCCAGTGCGGCGACGTTCCTAGGTCGTGGGTGCAGCAGCGGCGTAACTATGACGACGCGGAGGACAAGGCTGCCGAGTTGTGGCGTCCGCAGGCGGGTGGTGGCTGGGCTTTTCCGTTCTTCCCTTGCACTGACTGCGATGGGGAAGTCACGCTCTTCCCAGGTGATCCCTCTGCACGCGCTGACACGTTGAGATGTGCCGCTTGTGGGTGGAGTTTCTCGGGGTGGGTCGGTAGCAAGGAGGCGCTTGCCGCCCACCCTCCCGCACTATTCCTCACTGTTACCGAGTCCCTCCACCAGTGGATGCAGAACCCGGACTACGCCTCGCTCTTCGGCGACCTCCCGTCGTTCTCTCCTCCTCGAGCAGTTCTTGCGGACGAGATTCACCTTTACACCCACACACACGGTGCACAGGTCGGCTGGGCACTTCGGCGGCTCCTGGGACGCTGTCGACTCAACGGTGAAAGCGCGACGATCGCAATTGGCATGAGCGCAACCCTCGGCGAACCGCGCGACGTTTGGGGACGCCTCGCGGGTCTGAGCTCCGATGAAGTAGTGCAAATTCAGCCGGCACCATCTGACCGTGTCGAAAACCCGCGGGGGCGCGAGTACTTCTACTTCGTCCAACCCGAGGTCGAATCACGGGGAAAGGATATTGCGGGAGCGTCGACCACCATCCAGGCACTCATGCTCCTCGCTCACGGAATGCGCCGGCGAGCCTCTCCCAACGGCGGCTTCCGGAGCGTCGCATTCCTCGACTCAATCGATAAGCTGAAGCGCCTTCATGGGGACTTCACGGACGCCGAGGTTCAGAAGCGGCTCGCGAAACTCCGCACGAGGGCGTTCGGTCGCGATCCGCAGAACCCCGGCCGACTGGTCGAGCGCTGTTGCGGCGAGCCTAGATCCTGCTCCCGATTTCGCAGCGGTGAGTGCTGGTGGTTTGCCGCGAACGATCTGCAGCAACGCGCGGCGGGAGGCCGAGTTATCCGTCCCGGTGAACCTCTAGCAGTCGCCCGGCGGCCCGTCTTCTCCGCGACCTCGGGCAATGTCGACAAGTTGATCGATGAAGCGGACGTGCTCTTCGCGACGTCTTCGCTTGAAGTCGGGTATGACGATCCCGAGATGGCGCTCGTCTATCAGCACTATGCCCCGACGAATCTCGCAAGCTTCATCCAGCGTAAAGGGCGCGCCGGGCGGGGAGCGAACGACAGACCGGTCACGGGTGTGACGCTGTCCCTGTATTCCCCGCGCGACTCGTATTTCTTCCGTGAACCGGACCGGCTATTGAATCCGAGAGACTTCCGAGTCCCGGTGAACATGGACAACGTCTTCGTTCGCCGCGGCCAGGCTCTGGCGGCGATCGTCGACGTCGCATCCCGTGCGGTCGCCCAGTGCGGGTGGCGCCCACACCCGGCGCTTGATGCGGCCCTTCTGACGACCGCCGATCGGTTTATTCAGGACCTTTTCGGGCCGGAGTTGTACTCAGATCTTGAAGTCGAGGACGTCGCCGAACTCTGGGCGAATGCCCGGGAATCGGCAGACCCCGAACTCTTACCAAACCAGTCAATGAGGGATTGGCGATCGGCCCTCCGCGACCATCCCAAGGTCCTGTTCGAAGCAACGAATGCGGCTTCGATCCGTGTGCATGTCCCTGGGAGAAGGGAGCCCGCGATCGAGGACGTAGCACTGGCTCTCGCGGAGTGTGCGCCGGGCCGTATCACACGGCGTTGGGGGCTTGGCGATGCTCACTGGATTCCGGTGACCGGCGCTAAGGGTGGGTTCGCTTCATCCGAAGAGCGCGAGACGCGGTCCTTCTCGCTCGCGCCCAACGCGAGCGCTGAGGACCTACTCGGGTTGGTTCCCACGGACGTGGTCGCGGCCCTCGGTGGAAATATTCCGGGCAAGGTCATGCGCCCGTTCACGCTGCGTCCACAGGTGGCGGGCAAGTTTCAGGGAACCGCGTGGCAGGCCCAGTGGGGATGGAAGGCAGACGAGCGCCGTGCTGTTCTGCTGAACCAATTCCCGGACGCCGTAGCCATTCACCACAAGACGCAGAGCCGCTTGCTCGGCTTCGCAACGGTGAGCGTCGACGCTCCAGCCACGTCGCGTGTCAGGGTTCCGAGTTTGGCAAGCATCGGGGATGAGAACGTAGACGTGTTCCTGGCGGTGGCGGGCCACCGCTCAACTGGGCTGCGCGCCACGCAGGTGTTCTGGTGTTCCGACGTCGAAATCGTCCTCGATACCCCAAAACGCGACCGTGTCGCGCACCGGCAGATGTTCACCGCCGGGCCCGAAGGAGCGCCAGCGCTTGTCGGGTACGGCATGCAACCTGAAGGCGTCCGTTTTCGCCTGGATTCCGCGCGAATCGATGCCTTCCTCAAGGACGAGGAGGCGGACCTAGATCGCAACGAGTCCCGCGCCAAGTGGCACCGAGGTCAGTTTCTTCGATACCTCCTGATGACCGGTGGATCTGGGGCCGGGCTCACAACGTACGAGGCGCGGCAACTCGCCGACCTGTGCATCGCCGCGGCGGCCGACCCTGACACTCGTGCCGACCTCGCGCGAGCGGCTCAACGAGGCAATGCAAACCGGTTTCGCGAATCCCTTGAGAAGGCTCGGTCAGCCCGATTGGCATTCCACCCCGTTCTCACGGCACAGCGTGCAGCTCGCGTGCTTCAACGGCTCGACGTGCCGGGCGTAATGCAGGCCATCGGCAAGGCGTTTGACGAGGTTAAGAAGTCAGGCGCCTTCCGAGCCTACCTGCGGAGCATCTTGCTCCACAGCATGCTTATCCGACTGCAGGAATTGTTCGTCATCCATGGCCTTGGGGACGAGCAGCGAGTCTTGTCGCACGCGCGTCTTCCGCTTCAATATGGCTCCGGTGCTGAGGACGTGTTGACGGTTTGCGAGCGCTCGAGCGGAGGCGACGGCACCACTCGCGCTTTTGTTGAGGCCGCGCCGGTGGCGCTCGCGAAGTGGGTCGACGAGCGCTTCGTCGCATGCCCCAACGCAGAGACGGACCGGGTTCTCGACAGGGCGTTCTCGATGACGGGCGAGCACCCTCGCTGGCGCGAACAGGACCCAAGAGACCCGACATGGGTAGCGGAACTGGCTCAGGAACTTGATCTCGATCCCTCCTTGGGCAGTGGCGCCATGCAGGCGGTTCTCAGAATGCTCTACCAGTCCGACGAGGTTAGCGGGCAGCGCTTTGACTTCTATGACCTATACCGTGAAATCCGGGTTGTTCGCGAGGCCCTTGCGACTGCATTCGGGCGGCTGCCAACGGAGTGGGAATTGGTTAGCGGCGCGGTCCAGCGCTCGCAGGCGGGCAGCGCTGACACGCCATGGCTTCGGCAACTACTCGCTGCGTACGCCAATCAGGAGGAGGCCGTTACCGATGAGACACTCGCCCCGGAGGGCCGACTGGCAGAATTGGTCTACCGCGTCGGAGCCCGGCTGTGTGAGGATGGCTGCCAGGCATGCGTCCATAGCGGCAGCGGCCTCATGCCGGACGACCTGGCGGAGGCGGTAACAAGTAGGTCGGTGCTGGAGAGATTCGGCGCGTTCGTCACGAGGTGACGTTGATCGCTACCGCGCCGGAGTGCGCGCCAGTTTGAGTTCAAACAGCGTGAGTACGTTATTCCGACGGAGCCATTCCATCGCATCGGGTGTCAGGTCGGCCAAAGTCGCCCGATTGTCAGCAGCAGCAAGTAGGAGCCCAGAAATCGTCTCGCTCGCGCCACGCTCCTTCAGTTGCTGGCGTTCCTGGGCTGCGCGATCGATGAACTTCGTGAGCTTCGCTCTCTGCTCTGGCGAGGGCGGAAAGCAGTTTCCGATCTGTTTTCCTTCTTGTGCTGTCTGCATCATCTTGGCGCCCAGGCCCTTCGTGTCCGGCAGGTAACTGAGCGCCATTCCCAGTCGCTCGTGATCCCCGAACGGCTGCTCACATCTAGTTCTCCAGGCACTCTTCAAGGCTCGCTCAAGGGAGGCAGTTGCATCCTTGACGGAATCCCAGCTGGCACGCCTCCAGCTGTAGAGGTCATCTGGTGTTTTGGCCTCCTTCAAAGCTTGGCCCGCAGTTGCTAGTCGATTGACTTGATCCCGGACGGACTCCCACGCTACATCCGAAATCAAATCCGCGGCTTGTCCCAGAGCCTTTACCCTCGCGAGGTCGGCACTCCCGCTACGCAGCAACGCCCGCACCTCGTGCAGTTCGCTGCCGAGCTCGTGCTCGCTAACAGCCGCGGCAAGAGATCCGTCACCAAGCCACGTCTGTAGGGTATCGAGCGCATCTGATGGCTTCAATGACGTCCCCCGCGATGAGCTTCCTCGATCGCCTTGCTCGCTTCTTCGAAAGCGGCGGCCGCTGCGCTCAGTTCACTGGTACCGCTGTCCCCTTCCTTGACGCGCTTCATCCATGCGGTCACCCTCTCGTGCGCCTCGATGACCCCCTTAGCAGCCTCGGTCACGGCCTGCTCCACCAATACGAGCTTTGCCTTCGGTACGGAGAGCACTGCCTCTATCTTCTTCGAGGCATCATCGCCTTCATCCTCATTGTCGAAGCGAAAGATTGCGTCATCCACTGCGCGTAACCCAGGACTGTTCGGGCCAAGTTGTCCATTCCTAAGGTGAGTTGTCGCCGTGCGCCACCTCTGCTGTATAGGCTGTGAGATGAGGTCAGGGTGAGCCTTAAGGCATCCGTCGATTACGCTCGCAGCTGCCGAGAGGAAATGCTCTGTGTCCTTTCCTCCCGTTGCAGCATTCAACCTTGTACATCTCTCTGCGATGTCCGCATGCTCGGCGGTGACCGCGGGTACAAAGCGGTTCCGGAGTTCGTCTGCCACCTGCAGCGCAGTTGCCCACGCGTCTCGCTTTAGCACTTCCTTGCGACGCCGGTTCCACTTTTCCGGAGTATGAAGAGCCTCCCGAACGGAAGCGAGCACCCTGCTGCCGTCAACCATCCCCTCCATCCCAGGCCCTGCCTTTCCGGCTCCAACCCGCATGAGTCCCAGGGCATTCTGGGTCAGTGCGCCACGCTCGGGAGCCAGATGCCTGGCAAGAGACTTCCACTCTCCACAGCGGTCGAGAGATGTGCTCTCTTTGGCGTTTAACGATGCTTGCCATGCATTGATCCACCCGTCGGTAGGTCGAACCTTCTCCTCCAGCATCCCGACGAGCACCAGAGACTTTACGGCGAGGTCTGCAGGGTGACCGCCGAGGTCTTCGCTCAGCCGCTGCTCGCAGGCAGTCACATGCCTTTGCGCCTCACGTGCCACCAGCCCTTGGAACATTGCGGCCTCCGCAAAGCGATGAAGGCGCTGCTTGGGTGCCAAATGCTGGCCGTATCGAAGCCACGCCATCGCTGTAAGTCCGCGGACCGCCGTAGGTGTGCACTGCAACGCGAAGGTCAACTGCGTCGTTCGCTCCTTCGCACCAGCCAACGTTACGTTCTGGGCCGTCATGATCACCTCCCAAAGGCCTCTAGAGCACCCCAGGGAGCCGGGATCGAGTGCTTGGACCGCGTCAAGTAGCAGGGCCTCCCAGGAAGACGTGTTCCGCAACGACTGACCTCCTAGCCAGCGATTCAGATCCTGAACGTTCTCCACCCAAGCAGGTGGTAGCGCGTTCACGGCTGGGGCGGGGGCCGGTGGGAGACCTACGGTGGGTGCGGGCCCTTGGGCCGGGGGGGAGCCTACCGCCGGGGTGGTGGGCTCCCTACGCCCAACGTCCGGCGAGGGCTCCTGAATCAGATCGCTAGGCCACTCCAAGTCGAACGCGAACGCGACCCCCTGTTTGATGCCTGAATAGGTCCACTCGTTGCTCGACTGCGCCTTGCGACCGTCATTGAGATCGCCCCAGGACTGGATGGCCCTTCGCAGTCGTGCTCCTTGTTTATCGTCGAGTTGGGCACAGCGCTCGACGACGTCCGGACCCACCCCATCCTGCCGGAGGTTGGTGCTGTCAACCTTGTTGCTCGGAAACAGACCATCCCGTAGCGAGTCAGCGTCGTCGAGCACACCCGAAACGACGTTCAGAAGAAGGCCGCGCGGCGTCTTGAGACTGCGCAGATGCTGTGGATGCTCGAGGCGATCCCAGAAGCGTTCGATGGCGGGTGCGGTGAGCGGATACAGGCCGACGGCTTCACCTACGCCATCGCCTACGTTCGGAACCACGACCGACCCGAATCGTGAATGGCAAACCTCTTGGTGGACGCACCGTCCACAGGCGTTGGGCCTGGGTTTCAGCGACCCGTCGCTCTCCCACTTCTGTACCTCCCCAAGCCCCAGCCTTACCGCGTTGAGGTACGAAGCCACAAACCGCTGCCGTCGCTCCGCGTCGCCGAGGAATAGAGATTGAGCGCCGACGACGCCACTTCCCTCGACTGGAGTCAGGCGCACGTGAAAGCTGAGCCGATCCTGAACGTTGCCAAGGGCTTCAAGGACCTGGCTTTGGTATTCAGGTGTAACCCCGATAACCGCGACCAAGTCGCACAATTCACGGTTCTCTTTGACACTCGGATTCGGGAGCAGCGCCTCGATGAGTTGCTGATCCACGCCCTGGAGGTTTGTCACGTCCTCGAGGAGCAGCACCAGTCGCTTCGCGTCTTTGCGTAGGAGCTTCCGAACTTCTAGGAATCTCCGCTGCAGTTCGCCCCGCTGGATTCCAAGAGTGCCTTGGAGCGCCTCGGCAATCCGTGCGTTCAGAGCTTCGATAAACGTCGTGGTGATCGGAGCGGTTTCGGCAAGAACTGCGACTTGCTTTGCCACGTCTCCGCTCGCGGCTACTGCATCTCTAATGTGACCAACTTCCTTCTCAAGATCTACGAGGAAGCGCTGCGCCTTGAAGCTGCCCACGGCACGTTCCGCGGTCGGGACACCGCGGATAATCGCCACGAGATCCACAATGTGCGTAGGTGTGAACGCCGCTGCCGCCTGATCCCGATTGCCATCGGCGCCCTGAATTACCTTGATGATGTCCGTCGGCGCACTCCATCGTTCCCTCAACGCGGAGTGATTGAGAACACGCCAAGCGTCGCGGGCGTCCAGCCAGTCGGCCAGCTTGGGACGGCGGACATCCGAGTAGTTCGAGCCTTGAGCCGCGGTGACTAGATTGCCGATGAACTGGTTTGTATGCCCCGCCTCGGTCAACTGGGTTGCAGCCCCGATCCCCTCGAGCGGTTCTGCATAGAGGGGGCCAAGCTCGGCCCTCAACCGCTCCAAGGCACCACTCAGGCTGCCATCACTGCGCGGGACCAGAGCGACCTTGTCGTGATCGCTTTTCGGCCACCTGTGTTGCAACCACTTAACGAGATGGGACTTGCCGGAGCCGGGCTCGCCTTCAACCAGTGCAATCGCGTGCGGGCGTGACTTGTCTAAAGCAGTGAGGAAGGCGGCGTCGGTCGGCTCTGACAAGCGACCGATTACCAACTGGAAACCATGAATCGGGAAGTGGACTGCCAAGAACGCCGCGGCGTCTCCTTCGAGTGCCTCACGGTGAACAAAGTGTTCTGCCTCTTGGGATTCCCAGCAGACGATGTTCTTGAACCGGCTCACGCGGTCTCCTTTGCGAGCCGAACGGTCGCGAACGACTCGAGCTCCGAACCGTCGCTGTGCAGTTGCCGAGCACCAGCGCGGTCTCCCCCCTCAAACCGCAGTTCGAGAACCTTGCGGTAATGAAGTTCGCGAAGGCTGGCCGATAGGACGAACGAAACAGGGCCACCGATACGCGGCGCGTTGCCTGCGCGTTCCCAAGCTACAACCGCACGCGCGCCGTTGTCTAAGAAAGGAAGTTCCTTAGATATGACTTTAAGGAATTCTGGAGCCGTCAGTTCGCTACCGCTCTGAAGTTGAGGATGGCTCCTAGCCACCCTCTCGACGAGCAGAACTGGATTCGGGAAAAACTCGCTCACGTTGGCAGGCCCAGGCACGCCGAGCCCCGCTGCAGTGGCCCATGATCGCCACGCCGCCCAGCGCGAGGGATTCATGTTTGCCGATTCCTTAGGGCGACTTGGTGAGTCGCTCGCTGGCTTCTGGACACGTTCCCCGAGGCGTTTGGCGAGATCGGCCGCACTGAGTCCAATCATCCAATTCACGCCTTGCAGTTCGATTTCGACAATGAGCGACGCGTAGGTGTCGATGACGTCCCACTCTTGCGTCGCAAGAAACGCGTCATGGAGTTCATACCCAAACGTGATGTAGTCGCTGGGTGCAGGCCGCTCCAGCGCCCATCGCTTCTCTTGTATGAAGCCGAGCGAGCGGGCGACGTCCGCAGTGTGCTCAATAAGTTCCATGGTCTTCTTCGCTGTGGGACTCGTAGCATCACTTGCTACTGATGGTCCCATCCACGCGAACACCTCGTCAGCATTCATTGATCCGTCGTTCGCATCCATGAGCCGCAGAAGCGAGAACACCATGTCCGGACGGACCTGAGGTTGGCCCAGTATTTTCATTGATCAAGCTTCAAACAAGGGGGCGAGACTCAAAGTGCAACAGGGGGATAGATGCTTGCAAGGTCTTCGAGTGCACGGCCGCCTTGAACACGGATTTGGGACGGTGCTACCCACCATGTGAGCGGTCCACCGGCCTTGCGCCACGACTCTGCCCAGTCGAAAGCTTTGTCGATTGAACTGCCCATGCCACTTGTAAGCACGAAGGCCGTGTCGACGGCTAGCGGCTGGAACGGGCTACCGACGTTCAAAACGCGCTCCCAATCGATGACCCAACCTGGCGATGCTTCAAGTCTTGACCACTCCAAGGCGATTCTGGCAGCAAGCGATGTGGGACCGACTATCTGAGCCACCCGATCCGCACAAAGGCGTGACACCATGGCTGGTATGTCGTCGGCGCGGTCCGGCCCGATGAGCAATAGCCTGCCCTGTCGCGGCTGTCGCGCAGGCGAAGGCCACAAGACGTCGCCACCACGGTGACGAACGTTCAGATGAGGGGTGAGTCGGTTTTCCCGGCAGAAGGGACAGCGGCCGCAGTTCCCCGCGAACGGCCTTTCGGCCTCGACTGCCTCGAACACCGCATGCAGGACGCAGACGTCGCGCTTGCGCCAAATGTCGAGAAAGCGACGGACCTCCTGCTGACCTTGGCTTACCTCGCTTTCCCGAGCCACAAACAGGCTGGCCAGCGCGGCGTCGGCCGTTGACGTGTCCCAGATGTCGAGCCACTGAGGATGTGATCTAACGAGCCATTTGAGCGCATCCTCTTCTCCTCCCTCGATTTGCAGTGCACCAAACCTCTGCAGTTGAACTAGCAACGACTTGTTCCAAAGGACGTGTTTCGCGCCGGTGTGCATCGCTGACATGTGCAACGGTGTGGCTTGCAGGTCCATCAGATACTCGGCGTCTTCGTCAGCGGTCGAGGTCTGACGAACCCCCCTTAGCATGGCCTGCCATCGCGACTGGGCCGTTTTGAGCGTAAGTGTCTTCCCCGAGGCGAGTGAGACTGCGCGTCCCTCATCGTCCCGGCACCACAGCAATGCGGCAAGTGCCTGGTGCCCGTCTCGCCCCGCTCGCCCGATCTCCTGGTAGAACCTCGCCGCACCTTCCGGAACGCACGCGTGAATCACGGCTCGAACTTCGCCCTGGTCAATGCCCATTCCGAAGGCACTCGTCGCAACCACGACATCGATGTTCCCGTTGCGCCAGTCTTTGACAATTGCCCGTCGCTCGTCAGGAGACGTTACTCCTGTGAAGAGCCGAATTCGGTTGTAACGGAGGTCTTCCGTCAGCCTGCGGTATAGCTGTTCGGCGTGTTCGACCTCGGTGGTATAGATGAGGGCCGGACGGGGCAGGACATCTATGACGGCAAGAACACCTGCATCCCGCTCCTCGGGGCTGGCGAACATGTGCTCGACAAAGTCGAACTCGCAACGGGCTACGCACTCGGTCACCCTAAGCCACTGGTTGCGCAGTGCTGGCCCGGCGTACTGCGACTCGAGCAACTTCAGCGTTGTGCTATCGACGGTCGCAGAAAGCAAAATCGTCCGGAGTTCGGGGTTGACTCCGCGAACTAGCCGAACGAGAGCAGGGATCTTCTGCAGATCCGGGCGGAAACTCTTCCCCCAACTCGCGACGATGTGGGCCTCGTCGACATAGATGGCCTCGATAAACCCTCGGCTCGCGGTGGGGCGCTCTGGATCATTGGCCGGGCGCGCCAACCTCATGAGCGACTCCGCGACGGCTCCCAGTGCCATCTCCGGCGAGATGAAGAGAAGCGGAACCTCGCCTCGACGAAACGCAGCTAGGATCTCGTCCCTTCTCGGCCCCTTGATGTCCCCTGTCAGGGCGCGTGAGCCCTTCAAGCCTTCGAACTCCTGCGTCGAGTGTTCATGGGCGATTGCCAGCGATACAGTGGGAACAAGCACGACGCCGACTGGAAGCAGGCCTGCGCCAGCCCGCTCCCTAGCGGCGAGCGTGCGTAACTGGAAGATCAGGCTCTTCCCTGTCCCGGTTGCCAACGTCGCGAGGAGGGTGGCAGCGGCGGGCATCAGGAGTGCCGCGCGGATAGCGGCCTTCTGCGACGGATTGCGGTATGACCCGAAGGGGGTCAGTCGAAGGAGGATCGCATCTGGGATCGCAGCATCATCTGGACGCCTCTGGTCAGGATCCGGTGACAGCGTCGACTCGAGATCTCTTCGAAGTTCCGCTGGGATCTTTCCTGGAATGCCTCGGCTCAGAGCGAGCGACCAGACTCTTTCTTCCTGGCTTCTGGCGACGATCCCGAAGCGCTCCAAGTCGAGTGCGGCGAGATTGAACTCCTTTGCGTCAAGTGAGATGGGTCCTCCGAGTCTGAGTGCCTCGCGTAAGAGGGGCCCGCGGTCAGCAGGATGTAAGGCCTCCCGCGCCCGCTCAAGCGACCGAGTTGCGGCCCGCTTGAGCCAGGCGTGGCCTTCATCGTGGAGCGTCATCAAACGCCGCGAACGATCATTAAGGCATCCAATCGGGGGCTCACGTCCCGGACACGGTCGATAGTTTCGAGACGAAGGTTGCAGTCAATCCGTGCGCGTTCTCTCTCGTTCGCGTCATCTGACTCGGTGAGCGCGCCCAGGTAAGCGAGTTCGACCCCCCACGCCTCTTCAAGTTCTTTTGCGACGCCTCCGTTCATATTGGCCACCTGCTCAGCGAGCGACTGCGAAGCTGAACGGAGCCCTCTCCGTAGGGAGTCAATGAGCCCATCGACTTCAAGGATCTTTCGCTTCTGATCCAGCCAGTCCAAGTCGCCAATCTGCGTGGCCTTCCGTAACTGCGCTACCAAGGCCGGATCCCCTTCGGTCACCCACGAACCGCGAACGTCGTCATACCGAAGAACTGCCAGGTTGCAGTCGCGACCCACGACTGCGCGAGCCTTGGCTACGAGCCCGGCCGGCAAGGATGCTGCGGTCTCGGGAAGCGCATCAACAAATACGGCCAGAGCGAAGAACTTGTTCTTGCCCGCTTGCCCGAGTTTGCGGTCGAGCCCCGCGGCCCTCCCGATGTCTCCCACGTCGAGCAAGTGATAGGCCCCGTCAATCAACCGATGGCCGGGCGCAAGGAATTGGCGTCGCTCTTCCTTGAGAGCGCATGATCTTGACCAAGTCGCGCGGAACTCGTCCTGTGTGTGGACTCCGGGGATTGCGGACTCGAGTCGGTCAGGGTTCCACGAGATACGAGAATTGGAGTCACCAGCATCGCGCTCGACACCCACGCCTAGCGCTCTGAGCCAACCTGCCGGAGCGAACTGCTCGCCGCTTTGTACCTCAACTAGGTACTCCGCAATTTCGTTGGCCCTTTGAAGGTCGGCTCGCGTGGTGTCCATAGCAGTGTGAAACCACCCGTCCGCTTGTTGCCTGGCTTCCTCAACCTGGGCGGCCAACCGCGTTACGAGCGCCTGACGCTCGGCTTCTCCGCAGAGGAAGCCCGATCTCGCTTCCCGCTGGAGGAGCGGCATCACGAACTCGAGGCCACCGATCGACTCTTTGTACACGCGGAAGACGTCCCTATGGAGAACCTGTCTCAAGTTCTCGCCATCGCTGCCTCCGAGCATCACCGCCGAAAGCACCGGACGATCAGCCGAGCGGCCGATCCGGTCGAGACGGCCGATTCGCTGCTCGAGTCGGCTCGGTGAGGTTGGGACATCGAGGTGCAGGATCGCCCAAGCGACCTGAAGGTTGAGGCCCTCGCCTCCGAGCTCATCGGACACGAGAACTTGCACCTCGGGTGACCGGGCAAACTCTAGAGCCGCGTCTTGGCGGTCTGCATCCGTCATCTCCTGATGAAAGAGGCGGACCTCAAGCTCAACGTCCTCAAGTAGTTCCGCAAACGCCTGCACAACCCCGTTTTCTTGGCTAAACACCAGCAATTTTCGCGAGGGATCGTCCGCGAGGGCCGTGCGGCACCAATGCGCTGCAGCCTTCAGACGGGCGGCATGCTGCCCGTCCTGTCTGGCCCAGGAGTTCGCGGCATACTCCATACTCTCCAGCCACGCCAGCTCGTCGAATTCAGCCCTCTGAAGCGGCGGGCATTTCCCGGCTGCAACGCGAAGTAGCGCTTCTTCCTCCTGCGGTCCAGGGTCGCTTGCGAGCGCTCTTGCGAAGTCTCCATCCGCCTCAGCGGAGCCGCGCTTCAAGGCGTCCCGTCGCGCAACCAGCTTGGCTAAAAGAAGGTCAGGCGTCGTCGAGGCAAACCGGTCGAGGACTACGTACCACGTCGCCTCGCTTTCGTCCCTGGGGACGGGCAGTTCTCGAAGCAGGGCTGCTACTGCCATCTCGCCCGCGCTGGGCTCGTACCCAACTTCCCCCAGGTATTCACGCCTGGCGAACGGTTCTGCTAAGAATTCGAGCGCTTTCCTTCGAGTACGGATGATGCGGTGGTCAACGCGCCACCGCTCTTGGGCGAGAACCAGGGCTCGCTCAACCAGCTTGAGGGCTGACTCGACGCTTTTGGAGGCCAATCGTGTCGCTTCGGTCAGCCACTTCGAGATGCGCTCGTCTTCACGAAACACCCTCCCGAATTCGTCCACGAGCACGGCCACGACAGAGGGATCATCGAACGCCTCTTTGTCGGCGTATGCCGCCTTCAGCAATTGCATCACCCGATCGAGGGTTGCCCAGATTTCCTCGCGGGCGGCGATCCGCTTCTCGAGGCCAGTTGTGTCACTGGGCTCGAAGTCGTGCGGCGAGACGAGCGCGAGGAGCGCAGCGAGACCCGAGACCTCGCGCTTGGACGGTGTCGCTGACAATACCAACATATGGTCGGCCGCCATCGAGAGAGTTCGTGTCCAGGCGTAGAGCGGGTGGCGAGCGTCAAGGTGGTGGGCCTCGTCGACTACAAGCGTCTCCCATTTGATGTCCTGGAGTTCAGTACGGAGGCCTGGCGCTTGGAGTAGAGCGGTGATTGACACGATCACCCGCTTCAGGCCAAGGACCCTCTTCCTCTCCGCCGGGTGCGCGGTCCCATCGAGCACGGCGAACACTCGGGCACCAAAGCGTAGGTAAAGCTCGCGCTGCCACTGAAGCACCATCGAACCCGGAGCGACGACGAGAACGCTCATCTCAGGTCGATGATGGAAGAGCGCTTGAATGATCATTCCAGCCTCGATCGTCTTTCCCAGGCCCACCTCGTCGGCGAGCAGGAACCGCTGCGTACGATCGCGAATCACCTTCAGCGCGGCGTGAATCTGGTGGGCCATGGGCCGGATGCGCCCACCGAGCAGTGTGGGGACGCCTTCGCAGTCGAGGTACCACTTGCTGGCAGCCTCTCGGAGCGCCTTTCTTCCGAAGAATGAAGTCTTGCCTAGCTGGACGTCAATCGCGAATGCTGCAAGACAGCGGTCGAAGTCACTTGCAAAGAGCTCCGTTCCCCTCGAGCCAGGGTCCATCATGCACCGGACAAGCGGCCTGCACCCATGCGGCCGCTCGATAGCACGGCGTGACTTCGGCGATGCCGTGCATTGGTCGTTCGGACACCTACCCTGAAAGTGCTCGAAGTCGTCACTATGGTCTGACCAAAAGGCAACGTTCAGTTTTCAATCGCACGATGAGGGGTGTGCCGCATCGAAGATAGAAGATCAGTGACGATTCACACCAGTGTCTATTCTGACGCCTCACGAGGGTCGCCTCATCGGATCTCCAACACCTTGTGCGTTTGCACCGAAAGCCGCCAGCGGGGATTCGACTGACAGTACTCGATGGCGGCCTTCGTGTTGGCTGTGCGGTGCAAGCCATCCATTGGTTGGAGCAGAAAGTGATCAAACGGGAGATCCTCGATGACGTCCGGCATCAGGTCGGGTTGTGGATAGACCAATTTCAATTCGTGGCCCGAGCGTTGAATCCACGGTGCTCCCGCCTTCGGACTCACGCAAATCCAGTCGATCCCATCGGGTGCGGGTTGTGTGCCGTTGGTTTCAAGCGCAATCTCGAAGTCATGGACATGAAGGGCGTCCAGAAGAGCCCTATCAACCTGAAGTGTTGGTTCCCCACCGGTCAACACGACAAAACGATGACCCCGTCCGGCGGGCCATAGCGACGCTACGGTCGACGCAAGCCCCTCTGCTTCAGCAAACTTTCCGCCGAAGGTGCCGTCCGTTCCCACGAAATCGGTATCGCAGAATTGACAGACGGCACGCTTGCGATCCTGCTCACTGCCGTTCCAAAGATTGCAACCCGCGAAGCGACAAAAGACGGCTGGTCGGCCAGCTTGTAAGCCTTCGCCTTGCAGCGTGTAGAAGATTTCTTTGACTGAATAGGTCATCACCTACACCGGCAACGCCGGCCCCTCGACGTCTTGTGCAACGATCGAACCGCAGCCCTCGGTCTCGAACAGGTCGACGCGAACGAGTTGAGGAAGATCCGCCTTGGTCGTCTGGTAGATCCACTCGGCGACGCTGGCGGTGTCAGTGTCTCGCAGCCCTCGAATCTCGTGCAGAGGCTGATGGTCCAACGCCTTGAAAACTGGGTCAAAGAGAGTCTTGACATCGCCAAAATCAATTGTCCAGCCCATCAGCGTATCGAGGGGAGCATCTATGTGTAGCCGCAACCTGAAGGTGTGCCCATGGACGCCACTTTCGGGCGCCTCGGGAGGGGCACGCCTCAACTGCACCGCGCTGTCCATCGTGAAGTCTTTCCAGATGCGGTAGCTCTCGCCGTCAAAGTTCGCTCCGCAAGCGCCGGTTTCAAACACGGTGACCCAAGACAACTCCGGAAGCACGGGCTTCACGCGTTTCCAGAGCCACGACGAAAGTATCTCGCTCGTAGGGTTGTCAAGGCCTTCGATTTCGTTGAGGCACTTGTAGTTCAGCTCGATGTTTAGTGGAGCCCAAATCTCGTCAAGATGGTCGTAGTCGATGCTCAGGGGCCGTGAACCAAGGTCTTGATTGGCGTGCACGATGACCTCGAAGCCATGGCCGTGCATTCGACCGCACTTATGCCCCAGGGCTACGTTCGGAAGCCGATGGGCGGCTTGAAACTTATAGCGGCGCCAGACGTGTGCCATTCCATCGCGATCGAGGTCAACGCCATGGTTGGCGGTGCTTTGGATGGCGATTCGGTCAATGCCTGGCAACGCAAGTCGCGCACGAATCCATCGCGCAATGTTCTCGTCAGTCGGTTGGTTGATCGTCGCGTTCAGATCCGCGTAATTGAGTGGCGCGAGGACGCGATCCATGCGCCGACGCAACTCCGAGACTTCACCTCCAGGGAAGGGCGCCCAATCCGAACGCAGCTCCGTGAATACAGAAGCCTGAAAGCTATGCCCGTGAACGTTGCGACATCGATGACCGTCCGGAAGTAGGTCAACGTGTCGCGCCGCCTCAAATCCCGCGGTGGCAACTGTCAAACAGAGAGGCTTCATACGGTCTCCTCAGTGCGCTGGAAGGCTGCATAGCCCTGTCGTCGCAGTTCGCAAGCGGGGCACTTTCCGCAGCCGAATCCCCAGGCATGGCGGACCGTCCGATCTCCGAGATAGCAGGTATGGGTGTGTTCCTGAACTAAGTCGACAAACTGTTCGCCACCCAACGAATGCGCCATTCGCCAAGTGCCTGCCTTGTCAATCCACATGAGCGGCGTTTCGATGACCATGGGGCTGTCCAGTCCGAGGCTGAGTGCACCCTGGAGGACCTTCAGAGTGTTGTCCCTGCAGTCCGGGTAGCCAGAGTAGTCCGTCTCGCACATCCCGCCGACCAGGACTTGCAATCCACGTCGGTAGGCAACCGTGGCTGCGAAAGTGAAGAAGAGCAGGTTTCGCCCAGGAACAAACGTATTGGGCAACCCATTTTTCTGAAACTCTATGGCCTTGTCTTGCGTTAGTGCCGTCTCGCTGATCTGCCCCAATAGCGAAAGATCAAGCAAGTGGTCCTCGCCAAGCCGAGCGGTCCACAAAGGGAACTGCAAGCGGATTTGGTCGATTACCTTATGACGGCACTCCAACTCGACCACGTGGCGTTGACCATAGTTGAATCCGACAGTCTCCACGTGTTGGTAGCGCTCAAGCGCCCATGCGAGGCACGTCGTGGAATCCTGTCCGCCGGAAAACAGCACTAGGGCACGGGAGTTCATGATGTCATCCGTAAGAGACGCGACGCGGTTTGCGAAGTGCCTTCTTGAGAGCACTGACGAGATAGCGAGTCAGAAGATCGATGTCGCTCGGCGTGTTCTGGATGCCGTTCCACGGGCGATGGTCGAATGCGTCCAGAGGCCACTGACCGCTGGTCCATGCTGTATGCGGTTGCAGAAGGCGAAGACCTCGCTCGAACTGGTGCTGCTTGAATGCGCCTTCGCCCGAATACAACTGATCCATGACAAAGCCCATGGCGACGATGCCCGCGCCGTGCCGAAGTCGCGATAGTCGCGGCGTCATTCCGGTCCATTCAGGGCCAAAAACCTCTCGCACCGCGCTAAAGAACTCGTTCACCAATTGGTAAGCCTGGTTTTCGCGGTCCTCGAACTGAAACATCTCGCGGATGGCGCCGTCTGAAGCGGAGTTCATGATGAACTTCTGCATCGCGGTGTCGCTGATCATCCCGGCCGGATTCGTATGCTGTCGGATCTCTCCCTGCAGAGCTGAGCCCTTGGTGAAATTCAGTCGGTCCACGATCCGTGCAGAGAACTTGCGCGAAGTGAAGCGCTCGGGAAGCCCCTCAACGTTGGGCAAAAGTTCATAGATCAATGTCTTTGGAAGTGGGCGAGTGTTGTTGATGAGTACGAATTGCTGGCGCAGTTCGTTGTAGTCCTTGCACACGAGGGCAGAGACGAACACCTCAAAGCCAGGCTTCACAATGCCAGCCAGCGCCGTCAGTCGCTGCTGACCGTCGACGACGAAGCCAGGCTTACCGTCTGTCGAATCGATCTCCACCTCCACGACGCCGTTGCCGAAGTCTTTGATCTTCGCCCGGTCGATGAACGCGACGATGACGGCGTTCGGAAGAAGCGCGTCCTCTCGTGAGAGGTAGTCGCGAATCTCCTTAATGTGGCTCGCGATTTGATGGCGCTGGAACCCCCGCAGTCGACCGTCGTCCTGACGACCGACGCGCTCGATTTCAGCAAAGTTCAAGACGTCCGCTGAAGGCGCGGCGAAGACAAAAACGTCGTGACCCGGTGCCTGGCGAGCTCGTACGGCCGTATAGCGATAGATGGTCACGCTGCGTTCCCCAAAGTGGACTTTAAATGCCGGTGATACACGCCCAGGTTGTGAAACCCGCGGCGCTTATTACGGTTGCTCGATCGAAAGATGATTACTTCAATGCCCACGTCGCGGCAGATGTCGCAACCGCAGCGTTTCCAGGGCTTGTCCTCGATCGTTCGACGTATGAGTGACCGAGTCTTCGCGAGTGACTTATCCTGATCGACCGTTTCCTCATCGTCACCGCGTAGGAGGAATTGGTGATAGTCCATCACGGCGTCCAACGTGTCGTCGACCGATACACCTCCCTTGTCGTACGCCCGCAATGTAGACAGCGCCCGTTGCTCGCGTCGCTGCAAATCCTCGGCACTGAAGATCCCGCGCTTCACGCCCTGCATCAGCCGGCTGTTCTCGATCGCTTGGGGAATTCGGATGGCGGTGTAGTAGTCGAGCCCGCCGGTCGGAGACTCCATGTAGTAGTTGGCCTTGGCGTCTTTGAAGGCACGGATCAACGGCGAGGTCGAGTCAAAACTCGTGATGCCGAACGAGGTGAAACCACCGATTTGCTCGGCTTTAGCGAAGCCAAGAAGGTGTATGTCCGTCGTAGCCTTCACCGATTGACGGATCGCGGACAACACGCTTTTGATGGCTTCAACCCTGAGTGGTACCAAGCCGCCAACGGCCAAGTACCGGTAACCCATCTGTTCGAGTCGACTGGCGGAGTCGGCCATGCTTTCGGGGGACCAGCCTTGTACGGCACCCATCGGGGTGAAGGGCACGTCGGCGTTCTCGGCAAGTCCTATGAACTCCCGCGCATTGGCCAGGGTGATTTCGAAGCGCTTGCGAACGTCCTTGCTCACCGCTCTTGCGGGAGGGTTACTGGTATCGCAGTCGAAGATGATGTGGTCGGGCGATACGCCATGAGTGAAACCGGCTTCGGCATAGAACTCGACAACTTCTGCTGGCTTGTACGCGGGCTCGGCGTGATCGACATAGGCGAAAGCCCCACAGTCACCCATGAGCATCAAGTCTTTGAACTTCGGTCCTCCGAAGCGTAGGAACTTGCGGGCGCCATCGCGGAGCAACCGCTGCTCCTCCTTGGTTGAATAGCGGACTTTCGAGGTGGCGACGCCATTCGCTTGGCGAATCGCGCTCATGGAGACAAGAAGACCATCGTATGGAATGGGACTCATCAGTTCGTGCGCGTAGGCGTCCGTCCAATAGCGCTCGCGTCTCGGCCCGGTGCGGTCGTTGATGAAGTCGTATGCAGGATCCACATAGTCCTGCGTATCGGAGTAGAGGAATTTCATCTTCGCGTACTTGCCGCATACGCGCGCACCAAAGCGTCTTGCAGTTTCTTGATGTCGCGCGGCGTGCTCTGCACCTCATTCCAGGCCATTCCCAAGGACTCCCATGTCCCCTTTGTCCAGTGGCAAGCGGGTGCGACCTTTTCCAGTTCGCGCTCGACCACTTTGCTGTCCTCGTCGCTACCGGACAGTCGCGCATAGATCTTGTCCATCAAAACGCCCATGGCCTCGATGCCCGCGGAATGCATCAGGCGACTGTGGCGGGGGTCTTTTCCCCACGCGTCCGCAAAGACGATCTTCACGGCCGTCCAGAAGTTGACCAGAAGGCGATACATCGAATTGACATCGGCCCCCTCTCGACCCGTCGATTTGTAAGGCGATAGCGCGCCAAGAGGGTTATTCATGCTGTTGCGAATCATCGTGATCACCGCGGTGTCGGTGATCACACCGGCAGAGGTACCGCGGTCCGATGGACGCTTAATCAGCTTGAAAAAGGGCGACTTCGGATCTCGGTTCAGCAAACTGCAAATTTCAGATGGAACCTTGCGCGCGCTGAGATCGCGGGGCAGGACGATCTCCCCCGTCTCTGGCAAGAGTTCATTGATAAGGCGAGTCGGCAGCGGCTTCGCCTTGTTAACGAGGATGAACTGCTCGCGCTGCACAACAAGGCTGTCCGAGACGAATCCAACAACCGGCACTGCCACTTCGAGCTTGCTCACCTGCGCCAAAGCCAGTGACCGTTGCTGCCCATCAACGATCCACGCTACCCGCTTACCTTCCTGATGGATGGGGATCGTCAACGTACCGGCCTGCGCGATGCCTTCGTCGCCCGTCGGCTTGGTCCCGCGTGAGCCGACGAAGCGTACTTGTGGGGACATCGCCAGGATGATCGCGTTGGGGAACAGAACATTTCCCTGGTTCAGGTAGTCGACGATGCCCTTGACGTGATTGCGAATTTCGGGGCGCTGGAAGCCTTTCAGGACATCAGACTCGTCACGCTCTACCCGTGTGATGTCGGCGACCTTGACGATGTCTCCTCCCTTGATGAAGAACGCATAGACGTCGAGGCCATCCCCCTGCGTTGTGTGCAGTGCTCGGACGACGATTGCGTTCTTACTTTTAGGCGGCACAAGCACTTCCCTCCCGTGCTTGAAATTCGGACCGAACCTGCTGCCAGATGACGCGAAACCTTGACTGCTCGCAAGCGACCAACGCTTGATCTCTCAGGTACCGGTGCAGGCTTGTGGATCGTCCGCCTTGTGACGTCCATTGCATCCGCAGCATTGACGCGATCTCAGCGTCGGTCTTCCTCTGCCGTAACGGGATTACCGGCATCTCCAGTCCGGAGAGGGCAGCCTCGACTCGCCGATGTGCTTCCTCTAGGGGAAGATGCTGTCCTCCGAGCAACGTGACGAAATGCCTCAGGGCGCGCTGCGGGAACTCAGCCCTCGTACCGTTGAACCCCTCTAGCCCTTCAAGCCTCTTGTCGTAGGGAAGCACGCATCCCTTGAGGTGGCGCGGAACTTCGCTTGCACCGGCTTCTGATGTGAATATTCGAAGCTTGTGCACCGCACGAGGGCCGACCCTACCCAAGTCCTCGCAGACCATACAAATGTAGCTGGCGGGGAGGGCGACCATCACCAGGCCGGCTGACTGGGTGATCAAGCCACCTAGCACACCGAGATCGTCCGATCGCCTAGTGAGCAGCGACCACCACCTGCTTGCTCGCACTCCAGCAGTTTCAAGCGACCTCTCTAGCGCGCCGCCTTTGACGACGGTCAAGTCGTAGTTCGGAACCAACTCGGCCCCGTGCACGAGGCCCAGGCCAGCCGATACAACATACAAGCTCGCGTTGAGCACGTGTGCGACGCGCTTGGATTCGACGAAAGCGCGCCCGAGGTAGAGATCCTCAGCGGTGATTCCGCGGGGCGCCCTATCGAGAAGCCCGAGCCATTCCGCCGCCATGGCCGCCGGAGGCTTCCGAAATGACTTTGCGGGTAGCACGACAGGCGGACCGAAGGCACGCTTGCGGGTGGTGCAGTTAGTCACCACGATCGGTGCGGCGTCAGGAAACTGTCCGGTCACGGCGCGGGGCCCTTGCAGTTAATTGGCTCAGACGGAGCAGTATAGCGACAGTTATTCCGTCGATTGGTTTGGTCAGGCTGGGATAACTGGGTGGACCCGACACGTTGGTCGACGGCAGACCCTAGAGCGAGCAATCCGCTTTGAAGTCGCTGCTCAGGCTCTGCCGCGTAGCTGCTGTGAGGCCGTGCAGTTGCTCTCCTAGGCACGCGTGGGTTTCTGAGCGACGGTAGATTGCCTGCTCTGGGGTTCGGGCCGCATTAGGACGGTGCCCGTAGCGCCGGCTCCAGCCATCCAAAGAACGGACAAACTGACCGAGCGGTTCTTCAGGAAAGCTTGCGCGTGAGCGGTCCCACGGTCTCGGCCCGATCTCGAAGTTTTTCTGACGAGGAAGGTATTCCGCGCGGCCTAGATCAGAGCGACTGGCTTGGTGTCGAAGCGGTCTCTGCTGGTCCAGACCTCCTTACAGGTCCCTTCCGGCTCCGTTGTAGACGAGAGCGCCAGCCTGACTCATGCGTTGCTGGTTGCCTGTCTTGCGGGCTTGCGCCTCGGACGGCACTCGGGAAGATCCCCTACATCACCTGCGAGACCAGGAGAGCGGGGTAGAGGCTAGTTTTAAGTAGACATGGAACGCGCGTTCCCAACGAACACCATGCCAAGTTCATTTCCTGTCATCTCCTTAATCTGAGAGGTCGGGAATGGTGATCTGGGTGTTTCGCTGGTCAGCTTGAGACACTCCCTTGCGGCGAGTGAAACCCCCTGGACCGTGTCATCCAGCGCCGTCTGCGCTTTGTTAGCCGCAGGGTATTCGTAGCGCGAGATAGGACCAGGAGTTTTCGTGAGGACGGCGCCCCCGCTGGAGTGATGAACCGCTGCCGACCCGACAAAGTACCCCGAACTTGCGGTGTAATGACTTGGACCATTGTGATGAACGAAGTCGCAAAGCTTGTCATAGAACGGCGCAAGCTCAGCGGTGGAAGGATTCGCGAGGAGCGAGGCGACGCAGTTCATCACGTTTACGGGCTTGAGAAGTTTTTGAGGAAATCCTAAAGCCTCAAGCTGCTTCTGAAGCTCCTTGTTCCCCGTTGCGAAACGAAAGCGTACGGCCAGCCCGAAGAACTCTTCACCTTTTGGCATCCAGTTGCCGGCGGGCTTATTCGAGACCTCTAGCAGGCGGCGGCGAACCTCGTTTGCAAACGCACATTGCTCGACTATGGTGCGCGCGAAGAGATACAGTCCCAGCGTTGCGCCCTTAGTAGCGCAGTCGATGTAGCCGTCCAGCAGCGCCAGCAGCTTGATCTGGGACGAGAGCGCGAGGTTCTCTACATGACCAAGACACATCTGATGTAGATGCTTGAACTGTCTAACAGGTTGTCCCGCGCGCTCTGACAACCCGAGCCGAGTGCTCGGTTCGGGCAACTCCATCGGTGCGACGAAGTGCTGGCGGAGTTCCCCAGCAAGTAATTCGACCTCGGCTAGGGTCTTGTGCGTGGGCATGCGGCGTGTCCAGTCTATCGGTAAGCTCGGGAGAGCCCACAAATCTGATTCTCAGCGAGAGTGTGGCTTAGTCGCGTCCATGTTGGTTCCAAATTGATGAGCTTAGTGCTATCGGTGCAGCCCAGCAACGGCGAATCCGGACGGTCTTGATCGTCATTCCGTACAGGCCAGAGGCGGCGGTTGGGTAACAGCTGAGCCATGAGCGTATTGAAGTGGGAGATGTAGAAGCTCAGTGCGAGTAGCGTGGCCAGCGCGACGCACCGCCCCCCACTTATTGCGTCGGTTCGGTCATACGGCTGTTGGCCGTGGCCCCCCAGCGTTACGTTCGGCGCTGCCGCTTCCGCTTCTCTGCTGAGCTTCCGGCGAGCTCGCCGGGGTTTTCACCACCGCCAGTGCCTGTGGGTTCCTAGTCGCGTTCCGCCAGTTGGACTTCCGGAATCTCCGTACCCCGGCGATCACCGCCGACCTTCGGCAGCCCAGGTCCACTCGACGATGAATCGTGTACGAACCCCAGCTCAAGGCCAATGTGACTCTCAGCTAGGAAGAACACGGACTTGCGTCGGGTCGTGCCGAACGTCGGCGGCTCTTGCGCTGTTTTCGGAATCTTGCCTGGCATGCCTCGGATCAGGTTCCGCCAGAACGAACCAGAAGCCTCTAGGAGCCCGTGGCGACTTCCTGGGCCACCCTGGGGCTTGACCAGACCTTGAAATCGTCTCCTGGGTCTTCCTGAGGTCTTGGGAGTGGGTCTGCAGGCGTGCGGTGAAGCTACGCAAAGAACAGCCCCAGCCGCGTGTTTGGAGATCCACTCGCGCGGCGGTGCGGTACCCGACATCGTGAGCTTGGCCCAGGCAACCAGGAATCAGGCCGCAACGTGACCAAGTAACCGCCCTTCCCAAGGCGACCGAAGGAAGGAGAGCTCAGAGAGAAGGAGAGCTCAGAGAGAAGGAGAGCTCAGAGAGAAGGAGAGCTCAGAGAGAAGGAGAGCTCAGAGAGAAGGAGAGCTCAGAGAGAAGGAGAGCTC